>Ga0272444_10004193_pt1 | contig 12761 bp, 13 predicted proteins | sample SSMForm13_FD_201033 | JGI IMG/M metagenome (GOLD analysis project Ga0272444, IMG submission 201033) | Marine sediment archaeal communities from Little Sippewissett salt marsh, Falmouth, MA, United States - SSM-Form-13 | ecosystem: Environmental > Aquatic > Marine > Wetlands > Sediment ...
TTCATAACTCTAAATTGATGTCATCTATATCCTGTTTCCTCCCTGTTGATATCATTCGCGTCACACAAGAGTTCGTAACACCAAGATATCTTGCAACGTCAGCCCCGGAATAACCGAGTTCCCTGACACCGATCCACGACATTGCACGCCTTGCTTTCACTACTGCCCTTCTTCGGCCACCTGACCGAAGTTCACCAATAGAAACATTGTACTTTTCAGACACTTTCTCGGCAAGTGTTTTAATATCTATTCGGCGTCCTGACAACCTTAAGTTCTTTTTAACAAGATCGTCAAGACTCGATATGACCTGCCTGACAAAACCTCCGTCACCAAGTATCCGCTGATCAGCAACATCCCTTTCACCGCGCCTTCGACTGGCGAGAACCGCCGACCAGCCCCCCATGCTACGTATTAATCCTCCGCCGACCAATTCCGGCCTGCGGCCCTGATCAATACCTTTTCTAACGTATCGCAAATAATTCTTTCTTGAATTGTCGGAGCCACCGAAAAAAGACAGCACGTACTCGGTGTTTTGCCATCTCCTCTTAACTTTACCGACAAGTGCCGAATGACCAGACCAAGGATTTCGGCTCAGCTCTTTAATATCTTTAACCAGACCTGCCCGCAACAGATTCAGATGAATATATCGAACCAGCTCTTTCAGATAAACATCCTCCTGACAAACGATGGACTTATACCGGTTTTGAAATAAATGTCCGTATCTGCGATGACGCTTGTTAAAATTTACAACATAGCCGGTCAGAAGTCTGCGCATACAAGAGGCTAAAGACAAATTCTTTGTCTTACAAAGCATATGGAAATGATTCGGCATCAAAACCCATGCATAGATTTCCATGGCTCCATCCTGGGCCAGTGCCGACAGGCGGCCTATAAAATCATTGCGATCTATATCGCTCAAGAATATTTTTTTTCGCTCAATACCCCGACCCATGACATGGTGTAACACTCCAGGGGCATCTAATCTTGCTAATCTTGGCATAACCTGTAGATCTAATATTTAATATTAAACGTCAAGAACTTTCTGCACGAACGTCCCCTATTACGCTACTACAGACCCCCATTGTTTTTCTTAGCCTCCCAAATTAATAGGTGCCATTCTTTCAGAGCGTTATCCAATATCCGGTCTTGTTCATAAACATCGTTACGGAAATGAACGACGCCGTGATTATCTGCCCATGCAGTGATATAAACCAGATGGACCGGGATTTGTTCATTTAGAAAGATGTTTTTATGCGTTGAGCTTTCAAATAAATCGAAAATGGCTTCTTTTGTCCAACGGGGATCTGATTTTAAAAGAAATTCAGCAAGAAGATAGGGCTTTTCCACGCGGATGCATCCGGAGCTGAAGTCTCTTAGAACTCTGTCAAATAAAGATTTATCCGGTGTGTCGTGAAGGTAAACCGCATATTTATTGGGAAATATAAATTTTATTTTCCCCAGTGGATTATACGGGCCGGCGGCTTGTTGCAGTTTATACGGAAAGTAAGATTCCGGGGTCAACGTGCACCAGTTGATGAGCGCCGGGTCTATTTCAGGTGAATCGTACCGCCAGTTTTTATACACTTTGATTTGTTTTGCGGCCAGGTAGCCAGGGTCTGAGCAGATTTTTGGCACAAGATCCTCCACTGCCAACTTTGTGGGAACTTTCCAAAAGGGATTTATGACGATATACTGCATTTTTTCACTAAATACCGGTGTTTTCCGATAAGGCTTTCCAACAACCACCCGCATTTGTATAATCGGCTGCCCGCGTTCAATCACGGACAATTTGAAGTTTGCTATATTTACCAGGATGTATTGGGTGCCCAGGTCTCTGGGTAACCAACGCCATCGCTCCATGTTAAGTTCGATTTGACGTAATCTTGTCTGGACAGAGATGTTTAGGGCCGCAACAGTTTGGTCGCCAACCCTGCCATCCACTGAGAGGCCATGACGAAATTGAAATGTTTTTACAGCTTTTATAAGGTCAACGTCAAAAAAACTTGGATTTGGTGTCTTTGTGACTTTCAAATCTCCCAAGAAGATTAACCGATTTCTTAACGTACGGACCCGCTCATTCGAATCGCCGTATCGTAATGTCTCCCCCACAGGCATGGGGAACAATTCGTTTTCAGCGGCCAATTCTCGATATTTTTTCAGTGCCGATTGAAGATTTAGATACTCTTGATGGTGAGGGGAGAGATTTTGCAGTGTTTTTCGTATGGCGTGATCCTTTAAGGCATTCTTGAGAACGCCGCCCAAATCAATATCCGGGCTGAACGCTTTCCAATCCACATGAACGGTCTCCGGATTCACGCGACCGGAAAATAAATGGGAAGAAAGAAACAAAAACGCGTCGGTTAATAATATATCAAGATCTGCAGCGGTATCGTGAAAAATGAGAGAAGGTGTATGGTGATTATCTCTTACTGTATTAAGCAAGTTCTTTATGGTTTCAAGGTGATAGTTTTCAGGTTCTAAAGCATGCTTGGTGCAGCTTTTAATTTCTTCGAGCAAGTCATCTGCCAAAAGAAACTTCCCATTTTCGCCCATCCATGCCGGTGAAAATTTCCTCTGTTGATAAAAAGAAGGAATCAGAGATATGCCGCAGATAAGCTCCGACCGGCACGTGAATCGCTTTTTACCTGAAAATTCAGCGATTTTTCCTTGAATAAGTTTAGATACTGTATCAGGGTTGAATATTCCAACAGTCGGTTCAAGCGGCTTTAGGATTATTATGGGTTTTTGTGAAGGGGGTGCCGCACAGCCGGTAATAATGAGTAAAATAAGCAAAATCGTTTTTACGGATTTCACGCCGGAATAAAAGAAAGCTATCTGTTTCATTATTTAAATACCATCTGGTTTCTTCCTGATGAATCTGAACAGCTACCATTTTTCCTAACATCAGCAAAATGATACCCAAGCTGCGCCTCTGTTAATGGCAAATATATTGAATGCAACATTGCTATACCCTTCTCATCTGCGGAATGTATTTTTCCGGTGCCAGTGAAGGTTGTCCTGTTCCGGCCAGAACTTCAAAATCGTTGGCAAGGCCATGAACCCTGAACCGAGGACCTTTGAACCAATGATCAAGGGTTGATCCCATTCATACATAAAACTGTTGGTATCAGACCCTCTTCAAATACTCTCGGATCATCAAAGCCGCACTTGCTCCTTCGCCGGCGGCGCTTGCTACTTGTTTGGTACTCTTATCTCTTACGTCGCCTGCAGCAAAGATCCCTGGAATACTCGTTTCCATCAGATGCGGCTCGCGTTTTTCATAACCCGTTGCCAGCTCGCCGCCGTGAGCTAAATCATGGCCGGTAATGATGAAGCCCCAATGATTTAACAAAACGCCACTGTTATGGAGAAAGCCGGTGTTGGGCTCCAAACCAATAAATAAAAAAGCAGCATCCATTGATAATTCTTCCGTATCTCCGGTCTGGTTGTCAAGCACTTTGAGTCTTGTGAGCTTCGAGTTTTCACCGATAAATTCTTTTACTTCAGTGTGCCACCGCACACTTATCTTTGGATTCACTAAGACTTTTTCTTGTATGATCCGGCTTGCCTTGAACTGTCCACCTCGCACGAGTATGGTTACATGTTCCGCAAACTTAATTAGCAGGAGACTTTCCTCAGCCGCACTGTTTCCGCCCCCTACGACCGCAACCCTCTTTCCTCTATAAAATGGGCCATCACAGGTGGCACAAAAATGGACGCCTGCTCCTATAAGTTCGTTCTCACCTGGGACATTCATACGCTTGTATCGGCTACCTGTAGCGATAAGCACAGCTTGAGCGCTATACTGTTCACCGTCTCCTGTGTGAACGCAGTGATAGTTGTGATAGGTATAAATACCGGTTACTTCCTGAGCCTGCAAAAGCTCCACGCCAAAATGCTCCGCTTGGCTCCGCAAGCGTTGTGAAAACTCCATTCCACCGATACCCTCTGGAAATCCAGGTATGTTTTCCAAACGTTCTGTTCCGGCAGCCTGGCCACCGAAAGCGGCTCGTTCAATTATAAGGGTGTCAATGAACTCTCGTGCAGTATAGAGTGCCGCTGTCAGACCGGCTGGCCCCCCACCTAGAATGATTAGATCATAATGGTTGCGGCTTGCTTTGGTCTTCAGTCCGAGCTTAGCCGCCAGCTCGGGATTGCTTGGTTCTGCCAGAAAAGAGCCGTCAGCAAAAGTTATGGTAGGAACGATACGTTTGCCGTTGTTGGTTTTTATGACAAACTTTTCACCGCCCTTATCTTCATCGATGTCAACCCAATTGTATGGAATTTGGTGTTCACCCAAAAATTGTTTGCTGCGGCGGCAATCCGGACACCAATGGGCTCCGTACACAGTTATTTCTTGTTTAGACATGTCAACCCTCAAGAATAGTGATATTATTTTAAAACATAAAAATTGAATCCATCGGTCCAACTCAGAAATTGGGCCTGAGGGGAGGTTTTGAAACCACTTCTAGTCCGTCGCCGTGTCTACCGGAATCAGAATCTCGTTTCGCCGCAAGAACCAAGGCATAAAGGGAGGATTGTATCGGGCCCATATGGGATCGCTTACAATGGTAAGGCCTCTTTCGTGAATCCACGACTCCAGTTCCGACTTGTATCGAAGATACCGCTTCTCGCTCCAGAAACCCGAATAGCGCACGGCGGCCATTCGTCGAGCTGGAACCTGACGCAAGATAATATTTGGGTTCTCCGGCTCTGGAAGGGTCTTCAGAGTGTATGATGACGGCATCATGAAGCTTACCGCCCACTTTTTCTGAACACGCCGCTGTCCAACGGGCGCCGTCATCCGGATCTTCTCCCCCTTTGGCTGTTGGGAAACAGGCGCCGTCATCGCCACTTTTTTGCGCGATCGGTTTTCTCCGGAAATGTAGCCAAAGAGCCTCTTAAACGCCTTGTTCCCAGCCCCTTTAAGGTCTCCTTCCACTACCGTTTCGGCGAGGATGTGGGATGCATAATCGCGGATCTCGAACTTATTGTCTTTTTCCACTACCTTGTATGTGGCTTCTTCGATCGCCATGGCATCCGTCGCTCCAATGATCATGAATGCAACTGTAAGTGCTATTCGGATTGAACGTTGAATAGATATCAGTAACCATAAATTAAACCGGCTTGTGCAACTATTTCCTGAATTTTGCACGAGTCGGAGGCTTTCATATGTAAGGCATTTAAGGGTAAAGTCATAATGAACTATTACGAACCCTTAATAACGCAGCAGATGGAAGCCTCCGGCTCGCCCTTCTGGTGAAAATTAATGAATAAAAATAATCATCATCCGATTTAACATTTGGGTAAGAAAAATGATTATGTGATTTTGTCTAAACCCGCTCCAATGAAGCCGTTTAAAATTTCTCATTAATTTTTATGAAAGATTCAGGTATTCATTCTCATTACCATATAACATCATATTTCCGCTTCTATGACAAGCAATAGCCATTCGGGATCATTTTTTTATTCTTCAATGACGACATGCACAAAAAGCTTTAATCAAGGATCAAGGTTTGATCCCGATCCATGAAGACAGAAACTTATAATCTAAGGGGCGTCCAGGAACTCCGTGAATTGTCAAAAATTAATTCACAATTCAAGCTTTAACCCCATTCATTAAGTGGTGGACTTTGAATTTTGTGGATGGATTTGCCCTATTGAAAAACAGTATCACACGTTTTTTTGTAGACATGATACGTGTGCTTTAATAGCAGGCTCTCCAGTTGCAGAGATTAGATTTCGGGTGCATCGCTTTGTAACATATCGTTATTATGCTAAAAAGTTATCACGTTATCTTCTTTTTGTGTCCTTTTTTGACATACCCATGAGCCTCTGCAATCTGTTCCAACGGAAATCTTGGAGTTCGTCAAACCGGGTTTACTTCAGTCTGTCCCCTTCAACTTCAATTTTTCAATTTCCGTTCTGCTGCATATATTTAGGATTGCGTGGTTCCACCAAGTGCTTTAAGTCAAGCCAGAATTTGCTCCTTTGTTCCGATTCAGGTGGCTGTTGAATCGGCAATTCTAAAAAGGGAACATTCATATTCAAGGCATGAAATTTTTCAGACAGGATCTCTGCCATAATACCCATAAGTACCGGCTCTTTTGGATCAGGGTTATCAATCGGCATGGGTGATTCTGTGTTATATCTGTTCACCTTGTGTTTACCCCAGTGAATACCACAGGTAGGGCTGTTGTGTAGACCTATGTAAGCCGCTAAGCGATAGCCATTTTTCATAAATTCTTCAACCATAAGAAATGGAGTCTGCAGAAGATCTTTACAATGATTACGGAAAAATATATTATCATATTGCTGTCTTCCCTGGGGATTGCGTTTTAATCCCATTGCTGTTGTTTCAGGACAGGGATATTGGATAATACCTACTCGTAATTTCATTAAATAATCCATTAATTCATGTGACAAAGGAAAATTCTGTCCAAGAACATGCACACGGCAGTAGGGATTAATTAAACATTGTGCAACTAAAATGATTTTTTTGTCTTTTTTACTCATAATTATCCTCCTTTGCCGCATCCTAATTAAATAGAGTGCTTTTATTAAAATTATAAATTCATTCTCCTCGACTTTAAATGATCATAGTTTAATATTAAATAGACGTCTTATTTTTGTTTCATATAGGGTAATTTAACAGACGGCAATATAATATACCCAAATAGCGACAAATCTTTAATTGTGTTATCTCGCCGTATCTCAATATCAATTTAATTACAGGCATCGCAAAAAACAGGCTCAGCAAATCGCTTTTTTTATTCCACGTAAATGCTGCGTTTGCCCCTGATCCCTGCTTGTTGGAGCGTAGCGGAAATCCCGATTTATCGGGGCCCAGTTAAATTTTTACCCAGTGAAACCAATTTGTTGTTTATGTTTAACCGGGGTTTCGAAGAAAAAGAGCGGAGCGTATTTAACCGGGGGCCCTTTACTCTTTGCTCTTTCCTCTTTTCTTTTTTCTTCTGTTTCTGTCCCCTGCCAGCCTCTTTCTTGTCAAGCCGTCTTGTCTCGTCGTCTTGTCGGGTCGTAGCTCGAAGAGCGAAGCCCGAAGCTCGAAGAGCGAAACCGGAAGCTCACAGCGAAGGCTGAAAATCAATGATCAAGATTTGATCCAGCTTCCGAAACGCATGAAATCATAGACGTCCTGTTTATTTCCCCCAGATGATTACAATCTTTGCAGCCAAATACTAAAAATTGGATCAACTGTCCGGTATTGACGGTCAGTGTCAATTTCGACCAGGTCCATTTGTCTCAGTTTTTTAATAGCTGATTGAACGCCGCCGATGGACCCAAGATCATGTTTGCGGATGTATAGGTTCGACAAGATCGTTTTAGACGGTTCAACTGCCAGAGCCCGCAAAAGTGCAATCTGTCGGGGTGCAAGTGACTGAAGAGTTGCCTGATAGAAATATGTTTCGTTGTCCATCATGATTTCCAGTGCTTTGGCAATATCTTTCGCCTGAACAACTTTGCCGGACACCGCATAGACGTTAAGGGCTAATTTTTGCGCATAGTACGGGTACTGTTCTGATATGGACGAAATGTTTCGGGCGTTTTTTTCCGGACAGCGCTTACCGCCTTTTTTAAATTGGGCGACCAGGTATCTGACCAGATCATCATGAGGCAGTCTCTTAAGTTCATACAGTTGGGCGCTTTGGAAAAGGGGCCGGTGTTTTTCGTTGAACATTTTAAGTAAAATACGGCGGCGGCTGCCGACAAAAAAATAGGATGATTGCTGGAACTGAATATGAGACCTGAGGGTACTTTCTATACGCTTTTCTTTGAGTTCCGTAATTTCCTGAAACTCATCAAAGACAATTTGAATTTTTTCAGGGCCAACCTGTTCCATGAACAGGCCCAGATCCTCGAGGGTTTTATCCAGCAGATCGATGCCATGTAGGTTGGGTCTTGCCAACTCGATGCTGATACTGAAACTACCGTCTTCGGCAGGTTTAAATACCGGCCTGAAAGTCGTCAGTATCCGAAGGGCCTTTTTCATTAAAGATTCATTGCGTTGAATAAACCTATAAACGCTCCTGGCAATTTTACCGGCGACATCGTCAACAGAAGTAACACCGAAAAAGTCAGCATAAAGGACAAGCATTCCTTGCTTGGCGAGATTTGCCTGAACCCTTTTTACCAGGGAAGTTTTGCCGAATCGACGAGGAGAGAAAAGTACGACGTTGGTACCGTCCATCGCATACGAGGTCAGTTTCTCCAGTTCCTTGATTCGATTGCAAAACGGGGCATCCGGTGGAATAACGGAAAGGATAAACGGATTTTTAAACATAGCTATTGTACCTCAATTATTGCTTGTGAATTATTGTAGTACAATATCATCGAAAGTCAACCTTTTTGTGGTTTTCTTTTGATTGGCAAATACGCAAGCGGAAAATCTTTTGAGGTATTGTTCAAGCATTTTTTAAACTCCTGCTTGATAATCCTGTCTATATCAAAGTTATAATCGAATAGACGTCTCCAAAACCACACGTAAGGTCACTAACCCTGAACCTTGAACCGGGGAACCTTTGAACCTGTGAACGCCTACCTATATTTTATACGTCTTTCTTGTCGAGCCGACTTGTCCCGTCGTCTTGTCGGGTCGTAGCTTGCAGAGCGAAGACCGAAGCTCGAAGAGCGAAGTCGGATCTTGTCTCGTCTAAGCTCGAAGAGCGAAGTCGGAAGCTTACAGAGAAGGCTGATAATCAATAAGCAAGGTTTGATTTCGATCCATGAAAATAGAAACTTATAATTCAAGGGGCGTCCCGCAAGTCTGATTCCGGGTGGCATGTTGCACCCCTCCTCCGACAACAAATGCTTTTTCGTATTTTCCGGATTGAACCAGTTCACCTGCAAGTTTGCCGGCACCGGCCAAAAGCTTTGTGCCCCTCACGAATCCGGGGGAAAGCGGGGTATCGCGAGGATCTTTGCTTTCACACCTCTCAATTCGTCGAATATAATCTTCGGTGTGTATGAGTTTAAGATCACTTTCTGTAGCATAACAAGGAGAAACCATTTCAAAATCAGAATGATGGCCTAATTTTTGTTTAAAAAGGTTAACGAAAACTTGATACCTGTCTTGTTTAAGCACATGACCGAGGTCATACTCTTTTAACTTTTCGTCATATACAATGGCATATTTGCTCATCAGTTGCCTTTTTCATTTTCATTTGCGGAATGTATTTTTCCGGTGCCAGTTTAAATTATCCTGGGCCGGCCAGAAGCTTTCTTTTTCCGGTGTGAAAATGGCTCGATCGGTCAACGTAAGGATGTGACCGGGAAAGTTTTGCTACACCATAACGCGTTTCGAGACCAAAACCTCATAATCCTTGGCAAGGCCATTAACCCTGAACCGGGAACCTATGAACGCTTAACTTTCCTTAGTTTTTAATCAAGGATCAAAGTCTGACCTTGTTATTTATGTAAAGAGAATAAGTTTGTTTAATCCACCCAGTTAAAGGTTCGATCCACAGCCTTTTTCCAATGCTGGTAGTATGTTTCCCTGAGCGCCGAGTCCATGGCGGGATGCCAGGTCTTATCTTTGGCCCAGTTCTGCCGTAGCTCTTTACGCCCTGACCAGAACCCAACGGCAAGACCGGCAGCATAGCCGGCGCCTAAAGCGGTGGTTTCCGAAACTTTGGGGCGTATCACCGGCACTCCCAGGATATCGGACTGAAATTGCATCAGCAGTTCATTGCCGACCATGCCGCCATCGACTTTGAGACTGGTTAATTCGACCCCGGAATCCTTGTTCATGGCTTCCACGATATCTCGCGTCTGATAGGCGGTGGCTTCCAAGACCGCCCGGGCAATGTGTCCCTTGTTGACATAGTGGGTCAAGCCGACGATCACACCTCGCGCATCGGAACGCCAGTACGGGGCAAAAAGACCGGAGAAAGCCGGGACGAAATAGGCACCACCATTGTCTTCGACGGTTTTGGCCAGATTCTCTATTTCCGGTGTACTGGTAATCAAATTCAGGTTATCCCTGAGCCACTGAACCAGTGCGCCGCTGATGGCGATAGATCCCTCCAGGCAATAAACCGGCCGCTGATCATTGATTTGATAACCTAAAGTGGTCAGCAAACCCTGGCATGAAGGCACCGGGAAATGACCGGTATTCAGGAGCAAAAAGCAGCCGGTGCCGTAAGTATTCTTAGCTTCGCCCTGGTCAAAGCAGGTCTGGCCCACCAGTGCGGCCTGCTGATCACCGAGAGCCCCGCAAAGTGGTATGCCGGCGCCAAACGGACCGTCTTTCAAAGTCATTCCCCAGGTTTTACTGTCACTGGATGGAACGATGCGGGGTAGGATTTGTCGGGGTATCCCCAGGATTTGGAGAATCTCTTCATCCCAATCCAGGGTATGCAAATCCATCAGCATGGTGCGACTGGCATTGGTCACATCGGTGACATGGGACCCACCGCCGGGTCCGCCGGTGAGCCACCAGATGATCCAGGTTTCCATGGTCCCGAAAAGGGCCTCACCTTTATCGGCCGCGGTGCGGGCCTGGGTGAGGTTGTCCAGAATCCATTTGATTTTCGGACCGGAAAAATATGTGGCAATCGGCAGTCCAGTTTTATCGCGAAAGCGGTTTTGCCCCTGCTCCCGTCCTAATTCTTTACATATTTGATCGGTGCGGGTGCACTGCCAGACAATGGCGTTTGTGAAAGGTTTGCCGGTATTTTTATCCCAGATCACGGTGGTTTCCCGTTGATTGGTGATACCGATGGCGGCCAGATCCGATCCGATAAGATTCGCTTTTGCCAGAGCGCCGCGGATGACATCCTGGGTGTTCCGCCAGATTTCAAGGGGATTATGTTCCACCCAGCCCGGCTGCGGAAAAATCTGTTCATGTTCTTTCTGATCCACACCGATGATCCGCCCGCTGTGATCAAAAATGACGAAGCGGTTGCTGGTTGTGCCCTGATCTAGCGCGCCCACGTATTCGGCCATGGTATGATTTCCTTTCTCGAGAGTTGGATGTATTATTATCTAAACGATGGTGCGACTTTAAATTTTTCCAAAAAGAGACGCGGATAAACACGGATGAAAAGGATAATTTAAGAATTACCAATTTTGGAATTTAGAAAAGAAAAAAATCTAATTATAAAGCTGTAGGGTACGTTCGTGCAGAACGTTCACAAATCTAAATTGATGTCATCAAGACATTCGAGATGCTCATTGGATTCGAACTTTCTTACTTGGCAGAGACGGTCAAAATTATCTTTTAAGCAGATGATATCCTTCGGGCATTGTATCTCTCCCATGATTTGTTCGATTTTCTTTTTTTCTTCCTCTTTCATATTTTTCTTAACCCTTTTCAGACCTTCTTTTTACATCCAGGACGGTTTTCGATTGAGGGTCAATCCATGGGAACTTTTTAAAATTTACAGATTAACTTTCTTTAATCAATGATCAAGGTTTGATCCCATTTTCTTGAGCGTCAAGCACTTTCTGCACGAACACCCCCTATTATGATCCGATAATCAATGATCAAAGTTTGATTCCATTCCCGACATTTCCTGTTTAACCGGGACCTGACCCCCTTGTTTTCCAGGAAATGGGTAAGAAACAGGATGAGGCTGGAGCCAAGCTCCAACTCCAGCCCAAAATCGGAACGGTTTACGGCTACACTTTCAAGCAGAACATGGTGTGTGTATCTCTAATGCCGTCAATGACTCTTATCTTGTCATATGTCACAGAAAGCATACTGGCATCATCAGGAGTCTCTACCTCTGCCACGATATCAAAACGCCCGGCAGCCAAATAGACATTTTCCACGCCTTGGATTTTCTTGATTTGACCAGCGATCTCACGGTCGACACCCGGATTTGACGTAATGAGAACAATTGCCTTTGCCATGATATAACCTCCTTTCACAGTAAATAACTCATTTTTGCCAGATGGTTAACGGTAACTATGCTGCTGAATCAGCTTCAGAGGAAGTTTTCGGTGCTGGTTATGGAAAATCCTATACTCGATCAAGAATCAGATTAGAGAACAATGAGGTCGTAAGAATCAGCTTTCAATTCAAGTGGATAGATACACCAATGTGCTTGTATAGTCAAGAAAAATAATGGATTAGAGATTTTTTGATATGTTGTTCGGGATGGAAAAATTATAGTTACTTCTAGTATCTAAAGAGGGTTCAATAAAGTTTTTGTTAATAGATCCCTGAGCAATCAGGTCCATAATCGAGAGAAGAAGAAATGGTTTGTGAGGCGCCTGGTAGGTAGTCAGCGCAGACCACTTTTTACGGTCTTTATAAGTCCGCAGGCAGGAAAAGCTTTTGAGGTATTGGGCAAGAGACATTTAATCTCCCGGCTCTTAAAATGGTTGATGTATTTTTTTCTTTCTTGTCGAGCCGACTTGTCACGTCGTCTTGTCAGGTCGACCTGTCGGGTCGTAGCTCGCAGAGCGAAGCCCGAAGCTTGCAGAGCGAAGCCAGACCTGTCCGTCGTAGCTTGAAAAGCGTAGACGGAAGCTCGAAGAGCGAAGTCGGAAGCTTACAGAGAAGGCTGATATTCAAGAACCAAGCTTTGAGCCCAATCACAATCATAACCTGTAACTCTCATATTGAGTATCGAGCGTCAAGCACTTTCTGCATGAACGTCCCCTATTTTTCAAAAACAATCACGTCGCCGGGCACCAATTTACTGCTATCGATTCGCTGTTTACGTCCTTCCCTGATAACCGTGGCTTGGGGGGCCGCCATTTTTTTAAGAGACTCGATCGACTTTTCCGCCCGG
>Ga0272444_10004194_pt1 | contig 12761 bp, 10 predicted proteins | sample SSMForm13_FD_201033 | JGI IMG/M metagenome (GOLD analysis project Ga0272444, IMG submission 201033) | Marine sediment archaeal communities from Little Sippewissett salt marsh, Falmouth, MA, United States - SSM-Form-13 | ecosystem: Environmental > Aquatic > Marine > Wetlands > Sediment ...
ATCGACATGCTGAAAGGTACAAGAACCGGCGCCTGCGACATCCCCGGTGGACTTCGCGCGGAGCCGTTCAGCGATCATGTAATCGTCCGAAAGCCACCCGATATTAATGCTCCAGAACCTGTGGAGGTCACGCTTGATGAACTTCCACGGACGATACGCTACGGTCCGGCGGATATTGAAATTACACTCATCAGAACGCGTGAAAAGCGAACCCACACAAGTGTTGAGCCGTCCCAAGATGGGATATGGATTGCACTTCCCGATGGCTGCGAATCGATTGTTATACGGAGCGTATGTCCAGGCGATCGAATTGCACCCCTGGGAATGCAGGGCCATACGAAGAAGATCTCGAACATATACATCGATAACCGGATACCGCGCGAATACCGTATCCTGGAGCCGATTATCGAAGCTATGCCGGCCGGTGGGATACTTGCGCTGCCTGGGTTGAAAATAGTGTCCGAAAAGGCGAAAGTAAATAAAGAAAGCGATACCGTGATACAAATCGTGGTGCGACGGCCTCTGGCGGCATAAGGGACCATGTGTTAAACTGATATTAACCTGCCTGATTGCCTTCGCGACCGCCGTTGAGCGGTCGATACTATGAAAGAGACGTTTCAGCGCATTTCATATAGTAGGGTTCACGGTATTACCAGGACAGAAGAAGCATGAGAACATCCCGTTGGAATTCATTTTCAGTTATCGCAGTGCTGCTTGCGCTTGCGCTGCTTTATACATTCTGGACCAGTCACGCAAAGGTCGAGGAAATCCCCTTCAGCTCGTTCCTCGGAGCAATCGAGCGCGAAACCGGGTATAACCAGGTTCGCTCGGTTGAAATCCGGGAGGACGAGGGCATTATAGTCGGGGAAGCACTTCCCCAGTCGAGTATTCCGCAGCAGTTCCGCACACGGTTCCCGGTGGAGTATGAAGCGCAGATTGTCGAGCTTCTGCACGCGCATGGCGTACAGATGACGGTCAAGAGCCCCCCGTTTATCCTCACGGCTCTATCGCCTCTCCTGCTACTCATAGTCCCGCTCGGATTATTCGGACTGCTCTACTTCATCCTGTACAGACAGGCGCAGTCCGCGGGCGGACAGGCTTTCAGCTTCGGGAAGTCGCGGGCGAAGATGCTCACCGACAACCGTCCACAGGCCAAGTTCAAGGACGTCGCGGGGGTTGATGAAGCCGTCGAAGAGCTTGGCGAAGTGGTCGAGTTCCTCAAGGAACGAAAGAAATTCATCGCGCTCGGGGCGAAAATCCCGAAAGGCGTACTGCTTGTAGGACCTCCCGGCTGCGGGAAGACTCTTCTCGCGCGCGCCATCGCCGGCGAGGCAGGCGTACCGTTCTTCCACATGAGCGGCAGCGACTTCGTCGAGATGTTCGTAGGAGTCGGTGCCAGCCGCGTGCGCGACCTTTTCGACCAGGCCAAGAAACACGCTCCCTCGATTGTCTTCGTCGATGAGATCGACGCTGTCGGTCGCCAGAGAGGAGCTGGACTCGGCGGAGGTCACGACGAAAGGGAGCAGACCCTGAACGCGCTGCTCGTCGAGATGGACGGATTCGATCCCAACTCCGGCGTAATCATGATCGCCGCGACCAACCGTCCCGACATCCTCGACCCCGCGCTGCTTCGTCCCGGCCGTTTCGACCGCAGAATTGTCGTCGACCGCCCGGACATCAAGGGCCGCGAAGAGATACTCGTCATACATACAAGAGAGATCCCGCTTGCCGATAATGTCGACCTTGGTATAATTGCGCGTCGGTCGCCGGGCTTCACCGGATCGGACATCAAGAATCTCTGCAATGAAGCAGCGATCCTGGCTGCGCGGCAAAACGGTAAGAAAGTCCGGCAGGACCACTTTGAGGAGGCAATCGAGAGGGTTGTCGCCGGACCGCAGCGCAGAAGCCGCGTCATCAGTCAGAAAGAACAGGAACGGCTGGCGTTTCATGAGGCGGGCCACGCCCTGGTGCCGTATTATCTCGGCGACCAGGATCCTGTGCATAAGATCAGCATCCTCCCGAGAGGGATGGCGCTTGGATACACTCTCCAGCTACCCATCGAGGACCGATACATCACCACCCAGGACGAGCTTCTGAACAAGATGAAAACCGCTCTCGGCGGACGTGTCGCGGAGGAAATCATATTCGATGAGGTGTCGACAGGCGCTCACGATGACCTTAACAAGATCACCGAGCTTGCGCGTCGCATGGTCACCGAATTCGGCATGTCGGAGAAACTCGGTCCGATAACATTCGGACGCAAACAGGGTGCGGTGTTCCTCGGACGGGATATCCATGAGGACCGGAACTACTCCGAGAAAATCGCGTACACGATCGACCAGGAAGTCCAGTCGATGGTGAAGGCGTGCCATCGCGAGGTCACGAAGATACTCGCCGAGCATAAGGACAAACTAAAGCTTGTGGCAACCAGGTTGATGGAGGTTCAGGACATGGAGGGCGAGGAGCTTCTCCATCTGCTCGAGGACCAGCCAAATCTCATCACGGGCACAACGCCATTGATGGACCTTGCCAGGAAGGGCACCGAGCAGCTCGAAGATGAGAAACAGGCACTGGATGAATCGGGAGAGACTGCGAAGTCCCCGAAGAAAGCACCTCCCGCCATAGAGCCGGCCTGATAAAAGCAAAGATCTGAGTCAATCCCAATTCCGCCATTACAGCGGAATTTTTTATCGAGATCCGGCTTCCTGCGATTTCCGATAAATTATGTATCCAGGGGAAAATGATATAATGCAATCGTAGCGGATGGTCGTTTGCATTTTGAACCGAAGTACGGGTTAATGAATCGAAACAGGTGTGCGGACGAACCGCTAAAATTTCTAATTCATAGCGTTAAAAAGGAGCCGAAAGTGCGTAACCGGATTCCAACCATATTTATAGCCATGCTGACAGCTCTCGGGCTTGTTGTTATGCCCGCAAGCGTGGCGCTTGCCGATGAATATCCAGATGTTCCCGTAACCGGCGCGACGGGCGATGCGACCGGGGCATACGAGTTCCCGACCGGGCAGCCGAGCTTCAATCCCGATCACATATCCGACGCGATTGTCAGTCTCAACGTCACCGGGGCCAATTTCGTCGACGTCCTGATGATCCTGACCCAGCAGGCGGGAGTGAATTTTGTTCTCGACGCTTACTGGAATCAGCTCCCGTCCGGACATGTCCGCGAGGGTTTCCGCCCTCCGGGAGGTCCTGATGCCGGCGGAACAGGCGGATTCGGAGGCGGCAGCGGCTTCAATCCTGCCGAGGGTCGGATGGGCGGAACGGTCACGATGAACATAACCGAAGCCCCGTTCGATGAAGTCTTCGGTTACCTCATGCAGGCTTACAATCTCGACTGGGTGGTCTTCCGCTCATCGCCGGACACCGACCCCATCCTCTATATCGGGACAAGAGAACGTCTCGAGCAGGAGCTTGGACTCGGAACAATAACCACCTACACGCTTCATTACATCGATCCTGCCGCGGCGATTAACTTCCTGCAGACCATGGATCTTATGCCGACCACGTCCGGTTACGGATTCTGGTGGTACGGCGGCGGTGATAACGGTCAGGGCGGCGGTGGTGGCGGTACCGGCGGCGGTGGCGGCGGAAGCTTCGGCGGCGGTGGCGGCGGAAGCTTCGGCGGCGGCAGCGGTTTCGGAGATGGTCTCTGGACCGCGCCCGGCGGTTTAGCTGTCCTGGGACTGGGTCCTGACGATCTCGAAGGCCGCTCGATTATCTGATCATCGTCATAAAAACCACCTGAAAACACGAAATCAATCATGCGTCAACGACGCATGATTTTTTTCGAGTGCTTTAAACAGAGCAAAATGTCGACAGATAAGCGGGGACAGATAAGCGGGGACAGATAAGCGGGGACGGCTACCTTTTCAACCGTCCCCGGCTGGAAAGGTAGCTGTCCCCATCGCCTATTCAAACCTGCTACAATACCCCACATGCCGGATCAGCCCGACAGCATCAGCCTTTCCGTCATTATCCCCGCCTATCTCGAGGAAAAAAATCTCCCCTCGACACTGACCTCACTAAGGGATTATTTCTCCTCGCAGTCTTGGAAGGTCGAGTATATAGTCGTTGACGATGGATCGACCGATGCGACGTCACAGGTCGCATTAGATACGGGCACGAAGGTGATCCGGTTCGATAAGAACAGAGGCAAAGGCGCCGCGGTAAGAGAGGGTATGATGCAGGCTGAAGGCGAATTTCTTCTCTTCACCGACGCGGATTATCCCTACGAGATCAGTGTAATCGAGAAATGCCTCGACGAGTTCAATAGTGGCGCAGATGTGGTAATCGGTTCGAGAAACCTGACCGAGAGCGATCGCGGACGCGAGCGCATGAAAAGACGCGTCATCTCCCGCATCGGCAACATAGTCGCGCAGCTTCTTATCCTGCCCGGCATCTCCGACACACAGGCAGGATTCAAGTGTTTCAGGAGAGATGCTGCTCGAAGAATATTCCCGATGTCGAAAATCGACGGCTGGGGATTCGATATCGAGATCCTGTACATCGCCCGGATGCTGAGATTGAAAATACATGAAGTGCCGTTGAGGTTGATCCCGCGAAGTATCAAGCCAAGCCGCATACAAAGCCCGACCCGTACCGCAGTCAATGTGCTCGGGAGCATTTTTCGCGTCCACATGAATCGTATCGCCGGTAAGTATCGAGTGAGGGAAAATTCAGAAGACAGACTGACCTGATCACGCGAAGCAGCCCTGAATGAAGTCCGCGAAGAACAGCGCGATGCCGACGACTGCGCAGTAGATTGCGAATCCCCAGAGCTTCCCTTTCTCCACCACACCCACAAGAAACGGTATCGCAAGCAGTCCGGATGCCAGCGCGAATATCGACCCCGCGATAATTGTTCCGGGTGAAAATGCCACTCCTGCTGCAAATGCCTCCGGTATAAGTGTTGCAGCTGCAATCAATATTGTGGGTATTGAAAGAAGAAACGAGTAGCGGCATGCCTCTTTCGGGGCAAGTCCGAGAAGGAGTCCGGCGAGAATGGTCGATCCGCTGCGGCTTATACCGGGAAATGCGCCGGCGGCCTGCGCAAGCCCGATAACCACCGCCCCGATCCATGTCATCTGTCCGAGACCCTTATCTCCCCTCCTGAATCGCGGCAGTACGGCCAGCGCAATGGCATTTATAATAAGCAGAATCCGTACGCCGGAAATATTCTCGAACAGAACGTCCATCCGGTGCCTGAACGGAAAGACAATGCCTGTAACAACGATGCTGATTATCAGAAAGAGAAGAAGCCGTCCGGTTGGAATCGGATTGTCCCCCTCCCCCACACTTCCGCCTGTAAAAATCTCCTTCACGTTCGCGCGATAAATCCACAGGACCGCGAGGACGGTCGCTACGTGCAGGAAAACATCGAACGTGACATTCTCCATCGCTTCCTCGTAACCCATGAAGCATTGCAGGATTACCAGGTGTCCCGATGAAGAGACCGGCAGAAATTCGGTAAGGCCCTGCACGAGACCGAGAATTATGGCGTCCAGGTATCCCATCTGTGATTCATGGATCCCGCTAAGCGGGAACTACGGAAGTCTAACAGTGAATGATTGACGGCACAAGAAGCACAAGGTCACTGAACTCCGGCGCTGCCGGGAATGGCGATGATCGAGCGCTGCCACGCGAGGAGTGTATAAGAGCCGGACTCGCCAGCCCCCGGCACGGGAAGGTAATAATGACCGACCTGCAGATCCAGGGACCCATCGGAGACTTCTCCGGAAGTGATATCGACAACTTTCCACCCGGCATCGGGAGGGATATCAAGCCTGCAGTAGCCATCTATCAGGACCATCCCCCTGCCCCCGCTCACGCTGAATTCCTCGCCGCCCTCAAGCGTCAACTGGGCGTTCGCAAGCTCGGCTTCGAGGTAACTCAGGCTGACGACGGGATCGCTTTCGCCACCCGGCTGTGCACCGGCAAGTCCCGCCACGGTGAGTCCCATCAATGCTGCCAGTCCAAGAAGGATTGTGAATATTCGAAAATTACCGGACATGTTTCATCTGACCTTTCGTAAATGATCTGGATTTAAAAATGGAGATTATCACGACGAAAAAGCTATTCTTCGGGAATCTCGACGACAAGATCATGATCCGCCACGACCAGCCACAGGCCTGTGACGGTCCAGAACAATTCGCCCTCGGTGTCAAGCATCGGGCCTTCCAGGGTCCATAGAGTATTCTGCCCCTGGAGTTCCTTGCCGTGAATCGGGATGCGAATGGAGAAATCGTACTCGGTGTCCATCTGGTTCGCGACCGATCCCGAAACCCCACCGTACGGCCCGTAGTGAAGCCTGTTGATGATATCGATAGCACCCTCATCGGTCATGCCGTAATCTCCAACAATCGTATGCTCTCGCACGCCGATGGTCGAGAATCTCCCTCGAAGCCGCGTCCTTCCATTGTAGTAGGATATCGCGGTCTCCGACAGATTCTCGTTCCTTTCATCGTACCGATCCTGAAGCTCCTTCCTTGGGAGAAAGCCGAGGAACCGAACCCCTTCGACCGCGATTACATTGAACTCGTCATCCCTGTACAAGGGAATGAGCTCGATTTCGATCGAATCAACCTGCAGATGAGTCTGGAAGAAAACCGCCTCGTCGATTTTCATTGCATGGGAACGGATGTACAGATCACGCACCTCGATCCTGGGCGGATTGAAGTGAATAGCGGCGTTATACTGGTACTGCAGGTCGGCACCTCGCAGGCCGGTGTTGTAAACAGAGACGATGTTACTTGTAATGGCGGGACGTATTTTTCCGATGACCGCGTCGGATGCAGCGAATCCAGCGGTGTAGGCGGCTATTGCCAGGATTATCGAACCGATGATTACTACTCGCAGAAATACGACCACTAGCTGACCTCCCGTACTGCTATCTGCTTACGATGACAAAACTCCAGTATACAATATCCGCCTCCGGTGGTGCATCGTCCTCGCGCTCGTTTGAGTAAATCTCCTGCGCATTCGTCGGCTGGTTCTCATCCCAATAGTCTTCGGTGCCGGCAAGGTTGATCGTGATGCCGCGAGCGTAGAAGCTGTCGTACACCAGCGGATCGTACTCGTACTCGAGCCTGCTGTCCGCGTCGATCGCCTGGTTGCAGACTATCATGTTCATGTTGATCGACGTGAACTCGTAACCGATGTCGGAAAGATCGATCCGCAGCGTCAAATGATCGCCTTCCTGTGTCGTGCCGGATCGAAGTTCAGTAAGATATCCCTCTTCCGTAGGGAAGTTGTCTATAAGGTCGTTCCCCCCGATTCCCTTCCCCCCAAGCCCTCTCCAGAGACCTGTATCCTCGTATGGCGGCCTTCCCCACATGTAATAGATATTCCAGTACTTCCCACGGTCCTCACCGTCGAACACCGAGTACGGTTTCTTATCCGAGTCTCCCGTCACGTTGAAGACGATGTAGTAAAACAGATCGGGATGCATGGCACCGGCCATTCGCATTGTCACTTCGACTATAAGCTGCTCCTCGGTCTCTCCTTCCGGGAGATTCTCCCAGGCGCAACCCGAGAACTGGATAGCGATTAAAATGTACAAGATTGGCGCTATTAACTTAAACAATTTCATCGTCCTGCTCCTAGTAACCGCCATATCCCGAGTAATTTCCTCCCGACCCACCGTAGCCGCCTCCGAGCGAAAATCCGCCACCCGAGAAACCGCTGCCTGAACCGGAGAATTGATTGAACATATCCGGTCCGAATGCATCCTCGGTCGTCGAGTATCCGATACTTGCAGATGGCATCGCCGTGACCGCCCAGGTTATTCCGAAGTAATCGGTCTGAGCTGTATACTTGATAGACAGGTATGTGCAGTCCAGCCTATGCGTGATCTGGATATCGCGAAGGATCGAATCGCTCGCCTGAGGAGCGAACTCGGTTGAGGCAACGAAATCCCAGTCATCGCCGATGATGAATGTCGCTGTAGTGCCGAACCTGGTGATTGTTCCGGGAGGGCTGAAATTAATGTTCGACTGGAGACGGTAGGTGTCGAAATCGGTGTATGTTATCTGGGCGTGTATATCCCCTAGATCGCCTTCCACGAGATCGTACTGCGTCGACATCGTCAGCTTGAATCTCTGTCCGGGCGTGTAGTTGAATGATAACCTTAGCGGCTTAAGCCTTCTGATACTTAGCAACTCGCCGGGAGCACTGGCATACTGCTCATTGAGGATATACTCTGTCGATAATCCGAGTGTATACAGCCGTCCGTTCTGGAAATTCAGATTCCAGCCGAGCCTGTTGTTTGGATTGCCGGGACGGTCGAGTCCCTGCAAAGGTATCCGGCCCTCTGTATCAAGACGGTTCCAGTTCAGTTTCCACTTGAGTTTCTTCGAGAGATCCCATGTCCAGTTTACCTGGGTGCTGTAGACATATCTCGCGTCACCGGTGGACGATATCGCCTGCCAGAAATCTACGTTGCTCTGAAGCTTGTGGCTCGCCCCAAGATCATCGTTACGGGTGAACCTTGTATCCATTCGACCATAGAAACCGTTACGCTCATCGCGCTCAGGTCCTATGTAATATAAACCACCGAGCAGGTTCAGGTTCTGCATCTGGAAGCCCAGCCAGTTGCGGTACCTGGACGGGAACGCGTTCGGCTGGAACGTGACATTGATCTCCGGAAGACGGTCGGTATAGCTTAGATTACGGTCTCCCGTGTATGTGAAACCGTCGGGATCCCAGTGCGTGTCCACCTTCGCGTTCCAGTTCCATCCCTGTCCCTGTACGCTCTGGCGGAATTCGGCATGGAAATTAAATTGCTCGTCCGCCGAACCGCGATTCTCCTGCTTGGAGACCTTATAGTCGATGTTTCCGCTGGTCGTGACGTTCTCGAATATAGTTCGGTTATGGGAAAGTGATAATGTGATACTTGAAGTCTGCGATGTGCCCGACTGCGACGACCCGCTGACATTGAACCTTGTCTGGGAATTCGCTGTATTGTAATTGCCGTTGATCGATCCGCGCACATTGTTGGTAAAACCCCTTGTCATGCTGTAACCGGAACTGGCACGGAATCCGACCGTCGCTCGGAACCTCGAACCGAACAGGATGGGCTGGGTGAGGTCCACATTGTATTCGGTCGCGTGGGTCACCTCCCCCGAGGTCTCATTACGATACGTGCCCAGGGTCACTGCCCAGTCGATTCTCCCGACACCGTGCCTTTCAACAAGGTACTGATGCTCGGAACCGAAACGCCAGCCTCGGCGGGAGAAGTACTCCATTATGAGTACACCTATGATCAACTCTTCCGCTAAATAGTTGTACCTTGTCCTGACATATACCCCATCGAATGCGCTCTTCCCCACATCCACTACCCACGGTGTTTCCGCTATCGAGAACGACCAGTACGGAAACCAGAGGATCGGCACGCCAAGAATAAACATATAGCCATTGCGGAAGATTACCTTGTTGTCTCTCAGGACCTTGATCGACCGCGCTTCAAGATGATATTCGCGATCCTCGTTAGGCCTGCACGTGGTCACCCGGCCGTTGATCATCTTGAAATCGTCGATGTTCCCTCTGAGCGCCTCGGCCTCGAACCATACAGGCTCGCCCACTCCGCCGACCAGCATGCTCCCTCGGACATTCCGCATATCGAAATCATCATTCGCGTAGTTGTACCAGACCGAGTCGGCAAAGATGTCCCTGTCCGCTCCAAGCACCCTTACATTGCCGACGCCGAAGAACTCATTCTTCTCGTCATTGAGACGGACCTCGTCCGCATAAATTATGAACTCGCGGAAATGGACCTCGCAGTTCCCCTGCAGAATAAGCACCTGCTCGTCCTGAATTTCCTGCTGGTAGTCGCTCTCGAAGTAGATTTCTTCTTCCTGGGCATACGCGAGCGGTGATGCCGCCAGCACGGAAATCAGCGCGACGATGATTAACTGTACGGTCCGGATTGTCCGTCCGCCTTTGTAGATGCGTTCATGCACTTAGCTCTGCTGTCCCCTCAGCAACTTCGATAGTCGCGATCGTCCTGAGGTTCATGGAAATCAGGAATAACGATGCATTCCAGCCTGATATATTGCAGGAACTTGACCGAATGACACCCTCACCCCGGATGTCAGCGCCTTACACGAGTGAAGATGTAAATTCCGAAAACCAGGAAAGCCAGATTCGTGCTCCATGCGCTGATCAGAGGATACGGAATGATACCCTGTTTTCCGAGCGATTTAAAGACGGAGATCATCACATAGTAGATAAGAACCAGAATTATCGCATAGAGCATGCCCACGAAGGTTTCCTTGCGTGGAGAAAATACGGAGAAGATAAATCCGACGAATGAAAAGATGAAGCAGGCGACGGGAGTCGAGTACTTGAAGTTGAGGTCGGTCTGGTAGGCGATGGGATCCATCCCCGCTTCCCTCAGGCGCGATATCTGCTCGCTTATCTCGCCACCGGCGAGAGTACTCGCGTCCCTCTGCTCCTCGTGAACTTCCTGCAGCTCCCTCGGGAATTCCCTCCTCAGCTCCCTGATCGCTTCCCTGCCTACCATCTCAGCGCGCTCGTTAAACAGGAAAGTCCGTCCGTTATTGAGCACTATTTCATCGCTATCGAACTGCCCGGTGAAAGCTATCGATATCCGCGTCCAGTCGTCCCCCTCATGCTCGTAAAGCATTACACGCGCCAGCGCGAGCGTATCGACATCGTAGTTCCCGGCATAGATAATCGTGCCCTGGTCGTTACGGAAGAAAACGTTCTGCTTGATATTGATAGCTTCGTCCCCCTCCAGCGCGCTCCTGAGCTCGAACGCTCTCTGGCTTGCCTGCGGCACTATCTCTTCGTCAAGCAGATAAGTGATGCCCGAGAACAGCACCGAGAGAATCAGCACCGGCACCAGGATCCTCAGAAGCGACACTCCACCGCAGCGCATCGCTGTGATTTCGCTCTGACGCCCGAGCTGCCCCACCGCCAGCATAACGCCGAAAAGGCACGCGACGGGCAGCGACAAAACAATCGTCGCGGGCGCGTCCAGCAGATTGATCATCGCCACAGTCCCGAACGGAATGTGCCTTTCGAACAGGAGATCGCTGGACGCGTAGAAGTTATTGCAGATAATGAGAATGGAAAATGCGAAAACCGCCGCGAGCACGAAGAGCGCGACCATCCATGATATATATCTGTCAATCAGTCTCATAAAATCGGCCTATCTTCGTATGACGAACAGGAGCGGCAGTCCCAGCACGAAGAACACGATGTTCGGTCCCCATGCAGCGATCCACGGCTCGATTATCCCCTTCTGCCCCAGGCTTCTCATCACGGTCATCAGTACCCAGTACACACCGATGCAGATGATCGCGAAAATCACTCCCGACGCGTTCTCCCTCCTCGGATTTACTACCGCAAACAGAATGCCGACCATCGCGAAGACGAAATTAGCCACCGGGATCGAAAACTTGAAGTAGTAGTCTGTCTCAAGCGCGTGCGGACGGACGTTGTTCTCCTTGAAATTATCGATGATGCTCCTCAGCTGCGTACCGGTCATCTCCTGCGGCGTACGGTTCTCGCCGTAAAGCTCGTCCATCTCGCGCGATACGTCCTTCACGACTTCATTGAAGAGAGCGGACTGTTCGATCTCCCCCTGCCTGCCGAATTCGTATGTCTTCCCGTCCTCGAGGATCAGAAAATCGTCCTCGAATCGGCCGCGACGTACTACGCTCAGACTCGGGAATCCCATCTGGTCGAGTTCGAAAAATGTGAGCTTCCCCATCTGCTTGGTTTGCTCGTTGTACGCCTCAGTGTAAATGACGATGTCGTCGGACACGTGGAAAAATACATTCGCACGCGCCGACTCCATCACGTCCGCCATCCAGAACTGACGGATATAGTTCTGCGAGATATGGTTTGCTTCGGGGACGATTTTCTCATTCAGCCAGAACGTGAGAATGCTTACCACGATGGAAAAGATTAGTATTGGAATTACGATGCGGGTCATCGAGATGCCACCCGTTCGGATGGCGATAACCTCGCTGTCACGCCCCAGCCGTCCAAGTGTAAGGAGGACCGCGAATAGGGTCGCGACCGGGAATCCGAGCACAAACATCGCGGGTACTCTCAGGAGGAGAATCTGCGAGACGATGCCGATGGGGATCCTCTTATTGAAAATCAACTCGCTCATGATATAGAGCGTGTTGCCCAGCATGAGCACGACAAAGCCGAGGATGATCCCGACGAAGAAAACCGCGAGCTCGCGCCAGAGATATCGGTCGATGATTTTCATAAATAACAGCCGACGGCCGTGAGATTATATCAGAACCGGCTTGTGAAGAATCAGCTCTCGAAATAACATCCAGTGTCAATCGCTCTTAATCTACACTAAAATCGACGATTACGCCGCCTCGTCGGTATTATGGACACGGAGTGACAGGCGCGGGTTCGTATGCGACGGAGGGTAAGATTCGCATGCGATGGAAGGTACGATCCGCGTCATGACGGGGGGATGATTCGTAACCCGAATAAGCGTTCGTTTGCATCTTGACAGGGGTTTTGCGAGACTGTATATATGTCTGGCCACGTGCGCGAGTGGCGGAATTGGTAGACGCGCTAGATTCAGGGTCTAGTGGGCTTCGGCTCTTGAGGGTTCAAGTCCCTCCTCGCGCACCAGAGGTATTTCCCCCTGCTGAACCCATCTTCCTCACCCGATAGTGCTTTAGTTACTCAACGCCCTACCAGGTGCCGTCGGGGGGGAAGCAGGTGATGAAGCCGTCGCAGTTGTGATC
>Ga0272444_10004195_pt1 | contig 12761 bp, 13 predicted proteins | sample SSMForm13_FD_201033 | JGI IMG/M metagenome (GOLD analysis project Ga0272444, IMG submission 201033) | Marine sediment archaeal communities from Little Sippewissett salt marsh, Falmouth, MA, United States - SSM-Form-13 | ecosystem: Environmental > Aquatic > Marine > Wetlands > Sediment ...
CCATCTCCAACGTCTGCATCTCCCCGCCGGAGAGGCTTCCCCCCTTCTGCTTCGCCCGCTCCCGCAGCAGCGGGAACAGCTCGTACACCCGTTCGAGGTCCTTCTGGATCCCTCGCCGGTCCCGGCGAACGTACGCGCCGAGCTCGAGGTTCTCCCGGACCGTCATCAGCGGGAAGACGTGCCTTCCTTGCGGCACGAACGTGATTCCGCGCCGGAGCAGGTCGGCCGGCGCCGCGCCGGTGACGTCCTCTCCGTCGAAAGCGATCTGACCTTCGCGCAGCGGGAGGAGGCCGAAAAGGGAGCGGAACGTCGTCGACTTCCCGCACCCGTTCGGGCCGATGATCGACACGACCTGGTCCTTCTCGACCTTCAGCGAGATCCCCCGAAGAATGTCGAGCTCCTTCGTGTACCCGGCCACGATGTTCTTCGCTTCGAGAAGTGCCACGTCACCCTCCAAAGTAGGCCTCGAGGACCTGTTCGTTGCTCTGGATCTCCTCGGGCAGACCCTCGGCGATCTTCTTCCCGTGGTCGAGGACGACGATTCGATGGCACAGGTTCATCACGACCCGCATGTTGTGCTCGATGACGAGGAAGCTGCAGCCGCGTTCGTTCAGCTCGAGCAGCCGCTCCCCGATCTCGCGTCCCAGGGTTGCGTTGACCCCCGCCATCGGCTCGTCGAGCATGATCAGCTTCGGATCGGACATCAGCACCATGCCCAGATCCAACAGCTTCTGCTGCCCGTACGACAGGTTCTTCGCGCACTCGTCCTTGAGATGGATGATGTTGAGGAACTCGAGAAGCTCGATCGCCTTCTCGATGTCGCGCGATTCATCCGTCTGGAAGAGCCGAGTGAGCAGCGTCCCCTCGCTCTCCTGGATCGCCATGACCATGTTGTCGAGCACGGTCATGCCCGGGAAGAGCTGCACGAGCTGGAACGTACGACCGATCCCGTGCTTGTAGACCGCGTGCGGCTTCATACGTGTGATCCGCCGTCCCATGAAATAGGTGTCGCCTGCCGTCGGCCGCTGGATCCCGGTGATGCAGTCGAACATCGTCGTCTTTCCGGATCCATTCGGCCCGATCAGCCCGAGGATCTCGCCCTCGCGCACCTCGAAGTCCACGCCGGCCACGGCCTCCAGCTGATAGAACTTCTTGCGAAGCCCTCTGATCTCGAGAATGTTGGTCATTGGATCGCCCTCACTTCGTCAGCCGCGGCGGCGTTCGCTTCAGCACGCGCCGGAAGAACACGTCGGAGAGGCCCGACAGCCCGCTCGGCCAGAAGATCAGAAGCAGCAGCGTGATCGCCGCGAAGATCACGAAGAACAGCTGCTGCGTTCCTCGGAGGAACTCGGGCAGCAGCATGACGACGATCGCGCCGACGAACGCACCCTCGAACCGGCCCGATCCACCGATGATCAGCATCAGGAGGAACCAGAACGACTCCTCCACCGGGAACGACGTCGGATCGACGAACCGCATCAGCGGCGCCAGGAGTCCGCCGGCGATCCCCGCGTACGCCGCGCCGATCGCGAAGGCGAGGAGCTTGTACGCCAGCAGGCTGACTCCGACCATCTCGGCCCGCATGTCGTTCTCGCGGATCGCCTTGAACGCCCTTCCCCAGCGCGAGTTGAGGATCCACAGCCCCACGATCGTTAGCAGGATGAGGAACCCGGCCACCAGGAAGTAGAACCCGATGTCCGAGGAGAGGTCGAGTCCGAAGAAGTGGGGCCGCGGAATCCCAGGAAGCCCGGAGAATCCTCCGGTGATCTCGTGTTCGTTCGACAGCAGTAGGTAGACCACCGTGCCGAAGCCGAGGGTCACCAACGCCAGGTAGTGGTGTTTGACGCGCAGCGACGGGAGGCCGAGAAGGAGCCCCGCCGCAAACGCGATCACCGCCCCGAGCGGCAGGGCCAGCCAGAAGGAGTAGCCGTTTAGCGTCATCAGCGCCACGGTGTACGCGCCCAACCCCATGAACGCCGCGTGCCCGAGCGAGATCTGCCCGGTGTATCCTACGGTGAGATTCAGCCCCATGATCGTGATGATGTAGATGCAGATCAGCGTCGCGACGTACATGTGATAGCGGTTGCCGCCGAAGATCAGCGGGACGCAGACGATCACCGCGAGGAAGATCGCCCAACGGAGGACGCGTCCGACCGTCAGCTTCTTCTTTGCTTGTGTGGACATCGCTATCGCTCCTCCGTCCCGAGAAGACCCTCTTTGCGGATCAGGATCACGGCGATCAGCACGACGAGTACGATGACCTCGCGGTATTCGTTGGAGATGTAGGCCGATGTGAACGTCTCGATGGTCCCGACCAGAAACCCGCCGAGCAAGGCGCCGCGAACCTGATTGAACCCGCCGATCATCGCCGAGTAGAACGCCTTCAGACCGAGATGGAGACCCATGTCGAACCGGACCATGTACACCGGGGCGATCAGCATCGCCGCGAACGCGACAATCACGGCGTTCATGATGAACACCATCGTCGTCACCCGGGTGATGTTGATCCCGAGGACGCTCGCGGCATCGCGGTTCTGCGCCACGGCCTGCATCGCCTTGCCGGGCTTCGTCCGTTGGATGAACAGGTTGATTGCCAGGATCAGCGCCGTGGCGATCACGATCGTCCAGACGTGCTGCCTGGAGAGCACGACCGAGCCGATGCGGTACGGCATCATCCCGAAGATCTGCGGGAACGCCTTGCACTGGGTCGACCAGAACGCAGCGACGGAGTTGTTCGCCAAGAACGAAAGCGCGATCGTCGCCACGATGATCGTCGTATGCGACCGGTTGATCAGCGGCTGGATGAGTCCCTTCTTCACCACATAGCCCAACATCGCCGCCGAGATCAACACCGTCATCAGAAGCGCCCAGACGAACGGGACACCGAGGCAGACGAAGATGAACATCAGCACGGCTGAGACCGTCAGGAAGTCCCCCTGCGCGAAGTTGACCGTTCGCGACGCCTGCCACAGGAGCGTGAAGCCGATCGCAACCAGCGCGTAGATCGCCCCGATCGCGATGCCCGACACGACTAGCTGGATGAACATGGCCACCTCTGTTCCGACACCATCTTCAGGATCTCCCGCGTCTCCGACACCGTGAGCTGACCCGGGACGGCCCCGGCCTCCACCGCGCAGTACGTGAACGACGAGCCGAGCGCGCATGCCAACGGGCGCGACGCGGCCCCGTGCGGCCCGAGTGCGATCGCAGCGAACGGCACGTCGAGGAACGACCGAGCGTCCAGCACCGTCTGCAAGACCGTGACCAGATCCGCGTGCGAAGTGGCCCTCACTGCCAGCTTGATCAGGTCGGGAGCGAGCGCCGCAACGTCCTGGAGACCCCGAAGCAGCGTTCCCGACGGCGGGGTTTCCTGCATGTTCTCGTAGCCAACCATCACAGGTGTCCCAAGCTTTCTCACCAGCGCGATCAGCCGGTCGCGCAAGGCCGGGTCGGTGAAGAACTCGATGTCGATCGCCTCCGCCCCCGCCGTAGCCGCTGCCTCGAGCCGCTCGATCCGCTCCGCCTCACTCCCGGAGAACGAGCCACCGAACCGCGGCGTCCGGCAGGCGACGATGTGCGGTGCAGTCGTGCCGCGGATCAGTCTCGCGACGTCTTCCGCGGTCGGCAGCGAGTCGATCCGCAACTCGACGCAGTCGGCACCTGCCGCGAGGGCGCACTCGACGCCGCGGGTCATCCCCTCGACCGACTCCGCCCGCGCCGTCGCCACCAACACCGGCTCGTGGCCGATCTCGAGATCTCCCACACGCGCGGTTCTCATTCCTCGGCGTCCTCCGCGAGCGACTGCTCGTACTTCTCGTTGCGAACGATCGAAACCTCGATTCCGGAGCCTTCGATGATCTTCACCGTGTGCCGCAGCCGCGGCGGGATGAACACCGTTGCGGGGCTGTCGACTCGATGCACCTCGTCTCCAAGCGTCACCTCGAACGTGATCCCCGGCAGCGGGAAGACGTACGCCTGCGAGACCTCATGGGCGTGTATCTCGACGTAGCCCGGGCCCGGCGGATGTTTCACGTCGATGTGGTGAATGAAGATGTTCAGATCCGCGTCGCTGACCATGTCCGTATTCAGAAACGCCATCAACGGGCCCAGCCCATTCATGACCTCGCGGTCGTGATGGATCAGCGGCCGCTCGGCCCAGTCGAACGGTTTGACGATGTACTTGTCGTAGGTTCCCACCGTGGTACCTCCCCGGGCGCCCTACCCGTAGTAGCCCTTCCGCAGGATGCAGACCTCGATCCCCTTGCCCGACAGGATCTTCAGGTTGTGACGGAGGCCCGCCGGGATGAACACCGTCGCCGGGCTCTCGGCCACGTGGGTCTCCTCCCCGAGGATCACTTCGAACCGAAGCCCCGCCTCGGGGAACACGTACGCCTGCGAGCAGTCGTGGGTGTGAACGTCCACGTAGTCGGGTGCCTCGTCCCCCTTCACCTCGATGTGGTGCACGAAGATGTTGAGGTCCGCCCCGTCGACCATCTCCCGGTTGAGGAAGGCGATCAGCGGCCCCAGCTCGGCCAACCCGTTCGTGCTGTGGAACACGAGGTCGCGATCCTCCCAGTCGAACGGCTTCGCGATCAGCTTGTCGTACTTACCCATCTACGGTTCCTTTCCGTGACTTGCCGCCCTCGCGAGGAGGGCGTGATCGATCAACACCAGCGCCGTCATCGCCTCGGCGATCGGGATCATCCTCGGAACGATCGTCGGGTCGGATGCCGTCACACAGCGGAACGTCGTACGTTCCCTCGTGACCAGGTCGACGGTCCGCTGCTCCGTGGCGATCGTCGGCGTCGGCTTAACGGCGACGCGAGCGACGATGTCCTCGCCGGTCGAGATTCCCCCGAGGATGCCCCCCGCATGGTTCGTCTCGAATCGGATGCCTCCGTCGATCACGACGGGAAGATCGTTGTTCTCGCTCCCGAGCATGCCGGCGACGGCGAACCCCGCTCCAATCTCGACCCCCTTGATGCTCCCGATGCTCATCAGCGCGCGCGCGAGGTTCCCATCGAGCTTGTCGAATACCGGCTCGCCCCATCCGACGGGGGCGCCTCGCGCGACCACTTCGACGATCCCTCCGATGCTGTCGCCGCACGCCTTGGCCTCCAACGCCCGCGCGAGCATCCGCTTCGCGACCTCGGGATCGGGGCAACGCACGGGCGGATCGTCGGCGTGAGCCCGAATCACCTCGATCGGGAGGTCCGGACAGCGAATCCCGCCGAGCGCGCGCGTGAACGCGAAGATCTCGACGCCCCATGCAGCCAGCAGCCGCTTCGCGATCGCTCCCGCGGCGACGCGCATCGCCGTCTCGCGACCGTTCGCGCGTCCATCGGCGATCCAATCCCGATGCACGCCGAACTTCTCGAAGTAGGTGTACGTCGCATGCCCCGGTTTGATGACGTCTTTCTCGCCAGCGTACGCCGCGATTCGTTCCGGCGTCGCCCATTCATTGTCGATCACCAGCGCAATCGGCGCCCCGGTCGTGACACCGTCGAGCGTGCCCGCCAGGATCCGTACCCGGTCCGATTCGATCCGCGGCGTCGCGATCTCGCTCTGTCCGGGCTTCCTCCGGTCGAGGTCCGCCTGCAGGTCGGCCTCCTGTAGCGGCGTCCCCGCCGGAACCCCCTCGACGATGCCGGCGAGTGCCGTCCCGAATGCCTCTCCCGCCGTCGTTACGCGGAAGATCCGCCCGAACGTGTTCCCGAGCATGCTGTCCTCCGTCCTACTCCGCTTCGACCCGAGCGCCAAGCCCGGTCATCGAGGAGATGAACGTCGGATAGGTGATCCGGACCGACTCGGCGCTCCGAATCCTCGTGGGACCTTCTGCGATCATCCCCGCGACGGCGAGCGCCATGACGACCCGATGATCGTCGTGTCCGTCGACCATCGCGCCGTGCAGCTCGCTCTTCCGAATCACCAGCCCGTCCGGAAGCTCCTCGATGTCCGCGCCCATCGCCCCGAGCTCCTTGCACATGACGGCGATCCGATCGGTCTCCTTGATCCGCGCCATGGCCACGTTGTCGAGAACCGTCTCTCCCTCCGCCGCGCAGGCCACCACGGAGAGGATCGGGAGGGCGTCCGGCGCATCCGAAAGGTCGATCCGGTGTCCGTGCAGCGTCACGGTCGGTCGGATCCGCACCTCCGAAGGGCCGATCTCGATCGACGCCCCCATCTCGGACAGGATCTCGAAGACGACCTTGTCGCCCTGCTTGTCGTTGAAGTCGAGGCCCTGCAGCGTCACGTCGCCGGCGGCCGCGAGGACCGCAGCGCAGCCGGGAAACGCAGCCGATGAGAAGTCCGCTGGGATGGCCCTTCGCACCGGCCGATACGATTGCCCCCCGGGGATCTCGAACCGTGTCAGCGCGTCGTTCGCAATGACCTCGATCCCGGCGGTTTCCAGCCAGTCGAGCGTCATGCGGACGTATCCCTTCTCATGCATCTTCCCGTCCACGCGGAGGACCGATCGCCCCTCCGCCAACGGGCACGCCACGAGAAGCGGCGTCACGTAGATCGATGTCGTTCCGTCGACCGTCGCCTCTCCGCCACGCAGCGGGCCGCGAAGGGTGATCGGCGCCGTCCCGTTCGGTCCGGATTCCTCGATCGTCGCTCCGATCTGCACGAGCGACCGGAGAAGCGGTGCGAACGGCCTCGTTCGGATGCTCGCGTCGCCGTCCAGTGTGAGCGGTGCTCGGCCCGTCGCGCCAATCCCGATCAGGTTCCCGAGCGTCGTGCCCGAGTTCCCAACATCGAGGCGCACAGGATCGGCTGGGAGTCGCCCGCCGATGCCGCGAACCGTCCAGCTCCGCTCGTTCCCCTCGACGGCTGCCCCCAGGGCCGAACAGCAGGAAACCGACGAATGGGTATCCGCCGCGTCGAGCGGATCGGAGAGGACCGACATTCCCTCCGCCAGCGAGCCGATGATGACACCACGGATGGTGTGGGATTTCGACCCCGGAATTCGGATCACCCCAGCCAGTGACGAGCGGTCCACCGTGAGGATCACACCTGCCTCCCTCGCATCTCCCGATCTCCGGCGGAAGAGTCTCCAGCTTCGCCGCACGGCACCCGACCTCGGGGCCGCGTCGTGAGATGGTCTTGCGGGGATCGTGCACGCGGCCCGGTCCCCGCAAGTTCTCTTCCTTCTACGGTCTCTTGGCCCTGACTACTCCTGGGACGAGATGACCTGAACGATGACCTGCTCGCCGCCCTCGATCTTCACGAGGAACAGGTCGCGGTCGACGGTGCCGTCCGCCCGATACGACGTATCGAGGAAGACGTTCGGCTCCCTCTCGGTCGTGATCGTGTTCTCGTGCAGCCACGTCCGGACGAGATCGGCATCGAATGCTCCGACCTCCTCGATCGCCGTCTTGAGCGTATAGACCGCGACGTATCCCTTCATCGCGTCGTGCGACGGGGTCTCGCCGTAGAGGAGCTGGAACGTATCGGCGAAGTCCTTGATCGGGGGATACTGATATGACCAGGTGGCCGCGCCCATCACGCCGTTCATCGCGTCTCCGCCAAGCTCCAGGGCCAGCGCGCTGAGCAGCGGGCTGTACCCGACGACCTGTAGATCGATCCCGAGCGTCCGAAGCTGGATCATGAATCGGGCGTTCTCCTCTTCATGGCCGTACAGGAAGATCGTGTCGACGCCCATGCCCTGGATTCGCGCGATCTCGCCGGCGAAGTCCGCCTGGCCGGTCTGGATTGCAATCCCCTCGAGCGCAACGCCCAGATCGGCTGCCGCACCTTCGAGGATCTCGCGCCCGTCAGTCCCCATCTCGTCGTTCGTGTAGACCATCACGACGCTGGAGACGCCGACATCCTCAACCATCCAACGGACAAGCCACGGGAAGACGTTTCGGTTGATTGGCGACGTCGCGAAGATGTTCTCGTTGCCCTGTTCGTAGATCGCGGTCGACGTCGAGCCGACCATCTGAATGATCCCCGCCTCTTGCAGCGTCGCCATGTTGGCGATCGTCGAAGAACTGTAGATCGTTCCGAGGACGGCAAACGGCTCCTTCGTTACGGCATACTCCATTGCTGCAACGGAGACCGGCGGTCGGCTTTCGGTGTCAACGAGGAAATACTCGATCGGTCGACCGAGAATCCCGCCCGCGTTGTTGATCTCCTGGAAGGCGAGCAGAATGCCATCTCGCCAATGCGCTCCGTGGCTCGCACCGTGCCCGCTCAGCTCACAGACGATCCCGAACTCGACCGGCTCCGCCTCATCCGCCCACAGCGAGCCAGCCGTCATCATAAGCCCGGCCACCGCCAAAACAGCTACCCATCCAAACCTGCGAAGCATGCGTGACCTCCTTGACACACTTGAGTTGTCGACTGCCAACGGCTGGATCTACTCAGCGCACCACCTCCTCGGCGTCCGAGCGCCTCGACCGGTCGACGGCCGTGTCACGAGCCCACTCTGACGTGTGCGACAACAGGCAAGCTGTAGAATGGATGGATCGAAGGCGAAGAGTGGGATGTGGAGAGACGGAACGGCACGGCTTTGACATAGTCAAAAGCGGCTTCATATATATCATGCTGACGCCAACATAGTGGAAAGCCTAACGCAAGTCAAGAGGAGACTTACTCACGTTCTCGGGCAAGTCGTTCATTCCGCCGAAGCCAGCTCGATCGTCTTCGAGAGGGACCAGCCGCCAGACCGAGCGTCCTCCGAATCGGACCGAGCGTCAGCGTACGGGGAGTCGGCGCCGACCGGACCTCCGGTCCGCTAACGAATGGAAAGCAGCACGATCCCACCGACCGTGAGAAGCATCCCGATTGCGGTCCGCGGCTGCAGCGTCTCCGTCCCGACAATCACCGCCAACAAAACTCCGAAGAGCGGCGACGTGAACGCGATCGGCATCACCTGGCTCAAGGACCCCGCCCTCAGTGCCGCGTAGAAGCAGAGCATCCCGACGGCCCCCGCGAGTACGCCACCACCAAGGATCACGTACAGAAGGGACTTCGAGCCGGCGGTCGCCAGGGCTCGCCATTGCGGAACGCTGATCGCCGCGAGGACCAGCAGAGCCGTCGCCGTTCGGAGCGTGATCCCGACATGTGCGGGCAGGTTCCCGAGCAGGAGCCCTCGCTTCTCGAAGAAGCCGCCGATACCCCAGGCTGCGGCGGTCAGTAATGCGAGAATCTGTGCAGGCATGGTCCTCCTCGTTCTACGGATGGATCGTTCGATGATCCGGGTCCTGGCCTCACAGGGCAACCCAGCTTGCGAGACCGACTCGCGCCGACGCTCGTCTTGCTTCCGGCACGGAACGCGTGTACGGTCAGGCAGCTTCGAGGCAAGGAGTGGTCATGCTCTATTCCAAGACGGCAAAGTACGCGGTGCTGGCACTGGCCGAGATCGCGAATCGCCAAGCCGACGGCCTCATTTCGACCCGTCGGATCGCGGAAGCGACCTCCGCTCCGTACCCGCTTCTCGCGAAGATCGTCAACCAGCTGCATCGAATCGGCTTGATCGCCGCGACGCGTGGCAAGCAGGGGGGAATCAAGCTGGCCCGCCCGGCGTGCGAGATGACGATCAGGGACGTTATCCTGGCCGTCGACGGTCCCGCCATGCTGAGCGACTGCCCGCTCCATCTGGAGCCGTGCGATTGTGCGAAGCCGTGCTCGCTCCACCCGATCTGGAAGCCGGCGCGCGATGCGGTCCTTGCCTTCCTCGAGAGCACATCGATTCAGGACGTCGCCGACGCGCGATCGAAGACGTAGTCGGCCACTCCGAGTCGATTCGCGATCGGAATCCCGACAAGCGCACCTACCCGCGAAGCGCCTCCAGTTCGGATTCGACCCGACGGAGCTGCTCGAGCAGCTCCTCTCTTCGCCGGAGCAGATCGGCGACCCCGCCGCCGGATGGATCGGGTGCCCGTCCATCGCAGGCCGGACAGGCGCAGAGCCGCACCATCATCCCGCAGCATTCCGACAGCGCTTCGGGGTCGACCGCGTACGGGACCCAGTAGCCCCGCCGTTTCGCGTTCACGAGGCCGGCGCTCCGGAGCACCTTGAGGTGCTGGGAGACGGCAGGCGCCGTCATCTCGAGCGACGCCGCGATGTCCTTCACCGGAAGTGGACCCCGATGCTTCAGCAGCTGGAAGATCCGCATCCGGCTCGGCACGCTCAGCGCCTTGAACACCTCGGTCGCCTCCGCAGTTCGCATGGTCGGCTCCTTCGTCCTTAAGTCACCGTTTAATAGCCGACTGCCCGACCTTCGTCAAGCAGCGTGCAGCGCGATCATCTGTGACGAGCGTTACGGACTCAACGGCGTATCCCACCTATACTTGTGCCCTGGACGGAAGACCGGTTTCATTCGACGGACTCGCGTCAAGGAGGCGATGATGCGCAAGAAGGGCGTTTTGCTCGGCGTCTCGGTCCTGCTGGTCGTCGCGTCGGCTCTGCTGGCAGGCGGGCAGGTCGGGCAGGACGGCCGATGCTGGACGAGCCGAGAGACGATCTACATCTACGGCAACGAGGCGTTCACATACGACAACGGCGTCGTCTCGGGCTGCGGCACCAAGGAATCTCCATTCGTCATCGAAGGATGGCGTATCGTCACGCGCGGCGCGGACTTCGGGATCAACATCGCAAACACCTCGCGCTACTTCGTCATCCGCAACTGCGTCATCGAGGGAGCTGCGGCCGGCATCCACTTCGTGAACGTGTCGAACGGCGCGATCGAATGCTGCCTTCTTCTGCGAAACGACCGCGGCGTCCTTTTCGAGAACTCGCATTTCAACGGGATTCACGGCAGCTTGATCGCCGAGAACCGGGTCGGTGCGGAGTTGACACTCGGCTCGCGCGAGAACACCGCGACCGGCAATAGCTTCGTTCTGAATGCCCGCGCCGCCCACGACCCGGGAGGTCGTAATCTGTGGTACTGCGGGCTGGCCGGGAACTACTGGAGCGACTACGAGGGCGTCGACGGCGACTGTGACGGTATCGGAGATGCGCCGTACTCCTCCCCGGTCGTCGATCGCTACCCCCTGATCGTCTCCCCGTGGCAGTGCACCCTGCCGATCACCGAGCAATCGGCGTTGCATTGCGATACGAGCACCACGATCCTGAAGGAGATCGTCGTCGTCGACGGGCCGTGTGCACCGACGTGCGCCCCGGCCTGTGCTCCGACGTGTGCGCCGACCTGCACCCCTAGTTGCAGCCCGACCCTCACGGTGTGTGCCGACCAGGTCCTGACGTGCGCCCAGCCTGAGGCAACGCTGTCGGCCGGTTTCTGTCCGAGTCGGCCGGCGTGCGAGCCAGCCGCGTTCGAATGGACCCGAGCCGGATTCGGCATCGTCGGGCACACCCGATCGATCGTCGTCAGCGAGCCGGGAACGTACACCGTGACCGTCACCGCGGACGACTGCTGCTCCGTATGCGACACGGTCGTTGTCGTGGCGAACTTCGGGACGGCGTCGGTCACGGCGACGGTCGATGGCCAGCTCTCCTGCGCCCGGCCCGAGGTCACGCTGGAATCGCACGTCTCCGGTGCCTGTTCGCCGTACGTGATCGAGTGGATTCGCGGCGGCGTCATCATCGGACGCGACGATGACGTCAGCGTCTGCGACCCGGGGACGTACACCGTCCGGGTCACGTCCGACAACGGCTGCACGTCGCTCGCGACCGTCGAGGTCGTCCGCGACGTCCGTGTGCCGTCGGTCCAGGCGTCCGCCGATCGGCTGCTCTCGTGCGCGGTGACGGAGACCGATCTCCGCGCCAAGGCGACCGGCGGGACCCCACCGTACGCCTACGAATGGAAGGATGCGAGCCAGCACGTGATCGGGACCGATCCGGTCGTCACGGTCCGTGGCGCCGGTACGTACACCGTTCGTGTGACCGGGCACAACGGTTGCTCGGCGATCGCCGATGTCATCGTTACCGAGGACGTCGAAGCGCCGATCGTCCACGCACTGGTCGACGGCACGATCACCTGTAACGTCCAAGAGGTCACGCTCACCGCGAACATCTCGCGCGGCCGAGCGCCGTACACGATTGAGTGGAAGACGCCGAGCGGCGTGACGATCTGCAAGTCGGCAACGATCGTCGTCGACGAAGCCGGCACGTACACCGTCACCGTCACCGGGTCGAACGGCTGTTCGACGAGCGACTCGGTCGAGGTCCTCGAAGACACCGACCCGCCGCTCGTCGACGCGGGAGAGAACCAGGCGATCACCCTCGAAGACACGACCGCCGTTCTGACCGCGACGATCGATCGCTGCCCCCGACCGTACACCGTCACGTGGACGAACACGATGGGCGAGGTCGTTGGGCACACCGAGTCGATCACCGTGAACCGCTCCGGCGTCTATACGGTGACCGTCGTCCGAGACACCGGCTGTTCCGCCTCCGACGAGGTAACCGTCACATCCGACTACGTTAGCGAGGTCGTCCTGACGTCGAACATCAAGGGACTCGCCGTCTTCGGCCAGCTGACGATGGACGGCGTACCGATCCCCGACTCGGTCTTCCACTTCCAGGTGGAAGAAGTCCAGACCAGCAGCGAGACCGGCGCGGCGACGATCACGATGACGAGCCTGTATGACGAGGGCTACCGTGCCAACGGCGCCGAGGTGTACTACATCATTCCGGGTAACTCGACGGTCGAGTTCGGGATCCACCAGAACCAGTTCATCGTCGGGAAGAAGTACTACCTGCTTCACCTGCCGACCGATCCGCCGGGAGAAGCGGCAGTGGCGTTCTTCTAGGAGAACCGCGGCGGGCGACGCTCTGACCTAGCCCTCGGG
>Ga0272444_10004196_pt1 | contig 12759 bp, 10 predicted proteins | sample SSMForm13_FD_201033 | JGI IMG/M metagenome (GOLD analysis project Ga0272444, IMG submission 201033) | Marine sediment archaeal communities from Little Sippewissett salt marsh, Falmouth, MA, United States - SSM-Form-13 | ecosystem: Environmental > Aquatic > Marine > Wetlands > Sediment ...
GACGGTATGCGTAACGAAGCTGGAGAACGTTCGCTTCCAAGATATCGATAGCGTTTGGGTGCCTATGGAGGCCGACATCCTACGGGACCGCTTCTTCGACATCGGCGGGAAAAAGGGGCACATCCGGGAGAAATATCACTACAAACGCACGGAATTCGCACTGAATCCGGACCACGATCGGCTGGGGTCATTTGACAAACCTCTCGGAACCAATCCGGAACTGCTGGGCGGCACGCCCGTACACAAGGACGGCGATCCCCGAACGTACGTCTGGCGCGAGGGCAAGGTGATTCCGGATGCCGGGGGCAGTCGTATCCGGTCGCAAAGTCCGGGACGCACCAGGCAAAGTAACCGAAGACCCACGAGGCGGAGGTGACACGGAATGGGCATGTACTTGACGGCAGCAGTCATTGGCTTGTCTTTGTTGACGGGGGTGCCGGGGCGGACGGTTGCCGCGGCGGCGCCTCCGCAGGCTCGGATCGTTCATTTTCCGGTGGATCGATCTCTGGGCAAGCTTTGGTTGCGGGACGCGGACGCGGCGGAGCGGGACGATACCCGCTTCGTTGAAAGCGACGCGCAGGAGTATCTCTGTCCGGCCCGGCCTCATGTTGCTTGGCAGCTACGCGCGTATCGGCCCGAAGGCGGCGCCGGGTCGTGCCTCGTCCGTCGGCTCTCGCAGGCCCCGGTCGCCTCGTACCGGAAGGACAAGGTAGTCGGATGAACGGAGAACGGTTTGGCTGCGTTGCGGGTTGGCCGGTTGAATGGGGGAATGTTTCGATGACAGGATTGCTGACATTGGTGATGTGTCTTTCGGCCTTGGCAGAGGCCGTCCCGGCCGGGACGCGGGAGACGGCGTATCAGCGCCTGGTGCGTCTGCGACGCGAGGCGAAGGCGCAGACGGTGTCCGAGAATCTCTCCCTCGGCCCCGTGGCGGCCACGGTGCCCCTGAAGATGACACTCTGGTCCAACGCGGCGCACCAGTTCCTCCAGGGCTCCCGGGGGACGTGGCGTTTGCCCGCCGCCAGGTATTCAGCGGTCGCGCTGGAGCTGAACGAAAACGATTCCGGCGCTCTCTGGACGTTTGAAATGGGCAAGGCCGGCGCCGGGTTGCTTGCCGACTTCGAGATCCGCCCCGGCGAGTCGACCGCCGTGAAGATCGGTCCGCCATTTCAGATCCGGGCGTCCCTGCGGCGGTACAGCCGGGATGTCTCGATCACTTTCAACCTGGAAGGGCAGGCGGGCGAGCAGTACCGTTCGCTGGTCAAGAAGAACGGCGCCGAGGCGCCGGAACCGTCGTTCAAGATCGTGGACGGTTCGGGGCGGGTCGCTCACTCCGGCCGGTTCGAGTATGGCTGAGGCGCCGCCCGGCACTCGTGGCGAGTGCCAAGAACGCCCCGCTACGGAGAGGCAGGCTACGGCGGCAGCCCCCAGGCCGGACCGTATCAAGTCCAGGTCCAGACTTATCTCGGCTCCTTCGAAGTCAAGCAGGACGGTGCCTGGCACACGGCACCATAGCGTAGCGGCTCCATCACGCTTTCTGCCGTCGGGAGGCAGGGCCTGGGACCACCTTCCGTGCTCTCCGGCAAATTCAAGCGCAATTTCCTGAACGATTTGCTCCCCGGCGCCGACTTGCATGCGGTGGTTGCGTATAATGGCAGAGAATTCGCAGGGGAATTGTGATGGCTGAAAGTGAAAGTGTGTTGTTGCAGCGGTTTGCGAGCCGGGGCGATGCCGGGGCGTTTGCCGAGATCGTCCGCCGGTACGCGGGGCTGGTTTATGGGACGTGCATTCGTGTCGTCTCCGATGCCGACAAAGCGGCGGACGCGACGCAGGAGACGTTTTTCCAATTGATGAAGAAGGCCGGCGAAGTCCGGGGCTCGCTGGCCGGCTGGTTGCATTGCGTGGCGGTGCGAAAGGCCGTGGATAGGATTCGCAGCGATTCGGCCCGTCGGCGCCGGGAAGAGCGCTATGTGAAGATCAGGTCCGATGATGACCGAACGTGGCAGGAGGTTTCGCCCCATGTGGACGAGGCGCTGGAGACGCTCGACGAGCCGACGCGTGCGCTGCTGTTGCGTCACTACCTGGAAGGGCGCTCGATGACGGAGCTGGCCTCGGAGTGCGACCTTTCGCGTGCGACCGTTTCGCGGCGGATCGAGTCGGGCCTGACGCGGCTGCGGACCCAGCTTCAGAAGCAGGGCGTACTGGTGACCGCCGCTGGTTTCGCCGGACTGCTGGCCGAGAATGCGGCTCAGAGCGCGCCGTCAGCCCTGCTTGGCCAGCTTGGCAAGATGGCTTTGGTTGGGACGGGAGCCGCGCCGGCTGCGATCTCGGGGGCTTCGACGTCTGCTGTGTTGACCGGGGGCGTCGTGGCCGCGGCTAAGAGCAAGCTGGTCGTGGCAGCAGTGGCTGCTGTTGTCGTCGGAGCCGGATTCATCGGCTACAAAAGTCTCTCGTCCGGACCGTCGCCACAGCCCGCATCCCCGGCAGGGACCGCCTTGATGGACAGACGCGCAGGCTCTGAGCGGAGAAATGCGCCATCCGAGCCGTCCATCGTGCGGCAAGCCGACGCAGAAGCTGAGCAAACGCTGGCCGTTGAGCCGCAGAATACGGCGCAGGCTCCGCCGGCGACGGAGGTGGTCGCTGCCCGGGAACCTGATCCTCAGCCGATACCCATGCCCTCGGCGAGCGAACCGGCTGAGTCTTCAGCGTCTCGGCTGGACCTGAGCAGTCCGGAAGCGACGGTGCGCAGCTTCGTCAAGGCGATGGTTGCCGGTGACGGTGATGCTGCTCTGGCCTGTTTCGTACCTGACGGCGAAGACTATGGCGATATGCAGGAGGCGATCTTTGCGGACCCCGACGATCCGGCACAGCGGTCGAGGTACGAGGTGAAGTGTCTTTTTGAGGCGCTTGATCCGGAAGCCGAGATGCCGATGCTGTCGGTCGAAGAGACCGCGCACGGCACCGAGGTCTCCTGGCAGGTTACTTTCAAGAGCGCCTTCACCATCGAAGGCCATACGTTCAATGCGGGCGACACGATGGAATTCGACGGTACGTTGCGTCGTTCCGGGGATTCCTGGCTGATTTACAGTCTCTAGCGCCGGGCGGTCAACTCAGCAGACCGTATTCCTCCAGGGCCTTTCGCAGGGTCGCTTTCTTGGCTTCCTCCAGCGGTGTCATGGGCAGACGCAGCTCGTCGGAGGCCAGGTCGAGCATGGCCATGGCGGCTTTGATCGGGATGGGGTTGGTCGCCAGCGTCAGCATGTTCTTGCTCAGGGCGAAGAGCTTGCGGTGCCATTGCCGGGCCGAGACCAGGTCGCCTTCCAGGATCAGGTCGGTCATGGCTTTGACGTCGGCCGGCACGATGTTGGCGACGACGCTGATGACCCCCTTGCCGCCGACCGAAGCCAGCGGCAGCGTGAGCGAGTCGTCGCCGGAGATGATGGTCATATCACAGCGCATCGCGATCTCGCTGGCCTGGTCGAGACTGCCCGTGGCCTCTTTGATCGCGACGATGTTTTCGATCTTGGCCAGTCGCGCGATGGTCTCGGGCGTCATGCCCGCGCCGCACCGACCCGGAATATTATAGAGAACGATGGGCAGGTCCACCTCTTCGGCGATGGCCTTGAAATGCTGGTAGAAGCCCTCCTGCGTGGGTTTGTTGTAGTAGGGGCACACCTGCAGCGTGGCGTCGGCGCCAATCTTCTTGGCGTAGGCGGTCAGCTCGATGGCCTCGGCAGTGCTGTTGGCGCCCGCACCGGCGATGACGGGCACGGAGCCGGCCGCACCCTTCACGACGCGCTCGATGACGTGCTTGTGCTCCTCGTAGCTCAGGGTCGGGGACTCGCCGGTGGTCCCGACGGGCACCAGTCCATCAATGCCGTTCTCGAGTTGAAACTCGATCAGTTCGTCGAGCGTTCCAAAATCGACCTCGCCATCCTGAAAAGGCGTGACCAATGCCACCATGGCCCCTGTGAACATCACACGTCTCCTGATTTACTATTTACAATTTACCATTTGCTATTTGAGTTTCCTCGTCGGCTGCGATCCGGTGCCATGGCTGCCGCTTACGCAGCGCGTCACGATTGGTCCGGGCTGTGCTTTTCGATCAGTTCGATCATCTGGGTCGTCGCTGCGCGGATGCCGACCAGGACGGCTCGTGCGATGATGCTGTGTCCGATGTTGAACTCGCCCAGCCCAGCGATGCGGGCCACGGGACCGATGTTGCGGTACGTCAAGCCGTGACCGGCGTGAACGACGAGCTTGCCGTCCTGGGCGAGATCCTTGCCCCGCTCCAGTTCGGCCAGTCGTCTTTGGGCGGCCCGCTCGCTGCGGGCGTTGGCGTACATGCCGGTGTGCAACTCAATCGCATCGCAACCGGTGTCGGTCGAAGCGGCGATTTGGGTCGGCTCGGGGGCGATGAACGTGCTGACCAGGATGCCCTTCTTGTGCATGCGCTTGACGACCTGCAAAAGTCTGCGTTTGTGTTTGGCGCAGTCCAGGCCGCCTTCCGTGGTGAGTTCGGCCCGGTTTTCAGGGACCAGCGTTACTTGATCGGGCCTGATCTGCTCGGCGATCTTGACGATCGGCTCGGCCATGCACATCTCGAGGTTGAGCTTGCACGCCACCGTTTCCTTGAGTACACGCACGTCGCGGTCGCAGATGTGCCGGCGGTCCTGGCGCAGGTGCACGGTAATCCCGTTGGCACCGGCCAGCTCGCACTGCACCGCCGCCCACACCGGGTCCGGCTCGTCGGTCAGACGCGCCTGTCGCACCGTGGCGACGTGGTCTATGTTGACGTTCAATACAGCCATAACACCATCCCAATACTAACCGGGCAATTGTATCAGCGAGACAACCGCCTTCAAGGAAATAACCCACAAAATGCGCCGGACACAAGGCCGCCGGACGCTGCGGACAGCGTGGCAGACCAGGGTACTTCTCCTAAAAGGCGCCCATGCTACCATATACCTGCTGCCACAACTGCAGGACTCGCACGGCCAGGTAGATCACGATAGCGAAGTAGATCACCCTGGGCATCCATCGGGAGAACTCTGTGAAAAGCAGGTTGGCGCGGTCGCCGGAGATTTCGGCGATCTTGCCCACGGTCCGGTCGAGCTCGCCCGTCTCTTCCCCGATGTGCCAGAGTTGGCGATACTCGTTCGGCAGCCGCGGGGAAAAGCCCTCACAGGCCAGGCCGCCTTGGTGTACGCTCTCGATGGCCCCGGCGAATTGCCGGGCGACCACCTCGTTGCCCGCCGCTCGATTCGCGCGCGTTACGCATTCCATCATGGGTACGCCCGCCTTGTACAGCATGCCGAAGGCCTTGGCGTAGCGGCAGATGGACATCTGATAGACCGCCAGGCCGAGTACGGGAATGCGGAGCACAAGGAAATCGAGAGACCAGCGCAATGCAGTCACGCGATCTCTCAGGAGGATGAACGCGATGACCGCGAGGGCGGGGATGTAAAAGAATAGGAGCGGCCGCACGATGAGCAGCGCGAAACGCCACGGTGTGAATCCACTGATGACGACCGTTGGAACCGCGGCAATGAACACTCCCATGTGGAGGATCAAGAGGGGATAGATCAGGCCCGCTTGCATGCGCCGGGTGATCCGATGAACGAACTCGTACCAGTCCGCCAGCATTTGGAAGGCATCGCTCATCGACCCGGACGTTTCGGCCGCTTCGACGAGCATCCGATCCAGATCGCGAAAGACGTGGGGTTGGCCTTCCATGGCTTCGGCCAGAGATGACCCTTTGGATATGGTTTCGCGCAAGCGGAAGAACGCCCGCTTGAAGTATCCCTGCCGACCCTCCACGACAATGTCGAGGGAACGCAGGATCGGCATGCCCGCATCCAGCATCGTGGCGAGATCGTAGTAGGCCTGGGCCAGTGCGTTCTTGGCACTCATGTGTGTTGGCTCCGCTTGAGTCTGATGCCGCGTGTCTATCCGGTTCGCTTTGTTCCGCCGCGCCCTATTGCGAGAACCGGCCACGACGCATAGTATACTGTCGTTCGGAACCATGACAAGGGTGAGTCGGTTGGTCTCCAGGACTCCCCGCTTGAGCAGGGAGGCACCCATGGCGAAAACGCATTGGCGAAGCCGGCTGCGACGTCTCAGGCGGCCGGACCGCTTCAAACTGAGTTGGGCGACGCGCATCACGCTGCTGCGCATCCTGATGATCGTTCCTTTCGTCGCCTGCATGCTCAACATTAACGACCCGAGCCTGGGGCCGACCGTTCAGACGGCTCTGCGATACCTCGCCACCGCCATCTTCTTCCTCATGGCGCTGAGCGACGCTCTCGACGGCTATCTGGCCCGCCGCCGCCACGCGGTCACGCAACTCGGCACGTTTCTCGACCCGGTGGCGGACAAGCTGCTGATCACCTGTGCCTGCCTGCTGCTGGTCTCGCAGAGCGGGCACGTGGAAGGGTTTCTCCTGCCGCCGACCGTGGTCGTGCTCATTATCGGCAAGGACCTGTTCCTGATTCTGGGATTTGTGATTGTCTATCTGATTACCTCGCAAATCCATATCGCCCCCGCGTTTGTAGGCAAGGTAGCCACGGGCCTCCAGCTTTCGATGGTCGCCTCGGTGCTGTTGGCGCCGGAGATTTCGCGTGTCATTCCGTTTTGGCCCTGGGTGCTGCGCGTGCTGTGGTGGTCGGCGGCGGGGACCGCCATTTTGGCCACGCTCATTTACATTCGGAACGGAAGTCGGTATATTGAGCAGTACGAACGCGCCCAGGCTGAAGAGGCGCATGCTCGCGATGATTGAAATGGCTGGGGGCGGAACGCACACGCAAGCGGGTCGGTAAGAGAAATCGAAGGCAGGAAACAGACGTGGAAACAGGATTTAGTGAAGTGCCGGAGGTTCTGGAAGACCTGCGGCAAGGCAGGATGGTCGTGCTGGTGGACGCGGCGGACCGCGAGAATGAGGGGGACTTGGTTTGCGCGGCCGAGAAGATCACGCCCGAGATGGTCAATTTCATGGCCAAGTTTGGCCGGGGGCTGATTTGTCTGCCTCTGACCGAGGAGAAATGTGATTCTCTGGGGCTGTATCCGCAGACGTTAGAGAATACGGCCCGGTTCGGAACGGCTTTCACGGTAAGCATAGACGCGGCCGAAGGCATCACGACGGGGATCAGCGCCGCCGACCGCGCGCGCACGATTCAAGCGGCGGTGGCCGACGACGCGACGCCCAAAGACCTGGCCCGCCCGGGGCATGTGTTTCCGCTGCGCTGTCGCGCAGGAGGCGTGCTCGTCCGCGCCGGCCAGACCGAAGGCGCCGTCGACCTGGCACGTCTGGCAGGTCTCAAGAGCGCCGCCGTCATCTGCGAAGTAATGAACGACGACGGCTCCATGGCCCGCGTGCCCGAGTTGCTGACGTTCTGCAAGGAGCACGGCCTGAAGATCGTCTCCATCGCCAAGCTGGTCGAATACCGGTTGCAGCGCGAGAGCCAGGTCAAGCGGTTCGAGAGTGTCAAGCTGCCCACCGACTACGGTGAGTTCAAGCTCATTGGGTACGAGAGCGTCACGTCCGCCGAGCCGCACCTGGCGCTGTGCAAGGGCTCGGTCGGTGATCTCGATGCGAACGGCCGACCGATCGAGCACGAAGAGCCGGCGCTGGTTCGCGTGCACTCCGAGTGCATGACGGGCGACCTGTTTCACTCGCAGCGCTGCGAGTGCGGCTACCAGCTTATCACGGCGATGGAAATGATTGAGAAAGAAGGCTGCGGTGCGCTGATCTACCTGCGCCAGGAGGGACGCGGCATCGGTTTGTCGAACAAGCTCCGCGCGTACAAACTCCAGGAACAGGGCCTCGATACCGTGGACGCCAACCTCGAACTGGGCTTTGCCGCCGACCGGCGCGATTACGGCATCGGCGCGCAGATTTGCCGCGACCTGGGCCTGCGGAGCATCAGGATTCTGACCAACAACCCCAAGAAGGTCAGCCGGCTCGAGGTGTACGGCATCAAAGTGGTCGAACAGATTCCCTTGCAGGCCAAGCCCGGCCCGCATAACATCGATTACCTGCGAACGAAGAAGAGTCGACTCGGACACATGCTCGACGAGGATTTGTAGATGTCACACAACACCGTTGTTCAAGCGGTCGCCCGTAGGAGGGCCGGCGCTTCAGCCGAAGGGACGCGGTTGTCCGGCTTGGGTTGGTGCCGGTGCGCGTTGCGGGTGAGCTTTGGTATCTTTATAGTCGCCTTGCTGTTTCTCAGTGGGTGTGCGGAACCGCAGGCGACTCCGAGCCAGCCGATGCCCGTGGAGCGGCCGAGCGACGAAGGGACCCCGGAGACGGTGGGACGTCCGCCTGCCGTGGTCACGCCCGGTTTTGCCCCCGTGCGGATTCATGTGCTTCCCTTGACGGAACTGGCCGAGTCGGCCGACGGCGGCTCCAGTGCCGTGCTGAGTGTCTATGTATCCTTGTTGGATAAATTCGGTTCGTCGCTCAAGGCCCCGGTGATCCTTCGCTTTGAACTCTATGAGTATGTGCCCCGTTCGTCCGATCCGAAGGGGCAGCGAATCGCCATGTGGTCGGAGAGCGAGAATATCGACCTGAACCTGACCGACGCGGACCGCAATAATCGTCACTGGCGCGATTTCCTCCGCACCTATGAGTTCAAGCTCGATGCGCAAGCCGACACCGACGAAACCTACATTCTCGAAGCCACGTGCATGTGTCTCGAAGGCAAACGCCTCTCCGCTGAATTCACCCTCAAACCCGGAAGATAACCGGTCCACAAGGCCGCCAATATGCCGGCGAGGGTCTTTCCGGCCGCCGCAAAACCTTGGATTTGCCTCCACTTCGCGCTGCCCGTCGTGCTGCGGTCTCAGGTGAGCCTGTTTTTGACCGCATTCGATGGAAGTCTTCTGGCACCCGGAAAAAACGCCTCTGTCGCAGCCGGATTTCTCCCTTCCGGCCTGCTGTCGAAATGACAGGGCCGGCGCCTCGCCGAAGGCGCCTGCAGACGCGAATCGCACCCCCGCCTGAGCGGTGTGGCGGATTTTTCTTGCAGTGCAGCCTGCTCTTCTGCTATAAATATATGAGGTATCTGCGATTTTCATTCTTATGGGCAAAACTTGATCGTGGGTTTGGTTGCACAAGGAGGTGTGTAAGGTTTGAGTTCAGGATCGCGCAGGTTGTGTGCGCTGACGTCGAGGGTCTCATGATCTGCATCGGCATCCCTGCAATTCATTAGGCTGATCGTTAGGAAATCAAAGGGCGAGGCGCGAAGGGCGAAGCGGCACGGGGGTAGCTCCAAATGCAAGACCGAGGAGGTCATCACCGCGTTGCGGTGGTTTCGCAATCTTGGTTTTTGGTCTCCCTTGTCCGCATTTCGGGCCATTTCCATTCTGATGTATCGCCGTGGCGGTCTCGGTTTCGGCCCTTTGATTTCCTCAGTGTCGTATCGTACTGTTTGAAGGAGAGATTCATGTATCGAAAGTTGTTGTTTGTGCTTGTGCTTTCCAGTGTAGCGTTGTCCGCCGTTACGGTGGCCGAGGCGCAGTTCATTAGTGGCATCGAGCGTCGCAATCCGGACGGCAACAGCGGCGACACCGAGCCGGCAATTTCGGACGCTCGGCTGGCCGACGGCGTGCCTTGCTTCGTCGATCGAACGCACCAATATACGGAAGTCCCGGATGCGCTGTTGGGGGCCGACTACATCCTGACGGCCAACGATGACAAGGACAACCCCAACCATGAGATAGACGTCACCTTGACGCAGGACGTGACGCTCTACCTCATTCTGGACAACCGCATGGGCGGCAGCGGGGTCGGCAGCGGCGAAGGGCTCGATCCCGACCTTGGCGGCGCGGGAATGAACTGGGTCACGGACCTGGGATTTGAAGATACGGGACTGGACATCGCCATCGACGAGGGAGGCGACGGCAGCATCGACCGCTGGTCGTCCGCTTTCGCGTTGCCGGTGTCCGCCGGTACGATCACCCTTTTCGCCCAGAACGACGGCGGGGGACGGAACATGTACGGCGTGGCCGCCGCGCCTCCGCGCGTCAAGGCCTATAAGCCGAGTCCGCCCGATGGGGCCGGCGGGGTGATCACCCCGCTGTTCCAGTGGACCGCGGGCGACACGGCCCTGTTCCACAAGTTCTACCTTGGAACAAGCCCGGAACTGGCCGAGGCGGACCTGGTCGGTCCTCAAATGATGTTCGAAATGTACTATCATGTTGCCGGTTTGACGCCGGGCGTGACGTATTACTGGCGCGTCGACGAGATCGAGGCCGACATGGTGACGGTCCACACGGGCGATGTGTGGAGCTTTGACACGGCCCCGCTGGCGGCATTTGCCCCGACCCCGGCCGACGGCGCCATCTTCGTCGAGCTCAACCAGCCGGAGTTTTCCTGGACCGGCGGCACCAACGCTGTGACGCACGATGTGTATTTCAGTACTGACCGGGCCGCCGTGGAAGACGGCGATCCTGCGGTCTTCCAGGGCAACGTTATTTTCCTTACCTGGACGGCACCCGTGCTTGAGAAGGGCAAAACGTACTACTGGCGCGTGGATGAGGTGGAGGCCGATGGGGCTACGAAGCACACCGGCGCCGTCTGGAGTTTTGAGACGGTCCCGTTGATTCCGATTACCGATCCGAGCCTGCTGGGCTGGTGGAAGATGGACGAGGGCGTCGGCTCGGTGGTGGCGGACTGGTCGGGCTACGACCGTCACGCGCGATTCGACGATCGGGCGCCGGCGTGGACCGTCGGACAGCTCGGTGGCGCGCTGGAGTTCGCCGGTAATGGCGACAGCGCCGTCTATGCCGACGGTTCGTTCCTCAACGGCCTCGAGGCGCTGACGGTGACGGCCTGGATCAAGTCCGATGTCACGAATACGGACAAGGGCTTTCTCATCTTCGACAACCCGGCCGAAAATGACGATCGGGACATGCGCTATGATGCCGCCGGTGTAGGCGCCGGTGGGAGCAATTTGCTGAAGCTGGGCGTCACCGTGGCAACCGACGCCGGCGACGTGACCGTGCAAATCGAAAGCTCAAACGACAGCCAGACCACGGAATGGCAGCACGTGGCGATGACCTGGAGCAGCGGACAGCCTATGCAGCTTTACCTCAACGGCAAGCTGGATGCTCCCACCGGCAGCAGTGACGCGGAAACCGGAACCCTGACGGGCTTCGACACGGTGATCATCGGCAAGGGCGGCAAGGACACCGACGGCTCCTGGGACGGGCTTATCGACGAGGTGCGCATCTACGACAAGGTCCTGACGCAGGACGACATCACTCTGGTGATGCGCGGCGATCTGTCGGCGGCGTGGGACCCGAATCCCGGCAACGGCGCGACGGTTGACATTGTCCAGGCGGCCACCCTGAGCTGGCAGCCGGGCGAGAAGGCCTCCCAGCACGATGTGTATCTGGGTGCGGATCGCGCGGCGGTCAATGCGGCCGACGCCTCGGATGCGACCGGCATCTATCGCGGCCGTCAGAGCGGCACAAGCTACATGCCGGTCCCGGCGCTCGAATGGGATCGCCAGTACTTTTGGCGCGTCGACGAGATCAACAACGACGGCACGACGACCAAGGGCTTCGTCTGGAGCTTCACGCTGGTCGACTTCCTGATCGTTGACGATTTCGAGAGCTATACCAACGACGTCGGCAGCCGTGTCTTCCAGGTCTGGATTGACGGCTTAGGCTTCTCCGAGCCGGTGGACACGCCCGGCAACGGCAGCGGCGCGATCGTCGGACACGATATCTGGAGTCCCGACAGCCCCTACTTTGAGGGCGAGATCGTCGAGACCGCTGACGTTCAGGGCGGCTACCAGGCCATGCCGCTGTATTACGACAACTCGAGTTCGCCGTATCTTTCTGAAGCGCAGCGCACCTGGACGACCGCGCAGGACTGGACGCTCAACGGACTCGATACGCTGCAGTTGTACTTCAAAGGCTCGCCGGTGGCGTTCCTGGAGACCGGACCCGGCGCGATCACGCTCAGTGCCGAAGGTGGCGACATCTGGGGTACGGCCGACCAGTTCCGGTATGCGTACAAGGCCCTGAACGGAAACGGCTCGATCGTAGCCCGCGTCGACAGCCTTGTGGATCCTCACGTGTGGACCAAGGCCGGCGTCATGATTCGTCAGACGCTGGACGCCGGTTCGGCATTTGCGGCCGTATATATGAGCGGCGACAACGGCATTCACTACCAGGCCAGAGAGCGTGCCAATATGGACGCGGTCAGCGACTCGACGGTTGCCACGGCCGAGCAGATGGCCATGCGCGAGCCCAACTGGATCAAGATCGAGCGCGTGGGCGACGAGTTCAACGGGTATTACTCGACCGATGGTGTGACCTGGACGGCAATGGCCTGGAATCCGCAGACGTTCAATTTCATCGGTAACGTGTACATCGGCCTGGCGCTGACCAGTCACAGCGCAGGCAACGCCGCAGTGGCCGAATTCTCCGGGATTCAGACGACCGGCGGCGTTTCCGGGGCGTGGCAGGTGGCCGAGATCGGCGATGCGCCGCATCCGTCCAACGGCTTTGCCGACGTGTACGTCACGTTGCAGGACAGCCTGGGCCGGACCGCGACGGTGTCCTATCCCGACGGAGCGACCGTGGCGGAGTGGACCCCGTGGGATATTCCGCTGGCGGACTTTGTCGGCATCAATCCGGCGGACGTCAAGAAGATGTCCATCGGCGTGGGCAATCCCACCGTCGCGACGCCCGACGGCGCCGGGATGATCCTGGTCGACGAGATTCGGGTCATCGCGCCCTGACTCG
>Ga0272444_10004197_pt1 | contig 12759 bp, 10 predicted proteins | sample SSMForm13_FD_201033 | JGI IMG/M metagenome (GOLD analysis project Ga0272444, IMG submission 201033) | Marine sediment archaeal communities from Little Sippewissett salt marsh, Falmouth, MA, United States - SSM-Form-13 | ecosystem: Environmental > Aquatic > Marine > Wetlands > Sediment ...
AACGATGGAAGATATTATAGAAACCATCATCGGCATTGAAATTGTTGACGAAACAGACGAAACAGTCGATTTGCAACGTCTGGCCCGACAGCGATGGGAAAAACGTGCCAGAGCGCTGGGGCTAATTACAGATTCAAAAGATGCATCGTCCTGACATCAGGTTACCATGCCGCTGGCTCATCAAGGTTTCGCCCAAGGATTTGCACAGAATCTGCAAGATCACTTACTGGTCGCCCGCAATTTCTGAATTTGATTGCCCTCCTCAGATTGACCCTGTCCAGAGAAATATAGATATCTTTCGCCTCACGGCTAGAAGGTCACCGGTCGCATCTGCGATAACATTTAAAAATGGAAAATCTTGAAGGGATTGGTTTGTTCACAGATAACTCTCAAAGCAGCTCCGAGAACCGACGTTGACTCTTTTCGGATCTCGGGATGATATCTGACGGGAAAAGGGCCTTGAGGCAGGTTAAAGCTCGCTTACCAAAACCTCTACCCTAATAACCTGCAAGATATCAATAGGATATCAAACCAACCAGCCGGAAATGCCCATCTGTAGCGGATTTGAGAATTTTGTATCCTATTTGTATCCTCTCCAGCCGACAGCATGCTAACTATTCGACATCATGCACACTATGCACACCATACACAGAAGGGTATGAAAAACAGGCGCTCGCAATTGTGTCATGATTTAAGCAGGTTAACTGGTTAGAAGTCTGAAAGTGTGCATGTATGGGGTTCAGGGGGTCGGAGGTTCAAATCCTCTCGCCCCGACCAAAAATATCTAATGATTTCGGCTGGTTGGCACCCTAGCTTTCCCGCCGTTTTTGTAGTTTTTGGTGATTTTTAGCTTTTTTGTATCCTATTTGTATCCTTTTGGTATCCCAGTCGTCCCGGACCGGTAGAACTCCCTTGTGTAACCCCCTGATATTACGTTCTCGCTTTTGCGAAAAAGTGGGCCATCCAACACGGTTTCTTGATCGGTTTTGTTTAATATCAGGCTGTTAAACAAATCATGTCGGAAAGCGCACATGTCGGAAGTTCAGGGTCGCTTTCGGTCAAATTTGCTCGCATGGTTTAATCTAGAAACCTTACAGGGAGGGCGTTCCTTAGCTACCTGTATTTCTGGGCTCAGTGTTTTGCGACAGATAACAAAGAGATATGGTTCCTAGACCTCTCTTGGAGCACCAATATGCCAGAAAGAGAAAATTGTGCTCTTTTTCACATGGACGCTGATCTCCAACTGATATCGAGAGGTGACCGTTGCCTCCTGACTACCCGTCCCAAGGAACGTTTGTGTACAGATAAGGGAACTGCTAGACACGGCCAATTCTGATGATCCTCTCTATGGCCTCAGATCTCACCCAGCCCCTTTTCTTTTCGGAGAGACGAATCAGCGACCAACCGTCTTCTGATCGCTCGCGGTGAACGATGGCACCTGCATGCAGCTTGAAAAGTGCAGTATCTTGAATATCCGGGCCGGCCAAAATCCTTACTTCCTTGTTCAAAATGACTGCACGGTCATCTGCCCCAACATGATACCACTTGAGCCCAAAGGAGGCCCCAGCAACAAGCCAAGAAACCAAGACCACGAGGAACACATAATAGATCCCGTCAGAGACAGAAAACAGCCTCCCAATAACAGTTACCCAAAACAGAAGGTTTAGAACCAAAAAACTCCACAACAGTTCATGCAAACTCAAGGAGTCAAGCCAGAAAAAGGTGGTGCTTACAAAACCGTCGGATTCGGAAACAACATCTTGGGTCTGATCACGGGCATAGTCCAGATTGAAATTCAGGTCAGCATCTCTTGGCATCAGGAGACAGGCCCTCTCGTAGTTTAGAATAGCTCGTCCGAGTTCATCCAGGCGAAAATAGGAATTTCCCAGGTTGTAGAAGAGGTGCCCGTTGCTATGTCCAGCCTTGATCAGCTGGCCATAGGCATCTACAGCGTCCTGGAAACGGCCTTCCTTGTAAGCCTGATTTGCCTCAAAAAATAGTTCTTCCCATTGCTGATTCTCGGTCGCCATTCCAAGCGCAAAAGGCAAGAAAGCGAAAAGGGTAAGCAAAATAATCCCAATGATTCTTCTCACCCGATCTCCTTTTCTATCTGCTTAATGAGCTTGGGTATGTTTTCGCCGATATCACAGGCTTCATGTCCTTTGCCCGTGTACACGGCATCTTCCAGTCTTTCCAAAACAGCTCGCAGTTTCTCAGCTGTATTAAGGCTCACACCGTTTGATTTCAAGATCTCAGCACCTTCCCCCGGTGTCAGGGAGCCGAGCGACAGGCCAAATCTATCATTCAGATAGTCTCTGATGTGTAAGGCAAGATCGGAGGGTCGGACTTGGCCATGACGGCATTTTCTGACAATGGTGTTGGCCGCTTTTTTGGCTCTTGTTGCAGCCACTGCCCCAGCTGATTTTTTCCTAAACCTCATTCCACAAAAGGTCAGCGCATAAGCCAGCACCGGTGCGAGCGTTAGCACCCAGAAAACCAACCCTCCGGGCCGAACCTCAAACTCTGGCCCTAAGTCTTTTATCGAAGCGTGAACTGGAAGTATGTCACGGCCAAGCTCTTTTACTGCTTGCTTGGAAGGCCCTGCAAGGGCCTTGCCCGAACCAAGATCTGCCGAGGCTTTAACCCGCTCTGGCGCCCCCGGAAGTACCGAGAGGGCGTGTGGCGAGGTCCTTATCGTCACATATCGACGGTACTGAGGATGAAAGTAACTGACCGTCAGCACTGGAATCTGGTAAAGCCCTTGATCTTCAGGAACGAGGGCCCATTTCATGGTCTTTGAGCCTACCAACCCTTTGTCATCATGTTCTACCTGCAGGATCGGCTGGTCAGCATAGATCTTGGTTTGCTCGAGTTCAGGCACCTTCAAGTCCGGGATACGGTTCACGTTACCCCGACCGCTGAGAAGAACAGTCAAAGTGGCAGATTCTCCGGCCTTTACCTCAGATGGCTCCAGTTTGGATTCTATTTGAAAGGCACCCACGAGACCACTGAAATCAGCAGGTCTGCCCTCTTCCGGAAGGGGAAGCACATTCAGTTCCACGGGGTCGCTGGCCACGGTTATGGGTTTGCCCGTGGAAAAAGACAAAAACGGGTCATCAAAAAGACTCCTGCGTGATCTTTGTCTTGGCTCATAAACGGTCATACTCATTTTTGTTGAGCCGATAGAGTAGTTTCCTTCTCTGGAAGCAATGAGGGCATAACGAACCTCCAAAACCTGGTAGGTCTTGCCTTGATATACGCTTTGGTATTCGAGTGGCTTGCCGAGTTGTTTGAATACCAGATGTTCAACTTCAGGCAGAGCCAAGGAAATATCCGAGACCTTTACCTGCCGGTTGAGCTTCAGTGTGTAGATCGCCTGATCTTCTACGTATGCCTGTGCGGATGAAAGCCCTGCGCTGAGAAAAAGCGGGCCACGATCAACGCCTGCGGATTGGGGCTGCTCAACGATCGTGATTGTTGCCGTGTTGCTACTGAAGATTTTGCCTTCCAACGTTACCTGGGCAGGCCCAATCTCAAATCTCCCGGGCTTATTGGGCTGAATGAAATAGGTGTAGTCAATGCCGGAATTGACTCTGCCGTTAATAATCTCAACACGGCTTGAAGTACCGCCTTGTGTGAGGCTAAAAGATTCCAGGCCTCTAAGCACTGGCTTTGAGTCGCTGCTCCTGCTCCCGGATATGCTGACAACCATCTTGACAGAATCTACTAACGCAGCCTCGGTTCGATCCAGTCTCAGGCTCACAGACACCTTGGCAGAAGCCACACAAGGTATGAGGAGAAGTAATGGCAGCAGCAATAAACTGTTACGAGATACTCTAGTCATTTGCTGGTTTCTCTCTTACCAATCCTTGCCTGATCCCACACCGTGCCTCTTGTCTTCAGGGACCTGAAGCTGCAGGAAACGCGAACGGTCCTCTTTGATATTGTCCAGCAACGACTCGGCCTTTTTCTTATCAATGGCAGATAAGGAACGGTCTGAAGCTGCCTCCTCGCTTTGCTCTTGTGGCAAGGGTTCAAGGGGTTTCAGATCTCCTGAAAGGTCTTTTGGATGATCCTGTTCGGCCGTTTGGCCCTCGTCAGGCCTGGTGGCTTCTTGCTGTTCAGGGCCAATGTCTTGTCCGGACTCGGTTTCGCCTTTTTTTTCGCTCTGATCCTGAGCTTGAGAGGACTTCTGCTCAGGGGTCTTCTCCTGAGATTCCGTGTCCGAGCCTTCGGCTTCCTTGTGTGTTTTCGATTGATGCTTCTTGTCTTGTTCTTGGCCGGAATCCTCTCGGGCCTCTGCGTCGGGGTCTTGGGGCTTGTCCTGTTTGCGTCTTTCCAGCTCTTTCAGGGTCAACTCAAGATTGTATCTTGCGTCATCCCCTTCTGGCTTGTACAAGATGGCTTGCTTGTAGTAAGCCACCGCTGATTCGAAATCCCCCTGCTTGTATGCTGCGTTTCCCAGGTTGTAGGTGGCCTTGAACCGCATTTCATTGTCCTTTGCCCTTCTCAGTACACTGGAAAAGGCAGCCATTGCCCCCTTGAAGTCAGAGTTCTGATATGCAGCGCATCCTCGATTGTACCGATAACGGATGTCTTTGGGGTGATCCATGTCTGCATCGGCATAGGACTTTTCAGCTTCGGCAAAGCGACCCTGATTGTAAAGTTCATCAGGGCTTTCAGCAGCCAAGGCGTTGGGGAAGAACACCAGCGCAAGCAGAAATGTGAATATGCTGATTTTCACCATCACAACTTTAGGCATTTTAGGCACTCTGGCTCACTTTAGTCACTTCTCTTGGCTTCCTCTCAACAATCAGGTCCTCCAACAGCAAAAGTAGCAAAGCACCCACTAGAAAAATTGGAAAACGTTCCTCGTAAACCCTAATCTTGCCGCTTTTCAGAGTTTCTGCCTTTGTACTTGCCTTGATTCCCTCGAAATAAAGGATGTCCAGGTCCAGATCGCCGGCTACTGATCGCACGTAAGTGCCGCCGGTTACAGAAGCAATGTGTCTCAGCCTTTCCTCTTCGAGTTTGGACAAAACGAGTTTCCCCCCCTCATCTTTCTTAAAGCCTCCTTTACCCTCAGCAGCCGGTATCGGTCCGCCGGTGGTCTCCCCCATGCCAAAGACAAAGATCTTGACCCCTTTGGCAGAAGCATTTTCTGCTGCATCAAGACCCTTTTCTTCGTTGTCCTCACCATCCGTAATAACAAGGATTACCTTGTCGGTTTCTGACTCGAAATCAAAGGAAGACATGCCTGTCTCAATCGCTGCTCCCAGATCTGTTCCCGGCACTGGAATAAGGTCCGGTTTCAATTGACTCAAAAACATCTCCAGGGCACCGTAGTCAAGTGTCAAGGGACACTGAACAAAGGCGGCTCCGGAAAAGGCCACCAAACCCACACGGTCTCCCTGGACAACCCGCAGAAAATCCAGTATCTCACGCCTGGCTCGCTCAAGCCGATTTGGCTCGATGTCTTCCACCAGCATGCTCCGTGACACGTCCACGAGGATCATGATGTCAACGCCCTTTTGACTGACCTCCTCAAAATGACTTCCCCAACGAGGTCCTGCCAGTGCAAAGAGCATCAGCCCCAAAGCCATGAGTAGGAATAGCCCTTTGAAGAACCGTCTCCGAGCCTGATCCTCTCCTGTCAGTCGCACCATGAGCTCGGGGTCTGCAAAACGCTCCATGGTCCTTGCCCTTTGCCTGTGGCGCACCACAAGGGCCAAAGTTGCCACTGGCAACAGCCATAGTAAATGGAGTATCCACAAATGGGCCAGCTTCACGGAATAATCCTCAACAATGTGCTTCGCAGAAAGATCTCGAGTCCCAACAGAATGAGTGCCGGCACAAGGAAGTAGTGGTAGAGCTCTTTAAAATGGAAGAATTCCTTAACCTTGATCTCGGTCTTCTCCTCCCGATCAATAATATCGTATATCTCGGACAGCCTCTCACTGTCTGCTGCCCTGAAATACTTCCCGCCCCCGATACTTGCCACCTTTTGCAACGTTTCTTCATCCAAATCGACCTTCTGGTGTACCACGCGGGGCCCAAAGAAAGTATTTACTCTAAAAGGTGCAGGGCCTTTTCCTCCAACGCCGATGCTATAGATTTTGATATCCAATGCCTGCACAGCCTCTGCAGCCCCTTCGGGTGTAATTTCTCCGGCATTATTCCGGCCATCAGTAAGAAGGATGAGTATCTTGGATTTTGCTTTTAAGTCTTTCAGCCTCTTGCCCCCAACGGCTATGGCCGAGCCGATGGCCGTACGGTCCCCGGCCATGCCGATTTCCATTTTCTCCACAAGGTCCAGCAAGAGGCCCTTGTCCATGGTCAAAGGTGACTGCGTAAAGGCCTCTTGCCCGAAAACCACAAGGCCGATTCTGTCCATTTCCCTTTTCTTGACAAACTCGCTGACCACCTTCTTCACGGCTGTGAGACGGGTAACCGGCGTGTCATCCAATTGGAAGTCAAGCGCCTGCATGGATCCGGAGGTGTCCAGGCATAGTATGATGTCTACACCGGGAGAACGAATCTCCCTTGACACGTTGAAAAGCTGGGGCCTGGCAGAAGCCAGGACCAAAAGGACCAGGCAGCCGCTCCTTAGGGCCAGAGGGATGTTGCCCCAAAAACGCGTGCCACCCCCAGCCAGCTCGGCTATCTTGGAAGTCATGGAATGTGTTATGTTCGGCGGCTTTCTCCACAGGGCAAACAAGAGCCATCCTGCCACTGCCACGAGCAGGCCGAGAAGTATCGGGTAGGCGAGCCTGAACGTCAACGAGCTACTCCTTTGGGTCCGTTTGCTGCGTAACCGGGTTCCACGACAGGAGCCGTTTCCTGTATGTAGGAAAGGGCAGCCCTGACTTCCTCCTCTTTTCTGGCCGGGGTTGGCACACTGTCAGCGAATTTGACAAGATCGGCCTGCCGGAGCAGAGGAAGAAGTGTTCTATCCTGTTCGTTATCAATTCTAGGAGCGATCTCTTCCGTGGTGAACTCAGCTGCAGGAAAACCCCTCACGGATTCCAGGTATCGCCTGAGGATTTCGGAAAATCGAAAGTAGAACGCCTTAGTGTGACCCTTTTCAAAAAGCCCCTGGGCCTCAAGCTGCTCAATCTCTTTTCTGGCCCGAACATGTGGAGGCTCAAGCAGTTCTGCGGATACCTTCCAAATACGTCGTTTTTTGCGCCAAATGCAAAGCCCGGCACCAGCCAGCACAATGCCCAGCAGGCCAGCTCCCCATGGCAGGTATTTGAGTAACCATGCCCGTGTAGGAATAATCCCCTGAATGGGCCGAAGCTGAGCTTCTTCAGGTTTTTCTCCAAGGTTGGAGAGCACCTTTATCGATACAGGATCAGTGGCTAGGACTTCAGTCTTTTCGTCTTTGTCCAGATAGGCGAGCGAAAGAGGTCCAGTTTTCCAAGAATCAATCCTATCCACCAATAGCTTGACCTTGATCTGCTCTGGCCGAATTTCACGCCCCAAAATGGTCAGGCCATCGAGCCCTCTGATCTCCGGCTTATCAGTGAGACGAGCTCCTTCCGGCAGACTATATCGGAGGGTAAGCAAAACAATGCTGCCCAATTTAGCCGATTCCTGGTCCAGAGAAGCAGTCAAGCCAGGCTTGGTGACCTTCACCTCATCCTGTGACAACACGACAACGGGACTGAGCAGCAACCCCGTGATCAACACGAACAAATCTAAGGCAATACGTCTCATACTGGTTAGCCAAAAGAACAGCGATTGATATTGTCCCCGAACAAGCGGATCTGATGCTGGAATCCGGTTTGGGGCTGTATCCAGCACCCAGGATCCAGTGTCTGTCCTGTCCTACATCCTCCTCCTCCTTGTATCAAAAAGCCGGGTCAAAGGTTCCATGACAGGTGCGTCGGTGGAAAGCTCCACAAGGTCAACCCCCACACGTTTCAGCATATCAGAAAGGTAGGTGGTCTGCTCTCTTCTGTAGTTCCGCCACCGCTCTTTCAGTCCCCTGTTCTTGCTGTTGATCAATGCCACCTGCCCTGTCTCTGGGTCGCGAATGCTCATTAGGCCCACGTCAGGAAGCTCTTGTTCTGCCGGATCAGTCACTCGAATGACTGTCAGATCGTGTTTCTTGGCGGTCAGCCTCAAGGGCCTCTCAAAACCGGTATCCATAAAGTCAGAAATCAAGAAAACAATGGCATGACGCTTAACAACTCGATTCAAATAAGTGAGAACCGTCTCTATGTTGGTCGTCAGGTCCTGGGGCTGGTAAGTGAACACCTCCTTGATCAATCGCCACACATGGGAGGCTCCTTTCTTGGGCGGTATGTATTTCTCCACCCTTGAGCTGAACAAAATAGCGCCCACCTTGTCATTGGTCCGGATTGCGAGAAACGCCAGCATGCCAGCCACCTCGGCCAGAAGCTCTCTCTTGAACTTGGTCTTGGTCCCGAACAGATTGGATCCGGATAGATCCAACACGAGTATGACGGTGAGTTCTCTCTCTTCGTGAAAGACTTTTACAAAGGGATGTCCAAAACGGGCAGAAACGTTCCAGTCGATGCTCCGAATATCATCACCGGGCTGGTACTCCCGCACCTCCGCAAACTCAATGCCCCGACCCTTAAACGCGCTTTCATAATGACCCGCAAATAGATCGTTTGCAAGGCGCTTCGTCTTGAAATGAAACCTTTGGATTTTTCGCAGGAGCTCCTCTGAAAGCATCTTATGGTACCTCGATGCGCTCCAGCAAACTCTTGATCACGTCATCGGTGCTCATTCCTTCTGCCTCGGCCTCATAGCTGAGCAGAATTCGGTGTCGAAGCACGTCAGGCGCCATGGATTTGATATCCTGGGGGGTTACATAGCCACGGCCGCTTAGGAATGCGTGGGCACGGGAAGCCAGGCCGAGCCATATGGAGGCCCTGGGTGACGCCCCGTAATTGATCATGGGGGCCAGTTCCAAACCAAACTCTTGGGGATTTCTCGTAGCCCTGGAGATGCGTACAATGTAGTCCACGATCTTTTCTTCCATGTGGATTGACCGCATCGTTTCCCGGGCAGATTCAATTTCAGATACCTCAACTATTCCATTGACCTTTTCAGCAACCTCAGGGTTAGCGCGTGACATTATCTCTTTTTCCTCTTCTGCTGAAGGGTAAGTGACCTTGATCTTCAACATGAAGCGGTCAATCTGGGCCTCAGGAAGCGGATAGGTGCCCTCCTGTTCAATGGGGTTCTGTGTGGCAAGGACAAGAAAGGGTCTGTCGAGCTGAAAGGTATTATCCCCTATCGTAACCTGTCTTTCCTGCATCGCTTCCAGGAGGGCGCTCTGGACCTTGGCCGGTGCCCGATTGATCTCGTCTGCCAGAATAACATTGTGAAAGATCGGGCCTTTCTTGATCTCAAAAGTGCCATGGTCAGGCCGGTAGACCTGAGTTCCCAAGATATCAGCTGGCAGCAGATCAGGTGTAAACTGGATTCTCTGAAAAGTTGTTCTGATAGCAGCCGCAAGAGTTTTAACTGCCGTTGTCTTGGCCAATCCAGGCAGCCCCTCCAGAAGTAGATGCCCATCACAGAGAAGGCCGATCAACATCCTTTCCACAAGGTTCCTCTGCCCCACTACGACCTTTTCCATTTCGAGCATGATTTGGCGGAGAACCACGCTTTCTTTCTCGACCCTTTGCGTAATTTCTTGGATATCCATAGCCCGCAATTTCCTTCCAAGTTTAGGTTCGTTTCAAAGGCATGAATATGAATCTAAATAAAGTTAAATGAGATACTTGCAATGATCTACAAAATAATCAAGATTCTTTGCCTGTCAAGACCTGGGTTGGAAGGCGTAGTGCGTCCTCTAAAATAGAGGCCAGAATCTGCTACGCATTGTTTGAGGAAAAGCTCATCTTGGTGGCGATAGTGGAAAAGGTGTCAACCGGTTCTTATCGTCCAGCCCCTGGTTAGATCAAGATCTCATTTTGATATCGACGATTGAAGGTTAAAAAAGCTGAGTGCATCTTTCTTACCAAGCTCTTTAATATCGAAATCAGTGAGTTAGCTGACAGGTTTCTAGTGGAGATCGAAGAAAATGTTAACAGTGGCCAGGAAAATCGCAGTTTTCAAAGATACCTTCTGAAAACCGGAAAAATATTCAATCGCAGATAATTGTCACTGATGCCAGAAATAACTGCTCCAAGCATTCTTACATAAGAGGTCTCAGACGAATGATATCTTTACGATCGCCTCAATGAAGCTAGCAGAGCACACAACTGGAAGCTTGGGGTCATTTGTTGTTTGTTACAATCGAGATCGACAATCTTTACGTCATTCTTTCGGTTCGCGGTTTGAGAGTGATATCTAATTGAACACGCACAAAATTTATGAACAAGAAAGGGAATTAGCACATTTTCAGAAGCAAACCCAACGCCTAGTGCACCGATAAGGCTAAAAAAGTATAACGGATTTCTGCACATTGAATATGGGCCGCTCGTAACTAAATGGTCTGTCTTATAACCTGCAATATAGACAGAACACCAAAGTCGACCTAGCGATGCAATGCTCACCATTATGGCACCCAAAAAAAACAGAGTTGTGCTTATTAATGGGACGCTGCCTTCCCATAAGCTGCTTGAGACACAAACTGTCACCAATAGGAAGACAGCAAATATTTGAGAAAGATAAATCCTTAATTTTTCAATCACTTAACGTGGTCCTTTTCAATCAAAAGGGATGATGAAGCTCCCTCTCTCGGTTCCTTTTTTTTACGAAGTTTTTCCAGCGCATCGTTGGGGCCTAAAAGGATTATTGCGTCGCTGTCCTTTACTACGAACTTACCCGTCGGTATTAGATGTAGATTATTCGGAACAAGTTCCTTAACAGCCACGACCTGGCAGCCGTAACGGTTTATCAAGTCGAGCTCTGCCAGAGATTTACCAATAAAGTCGATAGGGGGGGCCAATTCCACTATGCTATATCCTTCAATAAAAGGCAGGTAATCTAATAGATTCGGATTATGGAGGCGTTCTGCCACGGATAACGCAAGGTCCTTTTCTGGGAAGAAGACTTCGGTGGCACCCACTTTTCGTAGGGCCCTCCCATGTGCCTCATTGATTGCTTTTGCAAATACTTTCTCCACACCAAGCTCTTTAATAAGGAGGGTTGCGAGAATCGAAGCACTCATGTCTGAACCAATGGCTACAACAACGGCGTCCATTTCTTTTAGTCCTAGGGCCTTTAATGTTTCAAGGTCATTCGAATCTGCCACCACCGCTTGCGAAACAGAGTCTCGAATTTCCTGAACCGGTTTGGGATCCTTATCCAGGGCAAGAACATCATGATTCTTTTGGAATAACCTTGTGGCAAGATAAAATCCGAAATTCCCAAGCCCTATGACTGCAAATTGTTTTTTCATGTTTCTTATCCGATCATAATGGTCTCTTCAGCAAACTTGTAGTGTGCGGATTTCCTCTTAATTATAGCCAATGCTATAGCCAGAGGTCCCAAACGGCCCACAAACATCACCAAAATAATGGTTATTTTCCCAAAATCGCTCAAACCGCCGGTCACTCCCGTAGAAAGTCCCACCGTTCCAAATGCGCTGACAGTTTCAAACATCAACTCCAAAAATGTGCCCCGTGTAAGGACATGATCTACCCCCCCCAGCTCCGTAGCTTGAAGCAAAAGTATCGCAATAACAACCACAAAAAGACTCACCATCACCACACTCGCGGCTCGAGCGACGCTAACCGAACCTATGGTGCGTCGAAAAATCTGTGGGTAATCGTGCCCGCGGAGCCGAGAAAGCCCCAAGACCATCAAAGTAGCAAACGTACCGGTCTTAATCCCTCCAGCGCAAGAGCCCGAGCTGCCACCTATAAACATTAACACAAGAAGCATGAAAAGGGTTTCATTTGCCAGATGTCCGATGCCTAATGTATTGAATCCCGCCGTTCTAGCCGTCACTGATTGAAAAAACGCAGCAAGCAGTTTGTTTGAAAATGACAAGTCGGCCAGCGTGTTGTCATACTCCATGGCAAAAAATAACACGCCCCCCGAAAAAATCAATATACCACAGGACGAAAGGGCTATCTTGGAGTGAAGACTCAGTTTCTTCCACCCAGAGGGAGTAAAAGGACGCTTGCGACCCAACTCCGTAAGTACAAGAAAACCAATGCCGCCGGCAATGATGAGAAAAGCGAGGGCCACATTAATCAACCAATTATCTTGAAAGGACTCAAAGCTGTCGGAGAAGAGGCTGAAGCCAGCGTTGCAAAAGGCACTTACTGCGTGAAAAACCGCCAAATACAAGGCGTGGGAGACGGTGTTTTCTCCCACAAAGTTCAGAAACAAAAGCATGGCACCGATTGTCTCGATGATAAAAGTAACTTTCACAATGCGCAGTACGAGGTTAACAACAGTAGTCTCACCGCAATGGGTAAACGTGTCCTGCAGGCTGTTTCTTGAAGCAAGACCTATTTTTCGCCCAGCCATCAGCAAAAAAACGGTAGAAAACGTGATTATACCAATTCCGCCGATTTGAATGAGTGCCAATACGACAATTTGGCCAAACAGAGCAAGGTCTTTACCCGTGTCAACTACGATCAAGCCCGTAACACATGAGGCCGAGGTTGCAGTAAATAAGGCATCAATAAAACCAAGAGTGTTTTTTGTTGTTGAAGCAGGAAGAGTGAGAAGTCCCGTCCCAATACAGATTAACAAAGCAAATGAAACGACAGATATCCTTGCTGGTGAATTCAGCGCTTTTGGAATTCTCACAACACT
>Ga0272444_10004199_pt1 | contig 12755 bp, 6 predicted proteins | sample SSMForm13_FD_201033 | JGI IMG/M metagenome (GOLD analysis project Ga0272444, IMG submission 201033) | Marine sediment archaeal communities from Little Sippewissett salt marsh, Falmouth, MA, United States - SSM-Form-13 | ecosystem: Environmental > Aquatic > Marine > Wetlands > Sediment ...
ATATCTTCGGCCAGGTGTTAAACGTCATGGAGATGCAGTCAGAGGCAGGTGCCGCAGGGGCGGTTCATGGAGCCCTTTCCGCAGGGGCCTTGCCTACCACCTTTACGGCATCTCAAGGCCTGCTTCTCATGGTACCCAACATGTACAAGATATCCGGTGAGATCATGCCCTGCGTTTTTCATGTTTCGGCCCGGGCCATTGCAGGACATGCCCTTTCCATTTTTGGAGACCATTCAGACATCAATGCCGTGAGACAGGCCGGCTTTTCCCTGCTTTCTTCGGCGTCAGTGCAAGAAGTGATGGATCTCGCCTTGGTGGCCCATTTGGCGAGCATTCGGGCAAGCCTTCCATTTATTCATTTTTTTGACGGGTTCAGGACCTCCATGGAAATACAGAAGATAGCCTTTATCGATTATGATGATATGGCAAAGCTTGTGGACTGGGAGGCCATCGATGAGTTCAGAAGCCGTTGCATGAACCCGGAATATCCTCAACTCAGAGGGACAGCTCAGAACCCTGACATATTTTTTCAGAACAGAGAAGGGTGCAACCCCTTTTATGAAGCCATCCCCCACATCGTCCAAGAGGAGATGGAGAAAGTAGGTGCCTTGGTAGGCCGTTCATACAATCTTTTCGATTATGTGGGAGATCCTGAAGCGGAGAGGGTCATCATCTCTATGGCCTCCAGCTGTGATGTCATTGAGGAGACGGTCAACTATCTCAACGGATTGGGTGAGCGGGTTGGGCTCATTAAGGTCCGGCTCTACCTCCCCTTTTCCACGGAACACTTCTTAAGGGCTCTTCCTGCTACCGTTGAAAGAATAGCGGTTCTAGATCGAACCAAGGCACCAGGTGCCGTGGGGGAGCCTCTTTATCAGGACGTGTGTACTGTCTTCCAGGAAAAGGCAGAGCTCCCGGTCATTGTGGGGGGAAGGTACGGGCTGGGAAGCAAGGACTTCACCCCAACTATGGTCAAGGCCGTCTTTGACAACCTGCGGTCATCGGCCCCCAAGAACCACTTCACCGTCGGCATTGTAGACGATGTGTCTTACACGTCGCTGGAACTCGATGAAGAGATCCACCCGTCTCCTGAAGGGACGGTGCGATGCAAGTTCTGGGGGCTTGGGGCTGATGGAACAGTGGGGGCCAACAAGAATGCCATCAAGATCATCGGTGAGAATACCGATATGTTTGCCCAGGCATATTTTTCTTATGATGCCAAGAAGTCTGGAGGGATCACCATCTCCCATCTGAGATTCTCGCCTCACAGGATCCAGTCTCCCTATCTGTTGACCAAGTCGGATTTCATTGCCTGCCACAACCCTGCCTTTGTGAATCAGTATGAGATCCTGGAAGGGATCAAGGAGGGGGGGGCGTTTTTGCTCAACTCGCCCTGGACCCTGAAAGAGATGGGGACCAAGATTCCCGATCCTATGAAGAGAACCATCGCCCAGAAGAAACTGAACTTTTACAATATTGATGCAGGAAAGATTGCTGCCCAGGTGGGGCTGGGCGGGCGCATCAACATGGTGATGCAGGCGGCATTTTTTAAGATTGCCAACGTGATCCCCTCCCAAGAGGCGGTAAAGTACATCAAGGAGGCCATCAAGAAGACCTATGGCAAGAAAGGTGAAAAGATCGTTAAGATGAACATCGATGCCGTTGACAAAGGCATAGGGGCTTTGAAGAAGATCAACGTTCCCAAGTCCTGGGCGACGGCGGGCCAGGAGGCCTACCTTGAAGCAGAGGAGCCTGAATTCGTGACCAAGGTCATGAGGCCCATGCTTGCCCAACAGGGAGACAAACTTCCTGTGAGCGCCTTCAGCCCTGACGGCATTTTCCCCACTGCCACGACGAAATATGAAAAGCGCGGGGTCGCCATCAATGTGCCTGAATGGATTCCGGAAAACTGCATACAGTGTAATCAATGCGCCTTTGTCTGTCCCCATGCCGTGATCCGTCCGGTTTTGGCACGGAAGGAGGACCTGAAAGAGGCCCCGAAGGGATTTGCCACTGTGGCAGCGAAAGGCAAGGAGTTGAAGGGATTGAGGTTCAGGATTCAGATCAGTCCTCTGGACTGCACGGGGTGCGGAAACTGCGCTGATATCTGTCCGGCCAAGAAGAAGGCCCTGGTGATGCGGCCCTTGTTGACCCAAAAAGAAGCACAGATCCCGAATCACAAGTTTTTCACACAGCTTCCTGTGATGGATGATGTGATGCCAGCAACGTCCCTTAAAGGCAGTCAATTCCGGCAGCCCCTCTTTGAGTTCTCCGGGGCCTGTGCAGGGTGTGGAGAGACACCTTACGTAAAGCTCGTCACACAGCTTTTTGGTGATCGCATGATGATTGCAAATGCCACTGGGTGTTCCTCCATCTATGGCGGATCAGCGCCCAGTTGCCCCTATACTGTCAACGAAGAGGGGCATGGGCCTGCCTGGGCCAACTCCCTTTTTGAGGACAATGCAGAATATGGGTTTGGTATGGCCTTAGGGGTGACGCAGAGACGAAACAAGCTGGCTGACCTTGTTCGTAAGGCCATGGATGCCGATATTTCAAAAGGGCTCAAAGAGGCATTTCAGGGGTGGCTGGACAATATGCATGACGGGGACAGGTCCAAAGAGTACGGTCGCAAGATAGAGGAACTCGTCGAGGTTGAGATGATCGACAAAGACGGCTCCACCCATGCCTTGCTGGACGAAATCCTTGATAGAAGCGATTACCTGGTGAAGAAGTCCATATGGATTGTAGGTGGTGACGGCTGGGCCTATGACATTGGCTACGGCGGTCTGGATCACGTCATGGCCATGGGCCAGGACGTCAACATCCTGGTCCTGGACACGGAAGTCTATTCCAACACGGGCGGTCAATCCTCCAAGGCAACCCCCACAGGGGCTGTGGCCAAATTCGCAGCCGGGGGCAAGCCGACGCGCAAGAAAGACATGGGTAGAATGGCCATGACTTATGGCTATGTGTATGTGGCATCTGTTGCCATGGGTGCCAGCAAGAATCAGCTCATGAAGGCATTGATAGAGGCTGAGAGCTATCAAGGGCCGTCTCTCGTCATCGCCTATGCGCCCTGCATCAATCACGGTATCAACATGGGCCGGAGCCAACATGAAGAGAAAAGAGCCGTTGATGCCGGCTACTGGGTGCTCTACAGGTTTGATCCGAGGCTGAAAGAAAAGGGAGAGAATCCCTTTCTCCTTGACTCAAAAGAGCCAAAAGGAGATTTCAGGGAATTTCTTATGGGCGAGGTACGTTACTCCAGCTTGACAAGGACCTTCCCTGAAAACGCAGAAGCCCTTTTTGCCAAGGCCGAACAAGACATGAAAGAAAGATACGAATTGTACAAGGAGATGGCCGGCAAGTAGGAGGGCAAGCATTTCCGTTCTTGTTCGCATAGAGAAGGGTCGCCAGACCTTGCAAAGGACAGGCCGTCAGGGGATGTGACCCTGGCGGCCTTTTTTCTATATGAAACACACCATTACGTTTGAACCAGATCAGGTTTCGATCCGGGTTGACAGAGGGGCCAACCTTTTGGAGGCAGCCCTTGCGGCTGGTGTGCACATCAATGCCACCTGTGGCGGCCAGGGGGTCTGCGGCAAGTGCCAGGTTATCATCAAAGCCGGCGACGTCGAAAGCGAAAAGACGGAGAAGATAGAAGAGGACAAGTATGCGCAAGGGTGGCGTCAGGCCTGTAAGACCTCTGTCCTTTCAGACTGTACTGTGCTGATCCCAGTGGAGTCCAGGGGACTGAAGCGGCCACTGGTCCAACAGCTTGACATGGGCAAGGCAGAGCGTAGCATTTCGGTGCTTCATGCCATCCCGTTGGCCGAAGGATGGAAGCTGGATCCCATGGCCATGAAGGTTCCGCTAAGGCTGAATCCGCCTACAGCGCAAGACAACGCAAGTGATCTGACGCGGTTTTCCATAGGAATGAGACAGCAGCACCATATCGACCATATTTATGCAGACGTGCGATGCTTGAAGACCTTGCCGAAAATTTTAAGGGCCAATGACTGGTTTGTGACAGCCACGCTCGTGACAGACCCATTGGGAGGCGCCATACCCTTGTCAGGGGCGGAAAAGGACGGCCCCTGGAGACTGGTCCGGATAGAAGGTGGCAATACCTCTGACCAGAACCTGGCCGTGGCCTTGGATATTGGAACAACCACGGTAAGTGGCCAGCTTATGGACCTGCGAACAGGGGAGGCCTTGGCAGAGACGGCTGAGTACAACGGGCAGATTCAGTACGGCGCTGATGTCATTACCCGCATGGTGTTTGCTCAGAAGCCTAATGGATCGAAGAAACTGCAGTCTGCTGTCGTATCTTCCATCAATCAGGTCATTGATGAATTGTTGGAAAGGACGGGGTATTGCAAAAGGAGTATTTCTTATGTTGCTGCTGCTGGCAATACTACCATGACCCACCTTTTTCTGGGCATAGAAACCCGCTACATCAGGGAAGCTCCTTACGTGCCGGCTGCAGCTTCCATGCCTCTGGAGATGGCGTCAGAAATCGGCATAGACCTGCCTGATTGTGTGAAGCTTTACACCTTTCCTTCCGTGGCCAGTTATGTGGGAGGAGACATCGTTTCGGGCATCCTGGGCTCCGGTGTTTTTCAGAAAGAGGAACTGACGCTGTATATAGACATTGGAACCAACGGCGAGATCGTTCTGGGCAATCGCGATTGGCTCGCTTGTGCTGCCTGTTCCATGGGCCCCGCCTTTGAGGGAGGGGGGATCAAACACGGTATGCGGGCCGATCTCGGGGCCATTGAAGGATTCCACATCAACCCTGTGACACTGGAGCCCATGGTGGTAACAGTGGGAAGGGCCAAACCCAGAGGGATATGCGGATCAGGCCTCATCAGTGTCCTGTCGGAATTGCTCTCGGCCTGTGTCATCGACCGCAACGGCAAGTTTGCAGGCGACCTTTCTTCGACCCGCATCCGACAGGGGCACTTTGGATCGGAATACGTGTTGGCCTGGGCCGAGGATTCTGCAACGGGAGAGGATGTCGTCATCACTGAAGTGGATATTGAGAACTTGATCCGGGCCAAAGGGGCACTCTTTGCCGGATGTCTGACGCTCCTTGAGAGCCTGTCCCTTTCATTCGATGCCTTGGATCGAGTGATCATTGCAGGGGCCTTTGGCAGGTACATCAATCTTGAAAAAGGAAAGGTGATCGGGCTTTTTCCGGATATTCCTGTTGAGAAGTTTCACTTTTTGGGAAATGGTTCTCTGCTTGGCGCCCGACTGGCGTGCCTTTCCAGAGGGATGATCCAGGAGGTGAAAAGGATCGCACAAATGATGACCAATATCGAGTTGAGCGACAATCAGTCCTTTATGGACAAGTATATGGGAGCTCTTTTTCTTCCCCACACAGAGGACCGCCTCTTCCCCCATGTAAGCCACTATCTTGAGACAAGCAGTGAGATGATCCGTCAGGAGCGGAGTGGTTCATGACCATGATCATTGCCATGGCCGGCAAGGGGGGAACGGGCAAGACGACCATTGCAGGTCTTTTTCTAAGGCTCTTCTTGGAACATGGCATCAGGCCCGTCTTGGCGGTAGATGCCGATGCGAATGCCAACCTAAACGAGGTTCTGGGAGTTGATGTGGAGACGACCCTTGGTGAGGCCAGAGAGGGGATGAAGGACGGTGTCCCCACGGGCATGACCAGGGATGTCTACATGGAATACAAGGTCGAGGAGGCTCTGGTGGAGGGGGAGGGATATGACCTAGTGGTGATGGGTCGCCCCGAAGGGCCAGGATGTTATTGCCATGCCAACACGCTGTTGTCGCGCTACGTGGAACGGCTTTGCCGGAACTACCGTGTTGTAATCATGGACAATGAGGCAGGCATGGAGCATATTAGTCGCCTAGTGGCCCGTCGCGCAGACATCCTGTTTATTATATCTGATCCGACTCAAAGAGGGGTGCTCGCAGCCCAGCGTATTCGTGATCTCTGCCAAGAACTCAACCTTGACGTTAAGGAAACCCATGTGATCATAAACCGCGTGAAAGGCGAGTTGCCTCCGGCGGTGAGGGGGGCTATGGAAGCCGCTGGATTGAGTTTGGCTGGATGTGTTCCGGAGGACGGGTTGATTTCCCAATACGACACGGAAGGACAGCCCACCGTGGAGTTGCCCCATGACGCCAGTTCGATTCAGGCACTCCATGAGATTTTTGAGTCCATCATCACAATGGACTCATTACAATGGAAGCTGCGGGATTGAAGGCAGGTGCTCCGAGAATTGTCCATAAGAAATTTTGCCATTATAGATGACCTTTCAATTAGCTTTGGAGAAGGGCTCACCATGCTTACTGGTGAGACTGGGGCCGGAAAATCGATTGTCATCAACGCGGTGAACCTGATCCTTGGAGGCCGTGCCTCGCCTGAACTGATCCGAAGCGCTGAAGAGACGGCTGAATTGGAGGCCCTCTTTGATGTCCCCCCTGAGAGCGTGGCAGCAAAAACGGCGCGGCAACGGGGAATCGATGTGTCAGACGGGCTCTTGGTTCGTCGCACGATCCAAAGAAATGGGCGCAACAAGATATACATAAATGGACGACTGGGCACTTCACAGATGTTGTCGAGCATCAATTTGCACCTTGCTAGCATAGCTGGTCAACATGCCCACCAGAATCTGCTGAATCCGGATTACCATCTTCTGGTCCTTGACCAGTCGGCAGGATTGATGTCCCTGCGAGGGGAGGTGGGGGACTGTTACCAGGAGATGCTGCCGTTGATTAGGGGGCTGGCCGCCCTCAGGCGGAAGCTAATAGAACAATCGGAATACCGTGAGCTCCTGGAATTTCAATACAAAGAGATAGAGCAGGCGGATGTCAAGCCAGGGGAAGACCAGGAGGTGGAGCAAGAGCTTCAACGCCTCAAGCATGCCGAGCGGTTGTATGAGACCGTTGGCAGCTGCGTGGATCGCCTATATGGTAGCAAGGGGGCCTTGGTTGAAAGGCTGATCGCCACAGGAAGAGAGCTTGAGGTTGTATCCAAGATTGACCATGCCTTGGGGAGCCTGAAAGACAGGGTGGATACTCTATCTTACGAGCTGGAAGACGTGGCCCAGGAGCTGCAGAAGTACGTACAGGGCATTGTCTTTGACAGCGAGCGTCTGGAGGCCACAGAATCGCGGTTGGACACCCTGCAGCGGTTGAAGCGGAAGTATGGAGGCTCCCTTGATGCTGTCATGGAACAGGGCAGGGAGATCAAAGAGGCATTGAGGCGTGTCTCCTCTCTGCCAGAGGAAATTGTCGAAACAGAGACTAGACTGGGAGCGTTGTATGACAAACTGACAGGCCAGTGCCAGAAGCTTTCTGAGAAAAGAAAAGAGGCAGCTACCCATTTCGCGGGGAAGGTGCAAAAGGAGATGGTCTTACTTGGCATGCCAAAGGCCCGTTTTGAGGTGAGGTTCAAGGGCGTGCCCTTTGATGAGAACGCAGACCCCCATCTTGTCTTGGGAACAGGCGGCATTGAGACCACAGGTATGGATCGGATTGAATTCCTCATGGCTCCCAATGTGGGTGAGGATCTCAGGCCCCTTGCCCAGATTGCCTCAGGGGGCGAGCTCTCCAGGATGATCCTGGCCCTAAAGGCGATACTGGCGACCAAGGAGTCTGTTGAGACCCTCATCTTCGACGAGGTGGATGCCGGTATTGGGGGCGGTGTGGCGGAGATGGTGGGCAAAAAGTTGGCATCATTGGCAGAGTTTCATCAAGTTCTTTGCATTACTCATCTTCCCCAGATTGCCCAGTTTGGAACGCACCATTTCAAGATTCAAAAGGGTGTTCACAGGGGCCGCACCTGCACGACGATGACCCTTTTAGAGGGGGAGGCACGGGTCAAGGAGATGGCCCGCATGCTGGCAGGCGTCGATATTACGGCAAAGGCCATGGCCCACGCCCGAGAGATGATCAAGGGGCAGGCAAGCTAAGAGGCGAGATGCCAAGATGTATTGACAAAAAAGGTCAAACAACCGCTCGATGATATTTCCCTTTGGGTGACAGCCCCTGTGGGAGGGACAGAAAAGATGAGCAAACACATTTTAGTTGGGATAGACGGGTCCCAGGCGAGCATGGACGCCGTGCGGTATCTTGGTTTCCTCTTTGGGAAGAACGCGCCGGTGAAGATAGATCTCATTCACCTTCTTCCTGAGATTCCACTACTCTTTCTGGAGCCAGGCGAAAGCATTGCGGAGATGTCACAAATCCAAGCGTTTTCCCAGCACTTTCGGAATGAAAATCGCCTCAATGCAGCCTCTGTACTAGAGGAAGCCAAGGAGATCTTGGCAGAGGCGGGGATGGCCCGGACAAAGATCCATCCCCTCATAGAGGAGCCATCTTCAGGCACAGCCAGGCATATCTTGGCACTGGAACAAGAGGGCATTTATGATGCCATTGTGTTGGGGCGGCACGGCATGAGCGCTATGGAGCAATTCTTCATGGGAAGCGTCACGCACAAGGTCTTGCAGCATGCCAAAGGGGTTCCCATTTGTGTGGTTCATGGTAGGATCGAGGCGCGGAAAATGCTGGTGACAGTGGACGGTTCTCCGAATTCTAAACGTGTGCTGGAAGAGGCCACCTGGCTCTTGGAAGAGGCGGGTCCCATGGAGGTGACGATCTTTCATGTCCTTGCCCCGGTGATCCCAAAGGAGGTGGCCTCCACGTGGACGGGCCTGACAGAGATCGGGTCTGTGGTGGAGCAACGTTTGATTGATGAGGCCGAAGACATGCTTTCCCAGGCCAAGACGTACTTGACCGAAAATGGAGTCCCTGCCTTTGCTATCAAGACCCGTCTAGAGACGGGGACACTGGGTGCGGCCCGAGCCATCCTAAAGGAGACTCAGGAAGGTGGCTATGGCTCCATTGTGTTGGGGCGTCGCGGGATCTCAAGGACGAAGCGTTTTCTTTTTGGAAGCGTTTCCAACAAGATCGTGCTACAGGGAAGGGATGTGGCTGTGTGGGTTGTGTAAGGCCCAAGGCCAAGCCATTCATGGGGGGGCGCCATGGGGCGCTCGAAGGGCAGGTGCCAGACAGCTCGGGCAAGTCAAAAAAGGGAGGTAAGGTGTCATGTTAGTAAAAGGTTGGATGACGACTGATGTTATTACCATAGATGAGGACACCTCCATGATGAAGGCGTCTATCATTATGAAGGAGAAGAAAATCCGGTGTCTTCCTGTCGTTGATCAGAAGGGCAAAGTGATCGGTATCGTGAGCGACAGAGACCTAAAGGATGCTGCGCCGTCCAAGGCGACCACATTGGACGTTTATGAACTCAATTATCTCCTTTCTTCTGTGAAGATTGGGGACATTATGACGAAGAACCTGGTTTTTGTTAGGCCTGATGAGACAGTAGAATTTGCCGCCCTCTTGATGCTTGAAAACAAGATATCTTCACTCCCTGTGATCAACGACAAGCATAACCTAGTGGGAATTATCACGCAGACAGACATTTTCAAGGCGTTGATCAACATCGCAGGCGTATACACCGGGGGGATTCAATTTGCCTTCAGCCTAGAAGATCGCCCGGGGTCGATCAAAGAACCTGCTGATGTGATACGGTCTTTTGGGGGACGCATTATTAGCATTCTGTCTACAAAGGAGACGGCCGAACAGGGCCGTCGAAATGTCTATATGCGCTGCAGCGCCCTTTCACATGAGAAGTTAAGAGACCTGGTCAAGGAGCTGGAAGACAAGTTTGTGGTCCTTTATACATCCAAAGACCTAGTGGATGAAGTTGAAAAGCGGAGAGTTCGGGTGCCCTAGCCACGGGGGTGACCTGAAGGCGCTAGGCCGAAAGACGAAAGACCGAAGAGGCCTATTTCTAGCGCAGTGCACAACGCCAAGAGGCCTCAGCGAGAAAGCTACCAGAATACCCTTGTCCAAGGATGTGCAGAGGCCATTGGTCCTGAGGCTTCAGCGCAAATGGCCATCTGTTGCACTCTCCTAAAGGTTGAGGGCTCACGCCCATTACATGTCCGTTTTGAAAAACTCCCCAGGATCTGTGACCGTTCCCACCTTTTCCGTGTACTTGCTGGGAACGGTTCCCTCCTTGAAACACTCAAAGATGGTGTCCTTGGATTCAGGAATGGCCAGGAGTCCGGTCTCCGTGTCTATCTTGGCAAATACCACGCCGTCGGGCACCTGGAAGGCACGCACCGGCTTGTGCTTGAGGATCGCCTTCATAAACTCCAACCAGATCGGGCTGGCAGCCCTGGAGCCAGTTTCATTGACGCCTAATGATTGCTCCTCGTCAAATCCAACCCACACCCCTGTCACATAGCCGGGCGTGTATCCTACAAACCACGCATCGTAGAGGTTGTTCGTCGTACCTGTCTTGCCGGCCACAGGGCGATTCAGGGCCTTGACTCGGTGGCCCGTTCCGTGTCTAACGACTCCTTGGAGCAGATTGGTGACAATGTAAGCAGTGCTTTCTTCAATCACTTCTTTCTTTTCAGATTGGCTTTCCTCGAGGACGTTTCCATCCCGATCGAGTATCCTAGTGACAAAGTGGGGCATCACACCATATCCCTGATTAGCAAAGACGGAATAGGCTCGGACCAACTCCATGAGGGAAATCCCTGAGGAGCCAAGAGCGATAGAAAGGTCTCTACTCAGTTCAGAATCAATGCCCAGTCTCTTGGCATAGTCGATTACATAGTCTACCCCAATATCTCTGAGTATCTTTACGGTTACCACGTTTCGAGATCGGGCCAAGGCGGTACGGAGCAGGGTAGGGCCATAAAACGTCTCCTCATAATTTCTCGGTTTCCAGGTGAATGCCCTCTCTGTATCCTCAAATACCAGGGGGGAGTCTATGATCACGGTCGCAGGGGTGTACCCTTTGTCTAAGGCGGCGGCATAAATAACCGGCTTAAAGGCAGAGCCGGGTTGACGTCTCGACTGTGTTGCCCGGTTGAACTGGCTCACCTTGAAGTCCCGACCTCCGATCATGGCCTTCACATGGCCCGTCTCCGTCTCCATGCAAAGTAGCGCGCCTTCTACAGCAGGGGTCTGTTCCAAAGAAAGGTCCCACATTGCAGTCTCTGCGCCTTTCCCCCTGATGCGCACACTGATCACATCTCCTATGTTGAGAACCGCACTGACCTTTTCTACTCTTGCGTCCTGGAAAGCCACTTCCGGATCGTGTTCCCTGGCCCACAGCATCTCCTTGAGACGGAGAAATCCGTGTTCCGCTCCCATACGAACAATGGCCCTTTGTTCATCATCGTCAATGGCCGCTACGACTGCCTGGAGAATTTGGCCCGTCTCCAGGGGCTGGCTCTCAAGGGTCTCCTGGATTTCTTGAGAGAAGCCCTCCATATCCTCTGGCTCCAGGTGATTGAGGGGCCCCCTGTATCCCTGCCTTCTATCAAGGGCCTTAAGGCCGTTGTTCAGGGCATCTCGCCCCATCTTTTGCATTTCAATGTTGACAGCCGTGTAAATCTGGAGGCCCTCCCTGTACAGCACGTTCTTGCCGTATTTTCCCTCCACATACTGGCGAACATGCTCCGTATAGTGCGGCACCTGCTCGATGTACCAGTTGCGTCTCTCCTTAATGTCCAGAGGGGTGTTGATAGCCTTGGTGGCCTGGGAATGAGAGATGTATCCCTCATCAGTCATTCGATTCAACACATAGATTTGCCGCTGTCGGGCCTGCTCAGGGGCTAAAAAGGGAGAATACCGGCTGGGGGCCTGGGGCAGGCCGGCCAGCATGGCGCATTCGGCCAAGTTCAGGTCGGACACTGATTTTCCAAAGTAGTTTTCTGCCGCAGCCCCCACACCATAGGCCCCATGGCCCAGGTATATCTGATTGAGATAGAGGTGTAGAATTTGTTTTTTGGTAAGCGCTTTGTCTATGCGATAGGCAAGAATAGCTTCCCGGCCCTTTCGAGCGTAGCTTTTTTTTGGAGATAGGAAGAAGGACTTGGCAACCTGCTGGGTAATGGTACTTCCTCCCTGAATGATGGAGCCTGCCTCAATATTCTTGAGAAAAGCTCGAAGCATGCTAAAAAAATCGATGCCTTTGTGTTTGTAAAACCGGGCGTCTTCTGCAGCAACAAAGGCCTTGGTGAGCATCTTTGGCATCTTGGAAAGGGGGACGACAATCCTTCGTTCTTTGTAGAACTCTGCCATTTTCTGATGGTCATCAGAGTAGACAGTGGTAATGATGGGAGGACGATAATCTTCCAGGGAAGATGTCTTGGGAAGATCCTTGACAAAGTAGAAATAGGCCCCTCCTGTGAGCAGCCCTGCCACCACACAGAGAACAGCCATTGTCACGTAGAAAAAAGACAGTAACCTTCTAAGGATACCCTTCTGGCCTCGTCTGGATTTCATGGTTGGGCGTTTACCTTTTGAAAAAGCCCGATGTTGCTCTTTTCCTGTAACGTGTCGGGCTCATTACTGAGGCCTCTATTCCATCACGTTTTCCAACGTTCATGGTGAGGCTTTTGGAGCATCCATCTGGCTGCAGTGAGAGGTCCCCACGAGGGTGGAAATCACGAGCCGTTCTGGTCCGTTAGCCGACTAATTCGTGCAAGGCTACACCTGGCGGCCAGAACAGAGGCACTGAATCCCCCATCTAAGCGACAAAGCCGAAGATGGGTCAAAGGGCTCAGAACCCAATATAAAAACAGTTCTGCAATAAACATCTCTCACTGTAAGATCGATTCCGATAATGGTCACCGTCTTTGTGTAACAAAAAAGGGTTTCACAAGCAACATCCATTGGGG
>Ga0272444_10004200_pt1 | contig 12755 bp, 12 predicted proteins | sample SSMForm13_FD_201033 | JGI IMG/M metagenome (GOLD analysis project Ga0272444, IMG submission 201033) | Marine sediment archaeal communities from Little Sippewissett salt marsh, Falmouth, MA, United States - SSM-Form-13 | ecosystem: Environmental > Aquatic > Marine > Wetlands > Sediment ...
GTATATATACTAGTCAAACATAAATACTAGTGGGGAAGAGGATGGAACTCCTCGGACATATCGAAGGTGTAACACATACAGGCGACCTCATCGCCAGGGGCCACAACAAGCCAAGGCCCCGAACGAGGGTCTACAGCAACCGCAGGGAGCAGGTTGGCTCCGTACTGCGGATCTTCGGTCCGGTGGACCATCCCTTCATCACGATCCGACCGTCCCGGGGCTTGAACCTGGTCAGCCTTGTGAGCCAGAAGATATATGTGGAGGAGAAACGAAATGGTACTGAACACAAGAGGAAAAGAAAACCGCGTCGACCTTGACGAGGGCATACACTGTCCAGAGTGCGACAGTACGCATCTTGTCATTGATTACGATCGGGGGGAAACGATATGCCAGGACTGCGGCCTGGTAATAGATGAAGTGCTCATAGACCAGGGGCCTGAATGGAGGGCCTTCGACATGGAGCAGGGCGAGAAGCGCTCCAGGACTGGCGCTCCCATGACTTATACTATCCATGACAAGGGTCTGTCAACTGAGATAGGGTGGAAGAACAAGGACTCCTATGGAAAGAGCATTCCAACCAAGAACAGGGCCCAGCTCTACAGGCTCAGGAAGTGGCAGAGGCGTATTCGGGTATCCAATGCCACAGAGAGGAACCTGGCCTATGCATTGACAGAGCTGGACCGCATAGCATCTGCAATGGGCCTTCCCAGGAACGTCAGGGAAACAGCTGCAATGATATACAGGAACGCTGTGAACAAGAACCTGATCAGGGGAAGGAGCATAGAGGGCGTAGTATCCGCCTCCTTGTACGGTGCATGCAGACAGTGCAACGTCCCAAGAACCCTGGACGAGATCGCAGCCGCATCCAACGTCGGCCGAAAGGAGATAGGCAGGACATACAGGTTCATGTCAAGGGAATTGAAGCTCAAGCTCATGCCCACCAGGCCCCAGGATTATGTATCAAGGTTCTGCAGCGAGCTCAAGCTCAGCGGCGAGGTGCAGGCCAAGGCCATTGACATCCTAAAGGAAGCGGCAGAGAAGGAGCTCACTTCCGGAAGAGGACCGACCGGTGTAGCAGCCGCATCCATTTACATCGCTTCCATCCTGTGCAATGAGCGCAGGACCCAGAGGCAGGTTGCGGACATCGCTGGCGTTACAGAGGTCACCATAAGGAACAGGTACAAAGAGCTCACAGAAAGGCTGGACATCGAAGTGAATGTCTGATCGAATCTGAAGCAGCTTGAAAATACCATCTGACTGTTGCAGTCTATTTGATCCAATTCTATTCTGGTCCAGAGCTAGCTAGAGAAAAAGCTCACATATCTCTGGATACCATGTAATCCGCAAGCTCCTCCAGCAGTTTCTTCTCTCTGCTTTGAGGGAGCGCATCCAGCATCTGTTTTGTTCTTTCAGTGTAATCCAATGCAAGGCTCCTTGCGTAGTCCAATGCTCCACTGCTCTTCAGCACTGCCACAGCATTATCCACCTCATCCTTGCTGGCCTCCAGGTTTCCAAAGGCATTCAGGAACGTTTCCCTATCCTCACCTTCCAGGTTCTCTAAGGCCCAGACCGCGATAAGCGTCTTCTTTCCATTGACAAGGTCGCTTCCAACAGGCTTTCCCAGGGTCTTCTCATCAGCAGTCAGGTCAAGGAGGTCGTCCCATATCTGAAACCCTAATCCAAGCAGTCTGCCGAACTCTGACATGGCCTCGACCAGCTTTGGGTCGCCCTTCGCAATGATAGTACCGCCTTTTGCAGCCATCTGGAACATCAATGCCGTCTTCTTCTCTATCATGACCATGTACTCTTCAAGGCTGACCTTGTCCCTGGACTCGAACTCCATGTCCAGCTGCTGGCCCTCAGCAATGCCTCGAACCATGATCGAGAAATCCTTGATGATCTGCTTGAAGCCGGGAAGATCGGTCTCCATACCTGCCAGTATCTCAAATGCCCTGGCAAAGAGCGCGTCTCCGGCATTGATGGCGGTAGCGTCATTGAATTGCAAGTGAAGGGACTTAATGCCCCTCCTGATCTCATCCTCGTCCATGAGGTCGTCATGGACCAGTGTGAAGTTGTGGGTGATCTCTAGCGCAAGGCCCAAAGGTAAGGTCTTTTCTCCGGCACCAGACACAGCGTCGCCGACCACCATGGCCAGCACAGGCCTGAGTCTCTTACCACCAACCTTTGGATAGTATATCATGGCCTCCTTCAGGCTCGGCACCTCTCCTATGTCCAGGCTCTCCATCAGAGCTTTATTGACCAATTCTATCCTTGGTTTCAGTTCATCGAAAACATTGCTTCCTTCCATGACAACACCTCAAATCTCCTGAAGCCATTCCCTCAAAGGGCCAGTAGCTATCAATTGCCTTGATCGGAGGTTCTCCAGGTCTTTAGCACCTGTCAGAAGCATCACCGCCTTGACCTCGTTGATCGTCTGTTCCAACTTCCTAACAACAGCTTCCTTGCTCTCAAGTGCTGGTGCCAGGAACGCAGCTGCCATACCAGCGGCATCTGCTCCTAGGGCCAATGCCCTTGCGGCATCCAGGCCGTGTCTGATACCGCCAGTTGCTATCCTTGGTAATCCTACATCAGTTTGAAGCACTGATACTGGAGTTGGTATTCCCCAGTCCTTGAAAAGGTTCCCTATCTGCTCCCTGGTCTTATCATTGACCTTGGCAGCCCTCAGGGCTTCCACAGCAGAGAAGCTGGTACCGCTCATTCCGCCCACATCGAAGCCCTTGACACCTGCATCCTTCAGTTCGATTGCGGTTTGCCTAGAGATGCCAGCACCGGTCTCCTTTGCGATGATTGGTATCATGGAGCTGTACTGCTTTATCTTGGCCAGCACACCTTTTGCCTTGGTATCTCCTTCAGGCTGGGCCACTTCCTGAACGAAGTTCAGGTGCAGTGCCATGACATCTGCGTCCACCATCTCCATGGCCCTTTGCAGGTGCTCGAGCTCTATCCTGTTCTCCCTTGCCACGAGCTGGGGGGCGCCTACATTCCCGAACACAAGAGGAACATCGAACTCCTTGACCACCTCATATGTGGCAGCTAAAGCCGGGTCCTCGAGGCCTGCTCTCTGGCTTCCCACGCCCATTGCTACACCCACTTGCGCTGCAGCAGCAGCCAGGTTCTTGTTTATTACCTCCGCCTTGGGTGTCCCGCCGGTCATAGCAGCGATAACGATGGGTGCTTGGAGCGGTTTTCCGAAAAGCCTGGTCCTAAGTGCTATCTCGTCCATGTCCATCTCTGGCACGGCGTTGTGCACGAAACTGAGGTCGTCCCAGTAATCGTGGTTTGCCTGGACATTCGGCCTCTGGCAAATCTCGATATGGTCCTCCTTGCGGCTCATTTCTGTCCCTCCATTACGGTTCCTATGATGTGCTCGCCTTTAAGAAACTTTTCCAATCTTCCAGCTATGGTCCCATTGAGCAGGTGAACATCCACACCTTTCTTTGCCATGCATGCCATGGCCTCCAGTTTGTTCCTCATGCCACCGGTGACATCTGAGACGTGCACGTTGGTGCACAGTTCGTCTATCTGGTCAGGTCTGACCTTTTCCAGCAGTTCTGCATCCTTATCCAATGCTGGGTTGGATGTGAATATCCCATCAACATCGGCGATAAAGGCCACCTTTTCGAACTCCATGCTGTCCAGTAGGACCTCCATGATCTGGTCACCCGAAATAATGACATGGCCTCGCTCATCGTCCAGCACTACATCTCCAAATGTCACGGGGTTGAATCCCATTTTCGAATATCTTTTAAAGAGGCTTGCATCAAATTCCTTGATCTTCCCGTCGCTGCAGGTGAGCATCGCACCTGGGGGCATGCTCACAACCGGTAGGCCCGCGTCCTTGAGGTCCTGCATGAACTTGAGGTTCAGCCTTCGAACATCCATCTGTACCTGGGCCATGGGCATGAGCATCTCCTTGCTGAAGTCCACGACACCCAGGTTCGTCTCGTCAGCTATGATGTGGCCGTATGAGCCTGCTCCATGCACTAGCACGAAGCTCTTCTCCGACAGTGCCAGCTCCACAGCGAGCCTGAGCACCACATCCTTGCGGTAGGTGTACAGCTCCCGCTTGTTGGTGATGACGCTGCCACCGATCTTGATGAGGAACATCGAGCCAAATAACAAGCCGGGGTTAATTAAGGTTTTGAACCGACCAATGACGATATTTTCTCGCTCCAGTAGTGACTTTATGCATAAATGGCAACGACCTCCCCTCAAAGATAAAAGTAAAATATTCCAACCCCGATACTTGAGCGATGAGGGGCGACAGGTTCGGGGCCATGGGCTTCTTTGAGGACTATACGGCCATGGTAGTGGTGGTTATTACCATTACCATCTTCCTTGCTACAGCTGTACCTATGATGTACACCTACATCCAGAGGAATGACCAATACCACATGGAGGATGAGGCATCCGAGTTCCTGGACATCATCAGGTCCTCGAGCTTGCTGATCCTTGACGATAGGGAGGGTGTTGTGGACATGACCTTGGTAAACACCATTGTTCCAGATGACCTGATTGTGACATACAATACGGATTTCGATTTCATCATCACCATCAGGGATGTTTCCTCCTACAATGTAGAGAACAGGACCGTGCTCCGGGCAGGAACTGGAAATCCAGAGGGAAATGTGTACTGCTGCTCTTCCCCTGTCGCTCTGTGGTACGAAAGCACCGAGGTACATTCCGGTATTCTGGAGGTCTGTATTTGGTGAGACAGAACATAATCCAGGAACGATCTCTGGAAATCCGGCAGGTCAGAAAAACCGCTCAGATGATGATATATGATGTAATCGTCTTCTTCGTGATCATGATGCTGGTCGTGACCATGGTCCACACTTATGCGGAAGATATCGAGGAAATCGAGGAATCCAGGTCCAATGCTGTTATGGACAGGTATTGTGATGAGGCCCTCTCTGTGTTATTGCTCTGCACCATGCCATCCACCTATTATTTGGATGAGAACGGAAATGAGGTCCCACATCCTCCGGCCAGCACACGAATATCAGACCTGTTGATCGAAGAACTTGTATTACTGGAAAAGGACATGTCCAGGCAGTTTTTCATTAAAGGAACCGAGGTACCGGTATTGGAGTTGTGCAGGGCATTGGTCCCTCCAGCCTATGATTTTAGATTGACAGCTTCCTTGAACTCATCATCAATTTCAATGTCCAGCACAGGAACATGGGTTGTTGAGAACTCCAAGGGAACATATCTAGATATCAGCTCCAGTTCTGTTTCTTTTCCACTTCCCAAAGGGCAGATAATCGTCACTCTGGAGTTGTGTTTGGCATGACCTCAAGCCCAAGCATAAACTATTTATCCATTCACTAGCCTCTGGAAATTGTGAACCCCCAGGAACAAGACTCTAACAGCACTGATGAAACAGTCGAGAACCAGGTGGAGGGCGTAATGGAAGTGAAAACTTCAGAACCAGAAATGGTCGAGGTCCTGGAGGAAAAAGTGGATAATGCCTTAAAGAAGCACAATCTTTACGAGGAGCAAGGAGAGCTAGGGTCTTCAAGGTCCGAAGACATCCTGCATGAGACCATTGATGTGGTCATGTCCATTGAGAGAAAGATCGTCAGCACCAGAACTGCCTCGATACTCCTTCTTATCGCTTTCATTGCAGGCATCAGTTCTGCAGCTCTGCTTTCCCAGCAGGAAATGCCCTTGTTCGATCCTCCTGTATCAGAAAGCAATAATATAGCTGGCTATGTATATTCCACAGATGGGGGCCCGCTTTCAGAGGCCCGCGTTTCATTAACAGAGACCGGCCAGATCGTTACAACGAATTCAGACGGCTTCTTCCTTATCGAGAACATACCCGAAGGGGATTACAAGCTCACGGTATACAAGGAAGGCTATGACCAGCAGGTCAAACTCATTACGGTATCTGGTGAGCAGCCAGTCACTGTGGATTTCAAGCTTGACACCAGGGGCGTCATCCTCTTGGTCGACGAGCGCAGGGGCTCTGAGGGAGAGTTCAGCACAACGAACAGAACCTTTTCCTTGATCGCTTTGGCTGGCTCATTAGGAGCATTGATGGCCGCGGTGATGTGCTACTACGAGAGGGGTTTCAACCTAGCTGTTCTAGGCAGCGGTATTGGTGTGATATCCTACGGTTTCCTTGTCAGCACCATCCTTTCACTTGTGGCACTGATATTCATCCTTCTATCAAAGAAGAGCTTCGGGAAGGACGAGGAGAAGGAATATCCTCAAGTGGCTAGTGTTGTTGAGGAAGAAGAAAAACCAGAGATAAATGATATGGATTGAATCCTCAATCCTGATTCGAAACCCTTCCGCCCAGTGCACAGAATACGGAGTTAAAGAAGTATACCATGAAAATGAATGCCATCTCGAGCCTGCCAATGGTGACAGTGCCCCATGGTGCGGCCATCTGGACCAGGTTTATGATGATGATTATCTCGATGCTGGACCATACCAGGCCCACCAAGAATCCCAGCAATTGGCCGTGGTCTGTTCTTTTCCCACCATAAAAACCTGCAAGATACGGCCCGACTATGAACATTAATATGTAATTGAACAAGAAAATGGGAACAAAGAAGGTCAGGGTAAACACAGCTATGATAAGGAGCGCTATGACAAAGCCCTTTAGGAAGTATTCCAGCTCAACATCGATGCTTAATCCCAGATGCATGTGCCTGATGGTTTTTTGCTCATTGATATCAGTGTCATTATCAGCTCCATCATCCATATGGACATTGAACCGTTTGGCTGGTAATAAGGCTTTCGATACGCTGAAATCCATTGTGCCTTGGATTAAAAGATGTCTTATTCGAGGCGCCTGGAGAATGTCATGTATCCTGTGTGTCCAAGCATTTCGAAATCTGGCCTGACCCCGCCCTTGTGCACCACAATATTGCGGACCAGTACCTCCATGGAATGCGGCTCAGAGAACCCCTGTTCAACCAGCTTCTTATGCACTTCCTCAACTTGGTTCATGTTCGGCACGTAGGATGCAAAGGCTCCTCCAATCTCCAAGGCCTGTTTTGCCATGGGAACAGCTTCCCATGGGTTAGGGATATCCACAATGAAGGCCTGCACCCCTTGCTCCTCAACATCCTTGGTGACATCCCCAAGCTTGATCTCAGTACATGGACCCAGGCCCACTTTTTCGAGGTTTTTACTTGATATCTTGGCAAAGTCCTCTCTCGCCTCATATGTTATCACCTTCCCGTCAGGCCATACCATATGGCAAAGGTACATGGTGAGGGCTCCAGATCCTGCTCCTCCCTCTACGACCACATCACCTGCCCTGAGATTGCAGTACAAACCAATGACCGCTGCATCCTTGGGTAGAATAATCTGGGCCTTTCTCTGGATATTTTCCCAGTTGTCAACTATGGATGGTCGGAGAATAAGGAACTGCAGTCCTGCAATTTCTACGGTTTGACCATAATTTAATTCCAGTATTTTCCCAGTGTCTACAACCCCCAGGCCATTTACCTGCTCTATTGAGCCTGTGAGCTTGACATATGCTTCCTTTCTGCCCTTTAGAAATGCAATATCGCCTTTGGAGGGCTTCACCTGGGCCATTTCTGTCCACCTAGGAGTGCTTCTCCTCGAACTCCACGAAGTCCTCCACCATGTCGAACTCCTTTCTAAGTACTGAACCTTGCTCGTCGGAGAATGCCTTGGGGCTCATTGGTATGATGAGGGTGGAGTTGGTGACAGAGGAAATGTCCATGATCTTCTTCAGGAACTTGAGCACGCTGTTGAAATCATTCTCAATGACCAGGTATTCGATACCATCCAGTATGACGACGGATCCCTCGTTCTTCTTCATGAACTGTACTATCAAACGGGTGACCTCGAAGTCAAGCCTTTTGGGGTCCAGCACGCTTTCGTCCTGGCGGCTTGCAGAGAGCCATACAACATCAATTTCCTCCAGGTTATATCCCTTCTTGATCTTCTCTGGATAGGTAGTTGATATGCATAGGCCAGGTTTTTCTAATATTAGGTTCTTGAAGATATTGAACGCATGCTTTGGCTTGTTGTCAATGACAAGATAGTTGAAGCCTGGCTCCAGCTTCTTGGGTAATATGGTCAACAGTGTACCGCAGCTTCCACAAACCGCTTCCTCCTGGTCCTCTCCCTTGATCTGGACCGTGCTGTTGCATGTTGGACAAACAACCAGCTTGTTGAACTGCTCTATGGTGCCTGCAGAGACCTCTGCCGTCTTCTTTATCTTGTGTTCGCCCTTGTCCTCGCCTATGGCAACACCACATGCAGGACACCTGGTTTCCACATAATCCTCGGTGACCTCGAATATCTCACCGCATTTCTGGCACTGGATCTCCTGTTTGACCTCTTCAGGTTCAGGTTCGGGCTCCGGTTCAGGCTCTGGTTGGGGAGGAGGTGCAGGAGCCACTACCGGCATGGGTGCCGGAGGAGGCATTGGTGTTGGCCTGCGTCTGCGCTTCCTTGGCTTTTTCTCCTCTTCTTCGGCCTTCCTTGCCTCTTTCTCTGCCTTCATCTTTTCGTAGCGCTCCACTTCGTCCTTGCTCTTCTTGCCATATGCGCTCTTTGAAACAGCGTAACTCGCAATTACGAAGATGATGCCAAGGATCCAGATAAGCAATCCGCTGATGAACAAACCAGCAAATCCTGCGAACAGGTACAAGGCCAGAAGTATCAATGATAGGCCAATGGCCATGCCGTGAACACCTCCGATCTTCCTGCCCACGATCCTGTACCTCAAAGGTATGGAAGCCTTGTAATCCATGTAGAACTTCTTTGGATAGTGAAGGCAAAGCATAACTAATATGAGCATGACTGCAAATAATATGGTCGGGCTCTCTATGAAATCGAACTTGTGATAGGTGATGGAATCCTCGGGTCCGTCAACGCTGTTAATTTCCCCTTTGTAATTTAGAATTTCTCCAAAAGGAGTCCTTATCAGGAAATATTCTCCATTGTTAATATCTGGATCAACATAGCACCCCATTCCAACCATGTAATGCCTGTGGTTCACAGTGAAGTCGCCCTGATATACGGGTCCCGTGGCCTGGAAGTTGCGTATTGAATAGCCGCCCTCGCTCATCCCATCAGTGTTCGAAGAGAACCTAATGCGAACAATGGGCTGCTGGCCGATATATCCATCCAGTGGAATCGAGATCCTGTCCCACGTCTGGTGGCTGTCCTGAATTTTCTGAAGCATTGTCCAGTGTGCACCACTGTCCCTGGATATCTCCACTGCAAGGAAATCGCCTGGTGAGGCAGAACCTCTCACTGCGAAGTTCAATGTTGCCTGTTTAACGAACCGAAGGTCCAGTACTGGGGACATGAGGCTGTTATTCATGCTGTCAGTGTAGCTGTTGGTGCTTGGAGAGTAGCAGTGCCATATCATATCTCCGCCCGATAGCTCCCTCCACCACAGGTCTGCGGCGTACTCCGCATCCACTGCCTGTAGCTCGGTGGTGACGCCCTCAGCATCATCATCGATGTAGTACTTGACCCCGGTAAGACGAACAGCATCCACCGCCCACCCGTCAGAGATATCATGGGAATTCGATGATAGCCTGAATCGCATGTTTACGTTGGAGAACCCATCAGAGGAGTAATTGCTCAGGTCTAGCTCCTCTGGGTGCCATGAACGGACACCTCTGAATACGGCAATACTCTCCCAGTGCGGCTGTGCGATGTTCCTAAGCTCCAAAGCACCGAAATCAGTGGAGTCCCCGAAGTCCCAATTGGTCATGAACTCCATTCTGAAATCATCTACTTCAGTTACATCTAATGCATAATCAGGGTTGTTTGAATTGGACACTGTAGGGTCGAAATCAAGGTTGATGTTTGTCAAGTTATCATACTGGCTGTATGGACTGTCGGTCACGCTCTGGGTGCCCTCACAGGTTCCTGCATACTCATCAGTGATCTGCCAATCGGAACTGGTCCAGTTCCCCAGACCGTTCTCGAAATCGTCATAGTAATTAAACACAGTGTCCTCAAGCCTGATGTCATCAATGAACCATCCTTCAGCATTGATGACATGATTGCTCTCGAACCTGAACCTGAATGTCACCTGCCCTCTCATGTTGAGCATGTAGCTCTTCTTCATCCAGTTGTCTTGCCTTCCAGTGAACACGGAATCACTGGCTACAGCATGCCAGTCCTGGCTGCCCTGCATCTTGTATTCCAGTACTCCAAGGTCGCCAGCAGCAAAGGAATACCTGTGGTTGAAGCTGAGCATAGGGGCGTTAGCATCTCCCAGGTTCACAGTGAACTGCAGTGCATCGCTTGAGTCATTCACATATTGGCCTGTTAGTGGGTTACCGCACCACCAGGACCTTGAGCCATTGGCTGCGTACATAGCTGATCTCCGCCACTGGCTTGGCTGCTCGGAAAGGTCCTTTGAATCCATGAGGCTGCCTTCTGATGCATTGGCATCCACGTAGCCCCTGGGGAAGACGTTGTACAGCACTTCCACGATCTTGGGATCCAATAGTGGTATAATCGCATCTTCCGAATCCTGGGTGACGTCGAAGGTATAGGAGATCGAAATATCTTGAGAGCTGTCAACCCTTGTTTCTATGAGCCCTTCAACATCTGTGTCCAGCTCCGAACCTGATTCCGATGCATGGAAGGGTTCGGATGCTCGGATTGTCCCACCACAGTAATCCGTGGGTTCCAATCCATCTTCGAAGGTTCCCATGCGGCGGTTCCTGTCATTGCCCTGTTCAAGGTTCCAGAGAAGGGTGTTGACCCCCCCGCCCTTTGGCCTCAGTTCCAAAGCGTTGAGCTGGTTGTCGAAATCTGAATCATAATAGTCTATGGCCAGGGCCCTATAATCTTGTGCGGTTTGTCCAGTGATTAACCAATTGACATGGCCTCCTCCGCTGAGATCAGATGCCCCTATGAGATACATAGTCGAGTCTGCTCTGGTAGTTCCAGGATCAATGGCAGATGCAGTAAGGCCAAGCAAAGGCACGCCGATCATTATCATAACACATACTAATGAAAAGATACGCTCTCTGGTCCACATAGACTTCCTTCCAACAATGCCGAATAATTATAAATAGTTTTATGTGTGAAATACGATGTTATCGTTCACTGTCCATTTATCAGTACCAATGTACAGCGAAAATGTTATTAATGACCCTATAATATGGAGTTCTCCCGCAAGAAGGTAACAAGTGGTTGGAAATATGGCAGAACTATTAAGCGAACTTGAGGAAAGCCGGGACAAGGAGAATCAACTGGCAGAAGAGTTCAGACGTAAAAGGGATAAATTGAACAAAGAGGCCAGAGTATGGGCCGAAAAGAGAGATGTCCTGAACGATGAGGCCAAATCTTTTATCGAGAAAGCCAACCAGCACAAGGAAAACCGTGACCTGTACAATAGAAAGGTGAAGGAGCAGAAGAAGGACAGGGACAAATGGAACAAGAAGACAAACGAGCTCACACTCAAGATTAACAAGCTCAAGAAGATACACCTCCCCAAGGGTGGTAAACCCCTGGGTGTTCTCAAGAAAGAGGCAAAGGAGCTGGAGTTCAAGCAGCAGACCATGGCACTTTCTCCCAAGAAAGAGAGGGAACTCATCGAGGGCCTCAGCAAGATCCAGAACGAGATAAGGAAGAAGGAGCAGCTGCTGGAGCAGAATGATGAGGTCAGAAAGGCACTTGAGGAGCAAAAAGAGGTCAAGGAAAAGGCCGAGGAGTTCCACACCCTGGTCTCAGATTACGCGGAGAAGGCCCAAACCGAGCATGACAACATGGTGGAATGCTACGAGAAAGGGCATTCCATGCGACATGACGCGGACAAAGCCCATGAGAAGTTCATTGAGGTGAAGACCTTTGCCGACGAGGAGCACAAGCAGCATGTGGAGCATGTGAAGAAGGTGAGGGACTTTGACAAGATCATCATGGGATTGAAGTACAGGGGTAAGAGTCCCAAGGCTATCAAGCGCATCGAGGAGGAGGAGAAGACAGCAGAGGACATCTTCGACAAGTTCAAGTCCGGAAAGAAGCTCAGCACCGAGGACCTCATGGAGATGCAGAAGAGCGGGAATATCTGAACCACCTCTTCAAAACAACCATAGAAAAAGGGATATCATGGATTTTGACCTGATGATGGACAGGTTGAGAGGGCATTACCGCAGCGGTACCCACAAGGGCGATCCATTTCACGTTCTTGTCAGAACGGTAATTTCCCAGAGAACTAAGGACCAGGTCACTGATGCTGCAGCAGCGAGGCTTTTGAACAAGTATCCAACTCCCATATCCCTAGCCAATGCGGATGAGGATGACATTGACAGGCTCATTTATCCAGCTGGCTTCCACAGGGTAAAATCCAAGCAGCTCAAGGCTATTGCCAGGGAGCTTGTCGAGGGCTATGACAGCATCGTTCCCGACACCATGGATGGTTTGTTGGAGCTCCCACTTGTAGGAAGGAAGACAGCCAATTGCGTGCTGGTTTTCGCATTTGACAAAGACGCACTTCCTGTGGATACACATGTCCACAGAATATCCAACCGCATGGGTATCGTGAGCACGCAGACACCTGAGCGATCGGAGCAGGAGTTGAAGAAGGTGGTACCTCGAAAATACTGGAAAGAGATAAACGAGCTCCTGGTCAGCCATGGAAAGACCATTTGCCGTCCAATTTCTCCAAGATGCGGTGAATGCTTCCTTCAGGACCTATGCCCGAAGCTGGTTTGAGTACATCCATTTAACGAACCAATGATAGCAAAGTTTTTATATCACCTTTATAT
>Ga0272444_10004201_pt1 | contig 12749 bp, 9 predicted proteins | sample SSMForm13_FD_201033 | JGI IMG/M metagenome (GOLD analysis project Ga0272444, IMG submission 201033) | Marine sediment archaeal communities from Little Sippewissett salt marsh, Falmouth, MA, United States - SSM-Form-13 | ecosystem: Environmental > Aquatic > Marine > Wetlands > Sediment ...
GATCAGGTTAAAGATCTCTTCCACCCTGGGTTCCAGAATCTCTGCCAGGATCTGCCTGGACAGGGTCCTGGGTTTGCGTCCACCCACAGCGGCCACCTCGACGGTCTCATCCTTGCCGATATGACTCGGAAGGCAGGTGCCGTATTTGATCTTAATCTTCTCGGCTTCCCCCATGGGGGTTCTCAGGCCCACCGAAATATCATTGGTTAGATTGTTCCCGCCCAGGGCCAAGACAGACGTGTGTTTGATGCTCTTGCCTTTGAAAATTGCCAGATCCGTCGTCCCCCCGCCGAAGTCGATCAAGGCCGCACCCAAGTCCCTTTCTTCCTTATTCAGAACCCCTTCACCGGATGCCAGGGATTGGAGTACAATATCGCACACATCGAGGCCGGCACTATTGGCACACTTGATCAGATTATGAGCCGACGTAACCGCACCGGTGACAATGTGGATTCTGGCCTCCAGGCGAACCCCGGACATCCCAAGGGGTTCCTGGATCCCATCCTGCTCATCCACGATAAACTCCTGGGGAAGCACGTGAATGACCTCCCGGTCCGGGGGAATAGCCACGGCCCGCGCTGCATCAATCACCCGGTCAATGTCCTTTTGAGTGACCTCGTTGCCTTTGACGGCAACAATGCCGTGGCTGTTGAAACCCTTTATGTGGCCCCCGGCGATGCCGGCGTAAACCGACGTGATCTCGCAGCCCGCCATCAACTCTGCCTCTTCGATGGCTCGCTTGATAGAGTCCACAGTCGATTCGATATTCACCACCACGCCCTTGCGAAGGCCCACGGAGGCGTGGGTTCCGATGCCCACGATATCGATCCCATCGGGATTAATTTCACCGACCACAGCGCAAATTTTCGTTGTGCCGATGTCCAGACCAACAATGAGTTCTCCATCCCCCTGCACTTTTATATCTCCTTTCGATAGCACACCCCCAGGAGAGATACGCCTCCCGTAGGCCTGACCACCACGCGCTCTAAATCGTTCAAATCGATGCACTCAATGTCCAATAACTCATCCCCCCGCCTAAAATAAGACATCATGTCTCGCAGTCGGTTGAACTTTGATTCGTAGTCCCCGAAACCCAACTTGATGGCCAGGCCCTTTTCAAAACCGCAAAGGCTCACCCCCATCTCCGGGTCTGCGTGGATATTGTAGATGGCGTCAAGGGGCAGAATACTTCCGTGGAGCCGGCTCAAATGAAGCACCTCCCTCATGGCCGCAAACACAGGGGAATGCCTCTGGCCATTCAGATCGATGTCTGAAACGGTAAGTCCGGTCACGACCGGCACCTTTATCTGATCCGATGGTTCAACGGACTTAAATACCTCCCCAGTCTGATCCAGATAGAAAAGCCGGTCGAGCTTCAACATGGCAATAGGCACCCGTTCCCTGACGCGAATATGAATCGAGGCGGGCAATTTTCTCTCCACCTCTGCAGCGCAAATCCAAGGATCAGCCAAAAGCCTTTGCCTCAGTAAAGTGAGGTTCATTCCTAATATGTTTTCGTGGAGCTTCACCCCGGCCTGCTTCAGAATCGTCGCTGTTGAAAGTCTATGGTTTCCCTCAACGCTAATCATCTGGGCGTCGAAGTAGGCGCTTTGAGTCAGGGCATCATGGCCCAGGATGAAAAGCAAGCTTGTCCCGCCCATGGCAGCGGCCACAAGCCATAGCTTCATGCACAGAACACAACGTCTCACGATCCGCTCTTTTTTCCGTGCAAGGCTGTTCTTATAGTAGTTCTTGCGAACCCGCTTCCTGACCAATGATCATCACCTCCGGCTCCAAGCTGACCGCGAACCGATCAAACACCATGTCCTGTATGTGTTCCATGAGTGCAACCACGTCAGAAGCCCTGGCATCGGCTTTGTTCACAATGAAGTTGGCGTGTCTTGTTGAGACTTCTGCGCCTCCCTTCCGAAGCCCCTTTAGGCCGGCCCTGTCGATCAGCTCCCCCGCCGACACATCTGCCGAGGGATTCCGAAATATAGACCCCGCGCTGGGCAAGGACAACGGCTGCGTCGACCGCCGTTTCCTTTGCATGTGGAGGGCCTCTTGACGAAGGCCCTCACGATCTGATCGTTCCAGCACGAACTCAGCTCGCAAGATGATGCTGCCTTCTTCCAGGTCGAGTCTCCTGTACGAAAAGCGTAGTCGATCCTTACCCACGGTGACGATATCGCCATGCTGGTTGAGGAAAGATACGCACTTCGTGGTATCCGCCATGGATGAGCCCCAAGCCCCTGCATTCATTCTCAGCGCGCCACCCACGGTTCCCGGAATACCCAGGGCGAAGTTGAGGCCTCCCAGGCCGTGGTCAAGGGCATACTTGCCCAGCTTCCGTACCAAGATACCCGCCCCTGCTATGATCCCCACCCAACCGTTGGGCAGCGGCTCCGAGCCCTGCTGTATGGACTCAAACCCGTTGGCAAGCTTGAGCACAAGCCCCCGTATGCCTCCGTCCCGGACCAATAGGTTGCTGCCCGCCCCCAGGATCATGAATGGCAGGCCCCTGTCCTGCGCCCATCTGACCAGGTCCCTGAGCTGTTGATCCGTTCTGACGGTGAGCAAGGCATCAGCCGGCCCTCCAATGCCAAAGGAGGTATGCCGGCACATGGGTTCACTGAAAGCGACCTGCGAGCCAAAATGATCTGTGAGCCAGTTTTTGTCTGCGTCATTCATGGTTGGGTCGCTCACTCAGCAATTTCTCTCCCACCTGCCAAACATCACCCGCCCCTAGCGTCAAAAGCACGTCCCCTTCCCTCAAAATGCCCTTCAAATAAGATATGGCAGTCTCGTGGCCATCCTGAAACACTACATCCTTGTGGCCGTGGAGACGAATGCCATCGTAGAGGGCTGGGCCGTTTATCCTTTCAATCGGGAGTTCACCGGCAGGATAGATCGGAAGCACCACCAGGCTGTCTGCCTGGTAAAAAGACCGCGTAAAATCCTCAAAGAGCGCCGCCGTCCGCGAGTACCGATGAGGTTGAAAGACCACCACAAGCCGGCGACCCGGCCAACACTGACGCGCCGCTTCAAGGGTCACCTTGATCTCCGTGGGATGATGTCCGTAGTCGTCAACCATCGTCACACCCTCGGCAGATCCCTTGACCTCCAGTCTCCGCTGAACCCCTTCCATCTCACTGAGGGCATCGGCAATCGTCTCAAAGGGAATCCCGAGTTCCAGGCCAACCGCGATGCTGGCCATGGAGTTGTATACGTTGTGTAACCCAGGAAGATTTAGCTCCACCCGGCCCTGCGGCTTTCCATGATGAAACAGGAGGTATCGGCTTCTTAATCCTGTAAAGCTCACATCCCTGGCTTCAAAGTCTGCCTGAGACGTTAGGCCGTAAGTGATAAACCGCTTCTCAATTTTGGGAATGAGGTCTTGAATCCCCTCGTTGTCCAGACACACCACGGCCATGCCGTAGAAGGGCACTTTGTTGATAAAATCAAGAAATACCTCTTTGATCTCTTGCAGATCTTGGTAGAAATCCAGATGTTCGGCATCGATGTTCGTCACCACGGCAATGGTGGGAGACAGTCTAAGAAAAGACCCATCGCTTTCGTCTGCCTCAGCCACAATGAATTCTCCCTGACCCAAACGGGCATTACTGCCAAGGCTGTTGAGTTTGCCGCCATTGACCATGGTTGGATCATAGCCGCCCTTCTCCAACACAGAGGCAATCATCCACGTGGTCGTGGTCTTGCCGTGGGCACCGGCCACAGCAATGCCGTACTTAAGACGCATCAATTCTGCCAGCATCTCACCCCGTGGGATGACCGGCACCATGGCCTTTCTGGCTGCTACGACCTCAGGGTTGTCCGGCCCTACGGCAGAAGACACCACCACAACGTCCGCCCCCTCAATGTACTGCGGGATGTGACCCTTGAACACGCGCCCGCCAAGTTGTCCCAGACGCCTGGTGATGTCCGTTGACTTCAGATCTGAACCGCTCACCTTGTAACCCAGGTTCAAGAGGAGCTCTGCCATACCGCTCATGCCGATTCCGCCGATTCCCACAAAATGAATATGATACGATTTCTGATACATAGGACCACTAACTCATCACCACCAACCTGCGGCACTCATCCACAATAAGCTCTGCAGCGTTACGACGTCCCAAGGCTTCGGCCCCCATGGACATGCCTCGCAACGCCTTGGGGTTTGATACGTAATGATCTATTCTTTCGGCTAAGCGCTCACCATTCACGTCCCGCTCGAGGACGACCTCACCGCCGCCGGCATCAGCCACATAGCGGGCATTCAGCTCCTGGTGGTTACTGGCGGCAAAGGGAAATGGGATGAAGATGGCGGGCTTACCCAGGGCTGTCAACTCAGCGATCGTCGTCGCCCCGGCCCTACAAATGACGAGCCCCGCTGACCGGTAAATACTGGCCATGTCCTGGAAGAAAGGCTCCACGGTCGCCTCTATGCTATGCCGCTCATAGGCGCTGGCAACCCATGATGCATCTCTCGGCCCCGTCTGATGGACAAAGCGCATTCGAGCGGGTTCTTTCAGATGATCGAGGGCCTCTACCACCGCGCAGTTGATGGCATGGGCCCCCTGGCTGCCTCCCAGGACCAGAACCGTAAACCGACCGGCGGTCCTTTCGGTTGCCTTGACGGTAAGGAGTTCTCGTCGTACGGGGTTGCCTGTCACCACGGTCTTCGAGGTCTTAAATATGGACAAATTGTCCGGAAAGGTGATGAATACGCGGTGGGCAAATCGCCCCAATATCTGATTCGTCAGTCCTGGGATGAGATTCTGCTCATGGATCACCAATTTCTTGCCCATGAGCTTGGCGGCCAGTGCCACGGGTCCGGAGGCGTATCCGCCAACGCCGATGATGATGTCCGGATCAAACCGCCGGATGATTCCCACCGCTTGCCAGAACGCCTTTGGGAGCTTGGCCAATGACCGAATCTGTCGCCATAGTCCTTGTCCCTTAAGACCCTGTGCTGAAATACCCACGTGATCAAATCCTTTCCGTGAAAGTGTCGATATCTCCAAGGGGTTGTCCGTCCCAACAAACAGGATCGCCCCTGCCCGCCTGCTCACCCTGAATTGCTCAGCCAGGGCCATTCCCGGGAAGAGATGTCCACCGGTACCGCCCCCGGCAATGAGAACCCTCATGTCAGGCGCCCCGACGGGCTGCAATGTTCATGAGTATCCCGACGGTCGCCGCACTCATGATGAGGGACGTGCCTCCGTAGCTGACAAAGGGAAGGGTCAAGCCCTTGGTGGGCATAAGCCCCAGGGCCACACCGGTGTTAATGCAGGCCTGCAAACCGAGGCCTGCGGTCAACCCTGTCGCCAAAAAGGTGGCAAAAAGATCACGTGCCCTCATGGCAATCACGATCCCCCGCCAGAAGATCATGGCGTATAGGGCCATAATAAAGCCCACGCCGACCAGCCCCAACTCCTCTCCCACAACAGAAAAAATGAAGTCTGTATGAGATTCGGGGAGATAGAAAAGCTTCTGATAACCATTGCCGATGCCGGCGCCAAAAACCCCACCCGAGCCAAAGGCCATCAGAGAATGGACAATCTGATATCCGGCGTCACCCTGGTATGCCCATGGGTCCAAAAAGCTCAGGAGTCTTTTCAGGCGGTATGGCGCGAGAATCATCGTGTAATAAGCAAGGGGCACAATGGCCCCCAAAGATAGAATGAGGTAAGACACGCGCACACCCCCGACAAAGAGCATGATCCATACGATCAGGGCAATCATGGCCGCCATGCCGAAATCGGGCTGCATGACAATCAGGATGGCAAAGCAGGCAAACAAAATCGCATGGGGAAGAAAGCCGACACTGAATTCCTTTATTTTTTCCTGCTTCTTACTCAGAGAGTAAGCCAAATAGATGATGACGGCTAGTCGTGCGAATTCTGATGGCTGAAATGACACGCCAAAGGCCCTCAACCACCGTTTAGCCCCCCCTACCGCCTGACCCACACCAGGCACATAAAGGGCGACTAGCGACACAAGAGCAATGCCCAGGATCGGATACGCCAAGGTCTTGTACAGAGAATAAGGCACGTGTCGACAACAGACGAGCACCAAGACGGCCACCAGGGCATGGACGACCTGTCTGTTAAAAAAAAAGGTGTCGCTACCGAAGCGCTTCATGGCCACCATGGAGCTGGCACTGTAGACCATCACAACCCCCATGCCCAGCAGCACGAGCATGCCCAGCAGGAGAAAGCGGTCATAGCCGCGGCTTTGCTTTGTTTGTTTTTGCCTAGTCATTGGTGATGGTTTCGTAAAAAGTCGATTTTACGCGTTTATCATTCGTCGCTCGTCATTGAGGTTTTGAACGGCCCTGCAAAAAGCCTCGCCGCGCTCAGCATAATCCGTGAACATGTCAAAGCTCGAACATCCCGGTGACAAGAGGACCACATCTCCGGGCGTCGCCGCTTGTGCGGCTAAATGGACCGCCTCCTCAAGGCTGGTCGCCTCTTGGGAATCCGTTGCCCCACCCACTGTATGGAGGATCTTTTCCCTGGCCTCCCCAATGGCAATGAGCCGCTTCACCCGCTCTTTGATCAGTCCCCTGAGCACCGTGTAGCTCCCACCCTTGTCCCGTCCCCCCATGATCAAGACCACAGGCTCGTCAAAACTCTCAAGGGATCTCATGACCGCCCCCACATTGGTCCCTTTGGAGTCGTTGTAATACTGAACGCCATGGACCGTCCTGATGTGTTCGAGCCTGTGATGCAAGCCCTTAAACGTGTCCAGGGTGCTCTGGATGCCTGATTCATCAGCGCCGGCGGCCCAGGCTGCCAAACTGGCGGCAGCCGCATTTTCCAAATTGTGCACGCCCTTCAACTTGAAGTTCGCCAGGCTCAACGTAGGCCGGGCCCTTCCTGGAACCCGAAAGACGATCTTATCCCCCTGGAGGACAACCCCCCCGTTTCCATCATGGGCGTTGATGTTGAAATAGAGTTTCTGGCCTCGAATGGCTGATTCCAGAGGGGGTATTAGTGGATCCGCCCTGTTTAAAACGGCAACGTCCGTGTTCTCTTGATTCTCAAACAACCTCCCCTTTGATCGGATGTATGCTTGAAAATCACTGTAACGATCCAGGTGATCCTCGCTGATATTCAAAAGGACACCCACCTTCGGCCTGAAGCTTTCCATGGTATCGAGTTGAAAACTGCTGATCTCAGCCACAATCACATCGACACGGCTGCCTGAATCCACATAGCCGATCAGAGGGGCTCCGATATTACCTCCCACAAAGACCTCAAAACCAGATCCCTTTAACATCTCTCCAACGAGGTTGGTCGTCGTCGTTTTGCCATTGGTGCCGGTTATGGCCACAATCGGTTCATTGATATGTCGAACCGCCAGCTCCAGTTCACCGATTACTGGTATGCCCGCCTTCCTTGCCGCCAAAAGGGGCCCTATGGTATGCGGCACTCCCGGACTCAATACGATAAGATCGCACCGCGAAAAAATCTCGGTCTTGTGCGGGCCAAGCTCAAGGGACACGCCCATGACCTGGGCTTGCTCTGCACAAGGACCAAGCTGATCTTGTGTCAAAAGGTCAGCAGCCGTCACCTGGGCCCCCTGTTTTTTCAGGAAGCGCGCCGCCGCAAGTCCCGTCTTGGCCAGACCCACCACCAAAACCTTTCTGTTCTTCAGGTTCAAATCTTTGTTCCTCGTAACATTTCAGCCCTTTGAAAATGTTATTGCACGTTTTTTGAATAGGCCAACCTGATACTATTCCTCGGATTGAAGATCCCTGCAGTCCCGACTCGTCGGGACAGGGAATCTTCGACCGTAAGGAAGTTCGCCATTTTCAGATACGCTCGCTAACCCCGCAGCAAGCTGCGGGCAATGCGCTCGCTTTCGCGGTTCATCTCTTCTAAATGTCAACGTCCCTATCGCAACTTCAACGTACTGAGGGACAATAGTCCCAAAAAAATCGCGATGATCCAAAACCTCACGATCACCTTCGGCTCAGCCCATCCCTTTAATTCAAAGTGGTGGTGGATGGGGGCCATCCTGAAAATACGGCGCCCGTTGGACACCTTGAAAAAGCCTACCTGGAAAATGACGGAAAGGGCCTCTATCACAAAGATCCCCCCCACCAAGGCCAGCAGAATCTCATGCTTCGTCATGACCGCGGCTGCACCCAGGGCGCCCCCCAAAGGCAGAGAGCCCACATCCCCCATGAATACTTGTGCCGGGTAAGTGTTGTACCAGAGAAATCCCATACCAGCCCCGACGACAGTGCCACAGAAGACAGCCAGCTCTCCGCTCCCGGGCACATACTGGATCTGAAGATAGTTGGCGATCTGGACATGTCCCGCGACGTAGGACAAGACCACGTAGGTGGCTGCCGCCACGGTCACAGGGCCGATGGCAAGACCATCCAGACCATCGGTCAGATTGACCGCATTGGAGGTCCCTACGATGACCAGTGCAGCGAAGAGGATGTAACCCCATCCCAGGTCAGGGTTGATCCCCTTGAGGAATGGAACACTTACATGGGTGTCAAAATCCCCCCGGGCGTAAAGAAGTCCCCCAACAATCAACCCGATGAACACCTGCGCCAACAGCTTGGTGCTCCCCCGCAGTCCTTGGCTCTGTTTTTTTCGCTCCATCAGGTAGTCGTCTACAAATCCGATGGCACCATAACTGATGGTGACGAGGAGCACGATCCAGACAAAGAAATTGGTCAGGTTACTCCAAAGCAGGGTGGCAGAAACAATGGCAAACAGGATCAACAGCCCCCCCATCGTGGGGGTACCCGTTTTTGTTGCGTGAGTAGCGGGACCCTCGTCTCTCACGTACTGGCACACTCCGTGCTCCGTCAGTTTTCTTATCACCCACGGCCCAAGGACCAAGCATATCAACAGGGCCGTGAGGCTGGCATAGATGGTCCGGAATGTAATGTAGCGAAATACATTGAACGCCGAGATCGTCGTATGAAGGGGGTAGAGTAGGTGATAGAGCATAGCTTAAGCTGACTGGTTAAGGGTCATTGATCATCTGTCATTTGTTGTTTATGATGTTTTGTGCCTTATCTCGCCGGTCCCGGCACCTGTAACGACGACTGTGTACCCGATTGTAGGACTAGCCGATTTTTGCCTGCAGTCCTTCAATGACCTTTTCCATGGCCATAAGGCGCGAACCCTTCACGAGGATCCAATCGCCTGGACCCAAACGCCCTTTGACCGCCTCCACGATCTCATCATGGCTGCCCATGAAGATGGTTCCAGGATCCATCCCAGCGCCTGTGGCCCCTTCTGCCACAACCCGTGCAAACTCGCCCGTGACGTAAAGGCGAGCCGCACCCGCCCGGGTGGCCAGTATCCCGAGCTCTCTGTGGGCACTCTCGCCATGCTCACCCAGTTCCAACATGTCTCCGACGATCAAGATGCCTCTGCCATTGCCCTTCAGGGAGCCAAGCGTGTCAATCGCGAGCGCCATGGAACCTGGATTAGCATTATATGAATCATTAATCAGGTGAACGCCCCCTGGAAGGGTCAAGATCTCCATACGCCCGGGCATGGGGACCATCGTTTCTAAGCCTTTCTTTACCTCTTCCATGGACAGCCCCAGTCGATACCCCACGGCTGCTGCGGCCAAGGCGTTGTAAATGGCACCGTTACCCGGGATCGCCAGACGCACGCGGATCGACTCATCGTACCAGAAAAGGTCAAACGAAGAGCCCGACAGTGATTGAGATACAGGAGTGGCCCACACCTCAGCCGAACTGTGAATCCCGAAGCTCACCACACGCCCCCCAAACTGCTCCGCTAGCCGACAAATCCTCTGGTCATCGATATTGAGGACCGCTGTCCTGTCTCCACCCAGGGCTTCAAGGAGTTCACCCTTCGCCCGCATGACCCCGTCAACATCCTTCACCCCCGCCAGATGGCCGGCCTCTATGTTGGTAATCACGCCTATCTGAGGCTCGCAGATTTGCGTCAGACGGCCGATCTCGCCGGGGTGATTCATGGCAAGTTCAACGACAGCCCATTCATGGTCTTGCCTCAAGCGAAACAGGGTGAGGGGCAATCCAATCAGATTGTTGAAGTTGCCGGCCGTTTTCAACACGGAAAAGGTCTGACCCAAAACAGCCGCTGTCATCTCCTTGGTGGTCGTCTTGCCGTTTGTGCCGGTAATGGCCACCACCGAGACGTTGCTTTGTCTGCGACGAAACGCGGCCAGATCGCCCAGGGCCTTCAAGGTGTCCGGCGTAGCCACCCAGCACCGGCCTTCTCCGAAATCATGCGATTCCGTGGCCATATGCGCCTCGCTAACCAGAACCCCTGCGGCCCCTCTATCAAAGGCGTCCCGTACAAACCGGTGTCCGTCGTGCGTTTGTCCCGAAATGGCCACAAAAAGCTCGCCCCCTTGAGTGGCTCGGGAATCTGTGGAAATGCCCTGAAATGGAGTCGTGTCATCCCCGGAAACCAGACGCCCTCCCGTGGCCTCTAATACGTCTGAAATACTCCAGGTGTTTGTGTCAGCCATCATGGGCTACCTGACATCCTCTCGAGCGCCTTCTTTGCCTCAACCCGGTCATCAAAGGGGATGGACCTTCCACCCGTGAGTTGATAGGTTTCATGTCCCTTGCCTGCAACGAGGACCGTGTCTCCACGACGGGCTGAACCGAGCCCCAATGCAATGGCACGCCTTCTGTCGGGCTCCACCACATACCCTGGCGTGTCAAACCCCTTTGCCAATTCCCGGGGTTCATATCGGCGGTTTCTCACAGAAGCCGTGCCCGCGATGATGTCCGACAAGATGGCCTCTGGCACCTCGGTGCGCGGATTATCAGACGTCAGGACCGAAAGATCACTCAACCGGCCTGCAGCGGCCCCCATCATGGGACGTTTGTCTCGATCCCGGTCCCCGCCGCAACCGAATATGGTGATCAACCGACCGGATGTGAGTCCTCTCAACGCGGTCAAAACGTTTTCCAGGGCGTCCGGCGTGTGGGCATAATCTACGAAGACGGAAAGACCCAACTGGTTGACCACATGCTCAAGACGCCCGGGCACCCCCTGAAGGGCCTCTACCCCCTTTTTCACCGCGGAGACAGGCAAGCCCATGGCGGTCGCCACACCCGTGGCAGCCAAGATGTTGTATACGTTATGGCGCCCCACCAAGTGAGAAGCGAAATCAAAATAGCCCCCAGGGGTCTTCACCCTGCCTGACGTGCCACCGATGCTGTCCTGAATACCTTCAGCCCGAATCTCACACCCTTCGGACAGACCCACTCGCAAGCATTTGGCAGAGACCTCTGAGGCGAGTTCCTTGCCCTTGCTGTCATCCCAGTTGATGACCGCCGTAGCCTCTGCCTGTTTTGACCCGGGCCGCAGGCACTCAAGGCAGAGTTTTCTTTTACATTGCCAGTAGGTTTCCATGTCCCCGTGATAGTCGAGATGGTCCCTCGATAGGTTCGTAAAAACCCCCACGTCGAACTCACAGAAGGCTACCCGATCCAGATCAAGGGCATGGGACGACACTTCAATGACCACATGGGTGATATCCCTGTCGACCATCTGGCGGAGTATCTGCATGAGGTCAAGGGATTCAGGGGTGGTGACCGGACTGGGAAATGTTTGACCTCCAAATCGGTAGTTAATGGTGCCAATAACCCCCACATTGAAACCCGCAGCACCCAGGACGGCTTCGACGAGGTACGCCGTCGTCGTCTTTCCATTGGTGCCCGTAATGCCGATGACAGAAAGTTCGTGGGACGGATCTCGGTAAAATGCTGCGGAAAGAGCCGCCAGGGCCCGTCGGGCATTATCAACCTTGACCACGCTAACCGATGATGGACCGGACCAACCTTTTTCCGTGACAACGGCCAAGGCCCCCCTCTGGACGGCATCGTCAATATAGGCATGTCCATCAGCCTGAAGGCCTTGGATGGCTACAAAGAGCCCACCCGGCTTCACGCGCCGGGAGTCATAATGGATGGAATCGATCAGCTGATCTTGCAAGCCGATAACCTCTTTCACGACCAAGGCGTTCAGGAGCGAACTCAGTCTCACCCCATGGGCACGGCCTCCCTCGATGCCCTGATGGACCCCGCGGCCTCATCAGGGATCACCAATTCAGGAGGGATTTTCAAATGCTGAAGGGTTTCTTGGGCAATCCGCCTGAACACCGGCGCCGCCACAACACCACCGTAATGCTGCTTCTTGGGCTCGTCTACGACGACCAGGATGGCAATCTTAGGATCTCCAGCTGGTACAAATCCCGCAAAGGCGCCGATGTATTTATCCCTCGCATACCGCATCTCCTTGGGATCAACCTTCTGGGCCGTACCCGTCTTTCCAGCGACCCGATAACCTCTCACGGCGGCATTCACGCCTGTGCCGCCCTTGGCTACAACCCTTTCGAGCATGCGGGTCACGCTCCGTGCGACCTCAGATGAAATCACCCGTCGTCCTTTCGTGGGGGTAAAACGCTCTACGAAATGTCCCTGCCTGTCCGTCACCCCCTGAACCAGATACGGTTTCATCAGGACCCCGCCATTGGCCACGGCGGATACGGCAGCTGTGAGCTGCAAGGCCGACGCGGAAAGGCCCTGTCCGAAACAGGTCGCCAAGGCATCCATGTCCGATAAGCCTTCGACAGGTTGGACAACCCCTGGGCTCTCACCTGGGCAGTCAATGCCGGTTCTGGCTCCAAAACCGAATCCCTCAAGTTTGCGGTAAAAATAGGCGGATCCGATTTTTTCTCCGATCTTGGCGGCCCCAATA
>Ga0272444_10004202_pt1 | contig 12747 bp, 5 predicted proteins | sample SSMForm13_FD_201033 | JGI IMG/M metagenome (GOLD analysis project Ga0272444, IMG submission 201033) | Marine sediment archaeal communities from Little Sippewissett salt marsh, Falmouth, MA, United States - SSM-Form-13 | ecosystem: Environmental > Aquatic > Marine > Wetlands > Sediment ...
AGATCCGAATAGCATATACGCTTGACATGACCGACCTCGCGGAGACATCCATCACCAAGATGCCGCGTACGAACGCGTTCTACATTCAGTCACCCAGGCTCCAAACTGCTCTTCCTGTCTTGGTCTCGGTGAATCTCGACTCCCGCATCTGACGCCTACCCCGTTACGCAATCCGAGATTAAGATTCACCCTATGCGCGGATCAGTCTTCAGGGATCAGGGCAATGCAGAACAGCCTGCGGGCATCAGATCATGGCCCTACGGACCCTCTGCGATCTCGCGGATGAACACCTTCGCGAATGTCATCTCAGTGGTCCAGTAGCAATACGTGTGTCCGGTGATTGCTGCCAGAGAACGATCGCTCCAATTGGGATCATCCAGATCGGGGACCTGCCTGACACTCTCTAGCGATACGGGGCCAAGGTCAATCATCCTGCATGCATAGTTCGAGCCAAGTCGAGGTGAGAGGCCTTGCATGCTCACTGAAAGCTCGCCGAACGCTGTTGTCTGTCCCGACTCAAACATCAGCGAATCGTTATCGCCAACACCATTCTCGACCTCTGTGAGCAGAGTAGACATCTTGGACGCCGCTGCCCACGGGAACGTTTTACTGCCAGAGGGTTCGAACACCCACTCCACGATGACTCGCTTCTGCGTGGCAAGCATTAGATCGTTGACTTCCAGCAACTGGGACGAGTCTCCGTGGTTGACGCCAAAGAGTGTGTCTGAATCTGTGCTGTACCCGGGGTAGGTTGCGCTCACGCGATACGTTGTCTCGTCTGCGACGGTCTCGAAGAACACCGCGAATTCACCATCAGCTTCTGTCGTTCCCGTTCCGACTTGCACGAATTCATGAGCGGCGCTATCGAAGTAGGCAACTTCAATCCGAATCCCCGCAGTACCGCCCTGATCTTCAAGAACGGCATAGCCTCGTACGCCAACGGGGCTCTTCGGAAGGAGCAAGCTACAACCAGCCAACTGCACTATCAGAAGAGCCACTGCTCCCATCAACGCCAAGGTAACCCTCCATCTGAGTCTATGCATTCTGACCTCCTTGGAAGACATACTACACCCACCTTCCTAGGTAGTGACCTTCACTTGCAGATCCGGCCCAACCTAATGCCGGATCCGCCCGTTGCAATCCTAAGATGGAAGGCCGCTCAGAATGGCGAAAACGAAGACCCACAAGATGTCGTGTTCGGGCGCGCTCATATGATTACAGATACACATCACCACACCGCGATGCACGAACGCGTTCTACATTCAGTCCCCCAGGCTCCAAACTGCCTTTGGCTGTCTGCCCGTTCAATCGTGTTCACTGGCCCAGTTCTCGTGCAGCGCTTCGAGCCATGAGTGGACTGCCTCCCAGTACGAAGGCATGAAGTCGTTCAGCGAGTGCCCGGCCTCGGGGAACACAACAATCGTGAGAGCATCGTTGCCGGACGTCTCGAAGTATTCCTCCAAGAGCGCCACGCTCCGTTCGACTGGAACAAGCACGTCGTCTTCCCCGAAGAGAGCCAACGTAGGGCATGTCACCAGCTCGAAGTAGTTCCCCGGATTAGCCAGCAGCTCCTCAGCGGCCGCGTCGATGAGGTCCGCCGCACTGTCGGGAGGGATGCGGCACAGACTTGGGATGTAAATGTCTGGTAGATGGAGGCTCACTGCCCACGGCTCCCCACTCATGGCCTCGAGAATCGCAATCACTCGCGCAAGCTCAACATCCATAGTAAGGGCATCGCTTCCATAGACGATCGCGGCAAGCTCAGTCCATGGACCGTCCTCCAACTTCAGCAGATCGGCTCGGTTTGAGTCCTCGAAGACCGAACGCGGAACTTGCCAGTCAATGAGAAGACGAGAAACAAGTACCGCCTTGACAAGATCATCGTCGACGATTCCGGCAGCCCGTGACTGCATCTCCACACCAAACACCTGCTGCTCCGCAGCAGAAACGGTGGTCCCGGAGGCCATGATGAGGAAAGCGATGGTCTCTGGAGCGTCGGAAGCCGCCATGGCGATGACCCATCCCCCCTGACTGACTCCCCAGAGGCCGACGTGCCCTGCTTTGATGTCCGGCTGCTCCTGTAGGAAGCGCGCAACTGCAAGAGCCTCCTCGGCTCGAGCTTCCAGCGTATCATGCCCTCTCGCGCCACTTGAGCGCCCCACGCCAGGCGGGTCGTAGCGAAGGCAAGCGAATCCTTGCACTGCGAACCTGTGCGCGTGATCGATGTGCATCCGTGACGAAACGCCCGCTCTCCCTTCTGTACCAGCCGCACCGGTAATGATCGCAATGGCAGGATGAGGTCCCTCCGAAACGGGCAGAGACAAGACCCCATAGAGTGTGATCTCACCGAAGGGAATCGCGACCTCCCGTTCGACCCACAGCACAACGTTGCCGTACTGCTGTCCCAAGGCGTCGACAGCCGTGAAGAGCAATAGGCACAAACTGCAGAGAACGATCCTCCGCAGTGGAGTGAAGGTTTGCTCTGTTCTCATTCTCATGGTTCCTACGACCATATTGGGCGAGTTCTTTGCGAGCAAACTGACCAAGTGCGGAGATCTCGCAGTGGCCACGGCATTCAATCAGATAGACGACAACCATCACCACACAGCGACGCACGAACGCGTTCTACATTCAGTCCCCCAGGCTCCAAAACGCCCCTACTCTTGGGGTTCTCGGAGAGAACGCTCCTTTGCTTCGACACTCGTACAGCTTGAACTCCGCGTTGCAGCACAGCCGGGTGTCCTGCTAAGGAATCGCCCATGCGTCTGAGATCACCGTACGGCTGTGGGATGTTTGCGCATTACTAGTGCATCTTCCGCTCTTCATACTCCACGTTGCGCAGATCATCTTCGTACCTCTTCATGGTCTGCCTCATCAGGAAGTCACGATTCTTCGTTTCCCAAGTAGCCATTCCGCGCTCGGAGTAGTAGAGAAACATGTCGTGGATTGTGCCGAACAGCTCTTGGCACCGCTGGGCGAAGTCGTGGCAGTCCGGAGGCCCGTATGGGATGTTCCCGCTCTCCAGGTACAGCTGCGTGGCTCGAGGCTCCAGTTCCTGAAGCCTCTCGGCCAACTCGGCTTCGGTCATCTCACCACGCTCGTAAGCTGCAAAACCGGACATCGCCACGGCGGCGAGCTTCTCAAGCTCGCCCTTGATTCGAAGGTTCGGGTCGACAACGTCTTCCTTTCGCGCGCGATGAGCTGAAGCAAACAGCTGCCTGTACATCTCGTGGTTCTCGTTCCACTTGATTGCTATCCCGTCAAGCGATTCGTCAGATTGAAAAGCGTGGGGTCTCATGCTCTCTGTGAGATCAGGGTCGATCCACGCTGTCTGGCAGACCCAGTTCGCGTTTCTAACATCTTCTAGATCGGTGGCAATGTGTAACCAGACAACATCCGCAAGCCTCTTCCCGAAATGGCTCTTCACTCTGTCGCTTCGGTAGTACTGGCTCTCCCTGATCTCCCGGTTGATCTGTGCAATGACGCTCCGGATGACGTCTCTCGGATAGTGCTTGTCAAGCAGTACATTCACCGAGTAGCGCTTCGCCCCGCCGTGACTCACGTCGCGTTGGCTGAGTATCGTGACTTGGGGCTCCTCGCGAACCTTCATCTCCAAGGCGATGCCCTCGTCGAGAACATGGCCGTTTGGACATGCACCCTCGTTACTAAACGGCAAGCCATCCCGGGGACAGATCTTGTCGTACGCCATGAAGAGCCTGGCAAGCTCGTGCGCGTCAAGGATCATGTAGTCGGACTTCGCGTCTTGCGCAGTCTGGACGAAGTCTCGGATTGCGTCGTCCTGAAGGTCGCCAACGGCCCCCAAGATCAGCAGTCCAAGGCGGGGGATCTGTCTGACTTTCGCAAACTGATGTGTGATATCCCTGCTGCGCACCTTCGTCCAAGCCTTCCCTTTCAGCACTGCAGCCGTGAGAACAGCTTTCCCCTTGCTATGGACGTGGCAAGTGAGAATGTCTGCAATCTCTGTCGGTCCGTGAGGAGTGTCATTCGGGTCGAACAGAATCTCCTGAAGGAAGCGCTCAAGTTCGTCTTTCTCGTCCAGCTGTCTTATGTTCTTGATGATCGATTCGGACACCGCCTCATTTGGGATCGAGCATACGGCAGCGAACTCATCAACGGCTTGAGGCTTGAGAGCTTGTGTCATGGTGCGACTAGGCTAGTTGATGGGGAGGATGCCGGCAAGTTTCGTGGATCCAATGGCCCTCTCCGCGACTTTCACACTGTGGCGAGAGAGGGATCAGAAACTTGCCACCAGCCCCTCCACGCGCGGTTGACGTGCGATTGCTCGAACAGACCTACATTTCCGCGTGCGCAGGCGGGAGAGATGCGACACCCGTCACCAGCTCGCGACATACGAACGCGTTCTACATTCAGTCCCCCAGGCTCCAAACTTCCTTTCCCATCTTCCTTCTAGCCCTGAGCTACACCTGCTCGGTACATCCATGCTATGCTCTCCTGCAAGGAGGCACCATGAGGACAGTGTTTGTACTAGTGGCGATCCTTCTGTCTGTGGCTTGCGCTGCCTTGCCAGCCATTGCTGATGCAAGTTTCACGAATGACTCGACGGAAGCTGCAACGAAACTGCACATCGTCTTCGATCGTCGCGTTGAGATTGTGGACATCTCTGGCTTCCTCAACATCTGGCCTCGAACCCTGGATGAACATTTCACATTGAGCGGAGGTCACTTGAATCCTGGCGCGAAGGTATCGCTTCGCTGGGAGCCAGCGTCAGCCCAAGTCATCGAAGCAACTTGGGAGTACCCCGCTCTGATAGACCGTGGGCCGATCGAAGAACACCCGCTCATGCACACTACTACCTTGTCTATCAGCGTGCAGGGGAGAGATGGAATAGCAGTCGAGATACAAGCAACTCGGCACCTCTCGAATCGCGTAGTTCCGTTTCATGTCACCTACGAGCTGGCGGGCATGCCGCCGGGCTGGACTGCAGTATGGGACATGAATGACAAAGCTGATTCCGACCTCGACGGGCAATACTGCAACGACGATGATGCCTACGGAGTAACTGCGCAGTACATCTACAGCACCAATCGAACGCCATACACTGTGACCGCATACCTCGCTGACGATCAAGGGAACGTCTCTGTCTGGGAGGACGCAATCAGCTTCCCTCTCCAGAACAACGAGAAGATCACGCTCGATCCGAATTGCTTTGGATGCTCGATGCAAAGCGTATTGTGGGAAGTGCACTCGGGCGACCCCAACGACCCCAACTGGACCCTCTTTGGGTCTGAGGGCTCCAATACGTTTCTCATGCCCATCTACCCCGGGACTGCACGAGTGACATGCAGGGCGCAGGCAGACTCAAGTGACAGAGAGTTTTCATCAGAGATCTATGTTTTCAGCGACACGCCGGACCTCATGGAATATAGAGGGATAGCCTTCAGTACAAGATTGATGGATCCTCGGATTCCACTCTCACACGTGTCGAAGGTGTTCGAATCGCTTGTGGCCATCGGCTGCAACTACGTGACACTGCCAGTCTGGTGGCGCTATGAGATCGTCGACGGGGAATATCGGTTCTTCAACCGCCAGACAGCTGAGTACGATCCCTGGCTTTGGGGCGATCGAGACACAACCCATGATGAGCGGCTCGTAGCTCTCATCGAACTGGCGCACAGAGAGAATCTGGCTGTCAATCTCTTCCTTCTGATTAATCCTGCTCCCGGCACCGCCACAGAGCGAAACGAAGCCTTCCCCTCTGACGGATTCTACTATGGAAGTAATGGATACCTTGCTTTTGCGGAACACTACGCGGACATCGCTAGGCAAACAAACACAGAGCTCTTCACCGCGACTTCTGAGATGCGCACAGAACCCACGGAGGCTCGGCCGTACTTGGAGGAGCTCTTCCAGCTACTTGACCGATCCCTGGATAGCACGAAATTCACTGTCGAGGTCTACTGGGAGGCAGGAGGATGGCCGGTACCATATCCGTTCCCGGAGGATGAGGATTACGGAGTGCCGCTTGATCAGCTTGCGCTGTTGGGTTTCAGCTCCTACAACGCAATCGCAGCAACTTCCACGAGTGGAATCGTGGAAATGCAGCAGATCGTAGACGGCCAGCAGTTCGAGGCATACCGGCGTGTTCATGGGGCAGAGAATGGAGACCACCTTGGCATTGTGACCACAGAGATAGGCCTCATGAAATGCGACGGATGTACATCCTACTGGAACCCGAACGAGCTCATTGAGAGCGGGACCGCCGAGAAGGATCTTGAGGAACAGCGCAGGGGAATTGCGGCATGGATGAGAGCTAGTTGCGACGCGATTGACCGTGGAGAAGACTGGATGCGGGGCATCTTCTGGAATGTAATCGCCCCAGGGATCGACTCGGAACGACCAACACTTGCATATGCGCTGAACGGGACCCCTGCATTGGAGGAGATCTACACGTTCTGGAGTAGCGAGCCAAGAGAACTCCCTTCAATCCCCTACATCGAGTCCCAGTATCGAGTTACTTACGTGATCGACGAGAGTCAGGATGTGAGGCAGGCAGACTGTGCGGCCTTCACAATGACTGAGATCCAAGGATTTGAGGATCGCACACAGCTTGAACGAGCAAGGATCCTGGGAATGTCCATTCCTGAACCTAGGACGAACCCCAACACACCTGATCTCAACACACTGACTGCCGGTCTCGACAGCCTGGCAGCTGCAGGGAGCGCCTCTCTACGGCTCCAATACGACAACAAGGTAGGAAGAGAAGGCAGCGCAATCCTTGTCCTTCCAGTGACTGTGGCGAATTGGGACGGCGCGCAGGTGCTCAGTCTGGCCTGCCGCAGAAGCGATTTGCGCATTGGATTGGCGCTTGTCGTATACGAGGGCGCATTCCACGATGGCGGATCAGCGTATTCACAGCGGCTCCCGCTGAAGTCAGTCGGTGAGTGGGAGGAGGTCTGTTTGCTGCTGGACACGTTCATTACCCCACGACCGACAGAGGGGGACGCGTTCCTATGCTCTGCAGACTCTGAGAAACTCGACAACTGGAATGTGGGCATCTTCCTCTACAGCACCGATGACGCACCGGTGGCTGGCACGGTCTGGCTCGATTCACTCTCTCTCGGGCACGGAGGCGAAGCTGAGGGTCCTCAGGTTTCTCCAGTGACGACAGCCGCAGCAGAGGTCGATACACTGCCCGAGTCACCCATCGATGATCATGCGGTTCAGGAGAACTTCCTTGCCGACTCCTCAAGCAGCAGTGCTTTGGTTGCTGACAGCGAGTGGCTGTTCCTCGGCGATGGCACGGTCCAGGATCGCCCCAGCATCTATCGAATGGGTGGGGCTCAACCTGATCCGTTCTACTGTGATGGGTCCTTGTGGGGACCAATGCATATGGGAGACGATCAGGCGTGGCACTTCGACATCGAGAAGCTTGTCACATACAGCGTTCAGGCGAAGCCCTTCCACGCCAAGGATCACATGGAGATCTTCTATGAGTGGCTACCGGAACTCGATCGCGAGACCGCCGTGATAGACCTCTGGGGCAATCCAGTTCAGTGGGACCATGACTGGACCCTTCTTAAGTGCGACTACCATCACAACGTGCTGCACCCTGCCCTGAGAGAGCGAGCCAAGCAGCGGCTTGAGCTCCTAGTGGATTCAGGCTTCCCCGGTGTCACGCTCGACATCTTAGACACTTCTTTTCTAATCTCATACGGAGGAACTTACGATGCGTGGACCGAAGAGGCGTTTCGGACGTATCTTCTGCAGATCAAGACGGCTGATGAGCTTGATCTGCTCACAGGGGAGAGGATCGATGAATCCTTCTCCCTAAGCGAGTGGGTAATCAGGAACGGACTCGCCGATCAGTGGCTGAAGCCTCCCTACCATCCGCTCGCTCGCGAGTACATCCTATTCCTTCTGCATGAAGAGCAAGCAATGTTCGCTGAACTGGTACAGCATGCCAAGACCTACGCTCAATGCACCTATAATAGGGATTTCGAGATCGGCGCGAATGCTTGGCTTGGGTTAGGACGTCTGGGAAGAATCACGCCTTCCCTTGACTACGTGGCGCGTGAAGTGTTTGCGCCCTTTGGGTACTACAGCCACCATCGTCCTCTGACTGAGCTACTGCAAGCCATGAAGCCTGGTATGCCCGTAACCTATCATCTCGAGGTTCGCGACGCACTAGATGAGGGCGTGTTCCCCCGCGGGTCGCTTCGCAATCTGGTCCCTTGGCAAGCGTCAATGATGTGGGCATCCGGGGCGTCCGTCCTGCTAGGCGACACACTCCTTCAAGTGGATTCCACTATGACCTATGGACCCACTGCGCGCTATGATTTGGACACGGTCAGACTGTTCTCCAAGTTCCTTGGCAACCATCGTGCGCTTTTCGACGCGGAAGGAGAGCGAGCGCGCGTCGCCGTCATTTACGACGAAGCATCTAGCCTCAACTCTGGGCTGTTCATCGACAGAGGATTCGACGAATGGGAGGGCCGAGTACTCAATGGCGTGGCAAAGGTCTTCTACGAGACGGGGATCCTATTCGACTTCGTGTACGTACCGGACCCAAGATTCTCGAACGATCGGATCGACTCGGCAATGCTGCGCGACTACGCCGTCATAGTGGTCCCGAACGCTCACAGCATGCCAGCCTATGCTTCCGAGCTGATTGCCGACTATGTTCTAGATGGAGGATCTGTAGTCGCAACTGGCGAGACAGGCATGTTCGATGTCGACTTCAACCCCACTCCCTCTGCATTGGGCCAGATGCTGGTATCCGGCTCCGCTTTGCAGGGGCAGGGACTCCTCTATCACACAGAGGATGTGGGAGTCCAGCGGTCAGAATCATACAGTGAATCCGCTAATCTGCTCCTGAACTTCGTGACAGCCCGCGTTTCCCCAACGGTCCAGATCGACGAAGAGGGTATCTACTCCTTTGTGCGCCGCAGTGGCGAGTCGTGGATCATCCACTTCGTGAATACTAGCTACTCGAAATCCGAGGATGACGTTCCGTTCTTGACAGATGTCCAGATCGACGTTCGAGGAGCTGATTTGCCGCGGTCTCCAATTGGCCTGTGGCTAGAGCCGGGCAGCAAGGCGGCCGTTACGGTTTCGCTAACACAAGTGAGTTCAGGACTGTACGCAACACTGCCTTCACTTCACATTGCGGGCATCCTGGTAGTGCTTCCTGGTGACCTCTCAAGCGGGCTGGATCCCGCAAGCGCAAGTACTGTTGTACTCAACGAAGGCGAAACTGTATCTCTGTCTGTTGAGAACCTGGAGGCATACGGAAGAGTCGTCAACTGGAGCATTGGGGGGGCTCCGTGTATCTCCCAGGCAATCGAAGGCAGCCCACGGATTGATCTAGTTGCTGAGCAGCCTCTTGATGGTGAGATCCCGATCGTATGCACAGATGCGGCAACAGGTACCGTGTATGGCGCGTGGATAGCCATTCCTCCAGAATCAGAAGAGACATGGGCACTGCAAGCGCAGTCGGCCTACCAGCTTCCGCTCTCGCAGTATGAGCTAGCCGAATCATGGCTTCACGGGACTGCACTGGAGGTGTTTCTTGAGAAGTACAGCGTGCAACCTGAGCCGTACCTCTTCGATTCCGTCGAGTGGGATGCACTGCCTCCACTGCTTAGGTGGACAGTAGCTCACGATCTTCACTTCTCAACTTGGAGTTTCGCATCCGACGAAGCCGTTGATACGCCTGAGCTCGCCGAGGAATTCGAAGGACTTGGATGGCACGTCCATACCATCCATGCGGCGATTCTTCCTGAAGGCCTTGCCATTGAGGTAGAGATGTGGACCGATGACCAGGTGAGCGCGGATCCTCTTGTAGATCACGTGCTTGGGCTTGGCGAGACGCAATCCCTCCAAGTCCGTCCCGGAGCAGGGATGGTCGGCATGTACGGTCTGCTTGGCAGTGGCTGGTGGTCACCCGGGCCGCTGCTGAGAATAGCCGAGAGCGCGTATCGCGTCCTCATCCCATCAGACGTGTGGCAGCAGTATCTTGTCCTCGATGAGGAGACACTGCCGATCCAAACCTCCTTTAGCGTGGCCTATCGTGGGAAGCAGTCGCATCACTTCGTTTGGTACCCTAGACATGGCTACCTCAAGAATCTCCTTGATGGCTCCCCAATTGGCGAACATACGGAGGCAAGCATCGATGATGAGGATCCTGAGGCACCTCCGGCAGAGCCAGGAACAGCGGAGACAAGCGCGGAGGAGTCGAATCCCGCTGACGATCACACCAGCGAGGATGATTGTATTGAGCGGTACGGAACGGACTTCCAGCCAGCGGACCTTGTGGCGATCGATGGATTCTCGCCAGGGACCGTACCCATTGGTTGGTGGTACACGGCATCGCGCATCGATGGAGAGTGGCAGTACACGGAACTGAATCCCCGACAAGACCAGCCTAGGGTGACGTACCAGTACCCAGAAGATGGCAGCTCTGGTTGGCTGCACTTGCAGATGAGCGGGCCCACAGACCTCTCAGATTGCGACGGTCTACAGATTCAGCTGCGGACGACCCCTTCTACTTCTGTCATGGTGGAGATTCACACAGGTTGCAACGATTCCGATGAGTGGGTTCATTGGGCGCTTCCCTCTCGAATTGAGTGTGGATCTGAAAGCACTGTTGTACGAGTTCCCTTCTCCTGCCTGCTCGCGATCGACGGAGCGTCTACAAGGCCTGATGCTATCCCTTCTCAATGCATCAGGGTCGTCGCCTTCATACTTGATGAGGAGGGGGTCGAGCTCACAGTCGACTCCGTTCATGCCTACTAGTCCCTCTTGGAGCGGCGCTTCAAGAGTTGCTCAGCCATTCCGCCGCTTGCCGCTCGCACCTTCACTGCACTTCCCCCTGAATCCAGTCCAATCGTGATGTCAGCCGAGCCAGCTGAGAACCGCAGAGAGCGAAGAGCCAGAGTAACGGAGAGCTAGACTGGGACAACGCATACTCTGCCTGTTCTCGCTGAGCTAGGACATCCATCACCATGCCGCAACGCACGAACGCGTTCTACATTCAGTCCCCCAGGCTCCAAACCGACGGCTCATTCCGCATCCCAGAGAACGTCGCACACCGCATTCGTGCTGACCTCGCCATTTGTCGGCCATGTCGATCTTGGCATCATGTTTCGGCCGGATTCTGGGATGAGGGTCAAGCGGTCACTCCGCCTCATCAATCCAGTAGAACGCTAGTTCGCTGATATAGAGCGAGCCAGATTGATTCTGTGGAAAGAAGCCAATTGCTGAAACATGAGCTAACTCATCATCAGGAATTCCCTCTGCCGAATTTGCTCCATACTCCTTGAATCCAGCGAAGGGGATGTAGAAAGTGAGCAGCTCTGTCTCTGCAGAGAAGTAGGAAAAGGTGAAGCCCTTTCCTCCACAGAGTATCTCAGCTTGAATGTCAACTGAGGGAGCCTCGGAATCAATCCAGAACGTAACAACGAGGCCATCGTATAGCGAAGCGTCAATTGCGTGAGGGAACCTCGATAACTGCAACTTGAGCCAGGAATTATTCTCATAATCCAGAGCTACATGCCCTCCTCTGGTTTCGTCGAGGACGTAGCGAATAACTCCTGTCGATGTAGGATCATGCTCACTGGCACCCCATTCGTACATTCCCCCGAACTCTGATCCTCCTTGTGGTGGCTCGAAATCATCAATGCTCTGCAGTCGTACACCTAGGGGAGGTTGCCCATCGGCGTCTGTGGAGACAATAGTAGAACTATCTGGAAACAACATGGCGACATTAGAATTGAGTGCGGGAATAGGTCTTTCCTGAATCTCGACGGTGAAATCCCATTCGCTACAGTCCCCATCATCGTCGCATACGGTCAATTTGACATCGTAACTGTCTACAAGAGTGTACGCGTGTCTTACTGTCGCCCCTTCTACTGTGTTTCCGTCTCCGAAGTCCCACACAAAGGACTCGATCTCCCCGCCGTCAGGATCATCAACTGAGGAGGCATCGAACACTAGCTCAGCCAGCACAAGCGATTGAAGAGGGACGATCGGGTTTCCTTCTGGCGGCACAGACTCCGCGCTTACTTCAAGACTCAGGGTTGACTGAGACCAGTCGCCAGTACAGGGATGCAGAACTCGAAGCCCTATCTCGTACAGTCCCTCATTGAGGGAGCCACTATAGGTTTGGGCAGTACTCACGACATCCCCGTCGAGGGACCATTCGTACTCTTCAACGGGAAGGGGAAAAGTAAGCTCTGCAGTGAGCGTGAAGGCGGTGCCAGCAATTGGAACACGAGGAGAAACAGAGATCTCAGGCGTGAAAGCGGGAAGCGCCTTGACAATCCAACCGGGATCACTGTGAGGCCTCCAGCTTTCCTCTCCGGTGCTGAACTCGATCAAGAACCACACAAACTCCCCTGCGGCTAAATCGCAGGGAATCGTGTACTCAACTACATATTGCTTGCTATGGTTACCAGGCTCGAGTCGCTCCCTAGCAAGGATCTCGTAGCATTCTGCGCTTTGGCACCCAGTTTGCTTGACGAAGAGAACCAGGAGGTCTCCGGCCTGATCTACGACATCCACTCCAAGATCAAGTCTGAACTCATAATCTTCCCCCGGATATACCCGCGCTGACTCGCTAGGAGAAATGGAGATGTCGAATGTTGCAGATGCCAAGCTGCAGGTTGTGAAGAACAGAATTGTGAAGAGAGCCACTAGTCCAGTGCTTATTGATCTCATGAGCTAACACCTCACTGATTGAGTATCTTGCCTACTATAGGGATGGCC
>Ga0272444_10004203_pt1 | contig 12746 bp, 8 predicted proteins | sample SSMForm13_FD_201033 | JGI IMG/M metagenome (GOLD analysis project Ga0272444, IMG submission 201033) | Marine sediment archaeal communities from Little Sippewissett salt marsh, Falmouth, MA, United States - SSM-Form-13 | ecosystem: Environmental > Aquatic > Marine > Wetlands > Sediment ...
TCGTTGAGCATCTCCACCGGCATGGCGATATGGTCGGAGAACTTGCCGATGATGCCGCGCAGGCGCCACTTGTCGGCGAACTCGCCCTCGTCCTCGCGCAGGTGCAGGGTGATGCTGGTGCCGCGGCCGGGCTTGTCGATGTTCTCGATGGTGTAGCTGCCCTGCCCGTCGGACTCCCAGCGCACGCCCTCGTCGGCGTTCATGCCGGCTCGGCGGGTCTCCAGGGTGACCTTGTCGGCGACGATGAAGGCGGAGTAGAAACCGACACCGAACTGGCCGATCAGGGCGCTGTCCTTGGCCTGGTCGCCGGACAGGTTCTGCAGGAACTTCTTGGTGCCGGAGCTGGCGATCGAGCCGATGGTCTCGGTCACTTCCTGGCGGCTCATGCCGATGCCGTTGTCCTCGATGGTGACGGTGTTCGCCTCGGGATCGACCGAAACCCGGATGCGCAGATTGGGATCGTCCTCGTACAGGGCATCGTTGCCCAGTGCCTCGAAGCGCAGTTTCTCCGCGGCGTCCGAGGCATTGGAGACCAGTTCCCGCAGGAAGATCTCCTTATTGCTGTACAGCGAGCGGATCACCAGGTTCAGGACCTGGCTGACCTCGGCCTGAAAGTCCAGGGTCTCTTTCTGGGCGGCGACTGACATCTTGAGACTAACTCCTTGAAATTATTGACGCGCGCAGAGGTTGGGGCTGGCCGAGCGAATTTCAAGGGGCAAACCGGATGTACGGATTTTTTTTGCCGGCCGATCCCACGCCGTCTCGCATCATCCGCCGACGATCGGCCCCTGCGCGGGTTGCCGAACCCGGCCGGCGCGAGCGTTTTGACCGGTGGCAACTGATCCGGAGCGGCGGGAGGATTTCACCCGCGGCTTATGTTCAAATCAGCGCAAACCCCATCCAGGAGTAAGCGATGACCGTCCTGACCATCCCCACCACCCCCTTCGACGACCAGAAACCCGGCACCTCCGGGCTGCGCAAGCAGGTCAGCGTGTTCCAGGGCAAGCATTACCTGGAAAACTTCGTGCAGAGCATCTTCGACACCCAGCCCGAACTGCGCGGTGGCACCCTGGTGGTCGGCGGCGATGGCCGTTATTACAACCGCCAGGCGATCCAGACCATCCTGCGCATGGCCGCAGCCAACGGCGTGGCCAGCTGCCTGGTCGGCCAGGGCGGCATCCTCTCCACCCCCGCCACCTCCTGCGTGATCCGCAAGCACGCCACCGCCGGCGGCATCATCCTCTCGGCCAGCCACAATCCGGGCGGCCCGAACGGCGATTTCGGCATCAAGTTCAACACCGCCAACGGCGGCCCGGCACCGGAGAAGGTCACCGAGGCGATCTATGCACGCACCCGGGAGATCGAGGAATACCGCATCCTCGACAGCGAGGACATCGACCTGGATACCCTGGAATGCTTCACCCTCGGCGACATGCATGTCGAGATCATCGACCCGGTCGCCGACTATGCCGAGCTGATGGCCGAGCAGTTCGACTTCGAGGCGATCCGCGAGTTGATCGCCGGCGACTTCCGCATGGCCTTCGACGCCATGCACGCGGTCACCGGCCCCTATGCCAAGGAGATTATCGAGAACCGCCTCGGCGCCCCGGCCGGCACGGTGATGAACGGCACCCCGCTGGAAGACTTCGGTGGCGGCCACCCGGACCCGAACCTGGTGTATGCGGCCGAGCTGGTGGCCAAGACCGTCGGCGACGACGCGGTGGATTTCGCCGCCGCTTCGGACGGCGACGGCGACCGCAACATGATCCTCGGTCGCGACATCTTCGTCACCCCCAGCGACAGCCTGGCGATCCTCGCCGCCAACGCAACCGCGTTTCCTGCCTACAAGGACGGCATCCCCGGGGTGGCACGCTCCATGCCCACCAGCCAGGCGGCAGACCGGGTTGCCGAGAAGCTCGGCATCGAATGTTTCGAGACGCCGACCGGCTGGAAATTCTTCGGCAACCTGCTGGATGCCGGGCGCATCGCCTTCTGCGGCGAGGAAAGCTTCGGCACCGGCTCCGCGCACGTGCGCGAGAAGGACGGCCTGTGGGCGGTACTCGCCTGGCTCAACCTGCTGGCGGTACGTCGCGAGCCGGTCAAGGACATAGTGCACGCGCACTGGGCCGAGTACGGCCGCAACTATTATTCGCGCCACGACTACGAAGGCGTGGACAAGGCCGGTGCAGACACCCTGATGAACGAGCTGCGCGGGCGCCTGGACGAACTGGTCGGCGTCGAACTGGACGGCATGCGCGTTGCCTATGCGGACGACTTCGCCTATACCGACCCGATCGACGGCTCCGTGTCGCACAACCAGGGCATCCGCATCGGTTTCGAGGACGGCTCGCGCATCGTCTTGCGCCTGTCCGGCACCGGTACCGTGGGCGCCACCCTGCGCCTCTACATCGAGGCCTACGAGGCGGAACCGGCCAAACAACAGCAGGACACCCAGCAGGCGCTGGCGCGGTTGATCGGCATCGCCGAGCAGGTCGCCTTCATCCGCCGCCATACCGGCCGCGAGCAGCCCAGCGTGATCACCTGAAGCGATTTTGTCCAGGACGCGAGAACCCATGTCTTAGCGTTCAGGTTTTCCCAGGTTTGCCGATACACGAGCCATCAATGTTCCGGCTGGTCGGCTTATGGAAAAACCACTCAGTTGGCTACTTGCCGCAGCCCTGATCGCATCGCTTTTGGCGGTCGGTGGCTGCGGTGAACAGCAACAACCCCTGAAAATCGCGCGCCACCTGTGGCCCGGTTACGAATTCATGTACCTGGCCGAGGCGCTCGGACAGGTGGACGGCAATCACATCGAGTTCGTACAGACGCAAACGGCGCCGGACACCCTGGAACTGCTGCTCAGTGGCCAGGTGGATGGCGGTGCACTGACCCTCGACGAGGTATTGCGTGCCCATGACCGCGGCCTGCCCCTGGTCGCGGTGCTGGTGTTCAACATTTCGGCCGGTGCCGACGTGCTGCTGGCCCGGGCGGACATCGACACCCTGGCCGAACTGCGCGGGCGCAAAATCGGCGTGGAAACCGGTGCCGTGGGCGCCATCATGCTCGATCGCGCCCTGCATGCGGCGGGCCTGAGCCCGGACCAGGTGGAAGTCGTCCCGCTCGGGCTGGACGAACAGGTATCCGCCTGGCGCAGCGAGCGTATGGATGCGGTGATCACCTACGAGCCGAATGCCAGCCAGATTCGCGCGCTCGGCGCACGCAAACTGTTCAGCAGCCGCAAGGCGCCCAACCTGATCGTCGACGTCCTGGCATTCCGCCCGGAGGCCCTGCAACGGCACGAGTCGATCCGGCACCTGGTGGATGCACACTTCGCTGCGCAGAAGCATTTCCTCAGCAACCCGGTGGATGCCGGTTATCGCCTGGCGCCGCGCCTCGGCGTGCCCCCGGGTCAGGTCAACAGCATGTACAACGGCCTGTTGCTGCCACAGCGCGAGAACAACATGCGCCTGCTCAGCGGCAATCCGCCACAGCTGCAGCAGGATGCTTCGAGCCTGGTTTCGATCATGCACGCCGCCGACATGATCCAACTGCAGCGTGTGCCGCACGGTCTGGTCGACGACCGCTTCATCGGCAAGTGATCAGCATGCTCCGCCACCTTGCAGCCCTGGCCCTGTTTTTCGCCTGCCTGCCGAACGTGTTGGCGCACGGCGGAACGCCCGGCACCGAGCCGGTGCGCATCGGCATCCTCAATTTCGAATCGCGGGAAATCCTCGGCGCACAATGGCAGGAGTTCGAAGAACTGCTCAAGCAACGCCTGCACGGCGGCCCCGTCGAGGTCGAACTGCTGGACAACCAGGCCCTGGAACGGGCGGTGGCGAGCAGGAACCTCGACTTCGTCCTGACCACCTCTGGCCACTACATCAAACTGCACCAGCAGTACGGCCTGTCCTCGCCGCTGGCGACCATGGTACGCAACTTCCAGGGAACGCCGCTGCATGCCTACGGGGGAGTGATCTTTACCCGGGCAGACCACCCGGACATCGCGCAACTTGCAGACCTGGACGACCACAAGATCGCCACCGTCGGCACCGGCGGCTTCGCCGGTTACCTCGTGCAGGCCCATACCCTGTGGAAAGCGACCGGTCGGCAACCCGGTCCGGAACAACTGCTGGTGACCGGGCAGCCGCACAACAAGGTGGTGCAGGCGGTGCTCGAAGGACGGGCAGATGTCGGTTTCGTGCGCAGCGGCATGCTCGAATCGCTGGCCAAATATCACGGCCTGGACCTCGACCAGGTGCGCGTACTCAACCAACAGGACCTGCCCGGCTACCCCTTCCTGTCTTCGACACTGCTTTACCCGGAATGGCCGATTGCCGCCATCCCGCATACCGACCACGAGCTGATAAACCGCCTCACCGCGCTGTTGCTGACATTGAGCGCGGACGGCAGGCCCGCGACCGACCGCCTCTATGGTTTCGATATCCCGGCGGATTACCAGACCAGCGAAAAGTTGCTGCGCGAATTGCGCGCCCCACCCTTCGACGCACCGGTCGATCTGACGCTTGCCGATGTCTGGGACAACTACAAGCCGCACGTGGTCGCGATCACCCTGTTTGCCGGGGCACTGCTGGTCGGCATCGCCATGTTCGCGCGCCAGAGCCATGCACTGGCCACAGCCCGCGACAAGGTCAAGCTCGAGCACGAACGCCTCGCCAACATCCTGTGGGGCACAGGCGCGGGAACCTGGGAGTGGCACATCCCCAGCGGCAAGGTTCACTTCAACGAACGCTGGGCGGAGATCATCGGCTACCGCCTGGAAGAACTCGAGCCGCTGGACATCAACACCTGGATCGAGCACACCCACCCGGACGACCTCGAGCAGTCCAACAGCAAGCTGCAGGAGGTATTCCAGCGCCGCGAAGCCGCCTACGAATGCGAAGTGCGCATGAAGCACAAGCAGGGTCACTGGGTATGGGTGCTCGATCGCGGCAAGGTCACCAAGTGGTCGCCGAGCGGCAAACCGCTGACCATGGCCGGGACGCATAGCGACATCACCGAGAAGAAGCATTACGAGCAGCAACTGCAACACATCGCCACCTCCGATGCACTGACCGGGCTGCCGAACCGCACCGGCCTGATGAACCGCCTGGAACTGGCGATGGCGATCCAGGCCCGGCATGGCGGACACATCGTCATTGTGTTTATCGATCTGGATGGTTTCAAAGAGGTCAACGACACGCATGGGCACGAGGCCGGCGACGAACTGTTGAAACGCATTGCCGCACGCTTCAAGGGCGGCGTGCGGGCTGAAGACACGGTCGCGCGCCTGGGTGGGGACGAATTCGTGGTGGTACTCAATGGCCTGACCGCCCCCAGGGAATGCATTCCCACGGTTGAACGACTGCTGGTTGCCGCTGCCGAATCGGTACTGCTTGGAGGCGTCCGGGTCACCGTCTCCGCCAGCGCGGGTATCACCAGTTTCCCCCAGCATGGCGTCAGCGACACCGCTGAACTGTTCCGCCAGGCCGACCACGCCATGTACCAGGCCAAACAGGCCGGGCGCAGCACCTACCAGTTTGCCGAAGAGCTGCCGCAACAAGACGCCGCCGGCGCGCAAGCGGCAGGCGCTGCCAGCGCCGGTGCACAGGCCGGCTGAGCATCTCGATCGGTAAAGCGGCAGGCTGAACCGCCCGGCCGCCCCTGCAGCGGGCCCTGCATACAACGCATGCCACGCGACTGAAATAAACCGCCTAAACTTGCCTGTAATCAATGCAAAATCGTATGCCCGAGTTCTAAATAAAGTTATGGAGCATACTCACGCGCCAGGAGTCTGCGAGCAGGAAGCGGCGGTCTCCCGGCCCAACAGAGGAGGTAACAGCCATGAGCGGTTACTGGATCGTTGTAGCAAGCGCCAGTCGTGCCCGCTTCTTCGAGGCCAAGGGCAAAGATTGTGAAATGCGCGAAATCGTCACCCTGACCAACCCCTTTTCGCGGCAGCACGAGGGCGAGCTGGTATCCGACCGTAAAGGTCACGCAATCAGCTCCACCACCGGTGGCCACAGCCTGGGTGGAGAGAAAGATGCGAAGCGTCATGAAGCCGATCAGTTCGCACGGATGGTCTGCGAACGGCTCGAACAGGGGCGCAACGACGCTGCTTACGGTGAGTTCTACGTGATCGCCGCCCCGCAATTCCTCGGACAACTGCGTCAGCACATGAGCAAACCCTTGCAGAGCCTGGTTGGCCAGGAATATGCCAAGGACCTGACCACGGCCAGCGAAGAGCAGATTCGCGCCCAGCTGATGTAAGCGGCGCCCGCTCGACCGACGCGGGCCCGGCGGCGTCTGCCAATGGCGCCGCCGCGCCCACTCCCTCCGCTGTTGCAGCGGGCAAAGCAGTATTTCGTTCCGATTCCTCGCCGTTGTGATTGCTTGACCGCTCACGCTTTCTCCCGCGCCCGCGACGCGACATAATCAAACCGAGCAACAAAAACACCGGCTGCCCGAGCAGCAAGGAACGATCCGTGAGCGAAGCGCATGCGAAGTACCGCCTGACTCCCGAAGACCTGTATCACCACGCCGATCTGCAGCGTTTCGATTTCGCCTCGACCGGCGAACTGGAGCCCCTGTCCACCACCATCGGCCAGGAGCGCGCCCTCGAGGCCATCGAGTTCGGCGTGGCCATGCCGCACGGCAGCTTCAACCTGTACGTGATGGGCTCGACCGGCCTGGGTCGCCACACCCTGGTGCGCGAGGCACTGACCGAGCATACGGAGAAGGCCCCCTGCCCGTCCGACTGGTGTTACATCCCGAACTTTCAGCGCCCGCACACACCGCAGATGCTGCAGCTGCCGGCCGGTACCGCGCGGCGTCTGCGGGTCGACCTGCGGCAGTTGATCGAGGACCTGCTGGTCGCCATCCCGGCGGCCTTCCAGGGCGACGAATACCAGCGCCGCCACAACGAGATCTTCGAGGACCTGAAACGCGAAGAGGACGAGGCGGCACATGAACTCGGGCGCCTCGCCGCGGAGCACAACATCGTGCTGCTGCGCGGACCGACCGGCTTCACCCTGACCCCGCAGAAGGATCAGAAGATCCTGTCCCCGGAAGACTTCAACGCCCTGCCGGAGGAGGAAAGAAAACAGTTCCTCAAGTCCCTGGAGAAGATGAAGGAGAAGCTCAAGGACACCATGAGCAAGGTGCCCGAATGGCAGCATCGCGCACAGACCCGGCTGCGCGACCTGGACCGCGAGACCATGCAGCTGACGGTCAACCAGTTCCTCGCCGGCATCGAGGAGAAATACCGCGAATTTCCCCAGGTGCTGGCCTACCTGTCGCAGATCAAGTCGGACATCATCGAGAACGTCGAGCATTTCCGCAAACTCGATGCCAGCGGCGAACAGACCCTGTCCGCCGATGACCCGCTGTTCAAGCGCTACAGCATCAACATCCTGGTGGACAATGCCGACACTCAGGGCGCGCCGATCGTGTTCGAGGACAACCCGACCTACCAGAACCTGATCGGGCGCATCGAGCACATCGCGCAGATGGGCACCCTGCACACCGACTTCACCCTGATCAAGGCGGGCGCACTGCATCGTGCCAACGGCGGCTTCCTGATCCTGGATGTCGACAAGGTGTTGACCAAGCCGTTCGCCTGGGAGGGCCTGAAGCGGGTGCTGAACGCGCAGGAGATCCGCATCGAGTCGGTGGAGCGCCAGCTCAGCCTGGTCAGCACCATCTCACTGGAACCGCAGCCGATCCCGATCCAGCTCAAGGTGATCCTGATCGGCAGCCGCCGCCTGTTCTACCTGCTCAAGGAATACGATCCGGAGTTCGCCCTGCTGTTCAAGGTGGCGGCCGACTTCTCCGAGGAACTGCCACGCGAGCAGGACAATGAACTGCTGTACGCGCGCCTGATCGCCACCCTGCAGCAGCGCGAACAGCTGCGCCGGATCGAGCGTGACGGCGTGGCGCGCATCATCGAACACGCCGCCCGTCTCGCCTGGGACAGCGAGAAACTGTCGCTGCACATGGGCAGCCTGATCGACCTGCTGCGCGAGGCCGATTTCCAGGCCAGGCAACACGCCAGCGACGCGATCCGCCGCGAGGACATCCAGGCCGCGATCGACGCCCAGGCGCACCGTGCCAGCCAGGTGCAGGAACAGCTGCAGGAGCAGATGCTCAAGAACGTGCTGCGCATCGACACCGAGGGCAGCCAGCTGGCCCAGGTCAACGGCCTGACCTTCCTGCAGCTGGGCGACTACACCTTCGGCGCGCCGACCCGCATCAGCGCCACCGCACGCCTCGGCAGCGGCGAACTGATCGATATCGAACGCGAGACCGAACAGGGCGGCCCGGTGCACTCCAAGGGCGTGCTGATCCTCTCCTCCTACCTGGCCGAGCGCTACGCCAAGCACCAGCCGCTGTCGCTGTCGGCCAGCCTGGTGTTCGAACAGACCTACAGCCATGTCGACGGCGACAGTGCCTCGGCCGGCGAGCTGTGCGCGCTGATCTCGTCGATGGCCGACGTGCCGCTGCGCCAGTCGCTGGCGATCACCGGCTCGATCAACCAGCACGGGCAGATGCAGGCGATCGGCGGCGTGTGCGAAAAGATCGAGGGCTTTTTCGACCTGTGTGAAAAACGCGGCCTGAGCGGCAAGCAGGGCGTGATCATCCCCAAGGCCAACGTGCGCCACCTGATGCTCAAGCAGGCGGTGGTGGATGCCGCCACCGCCGGGCGCTTCCACATCTACGCGGTGGAGCACGTCGAGCAGGCGCTGGAACTGCTCACCGGCCTGCCTGCCGGGGTGCCGGACGCCAACGGCATCTTCCCCGAAGGCAGCGTCAACCACATGGTGCAGATGCGCCTGGCCGAGTGGATCGCGCTGCGCCAGCACTACGCCAGTCCGCCGAAACAGGTCGAGGAAGACACATGAGCCGCACAGCCGGACCGGCGACGCTGAAGCGTTCGGTCGGCCTGGCGACGCTCACCTTCTACGGCCTGGGCAACATCCTCGGCGCCGGCATCTATGTATTGATCGGCACCCTTACGGCGCAGGCCGGCATGCTCACCCCCTTCGCCTTCCTGGTGGCCGCCGTGGTCGCCCTGTTCAGCGTGCTCACCTACGCCGAACTGTCCTCGCGTTTCCCGTTCAGTGCCGGCGAGGCGGTGTACGTACAGCAGGGACTGCACATCCGGCTGTTGTCGCGCCTGGTCGGCCTGATGGTCGCCAGCGCCGGCATGTTCGCGTCCGCGGCCCTCATCCGCGGCCTGTATGGCTATATCTCGATATTCGTCGATCTGCCATTCGCCCTGGTCATCGTCCTGTTCATCGCGGCCATCGGGCTGCTGGCGATCTGGGGGATCAGCCAATCCACTTTCGTCGCCGCTGCCATCACCCTGCTACAGATGTTCGGGCTGCTGCTGGTGATCTGGGCGGGCAGCGACTCACTGCTGAGCCTGCCCACGCGGCTTGACGAACTGGCACCATCAACCGAGCTGGCCCCATGGAGTGCGATCATGGCAGCGGCCTTTCTCGCGTTTTTCACCTATCTCGGATTCGAGGACATGGTGAACATCGCCGAGGAGGTGAAGAATCCCACGCGCAATATGCCGCTGGCGATCCTGCTGGCGTTGGGCATCTCCACCGGCCTGTACCTGCTGGTGGCGCTGGTGTCGGTGCTCAGCGTGGAGCCGGCGCGACTCGCCCTCAGCGAGGCGCCGCTGGCACTGGTGTATGAGCAGGCCACCGGCCGGCCGGCTGCCCTGTTGAGCCTGATCGGCACCATCGCGGTGATCAACGGTGCGCTGATCCCGATGATCATGGCCTCGCGCGTGCTCTACGGCATGGCCAAGCAAGGCCTGTTGTGGCAGCGCCTGGCGCTGGTCAATTCCAGGACCCGCACGCCGGTCTACTCCACCCTGCTGGTGACCGGCATCGTCCTGGTCTCGTCCCTGTGGCTGCCGGTGGAACGGCTCGCCGCCGGCACCAGTTTCCTGATCCTCGGCGCCTTCATCCTGGTCAACAGCTCGCTGATCGCGATCAAGCTGCGCGAAAAAACGCGCGGCACGAAACAGGGCTATCCGATCGCCGTGCCCATGCTGGGCCTGCTCTGCAGCGTGGCGTTGCTGTCCAGCAAGTTCACCCTGTAGATCGCCACTACTAGATGCCGAAGGCCTTTTGCACCGCGTCCAGGTCCAGCGCCTTGAGATAGGCCTCCGCCGGTGCCTGGTCCTCGAGCCCATCCCCCTGCACCTGCACCAGGATACGGTTGGCCAGCATCAGGCTGATCTCCCAGTGCTTCGAGCCGGGCGGATGCTTGAGCATGCCGCGGTGCCTGCCCAGGCGATACAGCTTGGTGCCCGGTTCGGAGCGCATCATCATCGGGTTGGACAACATCATCGACATGGCCTGCAGGAACGGCGAGTCGGCCATCACGCTCAGTTCCACCGCTGCGCCGCTCGACGGCTCGCGATAGGCGCGCGACAACTGGGTGCCGCCGCCCATCATCGCCATGCCGGCGGTCTGTGCCTGGGCCGGCTCGGCCACCCAGCCCGGCAGCGGCTCCGGCATCAGGGTGACGTACTGGTTGTCCAGGCGTTCCTGGATCTGCGCGATCGCGTATTGCAACTCGTCCTTGGCCTGGCGCAACTCGCCCGCCTCGTAGGCCTGCCTGCCCATCTCGATCTGGTCGCTGATCTCGTCGGCATGCAGCGGCGGCGCGCCGCCGATCAAGCTGGCCGCCAGCACGGCCAGCAGATTTCTGGTAATCATCGGCATCACTCCTCGAACAGGATTCCCACACCCCAGACTAACCCCACGGCCGGTTGCCGCCTAAGGGCTTTTGTCGTCTCAGCCGACCAGGATCAATTGGCACGGCCGTGTCGGCCCCCGCCGCCAGTTACCGATACTGCTTCTCGGGACGGTAGACTAGGGCCTTCCAACGAACCACAAGACAAGCTTCCCCATGGCCGACATCCAGGCACTGCATTCCCTGCGCGAACAACTGAGCTCCATCATCGTCGGCCAGCAGGAGCTGCTCGACCGCCTGGTCATCGCCGTGCTCAGCGGTGGCCATGTGCTGCTCGAAGGCCCGCCCGGGCTGGCCAAGACCACCGTGGTGCACGCCCTGGCGAGCGGCATCGCCGCCAGCTTCCAGCGCGTGCAGTTCACCCCCGACCTGATGCCCGGCGACCTCACCGGCAGCGACATCTTCGAGCCGGCCAACGGCAGTTTCCGCTTCGTGCACGGCCCGCTGTTCCACGAGATCCTGCTGGCCGACGAGATCAACCGCGCGCCGCCCAAGGTGCAGTCGGCGCTGCTCGAGGCGATGGCCGAGCACCAGGTGACGGTCGGCGGACAGACGCACAAGCTGCCGGAGCTGTTCATGGTGCTGGCCACCCAGAACCCGCTGGAACAGTCCGGCACCTACCCGCTGCCCGAGGCGCAGCTCGACCGCTTCCTGTTCCAGATCATCCTCGACTACCCACAGCTCGACGAGGAGATCGAGATCACCCGCCGCGCCCGCCAAGCGACCGAAGGCCATGTCGAGGCGGGTATCAGCCCGGTGCTGGCACCGGACGACATCCTGGCGCTGCGCCAGCAGCTGCCCAAGGTTTTCATCGAACCGAGCGTGGAACGCTTCGCGGTGCAGCTGGTCGCCGCCACCCGGCGCATCGGCGACTACCTGGCGGACAGCCGCGATCTGGTGCAGGCCGGCGCCTCGCCGCGCGCCTCGATTGCCTTGCTGCACGCGGCCACCGCCCGCGCCCTGCTCGAGGACCGCGACTATGTGCTGCCGGAAGACGTGTATGCGCTGGCACCGGATGTACTGCGCCACCGCCTGCTGCTGGACTTTGCGGCGCAGGCCAGCGGGGTGAGCGCCGACACCCTGGTCAGGCGCCTGCTCGATGCCGTCCCGGCACCCTGAGCCGGGCATGCGCCGGCGCGCCCCGTTCACCGAGCCTCTGCTCGCTCCGCAGGAGATAGAGGCACTGATCCAGGCCGCGCAGCCGGGCACGGCTGATGCGCGCCGCCCGCCGCAACAGGGGCGCGGCGGCAGCCTGCTCGCCTCGCGCAGCGGCGGCGGCAGCGATTTCGCCGAGCTGCGCCCCTACCAGCCCGGCGACGACCCGCGGCACATCGATTGGCGCGCCAGTGCACGCGCGCGCCAGCCCCTGACCCGCAGCTACCACACCGAACTGGCGCGCCCGCTGTGCCTGCTGATCGACCGAGGTCCGAGCATGCGCTTCGGCTCGCGGGTGCGCATCAAGGCCGCGCAGGCACTGCGCCTGGCGGTGTGGCTGGCCGCCGGCGCACTGCGCGAAGGCCGCGAGTGCTCGGCGCTGCTGCTCGACGACACACCACACTGGCTGCCGCCGCAACGCGGCATGGCCGGCCTGCAGGCACTGATCGCCCTGGCCAACCGCCCCTGCCCGCCGCAACAGGCGGCCGCAGTGGCAAGCGAGTGGACGCACCACCTGGCCGCCCTGCGCCAGCGCCTGCCCGCCGGCAGCGAGCTGCTGCTGATCTCCGACTTCAATCGCCTGGGCGAATCCGACCAGTCCGCGCTGCGGCAACTCGGCCGGCACTGCGACACGCGCGCCGTGCAGGTGCTCGACCCGCTGGAACAGGCCCTGCCCACCGGCATCCGGGCACAGCTGCGCTGGGGGTCTGCCAGCGTGCAAGCCGGCGGCCAGGCGCGCATCGCGGCGCGACAGCAACGCTGGCTGAGTGAACTGGCCGAACGCCTGCGCCTGGCCGGCATCGACCACCAGGTGCTGA
>Ga0272444_10004204_pt1 | contig 12746 bp, 7 predicted proteins | sample SSMForm13_FD_201033 | JGI IMG/M metagenome (GOLD analysis project Ga0272444, IMG submission 201033) | Marine sediment archaeal communities from Little Sippewissett salt marsh, Falmouth, MA, United States - SSM-Form-13 | ecosystem: Environmental > Aquatic > Marine > Wetlands > Sediment ...
TCTGGGGAGAACCGGGCACGAACGGCCAGCATGCCTTCTACCAGCTCATCCATCAGGGGACCAAGCTGGTGCCCGCCGACTTCCTGGCGCCCATGGCGACCCAAAACCCCATGGGCGAGCATCACAAGATCTTGCTCTCGAATTTCTTTGCCCAGACCGAGGCCTTGATGAAGGGAAAGACGGCGGACGAGGCCCGCGCTGAGCTTGTTGCCAGCGGCAAGGACGAAGGGGCCGTGGAGAAGCTCCTGGCTCACAAGGTCTTTGAAGGCAACCGGCCCACCAATACCATTTTCTTTCAAAAACTCGACCCCCAGACCCTAGGCGCCCTCATCGCCCTTTATGAACACAAGATCTTTGTCCAGGGGATCATCTGGCAGATCAACTCCTTTGATCAATGGGGCGTGGAACTGGGAAAACAACTTGCCAAGGCGATCCTGCCCGAGTTGGAAGGCGCCGATGAGGTGACCGCCCATGACGCTTCGACCAACGGTCTCATCAATTACTACAAGGCGAATCGAGGTCAGCCTTGAGATGACTTGATGCAAGGGTTCGAGGGGTCAAGGGGTCAAGGATTCAAGTGGAACGCTGAAGAATTCTAGATAATAAAGAGCTTTTCATAACCCATTTGAGCGAAGATCATGAGCTTTTTGGGGCACCCATCTCTCAGGGCCGTCGGCTGGCCGAGCCAGGGGCCGGGCGAAGTGTGTGGCCCACGTCAGCGGGCAAATCGTCCCAACTCTGTCGGGATTTGAGGCCCTTAGGTCCAGTTTTTGCGATTTAATGAGCAAGCCTTTGGATGTGTCAAAAGGCTCATACGGACAAGCGAGAAGGAGTTGTTCAAAGGTCTTAATAGAAACGGAAGAAAGCCACTCGCCCCCTGGAATCCTCAAATCCTCGAATCCTTAGTCTGACAATATTCGGACTTAGTCGAAAGCCACGGGCTCCCGCAGGATCATGGCCATGGCCTCCAGGGCGCTCCGGGCGATGGCCGGGTAGACCTTGGTCAAGGAGGCGATCTGTCTCAAGTTGTCCGCTGTCCGGGTCACCAGCATGGCCAGGTCCCCCTCGGCCATGCCGCCGATCTCAAGGGCCCTCTCCCAGGGTTGCCCATTGGCCCAGGCATAGATGGTCGCAGCCGGCCACAAGACGATGGGCCGGACCTCAAACCCCCCGATGACCTTGCGCTCCATGAGGGGGCTGAGGGCCTTGATCATCTTTTGAAAGGCCCTTAAGAGCCCCTTGGGTACGGTGGCCTCGTCCAACCGCTCCTCCACATCCCGGTCGTGGACAAAGGGCGCCACCAAGGCGGCCAGCAGGGCCGGGTCAGAATCCGGCAAGACCCCTGAACGAAGGCCTTCGGCGATCATGAGCGGCTGGTCGAGCCTGAGCTGAGAGGCCCAGAGGCCATCTGGAGTGAGGTCGTCGTCTTGCGTGACAAAGCCCTCCCCTTTCAGGAATTCAAGGTGTTTCACAAAATCGTTCCACAGGCGCAGACGCACCGCATGGGCGCTGTCCCACATGGCGGAAAAGCTATCAAGGACGTGTCTGAAGGCCCCCCGGGGCTTGCCGTGACACCGCTTGAAATGACGACACTGGTTGCAGATCAGGCCACTTAGGGCCTCCTCGAGAAAAAGGGCACGGCTCCTCACGGGCCTCAGCGCTGACCCCTCTTTTTCTCCCTGAGGCAAGTCTTCCAATAGAGGGGGCAGGTCTTTTTGCGCGACCCGGGCCATCAACGCCTTGATGGCCTGGGGGTCATCCAAGGGCGGCAGGGCCAGCACACGATTCAGGAGGTGGGCCACCTTTTGGGGACGAAACCATCTCATCTTCACGTGCTGCCCCCGAAAGGGGATCTTGGCCTTGACCCGGCAAGCCAGGACGCCCTGTTCTTCTCGTCTCACGTGGGATTGGATGGCGCAGTACATCCGACCCCGGTGATCCAGAAAGAGCCTTCCGGGCACGAGGTTGGCCACCTTGGAGAGCCTGGCCTCAAGGATGGTCAGTCTTCGCCTCAAGTCCTTGACCTCCCGGGTGAGCACCGTCCGCTCCCGGATCAAATCGAGGACAAACTCAGGCCCGGCACACAAGGCCTCCGGGAGGTGCGCCATGAGCTTGCCGCCCGCCTTTTTCAGGGCCCGGTCAAGGCCTGGCGCCTGGTTGACCACGTTCACATAGGTGGCAAAGGATCTTTGAAAGATCTCCTTGATCTGTTCAGGGCTGTGGGAGAGGAGAAGATTCAGCACCATGGAAAAATCCACCTTGATCTGGCTGAGCACGTCCTCGGGGGGGGTGGTGCAAAGCCCTGCCATGAGCCGCGCGTCCATGTATTTGCCGGGAATGACGATGGCAAAACCGATGCGGTCTTTGCCCCGCCGACCAGCTCGGCCCGTGGTCTGATGAAATTCCGTGCCGTTTAAAGGGACAAAGGCATGGCCGTTAAACCGGTCTGAATTGAGGAAGACGACGCTGCGGGCCGGAAAATTCACCCCGGCCGCCACCGTGGAGGTGGCAAAGACCGCATCCAGTAGGCCCTCGGTCATGAGGTGTTCGATGACCAGCTTCCAGGCAGGGAGCTGTCCGCTGTGGTGGGCCCCCACGGCCGCCTGTCTTAAATGCCACACCTGGCGGTGGCCTGCCAGGCGGGGATGCCCTTCGATGAGGGCATCAATCTGTTCCTTTAACCCTCTGCGCTCTGCCACGCTTCGGTCCGCGTTCTCGATGCAGCGCTCCAGGGCCCCATCACAATCCATCCTGGATTTCATGAAGAAGATGGCCGGCAGGAGTTCGTATTTTCTCAATACCCGCAGGATTTCTCCAAAAGGGGGAAGGCGCCTGGGGGTTGAAAGGACCGGCGGGTTCGGGCTGCTGAGATAGGCCCTTACCTTTTTGTCCGCGCCCTTGGCGTCGACAAGGGGCAGGAGCCTTCCGGAAGGGTGAAAGAACAGGGGAAACAGCGGCACGGGCCGGCCCGTCTCTTCCACCAGCACGCAGGGCTTCGACCGGATCGATTCCAGCCAATCGGCAATCTGCCGGGCGTTTCTGATAGTGGCGGAAAGGAGCAGGAGATGGACCCGGACAGGCAGATAGATCATGACCTCTTCCCAGACCACGCCCCGATCTTCGTCACCCAGAAAATGGGCCTCATCCAGGATCACCAGGTCGGAGGACAGGTCCACACCCTGGTGCATGGCATCATAGAGTTGATTGCGCAGGATCTCCGTGGTCCCCACAATAATGGAGGCCTCGGCATTTTCCTTGCGGTCCCCGGTCAGGATACCCACCTGATCCCGGCCGAACTCGTCGCCGAATTCCAGGAGTTTTGAATTGGTCAAGGCTTTGAGCGGCGAGGCGTACCACGCCCTGCCCCCTTTCTTGTGGACACGACGAATCGCCTCTTGGGCGACCCAGGTCTTTCCCGAACCAGTGGGCGCTGAGACCAGGCAGTCTGACTTGGCAATGGCGGCCACGGCCTCGAGTTGGAAAGGGTCCGGCCTGAAGGGTGTCTTGGGAGGCGCACCGATCCTGGCAAAGACCTTCTTGAGACGGGCATCGGCGCTGGGTTTGATCCTGGGGATCTCCCGTCGGTAAGGCCTTGGCCCCCGGCCGCGGAAAGAACCAGGCCGCCTCGCCTTCCTTCTCGTGGGAAACTTTTCGTCAGTCCTCAATGGGTGCTCCCTAACCGGGGCAAGCCGGAACCAGACCGGTTTTTTTCCAATGATCGTCGGCTTGCCTGGAAATCCTAAACTCGAAGCTCTAAACAATACCCCATGACACAACGCCAAACGACCAAAACGTTTTCATAACGAAGACTGTCCAGAAAACAATACGCTTAGCATCTTTGAGGCGCTTGAAGGCGGACAGACTCCTAAAAAGTCTTTTGTGAGCGACATTGAGCATTTTGGGAAAAAAGCGCTTGCCGAAACCTCTTAAACCCCAGGGCCGGTCGATGCATTATCGTTTCGCGAACCGCATGGTTCAAGAACCCTGATAGGCCGGATCAAACCCTTCCGCATACCCGGTGAGCTCCACATACCCCGAGCCCGTGACTGGCTGGTCTGCCACCGTCCCGGCCACACGGACACTCCCTTCCCAGTAAGTCACCCCAGTGCTCTCTTTGGTAATGAGCTCCTGATCCTTCAATTTGGGCGTCACCGTAAGGCTCATGTCATGGGACAAGACCGCCACCTCCCAGGACGACGGGTATCGCCCCTGGCTCCTGGGGCTTTCCCAATAAGAGGTGGGGCGAATAACAAAGGCCTCCTTTGGCAGATGGAGCCACGTCCCGTCCTTTCTGATCAGGGTTCCGCTGGAACAAGGGTCCGATGAACCGTCCTTAAGCCGGAGCACGTATATCATGAGCTCCCCGCCGTCTGAAAGTTGAAGGCTCATCCAGTCCCATCCCTCTTGCTCCTTGGATAAGACATTGGACGTGAACTCGTGATCCATCCAGCTCAACCCGGAGACCGCAAAGGTGGCTTCCCCCACCCTCAGGGTCCCCCGGGTGTCCATGCGGGTCAGGGAGTAGTAATAGGAGGCTTGCCCCGGGCGGGCGCCCTTTCGACTCAGCCCCTTTTCGCCGTGGAGCACCGGGGGTTTTTGAGACACCAGGTTCAGGTCCAGGCCGAATCCATCGGACCGGGCCTGAAGCCGGTGCGTCTTTTCCCTGATCACCGTCTCCCAACCGTGAAGAAAGACGCGGCCCCCCAACGGATTGGAGGACACACCAGCGATGCCTGCAGCGCCCCGCCCGCTCTTTTCGGCTACGAGAAAGGTCTCTGCCGCCACATCGCTCACGGTGAGGTGGGCAAAGAAGAGGGTATTGGCTCGCCAGGCAGAGTCCGACACAGGAGGCCTGACCTTGAGCTGGACCCGGAAAAAGGTGAGTTGAAACCCGAAGGGTCGACCCCCTTTCCCGAGCAAGTTTCCTGTATAATACCACCACTCGGTTTGAAACCCCGGATGGTCGGCGTGATCTTTGGGAAATTCCAGGGCCCGCGGCTCAAGGGCCTGGAGAAAGCCTTCCGAGGCCACGCCTAGGGATAGACCCACCCATAGGCCCAAGGCACTCAGGCAAAGCGCCACCATCCACCCTGCCCTTTTCTTCATTTTCATTCGCCCTTTAAGAGCTCCGCGAGGTTCACCCGTGAGGCCGCCTTGGCCGGTGGCAGGGCGGCCAGCACGGCTGCCAAGAGGATCAAGACAAAGGAGACCATGATGGTCCATGGGGGCATCCGGTAGACAAAGGTCCACCCAAAAGACTCTTTGTTGACCACAAAGATGAGGAAGTACGACAGGACTAACCCGCACCCCATGCCCACGATCTGGCCGGCCACGCCCATGAAAAAGGCCTCCAGCACCACCATCCGCCGGATCTGTCCCAGGGTCGCCCCCACAGCCATCATGAGCCCGAGTTGCCCGTGGCGCTCCCTGATGAGAAGGGACAGGGTCGTGGCCACCCCCAGAGCCGCCACCAAGAGGGCAATGGCCATGAGCACATAGGTGATGGAAAAGGTGTCGTCAAAGACCTTGATGATGTCTCCCCGCAGCACGTCGCCGATGGCGATGGTGAAAGCATACTTGGTATGGAAACGGTTCAACAGGTCGGCCTTGACCGCCTGGGGGTCCGCGCCAAGCTTGAGGAAGAGGTTTGCCCCTCCGATGCGGGTATCCTCATAGACGGCCTGAAAGGCCCCAAGATCCATAAACACCACCCCACCGCCGGTGCGATAATCCCGAAATACCCCCAGGATCTCCCACCCCTTGTCCATACCCCCCAGGGACAATCTCAGCCGGTCTCCAGACCCCAGACCTGTGCGGGTGGCATGGACTTCAGAGATGATGACGCCCTGGCCCTTGAAAAGCCTCTCCATGATCCGGGCCTCATCGCCACCCATGAGCAAGAACCCGCCGTGACGCCACAAGGCGTCCACGCTCCCCGCTTCAAGGAGAAAGGGGCCTTCTGGGGCCGTGATCCAGGTCCGACGATAGAAATAGGCCTCTTCCACCAGGGGATGGTTTTTGAGGCTGTCCACCACGTCCCGGGCCAGCCAATCCCGATGCTGGTTCAGATCACTGCTATCAGGCCTGAAGAAGAGATCCCCCACCACGTTCTGGTTTAGCCACGTGTGCACCGTGCTCCGGAAGCTGGCGACCATGATGGAGACCCCGATAAACAGGGCGATGGCCGTAATCAGGGCCCCCACAGCGATGGCCGTTCGCGACACGGCCCCACCCAGATAACTGGCCGCCAGTCGACCCGGCTGTCCAAAGACCTTCAACAGGGCGTGGGGAAAGTGTCGGCCAAAAAAGAGGAGCACGGCCGGGGCCAGCATGGAAAACCCCACAAAGATCATGAAAATGGCCGTATATCCCCCTGCAGGGATCTGATAGACACCAGGGAGTCTGGACACGGGAAAGGAGAGGCCGATAAAGGCCATCCCCCATAAGGCCAGCCGGGGTGCCCGTATTCTGCGGGTTCGCTCAAAGGTCTCGGCGGACATGGCCTCCTGGGGAGGGATGCGAGCGGTCTCGCGGGCCGGCAGGAAAGCCGCCATCACCGAGACCCCCAAGGTCATGACAAAAGAGGCCACGACCTCCTGGGCCGTCAAGGTGACCGCCTCCACATTCACCTTCACAAAGAGAGTTGTAATGGTGGCAGAGACGATTCGCAGGAACCAATCTGCCAGAAAGAGGCTCAAAGGGAACCCCAAGACCCACCCTGCCAGCCCGAAAAAGAGGCCCTCTGACAAGAAAAGGACAAAGATCTGCCTCGGCTCCGTCCCTAGGGACAGAAGGACCGCCGTCTCATGACGGCGCCTGGCGGCGTTGATGGACACCACACTAAAGACCAGGAACATCCCCACAAAGAGAGAGACAAAGCTCAAGACGGAAAGATTCATGCGGTAGGCCGTGATCAGGGCCTGGCTCGCCTCCTTACCGGCCCTGGCGCGAACCAGCTGACAGGCTGGCGGAAGGGTTTGCTCAATGGACGCCAGCGCCGCCGGCCCAGCCGCCGGCCTGAGGATCAGGTCGATACGCTCCAGGACCCCCGGACGGTTCAAAAATGCCTGGGCCGTGGCCATATCGCACACAGCGAGCCTGCCCCCTTCGGCAAGGGCCGGACCCTGGTCCTCAAGGAGGGCAAGAAGTGTAAATTCGGCGATGTTGTGGGCATGAAGGACCAGGGCTTCATCGCCCACCGCCAGACCGGCAGACCCTGCCAGGCGCTGACTGGTGATCAGGGTGAAAGGTTGGGTCAAGAGGCCCACCATGGTGTCCCACGCCTCCTGACGGTCCTTGACCGACCAGCGGGTCTCCCGAAAGGCCCTTTCCGACAGGGGGTCTATGCCCACAAGGAGGAAGGGCTCGTGGGACTGATCGCCGAACCTCACGTAGGCGGAAAGCACGGGCGCGGCATGCTGGATGGCCGGATGGGCACAAAGGGCGGCAAACACGGGATCGGGAACGCCGCCTCCCTCTGAGCGCACCGTATAGTCCGCCTTTCCGATGAGGTGGTCCATGCTCCGACTGAAGGAATCCACCGACGCATCCACGGCCAAGCGCACGCTCAAGAAGACCGAGGCGCCGACGGCAACCCCGGCTATGACGGTGGCCGTCCGCCAAGGGTCCTGCAGGAGGTGTCTGAGGGAAACGTATCTAAGGAGACGGGCTATTCTTCGCATGCTGCTTCGGTGAACCGGCCATCTACGAGACAAAGGATCCGATGAGCCATGGCGTCTGCATCGGAGCTATGGGTGGCCATGATGACGGTGCGGCCCAGGTTTCGGTTCAGCGCCTGGATGAAATTGAGGATACGCTCACCGGTCTTGGTATCCAGGTTCCCAGTGGGTTCGTCAGCAATGATCAAGGCGGGGTCATTGACCAGGGCCCTGGCAATGGCTGTGCGTTGCATCTCACCGCCTGAGATCTCTGAAGGCTTGTGATGGGAACGCTGTTCCAGTTCCGCCAACTTGAGAAGCTGCCGGGCCTTTTCGTAGGGGTCTTGATGGTGGGTGGGCGCCAGCAGGGCTGGAAGGGCGATATTTTCCAAGACGGAAAGGGTGGGCAAAAGATTAAAGCCCTGGAAGATGAAGCCAACGTGTTCTCTCCTGAAGCGGGCCAACTCAGCGGGGTTGATCTGAGAAAGATCAATGCCTGAAACGCTCAAGGCGCCGGCGCTTGGTCGGTCCAGTCCGCCAATGAGAGAAAGGAGGGTGCTCTTTCCCGAGCCGCTCTTGCCCTTCAGCACCAAGAATTCCCCTGTCCCCACTTCCAAGGCGATGTTGTCAATCGCCTTCACAGGGAGGCCACCTAAAAAGAAGGTCCGTGATAGGTCCTTGGCTATGACGATCTTGTCTCTTTTCAATGGCTCCCTTTGAGGCAAAAGAAGGCGATGCCCCCTGTGGATAACATGAATGGGATGAAAAGAAAACGGGCCCCATGGCCCCTTGCTGACCATTGACGGTTTCGCATAAAAAAGCAGCGACCACCGGGAGAACCGGTGGCTTTAGGGGGGTCCCTATAAGGGGCCAGCATCATTATTCTCTGTGGCTGGACTAAAGTCCGAATGTCGTAGCACGAAATTCGAAACAATACCCAATGACCCAAATCCAAATGACCCAAACATTTTCATGACGAAGACGATCCTGAAAGCAATATCTTGATCATGTTTGAGGGCTTTTAAAATTTTGATTTCGGATTTGTTTCGGATTCATGCTCTCCACTAAAACGTCTGGCCGGCAGAGCCTATGAGATTCGCACCAGAAGAGCTGGTGGTTTTATGTTATTAATCAGTCACCTGACTCCAAAAAAGATGTCCCCTGACGGCTCTCCGCGCCGCATGACTGTTCGAGCAACAGGCAACGTCGCTCACAAAAGACGCTTTAAGAGTTCGTCACGGTTGAAGAATCAACAGATGAGTGGTAGACCCCCATTGAGCCATAAGGGCTCAATGCTCAGGCCGCCATGGAGCCAATGGGGGGAGGGATTTCTTGATGCGATCGGTGGTTCAGCGGGTCACGACCTCTCATGTGCAGGTGGATCATGAAATGGTGGGCCGGATCGGTCCCGGCCTGCTCGTGTTGCTGGGTGTGTCGCGCTCTGATGAAGAAAAAGACGCGGTCTATCTGGCAGACAAGGTGGCACACCTGCGGATCTTTGAAGATGATGAGGGAAAGATGAACCGTTCCCTCCTGGAGACCGGCGGGGAGGTCCTCGTGGTTTCACAATTCACCCTGCTGGGCGACTGCCGCAAGGGTCGTCGACCCTCTTTCGTGGAAGCCGCCCCCCCGGACAGGGCGGAGCAGCTTTATGCATACTTTGTGGATCAATTGAGATTAAAGGGGATCAGAGTAGCCACGGGTCAGTTTCAGGCAAAGATGGCCGTGTCCCTGGTCAATGACGGGCCGGTGACATTGATTCTTGAAAGCAAATAGTTTCCATCCACAAAGGGCCCTTTTTCCCCTGAGCGGCGTTCTCCGCGGGTTTTCACCTGCGACGTACGAAAAATACGCCTCGGCGTCACCCCTTGTGCGGCCTTGCTCAGAGCACAAAATGGTCATTTCTGAATTGGAAACTGCCGCTTGTGCCCATCGATTGAACCGAGAAAGCGAGCGCATTCCCCGCGGCTTGACTTCGACGAGCTCAGTCGAGTCGCTGCGGGGTTAGCGAGCGTATCTGAAAATGGTAAACTTCCTTACGGTCGGAGATTCCCTGCCGCTTGCTGCAGAGATCTTCAATCATGTTTCGTGGATGGGGACCAACTGAAAGATTGTGGTCGAAGAATCGGCAAAAGGTCAGCAAACCTCAGAGATCCCCCCGTGTATGATGTATGTGGATAAAGAAGGGGCCTGGTTCCACAAGGGGGCCCCCATCATTCACCGGGAGCTCCTCGTCCTTTTCTACCAGTGCATCAGTCTTGACGAAGAGGGGCATTACATCATCCGGTTCAAGGACCAAGTCTGTCGTTTAGACGTTGAGGACACCCCCTTTGTGATCCTACGGACAGACTTTGTCCCTGCTGGCCGTGATGGCGGGTCAGAACGTTTCGTCCTCCACCTCGTAGACCAAAGCCGGGAAGATCTGGTCCCTGAAAGCCTCTTCATTGGACCCGGCCATGTCTTGTACTGCAAGGTGAAAGGGGGACAATTCACCGCCCGTTTTTCTCGGCCGAGTTACTATCAAATTGCCAAGCACATTCAGGAAGAACCGGAGTCAGGCCGGTACTTTCTTGGTGTCGGCCATGAAAAGCATTATATTAAAGAAAAGGCCAAAGACGTCTTTTCGTGACCAAGGCGTTTTTGCATAGCCCTGATACCATGGTGGAAAAGAAAACAACTGCGATGACCCAGCGGGCGAAGACCTTTTGCCCTTTTTCTTATGCAACATTAGGGTTCACCCTGGCCATGGTCCTGTGCTTTGGCTGTGCCCCCAAGGGGAAGGGCTACCGTGTCAAACCTCCCAAGGCAGGATGGGAAGGGATCTATCATGTGGCCGTCCTCGGTTTTGACGGGCCCTGCGGGGAAGACCTTCGACGGCAGGTCCACCACAGGCTCGCTGATGTTCAGTATTTCAATCCGAAAGACACCACTCAAGATCCCTTTCTGGCTCACGTCTCTCGTGACCAAATGGGAAACCCAGCGTTGTTTGAGGTCCTGGAGGCCTTGGGGGCCCAGGCCGTGATGACCGGCGTGGTGACCTTTCATATCCATGAGGCTCATGGCATGGATCAGGTTGAGGTGAAGGAAGGGACCGGTTATACCAAGAAGGAGAAGGACGCCTCTGGCCGGTGGGTGGATGTGGAAATCAAACGCACCGTCATTCGGGACCGCCCCTATGTGATGAGAGAGGCTCGTCTGGAGTCCCAGTATCAGGTCTTTGACGTGGTGAGCCGTGCCGTGATTGCGGCCGGGAAGGTTACAGAAACAGACCGTGATAAGTTTGGTGGCGACCAGGAGCAGGCTTCTCCTGGCCGCCGGTTGCGTGATCTGCCCACGGCCAGTGAAACCGCAGAGCAGCTCTCTGAGCGGGTCGCTACCCGGCTGGTGGCGAGGCTTTCCCGCATGAAGCTCGGCCGCGCCCTCAAGCTGGACACCGCGGGAAACCCTCTGGTGAAACGAGGCGTGGCTCTGGCCAAAGACGGCCACTGGGAACAGGCCACGGACATATGGGAGAAGGTCCTCCTGGACACGCCAGAGGAGGCCGCGGCCTTCTATAATCTGGGGGTGGCCCGCGAAGGCCTGGGAGACATGGAAAGCCTCAAGACCGCAAGAGACCTCTATAGGAAGGCCGCCAGCCATGGCGCCAGCCGGCTGTATACGGACGGTATCCTCAGGGTTGATGGGGTCATCAGCCATAGCCAGACTCGTTGAAAAGGAGACGGGAAGGGACATGAAAAGCAGACTGAGCAAGAAAGAGGTCGAAGCTCTCAGAAAACGGCTCGTACGAAAACCACAGTTGGTATGGGATCTTGTGACACCGGCAGAAAAGAAGAAGATCTTTGCCTTTGCTGAAAGGTACAAGGGCTTTCTTGATGCCGCCAAGACAGAACGAGAAGGGGTCCAGGCCATCGAGGCCTTTGCCAAAAAGAAGGGTTTTAGGGATATCAGCCAGAGCCGAGGCGGCAAGAAGTTCTACAAGATCAACAAGAACAAAAGCATTGCCCTGGCTGTCCTGGGCAAAGCCCCCCTCTTATCAGGGATCAACCTCATCGCCTCCCATATCGATTCTCCCCGCCTTGATCTCAAGCAAAACCCCCTTTACGAAGAGGTGGACCTGGCCTTTTTGAAGACCCACTACTACGGGGGTATCAAGAAATACCAGTGGCTGGCCCGGCCACTGGCCATCCATGGAACGGTGCTCAAAAAAGACGGAAAGGCCTTCAACTTCCATATCGGGGAATCTGATCATGACCCTGTGTTCACCATCGCCGATCTTTTGCCCCACCTTTCTCATAAACTCCAATCAGAGAAAAAGGTGTCCGAGGCCTTTGAAGGCGAGAAGTTGAATGTCCTGGTGGGGAGCCTTCCCCTGGGAGATGATGAAACCAAGGAGCGGTTCAAGCTCGCCGTGCTGGAATACCTTTTTTCCGCCTACGGGATCATCGAAGAAGATCTCATGAGCGCTGAAATAGAGATCGTCCCTGCGGGCAGGGCCCGTGACGTGGGTTTGGACCGGGGGCTCATCGGGGCCTATGGCCACGACGATCGGGCATGCGCCCATGCGTCCCTGGAGGCCCTGGGCGGCGTGAAGGCGCCGGCAACCACGACGGTGGCCCTTTTCATGGATAAGGAAGAAATTGGAAGTGATGGAAGCACTGGGGCCAAGTCTCGTTTTCTGGAAGACTTTGTGTCCGATCTCTTTGACGTGGCCGGCCAGGAGGGGAGTGCCAAGGCCCTCAGATCCTGTCTCATGAAATCCAAGGCCCTGTCTGCTGATGCCAACGCCGCCCTGGACCCGGACTATCAGGAGGTCCATGAGAAGCGCAACGCGGCGAGGATGGGATATGGGGTCTGTATCACCAAGTTTACCGGCTCCCGGGGCAAGTACGGGTCGAGCGACGCCAATGCCGAGTATGTGGCCCAAATCCGACGGCTCTTTAACGAAAACAAGGTGGTCTGGCAAACGGGAGAAATAGGCAAGGTCGATGAAGGCGGCGGGGGCACCATTGCCAAGTTCCTGGCCGTCTACGGGATGGAGGTCCTGGACTGCGGCACCCCCATCCTTTCCATGCACTCTCCTTTGGAGAT
>Ga0272444_10004206_pt1 | contig 12744 bp, 8 predicted proteins | sample SSMForm13_FD_201033 | JGI IMG/M metagenome (GOLD analysis project Ga0272444, IMG submission 201033) | Marine sediment archaeal communities from Little Sippewissett salt marsh, Falmouth, MA, United States - SSM-Form-13 | ecosystem: Environmental > Aquatic > Marine > Wetlands > Sediment ...
GGGCTTGAAGTTGTCTGGCCCGGCGTGATCGCACTCGGCTTCCTGGGGCCGATCATGTCCCGCATGGCCTATCTGATGGCCCTGAAACGGGTCGCCCTTTCCAAGGTGGCTGTGATCAGCCAGAGTCAGCCGGTGTTCGTCATCCTGATCGCCCTGTTCGTCCTGGGGCAACTTCCGACGTTCCGTGAAATCATCGGCGGTCTGTGCCTGATCGCCGGGTGTATCCTCATGATAATCGCCCGGCCCAACGCCGCCGGTCTCCGCAAAGCCTGAAATGTCCGGGGACAATTTCCTTGAAAGACGCCCGGCCGTGGCTTATTTTGTCGGGATACTTCGAAAAGGGACAGGGTAAAACCCTTTGGAGTGGCTCACAGAGATTTCAATAATGAAGAGGCATAACATGAGAAAGAACCTGACGATCACAGCCTTTGTCTGCGGGATAATGGCGCTGTTCGTAAGCGCCACCGGCCTGGCCCAGGAGAAGATCAAAATAACGAAGCTTGATGATCTCCCTCGGTACTACTACAAGATCGAAGTCCCCGCTGTGGACCTGTTGGACAATCGGGAGGCCCTGTTGAAGCTGGCTCACCAGCTGAAGGCCGATCTCGAGTCCGATCTCAAGAAGTATGATATCCCGGACCCGACCACGCTCAAGAACTACTATTCCAGCCTGTACTCGATTGCCATCTTCGATGAGGAGTATGATGCCGCTCTGAGCCACATCGAGATAATCCGGGGTCTGGAAGACAAGGAGGCGCTCAAGCGGACAATCGGCCTTACCGCCCGGGCTTACATCGCAGCCGCAAAATCCGGCGAGGAGGACCTCAACGCTGCTTTTAAGCGCGAGTTCGAAAAGCTGGTTAAACCTCTCCCATTTACGATAGTTGGAGATCGACTGAAGTCCCTCAAGGGGCGCCAGGATATGCTCACACGGAACCTGCTCGTAGGGGTGATTGAGTCGAAAGTTCAGCCGGTGGTGAATCAGAACAGCGGCGAGATGAGCAAGGATATGGCGGTCTCGATGATCAACCGCGCCTACACGGTCAACTTTGAGATACCTTTCAACCAGGAGATAAAGGCGGTGCTGACCGACTATATCGACTCTCACCAGATCGAGAAGTCGGATATCTGGGAAGAGCGGGAGGTGACGCTGGCCTCGACGGACGACGGCGCCGAGGTGGTCGTGACCATCTGGGATTCGGGTCTGGATCTGGAGGTATACAAAGACATTCTCTGGACCAACTCAAATGAGATTCCCGGCAACAGCGTGGACGATGACAACAACGGTTATGTCGATGACGTCCACGGCATCGGCTACACCCTGCACAGCGACAAGACATCTTCGCCGCTGTACCCGATCGGCGAAGTGGGCGAAGATCGCGCCCGCCTCCAGCGCCTCATGAAAGGCCTCTCCGACATGGGCTCGGGTATCGAGAGCGATGAATCGACCGAGCTGAAGCAGATGATGGGGACTTTTCAGCCCCAGCAGGTCCGACCGTTCTTTGAAAATGTCGGGCTCTACGGCAACTATGCCCACGGCACCCACGTAGCCGGGATCGCGGCCAGGGGCAACCCGTTTATCCGTCTGATGTACTCCCGTCTCACTTTCCCCCACACCATGATTCCGGAATGTCCCACTATCGAACAGGCGCGCAAGGACTCGATCGCCATAGCCGAAACACTGGCCTATTTCAAGAAAAACGGCGTGCGAGTGGTCAATATGAGCTGGGGTGGCGACCGGTCATCGGTGGAAAGAGACCTCGAGGCAAACAACGCCGGGGGAACGCCTGAAGAACGCAAGGAACTGGCCCGGCAGATTTTCGAGATCGGGCGCGCTGCCCTGTTTCACGGCATGATGAACGCGCCGGAGATTCTGTTCATCACTTCGGCCGGTAACGATGACAACGACGTCAATTTCGAGGAGGTCATTCCCAGCAATTTCGACTTCCCCAACATCATCTGCGTGGGAGCGGTCGACCAGGCCGGTGAGGAAACCAGCTTTACCAGTTTCGGCAAGGTCGATGTTTACGCCAACGGATTCGAAGTGGCCAGCCACGTCCCGGGCGGTGACCTGATGAAAATGAGCGGGACCTCGCAGGCTTCACCCAACGTGACTAACCTCGCGGCCAAAGTCCTGGCCCTGAAACCTGATCTCACGCCGATCGAGGTGCGCGGTCTGATTGTTACGGGGGCCGATGAACGCCAGGTGGGCGACCGGACTGTGCGGCTTATAAATCCCAAACGGTCGGTCGAGCTGATTGAGTCTATGTATCAATAGACGCTGCCGGCGTTAGAGCAGCTCGCGACCGTATTCGCCTGAATACCGACCCGGCAAACGGACGACCCGGCGTGGTCCGTCACTGATAACAGAGCTGTCAACGATGCGGATAATGAGCTGCAACCGAACCCTGCTCGCACTTGTAACTTACTATCGCTCAGAAACTAAGCTGTGCGGCCCGGCCGGATTGAATCTATTCGGTTGCTCCTTCGTATCTATAATGATATCATGACAACTATTCTACAGACTAATGCATAGGAAGGGATGAGTGGATGAAGGTCTTTAAGCACATTCTGGTACCGGCGCTGATTCTGACAGTCGCCGCGTTTTCGCCGTTAATGGCCGATGATTTCCTGGAGAGCCTCCAGCCCGACCAGGTAATTCACGGCTTCCGCACGGCCAACCTCTACGACAACAGCTCCGGCAAGGCGATGGGAGCCCGGTTCATATCCGATAAATACGGGTATATCGTCGACCTGGTGCAGATCCAGTCGGTGCCGCAGGCGTTCTACTGGATCAAAACGCCGATCACCTCCAGCAAAGGTGAGCCGCACGCTTGCGAACATCTGCTGCTCGGCAAAGGCAACCGCGGGCGGTACGTGGCGGCGCTGGAAGACATGGCGCTGGCCAACAGCACGGCTTACACTCAGCAGTATCGGACCTGTTACCATTTCAACACGACGGCCGGCGACGACACTTTCTACGAGTTGTTCGAAGCCAAACTCCAGGCGCTGCTTCATCCGGATTTCACCGATGAGGAGATCCGTCGCGAAGTCTGCCATATCGGTGTAAACGTCGATCCGCAGACCGGAGAAATGTCGCTGGATGAGAAGGGCACGGTCTATACCGAGATGGTCAGCTCGTTCGAACGCCCCTGGTATCATATCTATGGGGCCATGAACAAGATGATTTACGGCGAGGATCACCCGCTCACTAACGTATCCGGAGGTGACCCCGATGTCATGCGTTCCATGGTTCCGAAGGACATGTGGAAATTCCACAAGAAAACGCACCATCTCGGCAACATGGGCGTGGTCGTATCGATCCCGGATAATATCTCAATAGAGTCCTTCCTCGAGCGCACGGATGAGATTCTCAACCGCTGTCAGGAGGAACCTGACTCCGATCCGCTGCCGGGAATTCTCGGCTATAATTTTCCTCCGGCCAAACCGGCCCCCGAGGGAGAAATCAGGCTGGTCACTTATCCCAGCGACAAAGCCCAGGACCCCGGCACGTTTGTCGTGCACTGGCCGGCCGTACTGGAGTTGAGCTACCTCGACGAATCTGCCCTGTCCCTCTTCCTTGAGACATTTGCGGGCGGCGAGGCCTCGACTTTGTACGATCTCTTCGTCAATTCCGAGACGCGGGCTATTGATCTCGGCAGCGATGCCGTCAGCAGTTGGTTTGACGACGACATGAACTGCGCGATCGGGTTCGACCTGACCGGCGTCGACAACGCCAACATCACCGAGACGATGGTCGACAGTGTTCGCTCGATGATCATAACCGCCGTACAGAAAATACATGACCTTCCGGCCGGCTCCGAGGAGTTAAAGGAATTCAACGAACGTGCCCGGAGCCATCTGGAACAGCAGCGCAAACAGATCGCCAACAACCTGAACCAGCCGCCGATGTTCGGATTCCGAAGCGGCCCGGCCGGGGCGTGGCTTTATATGATGCGTGACCTGGAGAAGCGCGAAGGCTTCCGTAAATCTCTGGTGTACGAAGAGGATTTCGCATTTGCCGACAGCCTCCTGAGCATCGAAGACAAAAACATCTGGACCGGATTCATCGACCAGTGGCAGCTTCTCAAGGTGAAGCCTTACGGACTTGGCGCCAGCCCCAGCCCGGATATCATTCCGGCCAACCAGGCGGCCAAGGATGCCCGGCTGGCCGGCTATGTTGAAGATTTCAAGAGTGAATTCGGTACTCAGGACGCTCAACTGGCGGTGGCCAAGTACAAGGAGAAGTTCGACGCCAAGACGGCCGAACTGGAGGCTCTCGCCAGCAACGACCAACTCCCGGGCTTTATCGATAACCCGCCGTTGACCCTTGATGATCAGCTCAAATACGAGACAGTGACCCTGCCGGGGAATATCCCGATGGTGGCCTCGACTTTCGACAACATGACTTCCTCCAGAGTCGGTCTGGCCCTGAGCCTCGACGTCATACCGGAATCCCTGCTGGTGTTCTCGTCGATTCTACCGAATCTCCTGACCGACGTCGGCGTTGTCAAAGACGGTCAGGTTGTCAAGTATGATGACATGCAGGAGCATCTTCGCAATGAAGTGCTCAACTTCGGCTCGTACTTCACCACCAGCGTCCAGCGCGGCCGGGTGGAGCTGGTCCTGTTCGGCGATGGCGGCAACCGCGACGAGCTGTTCAAGGTGCTCGACTGGATGGACGCCTCGTTGAATTCCCCCTATCTCTCGGTGGACAACCTGGCTCGCATGAGCGACGTCGTCGACCAGTCCCTGTCTCGCTTCCGCAACCGGACCAAAGCCCCCGAAGAATACTGGGTCCAGAATCCGTCGACAGCTTTCCGCATGCAGGAAAATCCGCTGTACATGGCCACCAGCTGTTTCTTTACTCAGACTCACAACTACCAACGTCTGAAATGGATGTTGACCGAGCCGGGCAGCGAGGATCAGCAGCAGGCGTTGCGCCTGTTTATTGATGACCTCGCGGAGCAGGGCAAAGGGAAGACGCGCGACGAATTGACCGAAATGCTCTCCCGGTATGAGAATACCGAGGCTACCGCAGAAATTCTTAATCTGTCGGACCTCGACGACGAAGGCCGGCAGATCGCCCGTGAGGTCGCCCAGGCGTTCAAGGTGACGCTCGGAGACATCCCGGATGAGAACCTGGCCGAAGACTGGGCTTACCTGTGCGAGGAGACGAAGGCCGACCTGATGGTCAAGCCGGAGACGGCCATGGCAAAATTCGACGGTCTGCTCAAGATGATTCGCAAGGCCGGCAACGCCCGTATGTTTATGATCTCCAACAGTGCCGATCGCGCCGCCGCCCTGCCCGAGATTAACAAGCTGGTCGCCAGGCTGGACGCCGACGGTGCGCCGGCGAAGCAGCAGTACGCCGACATACAGCGGATAACCAACCGGCTGGCCAGCCGCGAGCCGGGGATGGATGACCCGCTTTTCGTCGGGCTGGTTCACGAAGGCACCCAGAACGGTGTGCTCATGTTCACCGCCAAGGTGGCCGATGAGTACGACACCACCGAGGACAAAGTTCTTGAGTGCCTCGCCGGCAAGCTCTACGGCGGTGGCGGCCCCCACGGTATATTCATGAATACCTGGGCGGCCGGGCTCGCTTACAGCAACGGTTACGGCTACAGCCAGGGGAACGGCCGGGTGTCGTATTACGCCGAACGCTGCCCCGATGTCGCCGAGACCATGCGCTTCGTGGTCAGTCACCTGAAAGACGCTGAGGAAGATCCGGAACTGGTTGACTACGCCGTGGCCCAGGTGTTCGGATTCTCCCGGGCTCCTTCGCGGTATGAACAGCGCGGCCAGGCCATGGCGGACGACCTCACCGACGGTTTCACGCCCGACAAGGTCCGGCAGCATCGCGAGACGGTTTTGAAGATGCGCAACGACCCCGAGCTTTACGCCAAGTTGAAAGAGCGCATGGAACAGGCATACGGTCCCGTCTTGATCGGCTATGGCGCCCCGCTGGCCCAGAGCGACGATGGGAATTTCTTCCTGATCGGGCCGGAAAAGCAGTTCAAGTCGCTCGAAGAATACATCGCGCAGGTCGAATCACCGGAGACGGTGTACCGGCTGTATCCGCGTGACTTCTGGCTGACCGACTGAAACGGTCGTCAGATAGAATGAAAACGGCGGCTCCTGCACCACGCAGGGGCCGCCGTTGTGTTTTGGTCGTCGCTGCTATAGGGGTGGACGGGTGGCCCACCATTTATGGACGGGTGGCGCACCCGGTGGGTCCTCTACAGGGTTGACAACGGCTCCGCCACAACGTGGCTCAGGACCGATGGCCTGTACCACCCGTCCTGAGAAACCCAGGGCAAGCCCTGGGCCACCCGATCGTTGTTGCTATCGGAGTGTCGCCATCTCATCCGGTACGTTGGTGATAATGCCGTCCACGCCCCGGCGGATCAATCTTAGAGCTACTCTCGGATCGTTCACCGTCCAAGTAAACACCGGCAGGCCGGCTTCGTGCATTCTGTCAATGAACCCCCGGCGAAGCAACCGCCAGTGAGGGGAGACAAACTGGGCGCCGGTTCGCTGGACCCGCGCCAGCGGGGAGATCTTCTTCCGCAGGCCGGAACCTTTCGAAATATCAATTTTGTATCCCAACAGAAGCCCGGCAAAGAGTGAAGGCTCGTAGGACATCAGCTTCTTCACGCAGCTCTCTCGGAAAGACTTGAACATGACATGCCGGAGATCGAACTTTTTCAGCACAGCCTCAATCACTTCCTCTTCGTACCCTGTCTCTTTCAGCTCGACATCGATACTCACCCGCCCGCGGCAGACATCGAGCACTTCGTCGAGCGTCGGGACCTCATATCCACGGCCCCGCGCGGCCTTTTGTACTTTTTCGTAAGGACTGAGCGCTATACGCTGAGTATTGGGGGTTACTCGCGCATTGTGGTGGACCACCAGGACGTCATCGGCGGTGCGCCGAACGTCGAACTCGACGGCATCGACACCAAGGGCCATCGCCTTTTCGAACGCCTCAACCGTATTCTCACGGGCCGCTTTGGGGGCGCCGCGATGCCCGATTATTATCGGCCGGCCGATATTCTTCAGGTCCGTGAAGTCTATCATACCGGAATATAGTCAATTCCGGCGTTCTATCCCAGCGAAGGCTGGAAGCTAAGTTCTAAACGGCGCCGCTTACCACCATTGCCACCAGTGTTTTTCCCGCTCCGTTCGAAGCTGGTTGACGACGTCCTCGTAATAGGGCTTGTCTTTCAGGCCGGCGTAAGTCCCCGGAAAATACAGCAGCACCATTTCCAGGCGGCGATGGTCTGCGTCGGAGGAATCAATCTTCTTCAGAATGACGGCATAGCGAAAATCGCCGGACAGACGGGAGTTGTCGATCAGGGGGAAATCGAAAAAGCCGACCCCGAACTGAGCCGGTACGACACTGTCCCTGGCCTCACCTTCCCACCACGCCTCGGGCGGTCCCGTCGGTTCGTACAGGCTGTCTGCGATTCCAAACTCATCTTCTGCCTTCATCAGGGCTTCTCTAGTTTCCTCCGAAGTATCTACCTGTGCCAGCAAGCCTGTGGAACGACTTTCCTCATGCTTCTCCGGGCTGTCATGAGTCGCATGTTCCCCCGGCGTGATTATTTTAACCTGGATGTCCAGATCGGACATGGTGGGGTCGGGGGGGACGCCGACGACAACTTCGAATTTCCGTCTCACCTCCGAGCTGTCGAAACTGAAATAGTAAGCGTATCTGGGGTAGGTGGTTCGGGCGGAGTCGGCCCGGAAATCGCACTCGGTTGTCCAGCGGTCGTGCATGACGGCGGTGTCGCCGATACATTCGGGACCCATGTACCAACGACGGCAGGTGTCGGAGCAGTTTCTACAGGGAGAGATAAGGGGCACGACGAAGTCGCATTTCTCTCCGGGCATGGATAGGATCGACACCTGGTTGTTTTTTATCTCCGAGGCCACGCGCACCAGGCGGCGATACCAACCGTAAAACGCCGTCGCCGAATCGTTGGGGAGAGCTGCAGCGTGATCTCGGCCCCAGTTGATATCTTCCAGGAGCGACATGAAGAGCGGCTTCAGGTTGAGGGATTCGTGGAAATTGTAGGCCAGCAGTTCGAGATTGAGGAGCCGCGATTCGATCCGGCCTTCGTCCTTGCCCACGAACGATTCGATGATTTTTGCGAACATGTCCTTGCGCAGGCTGCTTTCGGCCTGTTCGCGGCTGCTGATCAATTGGATGTACAGACGGTTGTTCAACTCCTCCCGCTGCTGCGCGGCGAGAAAGTTGGTGCTCAGGATTCCCAGAAACGCCACCAGCAGGGACGAAGTAATGGTGACCACGGTCTTGTTCCAGCCTTTGGATTCTTTACCGTCCTCGCCGTTTTTGTCGCTGGCCTTATGTTTATTTTTGTCCTGCTTGTCTTCAGGGCGCTTTTTGTTCGGTTCACTTTTTTTCTCTGAGTCCATAGCGGCCGTCCTCGATAAACAGTTCAACCTCGTACTGCACAGTGCTTTTTCTGGAGATGATTCTTAACTCCGGCGATTGCGACTTGCCTTTGACAATCAGGCGGCAACTGCCTACCTCGCCGACGATCAAACGGAAACGCCCCTGCTCGTCGGTCAGGGTCGAATACACGCTGCTGCCGTGATGGACTTCGATACGGATACCCTTGCCCATCGGATGCCCCCGGTACCAGAGGGTCCCCTTCACGATGCCCGCGAAAGATACCGCCGGTATCAGGAAGCTCAACAGCAACGTCAACGTCAAAGCTCTCACTTTGTGTTCTCCTTCCTCCAAGGATTAACACGGGTTTGCCGCCCCCTGCCGGAATACGAGATCGTACGACAGTCAAAGGGCACGACGACGGGACGTCCGGCCGCACAGTCGTGTACGAACCCCTGTTTGGTTCTGCTCACCACATTGAGGAAGTGAGCTGGTGCTATACTGTGATGTATCTTCCCCCGAAGAATCTCTACAAACAGGGTATGATAGACAGCCTTTGCCGTCAAGCGGTTTCTGCACGCCGCCGGTTGCGCATTCGCTGTGCGGAATTTATCACGCTGCTCTTGACAAGCACGGCGTCATAAAGAAAAGGCAGAACCGCTGAAAGGCTCTGCCGTGTAAAATCCGGTCTGTAGGGGGGCGCCGCTATATTTCCTGTCTACCGTCGAGCGCCCGCATGAGCGTGACCGAATCGGCGTATTCCAGATCGGAGCCGACCGGAAGGCCCCGCGCGATGCGGGTGACTTTGGGGCCAAGCGGCGCAATCAGCTTGGAGAGATAGTGCGCGGTAGCTTCCCCCTCGACATTCGGATTGGTGGCGATAATGATCTCCTTGACGTCGCTGTCGATCCGGTGGATCAGTTCGGTGATATGGAGGTCATCCGGGCCGATACCGTCCAGCGGCGACAGCCGCCCGCCCAGCACATGGAACCGGACCTTAAATTCGTCCACCTTGTCCAGCGCGGCGGCGTCCATAGCCTCCTCCACCACGCAGATGGTATCGCTTTTCCGGTTGGGATCGGTGCAAATTGCGCAGGGGTCGGTTTCGGAGATGTTAAAACAGGTCGAGCAGAACTTAACCCGCTCTTTGACCTCACGGATGAGATCAGCCAGTTCGAGGGCTTCCTCGGCCGGAAGCTTGAGGATATAGAACGCCAGGCGGGCCGCTGATTTGCGGCCGATGCCCGGAAGTCGTGACAGCCAGTTGACCAGCCGGTCGACCGAACCTGCAGAATTAAACACTCGTTCGCCTCGCCTTAGAACGGGAGGTTAAGCCCGGGGATGTTGAGCCCGCCGGTCAGGCCGGACATATGCTCGGCCTGGGCCTCCTGGGCTTTCTCTCTGGCCTGATTGACGGCCGCCAGGATGAGGTCCTGGAGCATCTCCACGTCGTCCTTGTCGACAACTTCGGGGTCGATCGTGATCGACTGGATATCGCTTTTGCCGTTGGCGACCACTTTGACCATGCCGCCGCCGGCCGAACCTTCGACCTGCATCTCTTCCAGTTCAGCCTGCATCTGCTCCATCTTAGCCTGCATCTTCTGAACCTGTTTCATCATGTCGCCGAGGCCACCTTTAGCCATCTTGTATCTCCTTCAGGTTGTACTTCCTAAACTAGTCGTCAGCTTTCCTGATCCCGATTATCTCACCGTCGACCCTTTCCAACAAACTCTTTAACCGGGGTGACCGCGCCACCAGTTCCTTCGGATCGACTTTCGGTTCCTTCTTTTTGTCTTCGTCCTCGCCGTTGTCCTGTTTTTTCGGGTCGATATCAAACGCCACCGAGAGGTTGGCCTTGTAATGATCCCGAAGCGTCTGGGTTATGATCTTGATATTCTCCGGCTTTGTCACCAATTGAAGCGAGGTTTTCCCCGACGCCGCGAAAAACAGGTGCAACTGGTTGTCCTTAACCGAGCGAAGCTCCGCCATTCTTATCTGGGAAGCCAGCATGGGGGAGGACCGGCGGAGTACGGTCACGTAAGAATCCCACTGCGAGATCACCTGCGGCATATTGATAGCCTTGCTTGCGGCCGGTTCCGGAGCGGGAGCAGCTACCGGGGCGGGCGTGGTCGGGTCTTCACTTTTTTTTTGAGCCCTCCCGAACATATCCCCGGTCTGGCCGGCGGGCGGGGGGGCAGATGAAGCTTCCGCTGCCGAAGGCTGATCTTTCAGGTGGGCCAGGATTTCCTCGAATTTCACGGTCGATTCCATCTCGGCCATTTTGACGCCGGTGGTTTCAAGGAGCAGCCGTTCGTCCATGCCGCTGCGAAGGTCGTTGTACAGGCCGCCGGTCATGTTGAGCAGACGGAGAATATCGCCGATCTTGAAATAGTCCGCCTGCTTTTTGTATTCATCGATTTCCGAGGCGGCCAGATCAAGCAGACCGGTGCCGTCCGGGTCCGATTTGAGCAGCATCAGACAGCGGAAATGCTCGAGGAGTTCGGTGACGAAATCGGTGATCTCCACCCCGCTGTCGAACAGCCCCTTGAGCAAGTGAAGTACTTTCCGGCGATCTTTGGCTGCGACGGCCTCGACAAAGTCGAACAGGAACTGCCGGTCGACCAGGCCGAGAGCGCTGACAACGTCCTGTTCGGTTACATTCCGGCCGGCGAAAGCGGCTATCTGGTCCAGCAGCGAGAGCGAATCGCGCACGGAACCATCGGCCTTGCGGGCCAGGATCCGAAGCGCGGCATCGTCTATCTTGAGATTTTCTTTTTCCGCGATGTTCTTAAGATGCCCGGCGAGGTCCTCAAGCGAAACCCGCCGAAAATCGAACCGCTGGGTCCGTGAGAGAATCGTATCCGGGACTTTTAGCGGTTCGGTGGTGGCCATCATGAACATGACGTGCTCGGGGGGTTCTTCGAGCGTCTTCAAAAGGGCGTCGAAAGCCGACCCCGACAGCCGGTGGACCTCGTCGATTATGTAAATCCGTTTTTTGCCGCTGGTCGGGAGATAGCGCACGTTTTCGCGAAGCGTTCGCATGTCGTCGACGCCCGTATTCGAGGCGGCGTCGATTTCGAGTACATCCAGCGAATTTCCGGCCGTGATTTCTTTGCAGGCGGGGCACTCGTTGCAGGGCTCGGGGGTCGGGCCGTTGATGCAGTTGATCGATTTGGCCAGCAGCCGGGCGACCGTGGTTTTGCCCGTACCTCGCGGTCCGCAAAAGAGATAGCCGGAGCCGATGCGGTCGTTCTTGAGGGCATTGCGCAGGGTCCGGGTGACGTGCTCCTGGGCGACGACGTCTTCGAAGCTCTGGGGGCGGTATTTTCGGGCAAAAACCAGATAGCTCATAGGCGGTCAATATAAGCAAAAACCCCCGGCGGGGGAATCATATTTGGGGGGCCGGCCCGGCGCCGGAAAACAGCGCCTCGCTTCCAGTCTGCCCCCTCTCAACTGCCCTGTAGCCCGCAGCTTGCTGTGGAAGCTTTCGTTCGGGGAAGATTCAGCCAGGACTCTGTAAACCCACCATGAATGGTGGGCTACCCGGGCTTGCGTGAGTTCCTCGTGATCAAATGACAACCCGGATATCGCGCGTTTCAGAATCATTGAACAAATATCGCAACATTTGTCCACGCCGGGAGTAAGTATCTTAAGTATTGATATTGAGAACCCGCAAGAGAGGCTTTGTAAGTTATGAAAACAATCACCCTTACCACCTGTTTTCTGCTGACCCTGGCAGTCTCTGCCTCCGCGATTTCTCTCGAAAAACGACACCAATTGGGATTGAGGCTCGGTATGTGGAACCAGACCACCGACGTCCGCACGGAAACCGGTATCGGCGGCGTGGAGACCTCGGTCAAGAGCGATGGTTTCGTCGGCGGCATTCAGTACGGTCACTGGCTGAGAGAAAACCTGGCCCTGACTTTCGGCATCAGCGGCATGGCTATCGACATCTCGACCAACACCGGAATCATGGGCGTGACCGAGAAGACTTCAAGTGTAGCTTCGATGCTCATGGGCCTGAAATTCTATTTCCCGAGCTCTACACTCGAGGGCGCCGCGCGGCCTTACGTCAGCGCCGCGGCCGGGCCGTTTATCGGCTCGCAGTCCAGCAACACGGTCGGCCTGACGGTGGTTCAGGAGGAGCGCACCGAAACGGCTATCGGCGGCCAGCTTGGCGCCGGGGTGGATTTTCTGACCGGCCGTCATTTCATGATGGGGGCGGCGTTTGCTTACAATCTCATGTCCGACTTCAGCGATCCGGTCGGCGGCAGCAAGAACTACAGCGGCCCGGAATTTTCGTTCAGTTTCAACTGGCTGTT
>Ga0272444_10004211_pt1 | contig 12736 bp, 10 predicted proteins | sample SSMForm13_FD_201033 | JGI IMG/M metagenome (GOLD analysis project Ga0272444, IMG submission 201033) | Marine sediment archaeal communities from Little Sippewissett salt marsh, Falmouth, MA, United States - SSM-Form-13 | ecosystem: Environmental > Aquatic > Marine > Wetlands > Sediment ...
GGGTAATACCTACCAATGATTATAATAAAAAGGAGCTGTCCATGACCCAGGGCACCATTATTATCAACGGTTCCCCCTTTTCATTTGAACCCGGGCAGACCATTTTAGAGGTCGCCCAAGCTAACCAGATTCCCATTCCGACGCTTTGCTACCTCAAAGACGCCACGCCAACGGGCGCATGTCGCATTTGTGTGGTCGAAGTCAAGGGGTACAGCACTCTGGTGACCGCATGTAGTACACCGGCCGCCGACGGCATGGATGTCCTGACCGAATCCCCCACTGTCGTGGCCTCGAGGCGGGAAACCTTGGAGTTGCTGTTAGCCTCGGGAAATCACAACTGCTCCATTGGTTCAGGCCGTGAGGGCGACTGGAGCGGTTACCAGATGCAGGCTGCCAAATCCGATAATTTCGACACGCTTTGCCCGGCCTGGGGCGATTGCCGGCTCCAGGACCTGGCCTACCAGTACCAGGTGGAGGGGGGCAAATACCCGCGCAAAGAACAACAATACCCCATGGAACTGGCCAATCCGTTGATCGTGCGTGACTTCTCCCGTTGCATCCTGTGCGGCCGTTGTGTGCAGGCCTGTAACGAGGTGCAGGTCAATCGGGCCATCAACTTTGGTTACCGCAGTGCCGACGCCAAGATCGTGGCCGGCGATGATGTCCCCTTGAAGGACTCCAAATGCGTGTTCTGCGGTGAGTGCATCCAGGCCTGTCCCACCGGCGCCTTGACCGAGAAAAAGGCCCGCCTTGACTGGCGGCCTTGGGAGACTGAAAAAGTTCGCACCACCTGCCCGTATTGCGGCGTGGGGTGCCAGCAGTGGCTACACGTCAAGGATGGCAAGATTGTTAAAGTCACCGGGGTCGAGGATGGCTCGCCCAACAAGGGACGGCTGTGTGTCAAGGGCCGCTTCGGCTACGATTTTATTTACTCTGAAGAACGCCTGACCACGCCCTTGATCCGTGAAGGAGACACCTTCCGTGAGGCCTCCTGGGATGAGGCGCTGGATCTGGTGGCCAACAAATTCAAGCAAATTATCAAAGAAAGTGGTCCTGATGCCGTGGCCGGCGTCAGCTGCGCCCGCAGCATCAACGAAGATTCATACCAGATGCAAAAGCTGTTCAGGGGGGTGTTTAAGACCAACAACATCGACCATTGCGCCCGTACTTGACATGCCCCAACAGTCGCCGGGCTGGCGGCAACGTTCGGGTCAGGGGCAATGACCAACTCTTTCTCCGAGTTTTCTCGGGCCAAAATGTTCTTTGTCATCGGTTCCAATATGACCGAGGCCCATCCCGTGGCCTCCACATTTGTGAAAAATGCAGTCCTAAAGGGTGCCAAGCTGATTGTGGCCGATCCCAGACGGCATCGGCTGGTGGATTTCGCCGATATGCATCTGCAACTGAAGGTCGGCAGCGACATCGCCCTGCTCAACGCCATCATGTACGTCCTGATCGAAGAGGATCTTTACGACAAGGAATTCGTGCAGAAAAACACCACCGGTTTTGACGAACTCAAAGAGGTCGTCATGAACTATCCACCGGAAAAGGTCGTTGACATCTGCGGTATCGAAGCTGAAAAAATCCGTGAAGTAGCCCGCCTGCTGGCTTCAGTGAAACCGGTAATGCTCTGCTACACCCTGGGCATCACCGAACACACCTGCGGCCGGAACAACGTCATGTCCACTGCCAACCTGCAGATGCTCTTGGGCAACATGGGCGTGGAGATGGGCGGCGTCAACCCCCTGCGCGGCCAGAACAACGTCCAGGGCGCCTGTGACATGGGTGCGTTGCCCAACGTCTATCCCGGTTACCAGGCCGTAACCGACGAGAAGATATGCGAGAAGTTCGAGAAGGCCTGGGAAACCGACGGTATGTCCACTCAGCTGGGATTGATGATTCCTCAGATGATGGACGGACTGGTGGACGGCAAGGTGAGGGCTTTTTATATTTTCGGAGAAAATCTGGCCAATACCGAACCGGACATCCACAAGGTAGAACACGAATTGGCATCGGCCGAATTCCTCGTGGTTCAAGACATTTTCCAGAACGAGACCACCCGTTTCGCCCATGTGGTGCTGCCCGCATGTGCCTGGAGCGAAAACAACGGAACCTTTACCAACAGTGAACGTCGGGTCAGCCGGGTGCGCGGTGTCAGCCAGGCACCGGGTGTCTCAAAACCCAACTGGTGGATCTTCAAACAGATCGCCAAACGCTTGGGTCACGATTGGGCATCCAAGAGCGGCCAGGAGATCTGGGACAACGAAATTTCGGCGCTGGCTCCCAACCTGGGCGGTGTCAAATACTATCGGATCGAACAAGACGGGCTCCAGTGGCCCTGCCCCACGATCGAGCACCCGGGAACGACGTTTCTGCACAGGGATGGTAACTTTACCTCCGGGCTGGGCCGCTTCATGCCGGCCGAATGGACACCACCGGCCGAGGTGCCCGATGAAACGTACCCCTTAGTGCTCAGTACCGGGCGGCGGCTTTATCACTACCATACGCGTACGCAGACCGGTCGGTGCGAAGGCCTTAACGACCTTCTCGGAGAGGAAACCGCCGACATCTCCTTCGACGATGCCGGTCGCCTGGGGATCGCCAATGGCGAGAAGATACGGGTCAAATCAAGGCGTGGTGAGGTCACCGTACGGGCCAATGTGACGCCCGAAGTTCCTCAGGGGATGGTATGGATGGCGTTTCACTTCAGGGATGGTAATGCCAACTGGTTGACCAATGCGGCCTTTGATCCGGTGACGCTGACCGCCGAGTACAAGGCCTGTTCCGTAGCCCTTGAAAAATTGTAATCGTTTATTTTGTCTTAAAGCGGCAGCTTGAAAACACGAACACGGTTTTCAAGCTGCCTTTCAAAGGAGCGCACTGTGCAATCGTCGTCTTTATCCACTGTCTATGACCTGTTTAGCGACCATGATCCCTATTGGGGACAAGATCCATGGTTGACCTTCAACCAGCAATTGAACCGTGACGCCACCGGGCTTCCCAACGAAGCCTTCCTTGATCAGGCGCTGGAGATGGCTCTGGATCTGGAAATCGCCGATCCACGTGTGTTCTGGCTGACCATTTCAAGAATTGCCGAGCTGGCCATCAAGCTGGCCGGCGATTACGCCGACAGTTGCGAGTTCCAGGCCGCTGGTGATCTGCTGGTCAATCCCAGACGGATTGATGTCTATCAACGCGGCAACACGGCAAAAATTCAAAAAGATCGACACAGCGGGTTGAGTGATCAGTTTGCGGCCGTTATCGGCAGCGAAAATCCGGTGACCTGGCTCAAACGCGAAACCCATCTTCAGATCAAAAGTGAGGCTTTATTGCCCCATTTGAAGGGGATTTTACAATCATCCCGGTATATGACCGCTGATTATTTACACGGATTTGAAAAGCGTATGTGCCGGGTGTCCGATACGATCGCCTTTTTGTCGGCATGGAATGTGACCGATAATCGAGAACTGTTTAAACGAATTCAACATGCCAGCTCAACGGAACAGGCGTTGATTATTGGCAACCTGTGCTATTTCGATGATCGATATTTTGTTGAAATGGGAGAAAATATCAAAAGCATTATCCTGCGCGGTGAGGGGCAAAGCCGGTTCCTCAAGCGCACACCGACAATCTGCCAATCCTGATCGAAAAAGCCTTTCATTTTTTTTTGCCAAGCCATCCGAAACCGTCCTGTTGACCGTTTCCGATGGTTTCGGATGTCTATTTGCCAGTGTTGGTGAAAAGCCGTATTAAAAACGGCTCACCAACGCCTTGCCTGCCTCGACTGATTGCAGTTAATTAAACCTCAGGCTATGCCCGAACGACCCGAAAAGGTTCGGACCAGTCCGGCGAGACATTCAATCGACAGATGTTTTGTAACATCGAACGTCCAACGTTGAATAAGGAGGTCGCTTCGCGCCATTGGTTGACAAAAAGAGATGCCGACCATTTGTTGCCGCCTGTGAGGCAGGATCTAAAAACGATTAAAATCGGCAGAATGCCTCATTCAATGTTCGAAGTTGGACGTTCGATGTTCGACGTTTATTGGTCTGGATTTTAGCCCCCTTCAGAGGGGGCTTCATCAAACCACCTGCTCTGCGGGTGGTCGGTGATTTCCTGTATGAAGTTACAAAGAGTTACCGAAGCATAACGCAACTGCCATAATAGGCTGTTTATTTAAGGCGATATCTTTGATTAACCGCTCGCTCAACAGTTGTGGCGAACAAAACCAGATCGTTAATCAAAATAAATCGTCAAGGAGGTCTTTTATGGTGATCAACAGCATTGGATCAGCTTTTTCCAACACGGGGCAAATGGCAGGCATGGGGCGTCGGCCGAGCCCTGCCGAGATGTTCAGCAAAATTGATGAAGACGGCAGCGGGGGCCTCGATCAGGCCGAGCTTAGTGATTTGGCAACGAAGCTCAGTGAAATGACAGGGGAGGACGTCGATGCCGAGGAGCTGCTTTCTGAATATGACACGGATCAGGACGGTCAGCTCAGCGAGGAAGAAACCCAGGCACTGATGGATGATCACCGTCCTGAAGGACCACCATCGGGGGGCATGGGGGCAATGCAGGGGCCGCCTCCTGATCTGTCGCAGCTGTTCAGCGATGCCGATGAAGACGATGATGGCAGTCTGAATGAAACCGAAGCGCAGGGGATTGCCGACATGATCAGCGATGCGACGGGTGAAGACATGGCTGTTGAAGATTTGATGGCCGCTTATGATGAAGACGGTGATGGGATCCTCAGTGAGGAGGAAACCCTGGCCGCTCTGGAAGCCAACCGACCGGAAGGACCGCCGCCGTCTCCGGAAACAGATCATGGGGATCTGGCCACCCGCTCATGGTCGCAGACGGGCAGCATTGAAAATTATATGATGATGGCCAACCTGGACAAAGACCAGAGCCCATCCTCTGTTCTGGAAATGCTCGGTGGTGAATCGATTGCTTCATCCGGGCCGCGATTTTCAGTGAACACGATGGTCTATAGAAATGCCCATTACCGGGTGAGCGCATCAGCGGTTAATCGCGACGCATTGGCAGATTCGTCAATATGATATCACTCCAATCAACCCGATTGTCGCCAATACCGAAGGGCTTCAAAAGGCAAGGTGCTGAGAGTGAGAAACACCAATACCCATTTAGCGTGAATCTCGCACCCACACGGCATCTGAAGCCCTTCGGCGCTGCTTGAAAAAGAAGATCAAGACGCTTTCAATCCCAATTGATCAAAGCCGTGATAACGGCTTGGCATCCTTCCCATCACTCGCTGTAACCTTTTTGTAACCCCCTTCGTTGTATCATTGCAGACATATCCATCGGCAGGCATCTGCCAATTTTCACCAAAAAAAGCTACTTTTAAAAGGAGGAGGCTATGGCCTACAACCGGAGGGAGTTTTTGAAAGTCAGCGGTGTGGGTATTGCCGGACTTTCGCTGATGCAGCTGGGATGCAGCGTGAAGCAGGTCAAGGGGTATGCCAGCGGACTGAAGATCGATGGCGCAAAGGAGGTGATCAGTGTCTGTCCGTTCTGCTCGGTCAGCTGCCACATCATCGCCCATGTCAAAGACGGCCAACTGGTCAGCACCGAAGGCGACCCCGATTACCCCATCAATGAAGGGGCCCTGTGTGCCAAAGGGGCGGCCATGCTTTCACTCACCCGCAATCCGCATCGCGTGACCACACCGCTTTACCGGGCGCCATACAGCGATCAATGGGAGCAGAAGAGCTGGGACTGGGTGCTGGACCGTATTGCCCGGCGTGTTAAACAGACCCGCGATGCGGGCTTCACGGCCACCAATGCCAAGGGGCAACAGGTCAACCGCCTGGAGAACCTGTTTACGCTGGGCACTTCGCACATGGACAACGAGGAATGTGCCCTGGTCCATCAGGCGGTTCGGGCGTTGGGGGTCGTCCATCTGGACCACCAGGCCCGCATTTGACACAGCGCCACAGTTGCGGCTCTGGGAGAGTCGTTCGGACGCGGTGCAATGACCAACCACTGGATCGACATTAAAAATGCCGATGCCATCCTCATCATGGGCAGCAATGCTGCCGAACACCACCCGATCTCCTTCAAATGGGTTCTCGACGCCAAGACCAATCGCGGTGCCGTAGTGATGCATGTGGACCCAAAATTTTCACGAACGTCGGCGCGCAGTGATTTCCATGTTCCGTTACGGTCCGGGACCGACATCGCCTTTTTGGGCGGGATGATCCATTATATTATCGAAAACAATAAGTTTTTTCACGACTATGTGGCCAATTACACCAATGCGGCCCTGATCGTTGGCAAGGATTTTGGCTTCAAGGACGGTCTTTTCTCCGGGTATGACCCAAAGACACGCCAGTATGACCGCAGCAAGTGGGCTTTTGAACTGGGGTCCGATCAGGTGCCGCTCAGAGACCCCACTCTCAAGCACGACCGCTGCGTCTTCCAACTGCTGAAAAAGCACTATTCCCGGTACACCCTGGACAAAGTCTCCGATATCACCGGGGTCTCCAAAGCCAACCTGATGCGGGTGTATGAAGCTTATGCGGCTACCGGAACACCTGAAAAATCAGGCACGATTCTCTATGCGCTGGGATGGACCCAGCACACCGTCGGGGTCCAGAACATCCGTTCGGCCGGCATCCTGCAACTGCTTCTGGGCAACATCGGCGTTGCCGGCGGCGGTATCAACGCCCTGCGTGGCGAGCCCAATGTTCAGGGCTCCACGGACCATACCCTGCTTTATCATATCATTCCGGGGTACATGGCAACGCCACGGGCCGACTGGCCCACCCTGGCCGATTACCACCAGGCCAACACGCCGGTGAGCAATGATCCTGCCAGCGCCAACTGGTGGCAGCACAAGCCCAAGTATTTTAACAGTCTGCTCAAGGCCTGGTTCGGCGACAACGCCACGCCGGAAAACGGTTTTGGCTACGGCATGCTGCCCAAGCTGGATAAAGGTGAGGACTACTCCTACCTGTTCCTGTTTGACCGCATGTACCGCGGAGAAATCGAGGGCGGTTTTATCCTGGGGTTGAACCCGGCCAACAGCGTGGCCAATGCCAACAAGGTCAGGGCCGCATTCGACAAGCTGGACTGGATGGTGGCGGTGGATGTGCACAACAGCGAGACCAGCGACAACTGGCACCGTCCGGGAGTGGATCCCAAAACCGTGAAAACCGAGGTTTTTCTCCTGCCGTCGGCCCATCGCCTGGAAAAAGCCGGTTCGGTGACCAACAGCGGCCGCTGGATGCTCTGGCACTATGAAGCGGTCAAGCCTCCGGGGCAGGCGCGGACCTTTGGGGACATGTTCGTGGATCTGATGAACCGGGTGCGGGACCGTTACCAGGAGGAAGGCGGTAGCTATCCGGATCCATTGCTGAAAATGGCCTGGCCCGACGCCTACGATCCGGAAACCGTGGCCCGGCGCATCAACGGCGTCTTCACCCGGGATGTTGTGGTCAAGGGCAAAGCCTATCGCAAGGGGCAGCAGGTGCCCAGTTTTACGGCCCTGTCCGACGACGGCTCGACCCTTAGCCTGAACTGGCTCTATTGCGGCAGCATTACCGAGGAGGATGGCAACAAGGCCAAGCGCCGGGATCCTTCACAGACCGACATGCAGGCGCGGATCGGCCTTTTTCCCAACTTTGCCTGGTGCTGGCCGGTCAACCGCCGCATTCTCTACAACCGTGCATCCGTGGATGCCAATGGCCGGCCCTGGAGCCCCGACAAGGCGGTGATTGCCTGGCAAGGGGAAAAATGGGTCGGTGACGTACCTGACGGCGGCTGGCCGCCGATGGCCACTGGCGAGGGGCGCCATCCGTTTATCATGCATCAGCACGGCTTTGGCCAGCTTTATGGCCCGGGACGCGCCGACGGGCCGTTTTCTGAGCATTACGAGCCGGTGGAAACACCGGTGGTTCGCCATCCGTTCTCGAGCCAGCTGAGCAGCCCGTGTTTCAAGTCCGTTAAAAGTGAGATGGATCGTCTGGCCCCGCCGGCCGATCCCAAGTATCCCATCGTGCTGACCACTTACAGTGTCACCGAACACTGGTGCGGGGGAGGAGAGACCCGCAACGTGCCCAACCTTCTGGAAGCCGAGCCACAGCTCTATGTGGAAATGAGTCCGGAACTGGCCGGAGAGAAGGGGATCGCCAACGGAGACGGTGTGGTGGTGGAAAGTGTGCGTGGACGGGTCGAGGCCATTGCCATGGTCACCGTGCGCATGCGGCCGCTGATGGTTCAGGGCCGCATGATCCACGAAATCGGCATGCCCTTTTGCTTCGGCTGGACTACACCCAAATGCGGCGACGGCGTCAACCGGCTGACCCCGGCGGTGGGGGATCCCAATACCACCATCCCGGAATTCAAAGCCTGCTGTGTCAATATCCATAAGGCAGACCAGCTGACCGAACTAGCTTAAACGGTGATGGGGCAGCATTGATCTGCCCGCCATGCAACAAGGAGACGACTCATGCCCAAGACTTTCTTCATCGACACATCCCGCTGCACGGCCTGCAGGGGGTGCCAGGTGGCCTGCAAGGAATGGAACGAATTGCCGGCCAATAAAACCAAACAGACCGGGACCCATCAGAACCCGCCCGATCTGAATCCCAATAACTACAAGGTGGTGCGCTTCAGTGAGCATTTGGACGGCGATACCATCCGCTGGTATTTCTTTCCCGATCAGTGCCGGCACTGCATTGACCCGCCATGTGTGGCGGTGGGCGGGGATCTGGTGGACGGTGCCATCATTCACGATACCAAAACCGGTGCCGTTATCTACACCGACAAGACCCGGCAGCTTTCCGAAGCGGATTTCGAGGAGATCCGTGATGCCTGCCCATACAACATCCCGCGGCGGGACCCGGCCACCGGACAGATCAGCAAATGTACCATGTGTGTCGAGCGGGTGGTGCGTGGCCTGCTTCCAGCCTGTGTCAAGGTGTGTCCCACAGGGGCCATGAATTTTGGTGAGCGGGAGGATATGCTGAGGCTTGCCCAATCCCGACTGGCACGGGCCAAAAAGGAATACCCCAAGGCCATGCTGGCCGATGCGGACGATGTCAATGTGATTTATTTGCTACCGGATGATCCCATGAAGGTGTTTGAATTCAGTGTGGCCAGATTCTCGCCGGGGATCGATCGCAAGGTTTTTCTGGCCAGGCTCGGCGCGCCTTTAAAAAAAGGATTGCGGCCATTTCTCAATCTATGAATCAATCTTAATCGTCTCCCCGCTGTATGGCAGCCCCATGCCGGGGGAGACGAAACCCATTCAAGGACAATGATATGATCGAGCAGGAAAATACTTGTGACATGGTCTCAAAGCCATTCAATGTTTCGGCTGAATGGATTCTGGCCAGACGGCCGGCGCTGGAAACCGTTGTCAGGCCGTTTGCCACTGTCCTCGGCTGGCGCGCTAAAATTATCGCCGACTTAAATGGCAGACTGCCGGCAACGCTTCTGCAGCGACCGGTAAATGAATCCGGGATGTCGTGGCTGGTCCGTCATTTGTCCGGGCAATGGAATGATGGTATGGCAAAGGTCATGGGCGACCTCCTGCCTGCGTTGAACGCATCGTTTCCAGACCTGAGTGCGGATTTTCAAACCATTGATGAAATGCTCTCGCAACACCCGGATATGGCGGGAACGCTGTACCGGGCATGGCTGGATGGAAATCAGGCGGCGTTTAACGCACTTGCCGAAGACAGACGCATATCGGCCGGTGCGTTGGGATTTGTCGTTCACTGGGCCATGTCAACGCTGTTCCATGCCCTGCGCATAAAATGGCAGGAGGCGCAGACACCCATTCCCGAAATCACCGGCCACTGCCCCTTCTGCGGCAGCCTGCCCGCCATGGTGCTGCTCCTGGCCCCTGATCAGCGTATCAACGCGTTTTTAAGCGGCGGGGGCGGGCAGGCATTCCTGTACTGCGGCTTGTGCGGGCACCAATGGCGTTTTGCACGCAATCGCTGTCCAGTGTGTGAAACCGATGACCATCACCGCCTGGTTTATTACCAGGAAGCGGAAAACACAGGACAGCGTATCAATGTATGCCACCAATGCGGCCATTACCTTTTATGTCTGGATTTGCGCCAGACTCAAGCCCCCCCGTCACTGGAAATGGCAGCCGTAGGCATGATCCATCTGGACGTTCTGGCGCGTGAAAAAGGATTCAGACCCATGGCATCAACGCCCTGGAACCGGATTGACTAGAACCCGTTAAAAAATCGGTTCTAATAAAAAACACCCGGTGACATGACGTAAAACCCCGCACCAACAAAATAATCCGTGTTCGGTACACGGTATACAAAAGTGTGCTTGGATTTGTTCATGTCCATGCCCGGGACCGGCCATGTGTACTTGGTCCACCCCTTGCCCTTCTCGGCTTTCTTGACCATGTCCTGAAAAAGGAACTTGCCTTCAACATCCTTGGAGTCACGCAGGGTCTCGGCTTTGGTCAGTTCCGGTTTGTGGGGGTGGGCCAGCATTTTGGCCTTCATGTTCATCAAAAATACATAGCTGACACCATCGTTCCATACAAACCGGCCATTTTTATTGCCGATTTCTTTGATGGCGGCATCAATGCCTTGTGATGAAATAAAGTCGCTGGCTTCCTTGCATTTGGCAACGCAATCGTCGCGGGTTCCTGCCAGGGCGGGGACCGTCAGCAGCACGAGCATGATGACGGTCAGCATACGAGTAATAATGGTTTTCAAAATGACCTCCAGTCCATTCAGATTGATCGATCAGTTCCAGGTCAATTCCAAAAAAATCGTGTGTAACAGAAGCTCGGCGTCATTTCCATTTTCTCGTTGGTGAACCGATAACCGTAACGATGAAAATGAATGCCGTTATTAGTTCTGTTCATTAATTCTTATCGACAGTTTCAGGAAAAACTTTCGATAAAAAAGGCGCCGTTTCAGGCGCCTTTTCTTTTACGCTTGTCACTATCTATATCAACGGTAAACACCTGCCTTAATCACGTAATATCCAGCAGCCACAAAATAATCCGTGTCCTGAACACGGTAGATGAATGTATATTTCGGTTTGTTGACATCCATACCGGGCACCGGCCAGATGTATTTGGTCCAGCCCTTGCCTTTTTTTGCCGCTTCAATCATATCCACATTGAATTTTTTTCCGTTGACATCCTTTGTTTCGATCAGGTTTTTGGCCTTGGTTAATTTTGGCATGATGGGATGAGCCAACATGTTGGCGTTCATATCCATTACGAAAACATAGCTGACACCATCGTTCCACACAAAGGGCCCATTTTTGTTGCCGATCTCTTTGATACCCGCATCAATGCCTTTGGTTTGGATTAACTCTGCGGCTTCCTTGCACTTTGTGACGCAATCGTCACGCGTACCGGCTGCTGCGTTAACGGCTAAGATGATTCCATAAAAAACCATCAATGCGACTATCATCGCCTTTTTCATGATGACCTCCACGGTTAACTGTAATTTTATAGTGATGGCATTCACTCATCAACTACTCTGAACCAGATATTGATCACCAGGGTGATGACCAATGTGAGAATCAGCATTATCGCATGGCTAAAAAAAGCATTTGTTGAGAATTGTTCCTTCATTTTTTACTAATGAAGAGAATATTATCGGCATATCCGTTTGGCCACTTTAGGATTTAAAAAAAAAGGGCACTCCATATGGAGTGCCCTTTTTTTTATCTTGGATGAAAATTGTTTTATTTTAGCATTTCAAGCGCTGTCTCAACAATTTTGTCAGCGCTGAACCCAAAATTTTTCAAAACGGTTGCCCCAGGCGCCGACGCACCGAAGCGGTCAATTCCGATGACTTTGCCTTCGGAACCGACATAGCGTTCCCATCCCATGGGAATGCCGGCTTCCACGGCAATGCGTTTTTTATGGATGGCCGGTAGGATCCGTTTTCTATAACTTTCCGGTTGGGCTTCAAAAAGCTCCCAGGAGGGCATGTTGATCACGCGTGCGGCAACGCCCTTTTCGGCCAGCATGGCCTGGGCCTCAAGGGTAATATGAACTTCGGCGCCGGTGGCGATCAGCAGAATTTGTGGCTTGCTGTCAGAGTTGGACAAAATGTAAGCGCCGCGTTCGACATTTGCGGCAGTCTGTTTGGCATCCAGAATGGGCAGCTTTTGGCGGCTGAGGATCAAGGCTACCGGTTGGTCGTTGGTGGCGATGGCCTTACGCCAGGCCTGAACGGTCTCGTTGGCGTCGGCCGGGCGGATAACCGTCAGGTTGGGGATGGCGCGCAAAGATGCCAGATGCTCCACGGGTTGATGGGTCGGCCCGTCTTCACCCACGGCCACGCTGTCATGGGTGAAGACATAAATTACCGGCAGTTTCATTAAGGCTGCCACCCGGATCGCGGGCCGGATATAGTCGGCAAAAACCAAAAAGGTGCCGCCGTAGGGACGAATGCCGCCGTGCAGAAACATGCCGGTCATGATTGCGCCCATGGCAAATTCGCGGACACCGAAACGAATGTTGCGGCCCGAATAGTCCTTTTTTTGAAATTCGGGGCAGCCATCGATAAACGTCTTGTTGGAGGGGGCTAAATCCGCCGACCCGCCCATCAGGCTGGGGAAGATGGCTGCTGCAGCATTGAGCGCCTTGCCGGAGGCGGCACGCGTAGCCATGGGGCCCTGTTCGGGCGTAAACACGGGCATGCTGCATTCCCATCCTTTGGGCATGAAGCGGGTCAGGGCATTGACCCAGGCATCGGCCAGATCCGGATTC
>Ga0272444_10004212_pt1 | contig 12735 bp, 15 predicted proteins | sample SSMForm13_FD_201033 | JGI IMG/M metagenome (GOLD analysis project Ga0272444, IMG submission 201033) | Marine sediment archaeal communities from Little Sippewissett salt marsh, Falmouth, MA, United States - SSM-Form-13 | ecosystem: Environmental > Aquatic > Marine > Wetlands > Sediment ...
ATGTTCACCTGGGCACGCCCGTGGTAGAGGGGGGACGCGTTCGCGCGACGGTGCTGGCCCACAAACGCGGCCCCAAGATCTATGTATTCAAGTACAAGAGCAAGAAGCGGTATCGCCATCTCAGCGGGCATCGTCAGGAGCTGACCCGTTTGCTCATCGATGCGATTGAGGCGTAGCCGCAGGAGGGAACCATGGCCCACAAAAAAGGTGTAGGCAGCACGAGGAACGGGCGCGACAGTCATTCCAAGCGACTGGGTGTCAAGCGCTTTGGCGGGGAAAGGGTCCGCGCCGGCACAATCATTGTCCGGCAGCGGGGGACCAAGATCCGGCCGGGCGAGAACGTCGGCCTGGGACGGGATCACACCATCTTTGCGCTGATTGATGGCCGTGTTCGCTTTGAACATCATACTCGCGCGCAGAAGCGCGTCAGCGTCTATCCGGATTGATCACGGAGGAGGGACCCTTGAAACCCGATATTCATCCCGAGTATTATGAAGCTACCGTCACCTGTGCCTGTGGTAATACCTGGCAGACCCGCTCCACCAAGGAGGTCTTAAAGACCGACGTTTGCTCCAAGTGCCATCCGTTCTATACGGGTGAGCAGCGCATCGTCGACTCGGCCGGCCAGGTGGAACGCTTTATGCAGCGCGTTGAGGTTAGCCAAAAGCTGGCACAGGAGGCGGAGGAGCGCCGCAGGGCCAAGGAAGAGCGCCGCCGGGCCCGCCAGGTGATCGAAGTGGCGGAGCCAGGGGCGGACGAAGAAGAGGAAGTGGAAGAGGCCGAGGAAGCAGAAGAGCAAGTCGAGGAACCTACGGAGGAGGCCGAGTAGCCGCCTCCGCAGCAGCACGTGGATTGGATTGGAGGAGGCTAAAGGCGATCCCTTTGGCCTCCTTTTGTTATGCTGAAAGGGGGGCTTTGTGAGCGGTAAAGCGCACGATGGACAGATTGAGGTCATCTGTGGCGGCATGTTCAGCGGCAAGACCGAAGAGCTGATCCGGCGGGTGCGGCGAGCCGAGATCGCCCGCAAAACGGTCCAGGTGTTCAAACCCAGCCTGGATGCGCGTTACGCCCCGGAGCACCTCGCCTCGCACAATGGGCTGCGCACGATGGCGGTCCCCGTCGACACCGTCGCCGACATCGCCGAACGCGTCAAGCCCGATACAGCTGTGGTGGCTATCGACGAGGCTCAGTTCTTTCACCCCAGCGTCGTCGACTTGTGCAGCGATCTGGCCGATCGCGGGATGCGCGTGATCGTGGCCGGCCTGGACATGGACTTTCGCGGCGAGCCCTTTGGCCCTGTGCCGGCCCTGATGGCCCGGGCCGAAGCGGTGACCAAGCTCCAGGCTATCTGCGTGTGTTGTGGGGAGGCGGCCAGTCGGACTCAGCGGCTGATCGATGGCCGGCCGGCCTCGTACGATGACCCGATCATCCTGGTGGGCGCGGCTGAGGCCTACGAGGCGCGCTGCCGGCACTGTCATGAGGTCCCGGGAAAGCCGGCGTGAAAGCAGCGGCCTGGCACTGAGAACTGAGAACTGCCAACTGGTAACTGACAACTGAAAACTGATCACTGAACGAGGAGGCGTAACCATGGCCCAAAAAGTGACTCCCCGCAGCGAAGATTACTCCAAGTGGTACACCGATGTCGTGCAGATGGCCGAGTTGGCCGATTATACGCCAGTGCGGGGCTGCATGGTCATTCGCCCCTACGGCTATGCTTTGTGGGAGAACGTTCAGTCCGGCCTGGACCGCCGTTTCAAGGCCACCGGCCACCAGAACGCCTACTTTCCGCTCTTTATCCCGATGAGCTTTTTCGAGAAGGAAAAGGACCACGTCGAGGGTTTTTCTCCCCAGCTGGCCGTGGTGACGCACGGCGGTGGCGTGGAGCTGGAGGAACCGCTGGCGGTCCGCCCCACTTCGGAGACGATGATCAACGTGATGTACGCCAAGTGGATCCGCTCCTATCGCGACCTACCCGTCCTGATCAACCAGTGGGCCAACGTGGTCCGCTGGGAGATGCGCACGCGCCTCTTTTTGCGCACCACCGAGTTCCTTTGGCAGGAGGGCCACACCGCCCACGCCACCGAGCAGGAGGCGCGTGAGGAAACGCTGCGTATGCTCGAGGTCTATCGCGACTTTGCCGAGAACGACGCGGCCATGCCCGTGATCTGCGGGCGCAAGAGCGAGTCGGAAAAGTTTGCCGGTGGGGTGCACAGCTACTCGATCGAGGCGATGATGGGCAACGCTTGGGCTCTGCAGGCCGGCACGTCGCACTTTTTGGGGCAGAACTTTGCCCGGGTCTTTGACACCCAGTTCCTGAACGACCAGAACGAGCTGGAGTACGTCTGGCAGACCAGTTGGGGTGTGAGCACGCGCATGGTTGGGGGCATCGTGATGGTCCATGGCGACGACCAGGGCCTGATCCTGCCGCCGCGGATCGCGCCCCTCCAGGTGGTCGTCGTGCCGATCTGGAAGAATGACGAGCAGCGCGCCGCGGTGCTCGGGGCCGTGCAGCAGGTGCAGGCGGCTCTGCCGGATGTCCGGCTCCACCTGGACGACCGTGAGGACGTGACGCCGGGGTGGAAGTTTAACGACTGGGAGATGCGCGGTGTGCCGCTGCGTATCGAGATCGGTCCGCGCGACGTCAAGTCCGAGCAGGTGATGCTGGTCCGTCGCGACCCGGTGGAGAAAAGGAAGCAGCCGCTGCCGCTGGCCGGCCTGGCGGAGCGGGTCCCGGTGCTGCTGGACGAGATTCAGCGGGCGCTCTTTGACCGGGCCATGCGCTTCCGCGAGGAGCGGACAGCGCACGTGACAACCTACGCCGAGCTGCAGGAGGCCGTCAAACTTGGCTTTGCCTGGGCTTGGTGGTGCGGTTCGCGCGAGTGTGAGGACAAGATCAAGGCCGACACCAAGGCCACCAACCGCTGCATCCCGCTCGCCCAGCCGGGCGGCACCGGCCGGTGCATCGTCTGCGGCGAAGAGGCGGTCGAGCAGAGCGTGTGGGCGCGGGCGTATTAGTCAGTTTTCAGTGATCAGTTTACAGTTTTCCGTTCTCTGTTACCGGTTCCCAGTGGAGGTGGCGAGAACCGCGAGCTGCAGACAAGTGCTCGGATAGTATCCTTTTGTACCGCCGAGATCGCAGAGATCGCTGAGAGTTACTGGTTCTTCCGCCGTCAGATTGCTGCTAACTTTTTCACTCTGCGTCCTCCGCGTTCTCTGCGGTGCCGTAGACGGCACACTGATAGAGAGGCCTCCTTGCCACGCGTCAAGGTGCTTTGGATTCGCGAACCCTACCTGCAGCAGATCCTCAATGGTCGCAAGACCGTCGAGGTCCGCGTCGCTTATAGCAATATCGCCCGCCTGGAGGTGGGCGATATTTTGCGTTTGAACGACGAGCACCCGGTGCGCATCCGGCGCATCGGGCGCTACGCCGACTTTGAGGAGCTCCTGCGCCACGAGGATCCTGCGGCCATCGCCCCTGACACCCCACCGGGGGAACTCCTGGCGGTCGTCCGGGCCATCTACCCCCCGGAGAAGGAGGCGCTGGGGGCGGTGGCGTTGGAGGTGGAATAGTTTGCGTTAGGCCCCGGGATCGCCCGTCATTGGCGGAGGGGTTGTGGGTTCTGGCGAGAAGCTGCTGCGGGCGCCCGCGGTGGCGGCGGCGAGCACCTCATCGAACGCCGATTTACTGCCGCCAAGCCCATAGATTACGATCTGGCTGCCCTCTTCGCGGCCGATTCGTTCCAGGACGTTGAGGCGATACATCTCCATCGCCTGTGGCCCGAGCAGCTCGGAGGCCTCCTGCAGCTTGAGGGCGATGGCCTTTTCCGCCTCGGCCTCGGCGACCTTGGCCTGGGCTGCCCGGCGGGACTGGGCCAGGACACTCAACTCTTGGATCAGGTCGGACGGTACGTGCACGTCTGTGATCTCGACCGAAACCACGTCCACGCCAAAGGTGGCCGCGGCCTGGTCGATGAGCTCCTTGAGCCGATCGGAGACTGTTTGCCGTTCGCCCAGCAGGTCGGTCAGCTCCAGGGCACCGATCGTGTCCTTCAGGGCGCTGTTGGCGGCCTGGAAGACGGCTTCACGGTAGTCGGCGACATCCAGGGCAGCCTTTTTGGGGGCCTCAACCCGCCAGAAAACGACCGCCTCGCAGCCCACCGGGACATTGTCCGCGGTGAGCGTCTCGGCGGCGGTGATCACGCGTGTCTGCACGCGCAGGTCCAGCACCATAGCCACGGACTGGTAGAAAGGCGGATAGGGGATTACCCAAAAGAACCCCGGACCGCGGACCCCGATGAATTTACCTAGCTTGAGGATGACGACGCGTTCGAATTCGGGGATGACATAGAGGTTGCGGCTGATCATTCCTGGAATGATCAGGGAGAAAAGACCACCGACGCCCAAGGCGATGTAGTTGCCTGGAACCTCACCGATTAGGCTAAAGGCGATGAGCAGCGTAACCCCTGCCAGGATGCAGAAGAGGACGAACCAGATCAGACTGCGCAGGACACGCTGCACCCGGTACAGATTGCCGCGCGCCGCTCTCGCCTGTACAAGTTGGACAGATTGCTGGGTCATGAATCCCTCCTTTTTGGGATGATGAAACGGGTCCATGTGGGGTGAACTACAACTTCATACGTATCATAAACGAATTGGGTTCAAAATGCAACTAAGCGCCAGCGCTGCCGGCCGGGACGTACACGTTGGAGGTGCGGGCAACGTGAACGGCAACGGCAAGATCCTCAGCGGCCAGCTCAAGACGCCGCTGACGGTGTCCTAGTGAGTCTCGCATATCTGAAGTAACACCCGAATGCGTTGACGGCGGCAGCTATCTGCGAAACGTCTCTCTGTACCCAGTGAGACTCCTAGGAGTTTCGTGGTTTCGCCGCAAGGTTGGCAGCAGCATTAGCCTTTGCTACGCAAGAAGGGTGGGCGAGTTACTTTGGCTACGCGAAACTCACGACCGCAGCGTGGCGCGTGCGCACACCCCCCAGTCCCCCGCACGCGGGGGAGAGAAACCCGTACCCACTATCCAGCTCCGGTCGGCATATTCGTGCATTCGTGACCTATTCGAGACGGCATTCGTGCTCCCCGCCTGTTCTCCAGATCGGCGCACTCACCAGCTCCGGTTGACAACGCCGCACCGCTTCCTCCAGCGTCACCCACTTGTAGCGATCGTGCTCCACCCCCAAGACAACCTCGTCGGTCATCCCGGCCTCGGCAACGTACACGTGCCAATCTGCTGTACCGTGCGGCGTCGGTACCACCTCCAGCACCAAGCCGGTTTCCTCCTCCAATTCCCGAACCGCACACGCCGCGATGGGTTCCCCAGGGTAGCGCGCCCCTGAAGGTGGCGTCCAGGCCCAATCCCCTTCATAACTGGGATCGTTGAACGCCCGGTGCAGGATCAAGTATTCCCGCTGGCCCTGGTTTTGACGGTACACCACAACGGTCGCCCCGTACGGAGCTTCAGGGCTGATCGGCTTGCCGTCCCACGTGGTCTTTTCCGATTTGGCTAACTCAACACTCCCACTCACTTGGCCAGCGCTCCAGTCGTCGCTCGAAATACAGCTCCAGCCCATCCTCTGCATCCATATGCGAGCCAATCTCTCGAAAACCCATGGAACGGGCCATTGCCAACGATGCCTCATTATTCGGCGCAATGGACAGAACGAAGCTTTGCTGCTGATGGCACTCAAACGCCCATCTCAGCAATGTAAAGGCCGCCTCTTTTGCATACCCTTGTCGACGAAAGCGTTCTCCTACCGTATAGCCAATCTCCACCCCATCAGTCGCCACATCTTTCAAGTCGTCAGGGCCGGGTTCCGAGTGAAACCCGATGTAACCACACATCGTTCGCGATTGCCTGATGACGATGGCTCGCAGCAACCAGGGCTGCAGATCAGGATTGGCTTGCAGTTGCTTCAATCGCCTTTCGGGCGTTGTTCTCCTGATAATGAGATCGTCGGGGATATGAAACCCACCGATCTGTGCCGCTCGTGCCCGATCACCTGCTAACAACGCTTCGAGCAAAGCCGGCCCCATCGAAACCAATTCCAGACGACTTGACCTGAGACTGCTCAAATTGGGCGCTCCTTATTCGAGTTCTATGCGTTGTCGGTTTTTCGCCTTATCGCCTTATCACTGAATCGTCGGCTGCCATATCCCTTTGACATAAGTGGCCTCGGCCTCTCCCGGCCAAGGCGGCATGGCGATGCAGATGAACCTGAGGTCTACGTCGGCCACGTTGCGGTATTGGAACGCTGTGCCGACCGGAATGTCGATGGCCGTGCCGGGAACGAGAACCGTGATGTTGCTCTCTAGGCCATCGTCTCTCCAGATCTCGCCGTGTCCCTGCAACACGTACCAGAATTCGCTGACCGTTGCGTGAACGGTCGCTCTGTTGACCTGGTGCGGGGGGACGGTGCTGTGGATCATGTTGCCCCTCTCGCCATCCATCAGGAAGCGAATGTCTGCGCCCGCCGGTGATTTCGCCTCGGGGTGCTCGGGAAGCATTGTTGTCTTCATCTGTCCTCCTCAGAGGTTGTCTACCCCAAAAGCCGCTGGCGAAAGGCAGCCAGATCATCTGCACTGGCCCCACCCATAAGCAGGTAGCGGTTGACATTGAGCCCGTCGATGGCGCTGAGCAGAACCTGGCGAACCGAGGTGCCCTCCCGCGCCAGGATCTCGTCGCGCTTAGGATCGGGGCTTAGCTCGTAGTCGGCAATGATCTCATTTGGCGTGATGCCGACCAATGCCAGTAGTAAGAGCGCAATAATGCCCGTGCGGTCAATTCCACGGATACAGTGGAAAAGAACGCCGCCCGGTTGAGCCCGCGCGATCGCCGAAACCGCTGCCGCGTGGCGCTCCGGCCAGCGCCGCAGCGCATCCTGATAATAGAGCGGCGTACTCCAAAGCTCAGTGCTGGCCCACTGTTGCACAAAATCGGTATCCGTAACGTCTTCGATGGCGACTTGCACCATTAGGAGATCGGGATAAGGCGGCGTGATGTGGAGCTCGTCTTCCTGCAAACCCTCTGTATACAGTGAGATGATGGTCCGAATGCCATAGGCATAGAGCGCCGACCAGCCCGCCGCCGTGAGCCTGGCCGGCGTATCCGAACGGACGATGGCCCCCCAGCGGGTCATGCGGCCGTCGCCGGTCCTTAGCCCGCCGAGATCGCGCACATTGGTACATCCCTCCCAGTCGAGAACACGCTCAGGCATTGGGTGATGTGCAATCATTATTATCCTTATCAAAGCCGTCCAATTCAGAGGCTTGTCGGCCGGCGCCCCTTGGAAAAGGGGATCATGGCCTCCACATGGACCCGGGCGATCTCCAAACGGCGGGCCCACCGCTCCCAGTTTGCATCACGCTGCTGCAGCCACGCCTGATACCCGCCAGCGGCCGCGATCTCTTCCTCGCACCCCGCCGCCGTCTCAAATTCAAGGCCTTCGGCCGCGATATACCCGAGGGAAAAGCCCCCTACCGCCTGCAGATACAAGGGCCAGGAAACATCGGTGCTGATCTCTTCGTCCGGGCATCCGTGCAGAATGGCCTCCACCGCTCGCCGGGACAACCCGCGCGCCCCTACCATGATATCCCAATCGTAACCACTGATCATCCGGAAGACATCGTTCACCAGCGACTCTGTGTCCCGTTGGACGCGGGGGTGGGAATTGTAGGCGCGCGCTGTTCGGCCCAGGACCGTCAGGTCGTACCGGCCCAATTGCCCCACGACCTGCCCCAACTCTTCGGGGTATCGTTCGGCCCAGTGCAATACACGATCACCGTCGCAGTATAGCACCGAGGGCATCTCCAACTGCAGCGCCAGCGAGATCGCTTCCCGCCGCGCCCTGCCGAGTTTGGGCCTCTCGCTCAATTGCGCAGCGGGTTCTCGTTGCACAAGTGCGCCGGTCCGGGTGAATAGGGCCAGGGACTGCTCGTTCGCCCTACTGCTGGCCTGAACGGCCAATCCCGCGAATACCGCGGTGAGAACCGGAAGAACGCGCTCGATTTGCCCGCTAAGGTGACCCGCGGGATCGTGATAGGTGATCGCCAACGTGACTTTCACAAAAGTGCCTCCGGCCGGCCGATACAATATTCCAGGCAAATGCTGCACTCCATGCGCCCCTCCCGACCGGCATTCGTGTATTCGTGCCGTATTCGTTGCCGGCCCGGCTCCCTCACCCTGATTCCATGCCAGTGCAGCCTTGGCTCTACCTCCGGTTTTCACACCTCATGATTCATCCCGCGCGCAGATCCTGGCTCGTGGACGCTCCACCTTGGGTGCCGAGGCTCAGGATAGGTGTTTCCTGGACGAGCCTCAGCCCCACCTTCTCCGCGACCCGCCTGGAACCGGCGTTGTTGGACCAGCAGTGCCAATGAGTAGGCCAACCCTTGGAACGGCACGCCTCGACACACCCGGCGGCCACCCAGGTGGCTAGTCCCCGGCCTTTGTAGCCCGCAAAGGTCTCCACGTAGAGGTCCGCCTGTCCGCCCAATACGTAGTCGGTGCTGCACCAAGAGGCTACGATATCACTATGGACGGCAGCGTAGCCGATCCCCTCCTGGAAGTAGCGGGCCCTGTCACGCCAGCAGGCATCGATGCACATGCGGAGCTCGTCCATATTGGCCAGGTCCAAGGAGACCAAATCTGGTGTCAGGCGCACGCGCGCCAAGCCCTCGTCCGCCAAAGTGGGCGCGGGGAGGTCGGGCGCTGTGTCCTCAGGGGCAAGAGCATAGAACAGCAGCGACTCCCGCGACACCTCCCGGCCGGCCAACCCCCGTTCGACCTGCTCGAGCAGTGATGCTGGCGCGAACTCGACGTAGAGGCGCGGGTAACCTTTGCTATGGGCCAAAGGGAGCAGCTCCGAAAGCAGAAAGCTGCCCAGGCGCTTTGCGGTGTCGTCGACCTCAGGCGCGCCTGCGCAAAAGACCAGCCCATTGACGAGATCCCATGCGACGGCGATCGAGGGTGCGTCCAGGGCGTCGACCCAGCACCGGGCCGGCGCGCGCCCGGCGAGTATTGCGGGGACGACCAGTTGATGGGCAAAGGTTTCAAGAAGCCCGTTGATTTTGTAGACCTCGTCTTTCGCCAGTTCGAGCAATCCGGGCCTCCTGCCTGGTCAAGCCGGCTGTCCGCTATCCTGCCGGCGCTCGGAAAAGGCTGCCAGGATGTGCTCCGCCTCGATCGTGGTGCCATACATCAGCGGCCACATCCTCTCCTTTAGGAGTTGCTGAAGCTGCTGCCGTTCCGCATCATCCGTTGTCTCAATCAGGTCCTTGGCGATGATGAAATGGTACCCCTTGGAGAATCCGCCGCAGATGGTGGCCAGTACGCAGCCATCCCCCAAGATCCCGGTCACAATGACGTACCGCACAGCCATCTCTTCCAGCGTCTGCACGAAATCTCTGTTGGTGAAGGCATCATAGCTGTTCTTGGCAAACACGATCGTCCCCTCCGTCGGTATCCCGCAGAACTGTTCGGCATCGCCGTCCGTGTCTGCAGACCAGTAGCGCGCCTGGGGATTGTGCCGGTACAGCGCATTGATGTTGTCTGGCAAATAGCGCTCCTGCCAGGGCACCGACGTCATCAAGATGATGCGACCTCCCAGCCGCCGAAAGGAAGTGATAAAGGAGGCTAGAGAGGGGATCATCTGCCGGATTTTGGTGTAGTGAATATCGCGTTGTGGGTCCTCGTACTGCTCGTGGGCACACGAACGGATGACGTCGATGACCAGCAGCACGGTGTTGTCCAGGTTTGCATCAATGGGTATCATCTTTGGGAAATACCTCTTCATAGAGCTCGACCCGATTTCCATCCAGATCAAAAAGCCAGGCGTGCTTGCCCCGCTCCCACTCCAGTATCCGCTCCTCGACCGTTACCTCCCTGGCGCGAAGCTGCTCCAGAAACGCGTACAGATCGTCCACCCGCAGGTTGAGCACAAAGCCCCGCCCCTTCTCGGCCAAGGCTTCCTGGGCCTGATTGATGGCCAAGACGGGGTTTTCGCGGAGGATGGACGTTTCGGCGTCACGCGTCTGGAAGACGTGATAGTAGCCGATCCCGTCGGGGTGGGCTTCCATGGGGATGCCCAGGGTCTCTTCGTACCAGCGCGCGAGCCGCGCAGCGTCTTGGCTGGAGAGGAACACGCCGCCAATCCCTTGTACCTGAGCCATGGTTTGCTCCTTTGGTTGTGTCGGGTTAATCGCGCCCAACGCCACTCCGCTGCGCTGCGTGGCTGACTACAAACGCCTCCCCAGCCGCCCCCGCTCGCGGGGGGGGGGAGAGAAACCAGTCGATCGCAGCCAAGTTTGTTCAGACCATCGCCGGCCAACTGCGTTAGCAAACTTGAGACGCCCCTCAGCTGCCGTCAGCATATTCGTGATCTATTACCCTGTAACCTGTAACCTTCGAACCTCTGCAACCTGTAACTTGCAACTTGTCCCTCGTATTACTCCCCTATTTCCTTACCAACGGCAGATACACCCCATACACCACCCCCTCAAACCGGATCGTGCTCGACACTACCGCCGAGAAATTCCCCGGATAGGCCCCGTAACCGGCGGCGTCCTCGTACTTGACATAGACCGTGATCGTCACCGGCGAAGTAGGCGGCGGATTGCCGGCCGCCAGGCTCCACAGGTAGCTTCGGGGCGGCGGTGCGTAGGCGAACGGCACCCAGCCGCTGTCTCCCCAGTTCGACAACCACACCCGGGCCACACCGCTTTCGTCGTCATAGGCCAGTAGGTCCGTGACCGTGACTCCCAGGCCGGCCGTCATTGTGGGCATGGTCGGCGCGGTGGGGCTGTAGGGCGGAATCGTGTCCAGGGCGATCTGGTCGCTAAAGGTGCCGGTGTTGCCCGCGCGGTCTTGGTACTGGGCGTAGACAGTGCGGGTCAGCGGGCCGCTGGGAGTGAGTGTGAACTCGACGCTGGGGGTAAAGGTCATCCAGGGCGTGTAGCTGACCCCATCTTGGCTCAGGCGCATCGTCGTTATCCCGCTGCAGTCGGGGTCCAGCGCTTCGCCGTCCTCCGAGATGACGGTGACCGTCAGGCGGTTGGTCCAGGCGTTGTCGTCATTGAGGACCATGCTCGCCGCGACGTGGTCGTCGTAGAGGATGACGTCAGTGGCGGTGATCGATTCGAGCCCGGTGCTGTCCTTGAATCGGGCGTGGACGTACTTGTACTCGCAGCCGTGGGGGGTGTCGAGCAGCGTCCAGGAGGGAACGGTGGTGGTATAGGGCATCCAGGCCGGCAGGGGGTCGCAGTCCCCGGCGTTGCACAGCCGCATCTCGGTGATCGGATAGCCGGCCGGCGAGGAGGCGGTGAGGTGCAGGGTGACGGTCAGCTGCTGGGTATAAGCAGGGTCATCGGGCGGCACCTGGGCCCGGATGCCCACCTGGCCGGTGGGCGGTTCAGCCGGCGTGCCGGCCCGGCTGTAAAAGATGTCCAGATCGCCGCCTGGCCCGTCCTCCCAGACGATGTGGGAGAGGCCGCCGGCCTGGGCCACGATGTCGGGAAAGTAGGAGGAGGTGCTGTTCTGGGAGACGTTCTCATCGAGTGGCCAGGTCACGCCGTAATCGGTCGAGTGGCAGAAATAGACCTCGGGCGGGCCGCCGCCGCGATAGTCCTGCCAGACGGTATAGATGCGGTTGTTGTCGGCCGAGACGGCGGGATAGAGCGCCTTGAAAGAGAGCGAGGCCTGCTCCCAGGCCAGCCAGTTAGCGCCATCCCAACGGCGGAAGAGGATCTGGAAGCCATCGGGGCCGTCGATCTCGTCCTCCCAGACGACATAGACGCTGCTGCCATGGGTGGCCACATCGGGAAAGTGCGAGTGGGTCGAGTTGGCGGAGACGTTGAACGCGCCGCTCCAGGCGCCGCCCTCGTACTTGGCATACAAGATGTCCCAGCTGCCGTCGAGCCCGGCGTTGTTGCGCCAGACGACGTGGGGGACGTCGTTGTTGTCGATAGCGATGCGCGGGCTCTGGTCCTGGGCGGCCGAATTGGCGATGGGCATCACCGCACTCCAGTCCCCGCCGGCCGGCTTGTAGCGGCCGTTGACGTCGGTGTCGTTGTTGCTGTAGGTGACCTGCCAGACCACCCAGAGATTGTCCTGGCTGTCGCAGGCGATGTCTGGGTAGACGGTAGCGTCGGCCTCATTGGATAGGTTTACGGGGGCAGCCCAGCTCCCGCCGTATGGCTTGGTGGTGTACCAGATGTCGTAGGGGGGATAGCCACTGCCCGACGCGGCCCACACGGCGTGGACACCCCCAGTGCTGTCCAGGGCCAGGGAGGGGTTGGTGTAGCCCTGGTTGTTGTGGGGTCCCACCCACTCCCAGGGGCCCCAAACGGTATCTTGTCCCTTGGCGTAGGCCGGCCCGTTGGCCTTGGGGTAGGGGATGTCGGTGCCCTCCATCCAGATCACGTGGAGGTAGGCGTCGGAGCCAATCACAACGCGGGGGTGCTGGGTGTTGTTCTCGGCCGAGTTGGAGATGTTGTAGGGAGAGGTGAAGGCGGTTTCAATATGGGCCGCGCCGGCCGGCGCCGGCCCCGGGTGCCCCGGCACGATGGCCAGGGCCAGGGCGAGCAGAAGGGCGAGACTGAGGGCGGACCAGAGGCGATTTTTCATGGCGACACTCCTCTCTGGGATGGGGCTGCAGAGGTACTCGAGATATTCAGAGCCTACTTGTGGGAGGTGATTTCGTTGTCGTCACCGACCATTGTATATCGGGA
>Ga0272444_10004213_pt1 | contig 12733 bp, 7 predicted proteins | sample SSMForm13_FD_201033 | JGI IMG/M metagenome (GOLD analysis project Ga0272444, IMG submission 201033) | Marine sediment archaeal communities from Little Sippewissett salt marsh, Falmouth, MA, United States - SSM-Form-13 | ecosystem: Environmental > Aquatic > Marine > Wetlands > Sediment ...
GTGGCGGGGATACCAGGCCTCCAGGCCCTCGCGCCGCTCGTGGCGGCGGGCGTCGTGGAAGACGTAGCGGGGGCGCCCCCGCAGCCCCGGGGGCACCCAGGGCAGAGGCGAGACCACCGTCAGCGGGAAGCGCCGGGCCAGGGCCCGCGTCTCCTGCCAGATGAACTGGCCGCGCGTGGGCTCCGCCGAGTTGGGGAACAGGTTGGACAGTACGATGCCGGCCGGCGCGCTCACGATCCGCCTCCCGGCGCGAGTGTATCCGCCGCGGAGTCCGGGGCGAGGGGATCCGGCACGGCGCCCGGCGCCAGGCGCCTGGTCAGGGCCGCGGCCCCGCGGACCTCGCCGCCGGGGCCCAGGACGGCCGCGGCCAGGAAGCAGTCCCCCGCCGGGCCGCCCGTCCACCCGCCCAGCGGTGCCGGAGCGGCGCCGCGCGGCAGGGACGCCAGGCGCAGGCGCCCGCCGTCTTCGCCGGCCAGTTCCAGACGCGCCTCGCCCCGGGGGCCCCACGACAGAGCCGCGGACGCCAGGGGCGGCCCCGCCGGGTCGATCAGGACGCTGACCAGGCGCGCCGGCAGGGGCGCGGCGCCCGCCAGGGCCACCTCCGGGGCCGCCGCCTTCACACCGTAGTCGGGCGCGGCCCAGCCGGCCGGCGGCGAGGTCTCGCCCGTCCGCACGCGCGGAGCCAGGCCCGCGGGCGCGAACAGGAGTGCCTCCAGGACCGTCCGCTCCCCGCGCGCCAGGCGCAGGAAGCGGCAGGCCATGTCCTCGGACTCGCGGCGCGGGCCGCCGTCCGCGTCCCAGCGCGCCGACAGACCCGGCGCGCACTGCCAGAGCAGCTCCAGGGGGACCGGCTCGCCGCCGTCCCCGGCGCCCGCCGCCGCGGCGCCTTCCGGGGCACCGCCGGCCGCGACATCACCGGCCGCGTGCCCGCCGCCGGCGCCACCGGCCGCGACCACCTCGTCGAGTACCACGAGCCAGCCCGGCGGCAGCAGGACCAGGGCCCGCGACACCGCCAGGGGGCGCCCGGCGCCGTCGCGGTCGCCCTCGCGCAGGCCCTGCCAGAGCCAGGGCGGCTCCCCCGTCGCGGCGTCCTCGAGGACGGCCCGCGCGCGCGTCACCCAGCCGAAGCGATCGGGCGCGGCCACGGGACGGGCCGGATCGCCGCCGCCGGCGCGCAGGAGGCTGTGGCCGCCGGCGCCCCGGAAGCGGTCCCGCCAGGGCAGGGGCGCGTTGTAGAGGTAGGTGCCCGGATCCACCAGGATCGGCTCGCCGTTCAGGGACAGGGTCAGCGCCAGCAGGTCCAGGTGGCTGTGCCCGGCGCCCCCGCGCCCCATGGGCCCGGCGCGGAAGACCAGGTGGCCGCCGGGGACGCCGCCGGAAACGGGCGCCCCCCCGGCGACGGCGCCGCGCTCCGGTGTGTCCCCGGTGTCCGGCGTGCCGCCGGACACCGGCGGGCCGAAGCGCGCGGCGTACCAGCCCGCGTCGGGAAAGGACGCCGCCGGCGCCGCCTCGCCGGCCGGCGGCCGCGCGGGCGGCTGCGGGCCCAGCAGCCAGAGGCCGGTCCCCCGCGGCGGACCGGCCGGCGAGCCCGGCACCGCCGCTCCCAGCAGGCGGGCGGCCGCGTCCACGAGGCCGCGCGCGTCGGCCAGGGGCGCGCCGTCCAGGCGCAGGACCCGGGCGCCGCTGTCGTCGCCGAGGGCCACGAGGCGGCCGTCGGGTCCCGTGAGGGCCGCCAGGGGCGGAAGCATGGCCGCGAGGCGGGATCGCCAGGCCGGCGCGGGGTCGTCCCCAGCCGCGCGGCTCCAGAGCACGGCGTGCAGGTACAGCTCGAGGACGAAGCGGTGGTAGCTCACCGCCTGCTCGCCGTCCACGCCGTCGGGCAGGATCTGTCGCGGCAGCTCGCGGTCCAGCAGCTCCCGCCCCCGCTCCCGCCAGCGCGAGGCGCCGGTCAGGCATGGCAGCGCGCAGCCCAGGGCGTGGAGGCCCGAGGCCTCGCCCACCAGGTGGTTGTTGGCGATCGCCTTCAGGGACAGGTGCGTCTCGATGTAGCGGGCGTTCTCCACCAGGGACGCGGCCAGCAGCAGCGTGTCCGCCGCGCCGGGATCGGGCAGGAGCATCCAGGCCCACAGGAGGGAGTGGATGCGCAGGGCCGCCTCGAGGCCCGAGAGCCAGTGGGGACCCCACCCCACGGGATTGGCCCGCCGGAAGTCGGCCAGGAGGTCCAGGCCCAGGCGGGCGGGCGCCGGATCGCCCGTCACGCGGGCCGCGGCGGCCAGGGCCGGCAGCGCCTGGAGCCGCCCCAGCTCCCAGAGCAGGGCGATGTCCCCGTGGCGGATGAAGTCCTCGGGCTGGTGGGCCGTCTCGGGCAGCAGGGGCCAGCGGGCGCCGCCGGGCACGCGCAGCCAGTCCGGGGGAAGGGCGGCGGGCAGGATCCGATCGAACCAGGGCAGGGCTCCCCGGGCCGCGCCCTCGGCCATGGCCGTGAGACCGTCGTCGGCGCCGGGCAGCATGGCGAGGGCGTCCAGGGCCGCCGGCCCGTGGATGGGGCGGAAGGCCTCGCGCAGGCGCGCGGCGTCCGGCCGGCCGGCGCGGAGCTGCGATGGCGCCAGGGCCGCGGCCAGCAGCGTCTCGGGCGCGATCGGGGGAGCGGGTCGCTGGAGGCGGCCTTCCAGGCGGCGCAGGACCCGGCGGAGCCGCCAGGACCCGCGCATCAGGCCTCCACGGCGAAGGGTTCGGGCGGCGGCCCGTCGAAGAAGTGCTGGGCCAGCCGCTCGCGGATGCGCCGCGCGGCCTGGCCGTCGCCGTAGGGATTCACCGCCGTGGCCATGGCGCGGTGGTAGTCGTCGTCCGTGAGCAGGCGCTCCACCTTGTCCTCGATGCGCGCGGGCACCGTCCCCACCAGCTTCACGGTGCCGGCCTCCACGGCCTCGGGCCGCTCGGTGACGTCCCGCATGACGAGGACGGGCACGCCCAGGCTGGGCGCCTCCTCCTGGATGCCACCGCTGTCGGTGATGATCAGGTGCGCGCGCTTCATGAGGTGGACGAAGGGCGCGTAGTCCAGGGGCTCGCAGAGGTGCACGTTCTCCAGGCCGCCCAGTATGGCCTCGGCCGGGCCGCGCACGTTGGGGTTCGGGTGCACGGGGTAGACGATGCGGCAGTCGGGATGCCGCCCGGCCACCGCCGCCAGGGCTCCGAAGGCGCGCTCCAGGGGCGCGCCGAAGGACTCGCGGCGGTGGGCCGTCATCAGGATCAGCTTGCGCCCGTCGTCCAGGGGCACGTCCGGCAGGCCCGCGGGCGCGTCCTCGCGGGCGGCCGTGGCGAGCAGGGCGTCGATGACCGTGTTGCCCGTCACCAGGATCCCGCTCGCGTCCACCCCCTCGCCGCGCAGGTTCCAGGCGGCCTTGTGCGTGGGCGCGAAGTGGAGGTCCGTCAGCACGCCGGTCAGGTGGCGGTTGATCTCCTCGGGGAAGGGGCTGTAGCGCTGCCCCGTGCGCAGGCCGGCCTCCACGTGGGCCACGGGGATCTGCAGGTAGTAGGCGCTCAGGGCCCCGACGAAGGTGGTGGTGGTGTCGCCGTGGACCATCACCAGGTCGGGCCGGCCCTCCCGGAGGACGGCCTCGAGGCCGCGCAGGGCCCTGTCGGTCACGTCGAAGAGGCTCTGGTCGTCGCGCATGATGTCCAGGTCGTGGTCCGGCCGGATGTCGAAGAGCCGGAAGACCTGGTCCAGGAGCTCGCGGTGCTGGGCCGTGGCCACCACCGCCACCTCCCAGCGGGAAGGATTGGCCTGCAGCTCGAGGATCACCGGGGCCATCTTGATGGCCTCGGGCCGCGTTCCCACGACGATGGCGATCTTGACCTTGGGCTCGCTCATGGGGCCTCCCGTGCGCCGGACCATGTATATCATTCTGCCCCAAAGGCTTCCATTAAATACTTGGGAAAGCCGCGCCGGTGGACTAGGCTGCCGACCGGACGCCGGAGGAAGCGCCTTGCACAATCCGATCCAGAAGGTAAGCCTGCTCTACTACGAGGGTTTCGCCAGCTTCCGGCGGGCCCGCTGCTGGCTGCCCCTGCTGCTGCTCTGGGGTTTCCAGGGCGGACTGCTCCTCCTGGCGGTGGCGGCGGCCCAGCACGCGGCCGGCGGCGGCCTCATGACCTGGCTGGCCCGCGGCATGGACCCCGAGGTCGCCCAGTACCCCCGCCTCTATCTGGAGCTGCCGGATCTGCAGCGGCGCCTCTACCTGGTCCTCGGCGCCACCGTCGGCGTCTGGCTGCAGGGGGTCTGCCTGCTGCAGCTCATGGAGCGCCACACCCGCGACCGCGTCCGCCGCGAGCGGCCCTGGCGGCGGGCCCTGGCCCGCTGGCCGGGCCTGTTCGTCATCAACCTCCTGGCCCTGGCCCTGACCCTGGGGCCCCTGCTCCTGATCCAGCGCCTGCTGCCCGTGCTCGGTCCGGGCGGCCCGGCGCGGGCCGCCGTCTGGCTCGGCTACGGCTTCGGACTGCTGGTGGAGACGCTGCTCCTCTACGCGGCCTTCCTCTACGTGGCCTTCGCCAGCGGCGTGGCGGGGGCCGTCGCGGCCAGCGTCCGCTACGCCCTGCGCCACATCTGGGTCTCCCTGACCCTGGTGCTGGTGCCCTTCTTCATGGCCCAGCCCCTGCGGGCCCTGCTGACCCTGCGCGTCGGCATGGTGCGCCTGTTCCGGCCGGAGCTGGTCCTCCACACCCTGCTCTTCGTGAGCCTCGCCACCCTGGCCATCCTCTTCCTGCAGCTCTCGACCCTCGTGCGCTTCTACGTCGAGGAGGAGCTGCGCCAGCCCCTCACCGAGGACTGGGAGCCGGCGGCGGACGCCTGACCGTCCCGGGCCCGCGATCCCGCGCCAGAAAAAACGGCGCCCCGCCCGAGGGGGCGGGGCGCCGCGGTCCGCCTGGGGGGCGTGGAGGGACGCCTAGCGGAAGACGTAGTATCCCTCGTTGACCAGGGAGCCAGTCGCATCGTGGACGCGGACCAGATAGAGGCCCCGCGCCACCTCGCGACCATGGTCGTTGAGGAGGTTCCAGGTCCACTCCTCGCCTTCCGTGCGGGCCGTGTACTCGAGGACCAGCCGCCCGCTCACCGTGAAGAGCTGGACGGTCCAGTCGGCGCCCAGGGCGCGGACGGTCAGGGGCACGCGGTCGCCCTCGACGACGACGCCGGCCGGGCTGATGACGCCCCGGTCGCGCGGGGCGTCGGGGTCGTCGGGGGGGTTCTGGCTCTCGGGGCCCACCGTGACCGCGTCGGCCACCACGGACAGGCCGCTGAAGTTGCCCGACCCGTCCAGGGCCTTCACCCCGAACCAGTAGTCGCCCTCCTCCAGATCCTGGACGCGCTTGCCGATCTGGGTCTGGAAGTCGAAGTTCGTGCTCTCGCCGCCGAGGGGCCAGGGCCCGTAGGAGACCTGGTAGGCCACCACGTCGGGCTCCGGCGAGGGATCCCAGTCCAGCACCACCGCCCGGTCGGTGTCCACCGTGGCCGTCAGGCCGGCGGGCGGTGCGGGCGGCTGCGTGTCCTGGCCCTGGCTCGTGCCCGTGGTGAAGCTCCAGCTCGCCTGGGCCTGGTTGGCGTCGCCCGCCAGATCGGCGGCCCGGGCCACGGCGACGTAGCTGGTCTCCGGCTCCAGCGGTCCGTCCAGGACGCCGCGCACCATGTAGCGCCCGGCGTCGAAGGGCAGGATCCACAGGACCAGGGGCTCCCCGTCCAGGATCAGCTCGACGCTCGTGGTGTCCACGCCGGCGGCCAGGTCCGACACCATGAAGGCGACGGTGGGATTCAGCACCACGGCCCCGGCGCCGTCCGACGGCCGGAACTGGTAGAGCTCGGGCGGCGTGGCGTCGCCGTCCTCCAGCTCCAGGATCACCGTGTCCGACAGGGGCGGATCGCTGGCGTTGCCCAGGGCATCGGCGAAGCGCGCCCACACCGTGTAGGCGCCCGCGCCCTGGGCCTCCAGGTCCCAGTCCACGGCGCCGGCGGGGATCGCCTGCGGCGGGCTCCAGGATACGCCGTCGTTGCTGAAGCTGACGGTGGCGCCGCCGGCGCAGCCGTTGTCCTCGGCGTCGCAGGTCAGCGTGACGAAGGTGCCCGCGACCGTCGCCTCGACGATGTCGAAGAGGGCGGCCGGGGGCGTCTGGTCGAGGGTCACGGTGTCGCTGGCCGGCGCGTCCATCCAGTTGCCCATGACGTCGGCGTAGCGGACGTAGACCGTCTTGGGCCCGTCGCCGCCGGGCAGGGTCCAGGACAGGCTCTGCTGGTAGGGCACCGGAGCGGCCCAGGCGACGCCGTCGTTGCTCAGTCGCATCTGGCCGCCCGCCATGCCCGACTCGCCGTCGTGCGCCTCGAGGGACAGCGTCACGGCGCGCGTGGCCGTGCAGTTCGGCCCCAGGATGGTCACGCTGCCCGTGGGCGGCGTCACGTCGGGGACGAAGTCGCCCTGCGTCACCTGGAAGCTGCCGCCGCCGGGGCTGGTGAACTCGACGATGCCGTCGGGGCCCGCCAGGACCTCGGCGATGGGGCTGCCGTCGCCGTCGCGGTAGACGCGGTACTGGTAGCCGGGCTCCATGTCGAAGACCAGGTGGCGCTGGGAGCCGCTCATGGCGACGGCGTAGCTCACCTGGTTCTGCCAGCCCTCCGTCTTGGCGAACATCGCCACCCAGCCGTCGAAGCTGGCGCCCTCGAAGTTGCCCGAGGGCACCCGCGCTACGGCCGGCGCCGGGGTGCCCAGCCAGTCGGGGTGCAGGACGTTGAGGAAGAGGTCCGCCTCGCGGTCCGTGGGCGGCATGATCTCGATGCGCCAGTTGCCGCCCAGGTCGTTGTGGGTCTCCGTGAAGTAGTCGAAGTTCTCGTTGCCCACCCAGTACTCGTAGCCCGTGCCGCCGACCTTGCGGACGCGGGCGTCGGCGGGCAGGACGATGCTGCCGTGCAGCACGGCCTCGCCGAGGTTCATCTGGAAGCCGCTGGCGTCCCAGGTCTCGATGTGGCCGGCGACCTCCGTGTCTTCCAGGTCGCCGCCGGGGAAGACGGGCTCGCCGATGAAGTGCAGGACGTTCTTCTTCCGGAAGCTCGCGTCGACGCTCTCCACGCGGTCGAAGGTGAGGATGTACTCCTGGTCGCCGCCGGCGGGCGCCCGCAGGTAGAGCCAGTGGCGCGTGACATTGCGCACCTTGGGCCGGTAATCCACGGCCGCCAGCTTGGCGGGATCGTACTCGCTCTCCCAGCGCTCGTTGGCGTAGGCGTTGGTCAGGTCGGCGAAGGCGTAGGTGTAGCGCGCGTTGTCGGCGACGCGCAGGATGTCCGAGGCGTCGTGCACGTAGCCGCCCTGGTAGCAGGGCACGCTGGGGTCCTTGGGCACGCCGTCCACGACGGCGTCGGGGAAGGTCTCCCGCCAGGGATTGTTCTGGCCGCCGGAGTTCTGGTAGCCGGGCTCGGTGAAGTGCAGGGAGTTCCAGCCCAGATCCTGCTGGGGATCCTTCACGAGGATGCTGTTGTGGGCGACGGTCTGGTTGAGGTAGTTGACGTCCCACCAGCCCCAGCCGCCCTCGCCGCTGTAGAGGCCGCTGTCGACGAGCAGGTCCTCGCCGTGGGAGTAGAGGCAGAAGTTCCCCTGGTCCCACTCGTTCTGGTTGAAGTAGATCCAGTTGCCGGCGCGGAAGGTGGCGTAGGTCGTCGGCTCGGTGGTGCCCTCCGTCCAGTCGGAGCGGCAGATGAGCATGCCGTTGCCCGTGGCGTGGTAGGTCAGGGGTTCGCCCGTGGGCATCTCGGCGGGGATCGTCGGGTCGCTGAAGATGACGTCCTCGGTGGCGAAGTTGCGGTAGTCCACGCTGGGGTAGCGGTAGGCGTCGCCCACGTTCTGGAACCACCACTGCGCCCAGCGCGCCTCCGGCGTGTCGCGCCAGCGGCACATGGCCACCTGGGCGGCCGAGGAGGCGCTGGGCAGGTAGCCGTCGCCCTTGTGCGCGTTGTGGCCGTGCTCGGGATGCCGGAAGAAGTCCTCCGTGTAGATGTAGGACTTGGCGAAGTACTCCAGGTAGTGGCGCAGGGCGGGCGCCTCGAGGAAGAGGTCCTCGCCCGTGGCCGTCAGCACCGCGTCCACGTAGCGCATGTAGTGGATGATGGTCCCCGAACCGTAATCCATGCCCTGGGGCAGGCAGCCGCCCAGGATCACCGCGATGTTGGGCGCGCCGTAGCCGAGGGCGTTGCGCACGTAGCACCAGCGGTGCTCGTAGCCGTTGTCGATGTAGTCCTGGGCGAGGGGGTTCTCCTCGAAGGTGGCGTAGCCCCACAGGGGCGGGCCCCAGATGACCTTGCTGACGATGTTGAAGTAGGCCAGGTCGGGGTACTGGTTCCAGCGCCCCTGCCCATCGGCGGGGACCTGCGACACGTAGTCGATGAAGGACTGCTTCAGCGACGGCGTGAAGTTGGGCGAGTGGTAGAGCCAGTCGTAGATGGTCGCCCAGTAGTTGAACTTGCGTCCGACGGTGTTGCCCGTCACCGTCATCACTGGGTTGGCGGCCATCTCAGCCAGGCAGTCGTCGATGCAGGCCTGGGCCCAGCCCTCGTCCCCCGTGACGATGTAGACCAGGGCCTTGGCCTTGGCTCCGTCCATGTCCGTGCGCGCGGCGCAGGTCATGAGCCGGTCCCACTCGTAGCTGCCGGCCTGCCAGTGATGCGTGCGGATGCGCTGCAGCCGGTCGGCGTTCAGCCAGATGCGCGGGTGCGGGTTCAGGTCCGCGACGGACGCGGCCGGGGCCAGCATCAGGAGCAGGAAGATCGTCCTCGCGAGGATGCGGCGCAAACGGGTGCGATCGGTCATGGCGGGACCTCGGCAAGCTTCGGTGGTTTCATCTCTTCCAGGGATGCGACCGGGCACTACAACCATCATGCCACCGTCCCCGTGGTGCCCCCGCGTGGCGCCGGGTGGCGCCTCGCGCCGCCCCGGTGCCGCGCCGCGCGGGCGTCCGGCGCCGTACCGTGCATGCCGGCGGCCGGCCGCGTGGCGGAAATCCCGCTCGGCGCGGCGCGGCTCATCGCGCGACGCCGGCGTAGAAGTCCGCGTAGCGGTCGATCATTCCCGACAGGGCGAAGCGCTCGTGGACGAACGCGTGCCCGCGCCGCGCCAGCTCCGCGCGGCGCGCGTCGTCGGCGAGCAGGCCCTCGGTCTCCCGCACCAGGGCGGCCAGCTTCTCCGGCCCCTTGGGCGGCACCAGGATCCCGTTCTCGCCGTGGCGGATCAGGTGCCCGTTGCCGGGTATCGTCGTGGCCAGGACGGGCCGGCCCGCCGCCATGGCCTCCAGGATCACGTTGCTCGTGCCCTCGTTGTCCGTGGACAGGAGCATGAACACGTCGAAGGCGGCGTAGTAGGCGTGGACGTCCTGGAGGAAGCCCGGCAGGTGGACGCGGTCCGCGAGCCCGCGGTCGGCCACCTCGCGGCGGAACTCGTCCTCCAGCCCGCCCGCGCCGATGACGCAGCCGTGCAGCGGCCGGCCGGCCACCTCCGGCACCCGCTCCAGCAGGTCGAGGATCGAACGGTGGTCCTTGAAAGGGTAGAAGCGCCCCACCGATCCCACCAGCCAGGCGCCTTCGGGGACGCCCAGCTCGCGGCGCCGGGCGGCGACGTCCGCGCCGCTGGCCGCGAAGCGCGCGAGATCCACGCCGTTGACGATGACTGTCACCTTCCGCTCCGGGTAGCGCAGCCTCTCCACCAGGAACTCCTTCAGCCCCGGCGACACGCAGAGCACGCGGTCGGCCAGAAGCGCGACGGCGCGCCCCACCTGCTGCTGGCGCCGACCCACCAGCTGCACCATGCCGTGCTCCCCGTTGACGATGACCGGCGCGCCGGCCAGCCGCCCCGCCAGCGTGCCGTAGAAGTTCGCGCCGTAGTTGCGGGTGTGCACGACGTCGGGGCGCAGGCGCCGCAGGACGCGCGCCAGGCGGAAGACCAGGCCCGGCGCGAGGCCCTTGCGGTGCCCGAGGTTCGTGACCGTCACGGCGGGTCCATCGACGCGCTCGGCGTAGGGCCCGAGCTCGTGCAGGCAGACGACCGTCGAGCGGAAGCGCCCGGGATCGAGGCCGTTGACCACGTTGACGAGGCCGTTCTCCATGCCGCCGCCGCCGAGGGTCATCATCACGTGGCAGATGTGGAGGCGTCGGCCCGCCATGCGATCAGGGCTCCTCGCGCGCCAGCAGCTCCTCGAGCACCGGCCTCGCCGTCTCCGTCATCAGGGCGTAGCCGGCGTCGTTGGGGTGGATGTCGTCCTCGGCCAGCGCGTCGGGCAGAAAGCCCCGCTCGTCGGCCATGGCCCGCCAGAAGTCGATGAGGCCGCAGCCCCTCTCCTCGGCCAGGCCGCGCAGCCAGTCGTTCCATGGCAACATGGCGTCGTTGACGGTCCTGTCAAGGATTTTGCCACTCGATCCATAGAGCGCGTTGCCGTCTTCCCGCACCGGAATGCTGGTGGCCAGGACGGGCCGGATGCCCCGGGCCGCGGCCATGTCCAGCATGGTGAGCACCGCGTCGCGCAGGCCGCCCTCGTCCACGCCGGGGCGGAAGCTGATGGCGCAGGCCTTGATGACCACCGCCCGCGGCGCCAGGTCGAGCACGTCCGGCTTGAATCGCAGCAGGTAGTGGCTGGGCCATTGCCCGCCGACGCCCCTCGCGGCGACCTTCAGCGATCCCATCTTGCCCTCGGGATTCCAGCGCTTGGTGATGGAGGCCCCCATGAAGACCACGTCCGGCCGCTCCCCGGCCTCGCGCCAGCGGCGGTTCTCCTCGGCGTGGAAGTCCGTCTTGGTGAACCGCTCGCTGATGGCGTCCACGCGGCGCATGGCCGACAGGGCCGTGCTCCGGTAGTTCCAGGCCTTCCACCCCACCAGGATCAGGACCGCCAGCGTCAGCAGCCACAGGATCAGCAGCCAGGTCCGCACGTCCATGCCTCCTCCCCGCTCGCGCGCGTCAGGCCCCGCGGCCGGCGCGCGCCTCGATGAGTTCCACCAGGCGCGCGGCGAGGCGGGCCCAGTCGAAGCGTTCCTCCACCCAGCGCAGGCCCGCCGCAGCGCGGCGCGCCGCCTCCTCGCGATCGGCCTCCAGGCGCCGCAGGGCCGCGGCCGCCTGCTCCGCGTCGTTGGCCGGGACCAGGAAGTCCGGCCCCAACCGCCTCAGTTCCGCCAGGTCCGTGCTCAGCACGGGCTTGCCCATGGCCAGGTACTCGAAGAGCTTCATGGGACAGGCGCCGTGGCTGATGGGCAGCGGCACGAAGAGGTTGAGGCAGTAGTCGAAGCCGGCGATCTCGGCGGGCACGTCGTGGAAGGGCACGGGGCCCGGCAGCTCCACGTTGGCCAGGCCCGCGGCCTTCTCGCGCACGGCCTCGAAGTCGCGGCCCGCCCCCACGAGCCGGAAGCGGAACTCCGGCAGGCGGCGGGCCGTCTCGATGATCAGGTCGAAGTCGATGAAGTACTCGAAGGCGCCCACGTAGCCCACCACGGGCACCTGGCCGGCGCGATCCAGCAGGGGCCGACGCACCGCCTGGAAGCGGCGCAGGTCCACGCCGTTGGGCAGCACCTCGATGCCGCGGCCCGGGTAGGCGTCGGCCAGGGTGTGGCTGACGGCCAGACGGAGGTCGGCGCGGTCCAGCATGCGGTGCAGGGTGCGGCGCCCCGCGGCCAGGACGGGCGGCAGGGCCAGGGCGCCCAGCTCCGTCCTCAGCATGGCCTCGTAGTCGTCGGCCAGGTCGAAGACGCGCACGGGCGGCGGTGCGCCGGGCGCGGCCAGGCCCAGCAGGCCGGCCTGGGGCAGGTTGTAGACCAGCAGCGCGTCGGGGGGGTCCCCGGCGAGGACGTCCGCGACGCTCCGGCGGCAGGCCAGGCCGTAGGCGCCCTTGCGCACCAGCTTCTCCAGGGGCCAGCGCCGCTCCCAGAGCCAGCGCGGCATGGGCACGTCGGCGAGCTCGATGCCCGGCGGCAGCTCGACGTCGATCTCCTGGAAGTTGGTCTCCACCAGGGCGGCCGGGGGCGGCTGGAGCACGGTGATCCGGTGCCCGGCCGCCGCGAGCTGGTCGAAGAGGTGATGGTAGCGGGTCCAGTTCACCGCCTTGTAGCGGGCCAGGTAGGGGAAGAGCAGGTGCATCTCACCCTCCCTCGCGCGCGCCGGCGGATTTCCCCGCCTGCGCGTCCAGCAGGGCCGCCAGGCGCCGCGTCAGACCCGGCCGGCTGAAGCGGTCCAGCTCCCCGGCGCCGCGGCGTGGCGCGTCGCCCCGCCCCGCCACCAGCGCGCGGATGGCCGCCTTGAGGCCCTCGTGGTCGTCGGGCGGCACGGCGACGCCGCCCACCGAGTCCACCAGGCGCTGGGTGGCGCCCGGTGGCGCCACGGCCAGGATGGGCCGCTCGGCGCGGATGTACTCGAAGGTCTTGGCGGGCACCTGCATGCGGAACAGGGGGCTGTTCTGGAAGAGCAGCAGGCAATGGGCCCGCGCCAGCTCGCCGGGGATGTCCCCGTGGGGCACGAAGTCGACGACGTCGAGGATCCCGTTCAGGGCCGGCAGGGACGCGAAGCGCGCGAAGGCCTCGCCGTCCGTGTACTCGCCACTGCCCACGAGGCGCAGGCGCACGTCCGCGGGGGCGAGGGCGCCCTCCTCCACCAGCTCGGCCAGGGCGGCGAGGAAGGGGTCGGGGACGCGCAGGTCGCCCGCGGGGAAGAACTCGCCCGTGTGCGTG
>Ga0272444_10004214_pt1 | contig 12731 bp, 8 predicted proteins | sample SSMForm13_FD_201033 | JGI IMG/M metagenome (GOLD analysis project Ga0272444, IMG submission 201033) | Marine sediment archaeal communities from Little Sippewissett salt marsh, Falmouth, MA, United States - SSM-Form-13 | ecosystem: Environmental > Aquatic > Marine > Wetlands > Sediment ...
CTTTCCAGCTTGAGGGCGATCTCCTCCCTTAGGGCGCGGATGCCGCGATTTGGCGAGTAGTGAACCTCACCACGATCGAGAGCTGCCTTTGCCGCATCTTTGATGAAGGCTGGTGTGTCATGCCAAGGCCTTCCTATCTCAAGATGAATTACATCTCTACCTTTCTCCTCTAGAAGGGTTGCATGATCGAAGACCCCTCTGACAACCGAACCAGGCAATCGAAGAACCCTGTCACTCAGACGCACTTCTGAGCCTCCTCACACTCTCTAGCTCCCAGGCCACGTGCCCCCACGTGAGCCGATTCCGTCGCCCCGGAGAACGTACGAATCGCCCGCCCGCTCAGGCATCCATTGTCTTGGATTCGAAGCCAGGCCCGTACTCAGCTTCAATGCTGTACCCTCCCTGCCAGGCGGGAAGGCCAAGCATATCTGGGATTGTCGGTGGCATTTCAATCATTTCACGTAGTTCGCCGGCGTGGGCCTGTGCTAGGGCAAGCTGACTCGCAGCTTCCGATAGCCAGGATAGCCGCCGGGTAGAAGATGAAAGAAGCCCCTTGTAGTAAGCTTCTCGGCCTTCGTAGAGGCAAGTGTGTGCCTCTCGCTGTATCTCCTGCAAGCCGAAGTAATTTGGGTGATCCAAGTTACTCCGGGATAGCGCGTGGTATGACGCTGCGATGGAATCACATCCCAGATTGTACATCGCGTCTACAATCTGCTCGGCTGAAGACTGTAGCGGAATCCGGACGAACTGGTGCGTAGCCTGCACAGGAAAGGTGCTTCTTCTGAACTGGTGGATGACGCGCCCCACAGGTCCTGTACAGATGTGGACTTCCCCGAATTCTCCTTCATCCGGAAGTACAAGGCCCACGCGCGTATTGCTGAGGCGGCAAATCATGTTACTCCAACCACCTTCGCCTAACACTGAAGGCGAATCACCTGGGAAGCGCCACATCATCTTCGCAAACTCGAGATCCACGCTCCCCTTGTATGCCTCAAACAGATGAAACATCTCTAGATTTCTTGGCACCCCAGCATTCCCAGGCCAGCCGCCGTGCAATACATACTTAGACGATTCCTGGGGGTCGCAAGCGCAGCGCATCTCGTTCGCCATGAAGTTGTTCGTTGAGTAAAGGAAGTCCCCTTCCCCATATTCACCAGGCTTTCGGACAGTCTGCAGATCTGCAGTAATCTCAATGACTCGCGCTGAACGTGACTTGTCAACAAGATGGTAGTTCTCAGGAAGTGCATGTGGCCAGGAGGCTATCATACGTTCAGCATCCTCCGCCCCGTCGGCGAACCGCACGCAGTGCTGGATTACGGAGGGCCACCTCAGTCCATAGCCCCAATCAGCAAGACGCCTTCCATTCCCACCGCTATCACCGAAGAAGAGCCCCTTGAAGCTATAGGAGAAGTGGTCCGACAGCTCACCAATATAGGCTGTTGTAACGTAAGGGCAACCCTCTTCCGGGAACGCTATCATGCAAACCTGGGGTTTGAAGTCCCCATCGCAGCTATCACCACAGATCAACTGCCCATTCTTGGTTGTCTCGCCCCAGGCCGACCAAGCGCAGCAGTCTTTACCTCCGCTAGTGCTGCCAAGCCGACTGTGCTCCTCTGCAGCGAGTCTGCGATTCACGCCGGATTGAACCAGCAGTATATCTGTCTCCTGGAGAGCCACGCCCGCATCAGCAAGCGCGTCGCAAATCCCGCGGATTTGCTCAAGCTGCTCCGGCATATGCTCCTCCAACAGGGCTCTGTAGATCTTCACATCTCGGAGAACATTCTCTCTGGAAGATGCTGTTGGGTGTCGCGAATCCCCCCGCTTGAGCGCTCGGACCCATGCATCCGAGCACGCAAATGGGAAGTACTCGGCAAGCTGTTCTCCATACTGGTAGCCCATCTCGTAGTCAGTACCTTCGAGAAAGACCACAGGCATCACATTCTGTGGGATCATTAGCGGGTCCTCCTGTTTTTGCACAAGCGCCTATCGCAGACGATGGAGCCCAATGCAGTGCGGTCGCCAAGACGCTTCGAGATCCTGCGTAAGAGTCCATCGTCCAGGACATAACCCCTGCGCGCGCGAGTTGCATCGAGCGGGCTTTCTTCGCTCGGCTGCTTCTGAGAGGCCCAGAGGAAAAGCCAACTGGCTCTCGCAACTCCTCTAGTTGGGCCTCCATTCGTTGCCAGTCTCTTCGATTGGTTCATCTCAGCACCTCTAATCGAGAGAGTCTCCTTTCCTCATATGTTGCCAGGTCCCCGAAGTCGGGGATCCAACCTATCTCTGAGGGCATCGCCAATTGTGTTAAGGCTCAGTACGAGGATGAAGATGGCAAAACCCGCTGAGATCATGAGCCACGGCGCAGAGAGAAGGTATGCACGTCCATCTGCGAGAATATTGCCCCAGCTTGGCGTCCCTGCCGGCACGCCAACACCTATGAAGCTTAGGCCTGACTCCGCAATAACCGCATAAGCAAAAATGAAGCTTGCTTGCACAAAGAGAGGGCCCAGTGCATTTGGCAATATGTGCCTTATGAGAACTCGTAGCGTTCCAGCGCCCACCGCTACGGCACTGGCAACATAGTCCATCTCTCGGATTTGCAATGTGCTCGCATGAACGACGCGTGCTATACGTGGCAGATAGGCTATCGAAAGCGCTATGATTATGTTGCTGAGCCGTTGGCCGAGTACTGCTACGAGCGCAAGTGCCAGCATTGTTGCTGGGAATGACATGACAGTATCGACGAATCTCATCAGGAATGACCCAAGGAATCCTCGACTGAAGCCGCCTAGAAGTCCGACTAGCGTCCCCCCAATTGATGCAAGACTAGCAGCACTTGCGCCGACAAGCAGCGAAATACGTGCGCCATAGACCAGGCGGCTCCACAAGTCCCTGCCTAGATAGTCTCGTCCTAATAGACTTCGATCCCCCGGACGGTCAAGCCTTTGGCCTATCTTGATGCGGTTCGGATCCTCTGGAGCAATACTGGGCGCGAAGATCGCTACGACCACTACACAAACGACTAGAGCAACAGCGATGTATGTGGCAAGCTTTTTTAGGTTCATTGGCCTAGAATCCTCACTATGTATATCTTATCCGCGGATCTAAGACACCATAAAGGAGATCAATTGCCAGGTTTACCCCTGCCGTCAGAAAAGCGACAAGCATCAGGATTCCCTGAAGCACTGGGTAATCTCTTCTCAGTATTGAGTTGACAGTCAGTGAACCCAGCCCAGGTATCACAAATATGATCTCGCTGATGATGGCTCCCCCCAGCACCAACGCGACACTGATCCCGATGACCCCGAGAGTTGGTATCATCGAATTCCTCAAACCGTGGAAGACTATCACTCTCCACTCGTGGACACCCTTGCTTCGAGCTGTACGCATGTAGTCCTCGGAGAGAACTTGCAGCAGGTTGGCGCGTGTCATCCGAGCGATCACCGCCGATTGAGAAACGCCAAGTGCAAGTGCAGGAAGGAGCAGATGCTGTAACGTTTGAAGGAAACCCTCCGAAATCGGCACATAGCCCGCAACAGGTAGCAATCGTAGCTTCAGAGAGAACACCAGGATTAGATTCAGAGCCAGCCAGAAGTTTGGGACAGAAATACCCAATAGAGCTATGATCATGCAGGCAAAATCGATGGGCCCGCCTCGCCACACAGCAGCTAGTACACCAGTCGTCAAGCCCAAGATGATGCCTACCGTGCTAGCAAAGACCGCTAGGATGATGGTTGGCTCCAGTCTCGCTAGGATCAGACTTGCAACTGATTCCCCTGCATGCGTTATTGACTCGCCCAGGTCTCCGTGCACCAAGCTCCAATACCACCTTCCCAATCGCACATGCACTGGATCATTGAGGCCTAGTCGCTCCCGAAACTGGAGAATGTCTGCTCCTGTGGCTTCTTCGCCGAGGACGTAGAAGGCGGCATCTCCTGGTATGATACTCATGATCACAAAGGCAAGAGTGGCTACCACAAACACCGTTAGCAACGCACCGGCTATCCTTCGGGCAATGTATCCAAGCACTCGAGTCGCCTGCCAATCTCTGCCTATCTGGCAGCCTCGTATCGTAGGAAGCGGTGGCGACTAGCCCTCGTGACTAGTCGCCACCTCGGAACGCCAGATCCTACCGGTATCTACCCATCAAGCCACACGTTCCAGAAATAGAACTCTGGGAGGTTTGTGTACCCCTTGACCTCGTCGCGTACTGCTATGAGATCGTAGAAATCTCCGAGTTTGATGATCGGAACGTCTGTGTAGTAGAGAGCGTGAATCGCTTCCCAGATCTCGAAGGCTTCATCAGCGTCGGTCTCGAGGTACAAGGCCTCAACTAGAGCATCCTTCCCAGCGTGTACCCATCCCGGCGACTTCGCTCCGTCAATGCTTGTATGCATCAGTGGATGGGTTCGGTACGTGCTATCGAGGGGTGACAGATCCCAACGCTGTGGGTCCCGGAGCACTTCCTTGGACGTTGCCATATCGTAAGTCTGCAGGTCAACATTGATGCCCACGGCCTCCAACTGCTGCTCCAAGATGAGGGCGATGTTGAGCAATGCGTACTCCGTTGTGGAAGTGACAATTCTGACCGGCTCGCCACCATAGCCCATCTCGTCAAGGATTTCGCGAGCCCTGCTCGGATTCGCTTGGTTGTACAACTCCTCTCCCACCCGTGAATGCCAAGCCGTCTCAACCCACATGATGCCGGGGTCGAGCCTGTATGCCTCCGGATCTCCGACAACGCCTTCCATGATCTCGTCACAGTCGACAGCAGCCTGGATGGCTCGTCTCATGTCTCTGTTACCTCCAGCGCCTTCTGATTTATTGCTGAAGATAAGAGAGTACATCCACGGAGCTGACAGTACAACATCTACTTCTGGATTGCCTGCAAGTCGCATCCGATCATCGGGTGTCAGCGGCCATGCGATATGAAAGTCCCCCGACTCCACGCCAACAGCTCTCACTGAAGGTTCCGCGACGAACATAATCTTGATCTTGTCAAGGTATGGCACTCGGGCTCCACCGTAGCCATTCGGCGCCTCTTCCCTAGGCTGGTACTCGTCGAATCTTTCAAGGAGAACATATTGTCCCTTGCGCCACTCTGAGAACACGTACGGACCAGTGCCAACATAGTCGGTGATGTAGTTCTCAGTGCCTGCTGCTTCAACGATCTCCTTCGGAAGCACTACGACCGCGTAACGATTCACGGCAAGCGCATTGATAATCATCCCCATAGGGGAGAACAGTTCGATCTGCAGAGAGTATTTGCCGGTCTGCCTGATCTCCTTGACGTTAAAGCCGCCAAGCAGCGTGCCTCTGTCTTTGCACCTTTGTATCGAGGCCACAGCATCCTCGGCCGTCATCTCGTCGCCATTGTGGAAGAGAATGCCCTCTCGGAGCTGAATGGTATATGTTTTACTATCTTCGCTTAGCGTGTAGCCCTTTGCCAACAAGGGAACGGGCTTGAAGTTCTCGTCCATCGTAAACAGTGTTTCCAGCGCATGCCATGCAATGTAGCGAGAGTAGTTGAGCGTGGTGCCGTGCAGATCGAAGTGTGAAGGCTCTGCGGGCATAGCAACAACAAGAGTTCCCCCATACACCGGCTCTCCTCCTTGAGCAAGCCCCAAAACAGGGAGAGTCATCGACACAGCCAAAACGAGAATCGCGAGCATGACAACATGTCTTTTCATGACTGATAGCCTCCTTGGAAAATCAACCAGGAACTTCTTGCTAGAACTCAGCTACAACCTCAATGGCGGTAAAGATCACCTCCTCGCGGCTCAAGCTACCGCTCCTTCGGGAGAGACTCCCTTGCGAGTAGCGTCCGTCGCTTTCTCTTGCGCTTCAGAAGATCTCCTATAGGACTGCTCAAGATGTGCTTGTACAGCCTCCTCAATCCTTCTTTCATCGCCAGACAACAGACTCTCCAGCAAAGCGCAGTGCTCCCGAGAAACCTCTACCAGGCGGCCGATTCGCTCTCCCGCAGACAAGCCCGCCGAATTGAGTCGAAGCCTTAGTACATAGCTGTTTATGAGACCTAGGATCTGTGACATCAAATGGTCGTCCGAACGCTCTTCCAGAAGCAGCGCTAGTGCATAGTCGACCTTCACTGTAATGGGCTCTGTGCGTTTTCCAGCGAGATCCGAAACACCATCACGCAGCTCACTGAGAAGGCGCTCAACGCTAGCTCTAGCTACCTCGTCCACAGAGATGAGAAACGAAAGCCTGTGCATGATGTAGGGCTCAACTAGCTCGCGAAAATCGTAGAGTGTTTTGATTTCTTCCTGAGTCAAACCGCGAACCGTGGGCTGATGGCCGGGGATCCTCTCAACAAGCCCCTCTGCCTCTAGTTTTGCAAGTGCAGAGCGGATAGGAGTATTGCTAACCCCAAGTCGCGTTGCCAGATTCTCTATCGACAGCGGCTCGCCAATGTCGAGCTCTTCGGCAAAGAGCATCGACCGCACCCTTCTGTACGCCTCTTCGGCCAGAGTGCTTCTCTTCAGAGGATCGCTACTCGCCACTTCTGTGCTCGCCTCCCGGACTCGATGCATCATACACGATACATGATGCATCGCCAACTACGCGGCCTATGGAGACTGCTCCCATTAGATCACGAACTGCGCAAGAGGCGCCATTCTGATCTGGCCCTATCTACCCGCCCAGGGAGCATCACCATCCCATTCACTATGCAGATGCACCATACTCGCGTTACCTGAACCGCCCCGGGATTGCCGGAGCCTTCATGGCTTGAGTCTGGAACTCAGTCATAGAGTACAGTGTCTAGTTTCGCGGTACTGTCTGGAGGTTGATATTCACCACATGCTTCGTTCCAGATGTGACATCGATAGTGCCACTCTTGAGCCCGAGCCCGTGTTGCCCGCGAGATCCCGAGACGCAAGAGGATTAAGACCGGATAACCCAGAGTAGAATAGCAGCTCAGGCGATTGGTACCCTGGAGATCGAAGCAAGAGATACTCCAGGAGTAAAGGTGCGGATGTCAGGCTACTTATCCTGACTGATTCAGGCGTTACCATTCAGATCTACTCTCCAACTCACGAGTTGAGAGTTTCGCCTGGCAATCAACCTGAGGATCAGTCAAACAAGATTTGGATTGCTGATGCTGAGGAGTGGCAATTAGACATGCTGGGTGAGACTATACGGAAGGCGCATTCTAGAAGGCGGATTGATGACTAGTCCCTGGCAGGCTCGACTACCACTCCAACTTGCAGCAGCGCGCCGAAACGACTTCCCTGGCCACAGCCAGAGGCACGTCCTGTTGACCTTGGCCTTCTCGATATGCCGGAGCTTGTATTGGAGTAGATGAGTGCGAAATGTGCCGAGGCACGAGTATCGAGTCATCCGCTTCACCCAATTTGCGGTATCATAGATGGTTACTGAGCCGAAGCAGCAGGTTGATACGGCACACACTTCTGCTCTCAACCTCGGATGCTGTATCGGCGGACGGAGGTGGCACTCTGAATTTCTGATTGGACCTATCGTTTGAGGTAGGTACATCACTGCCCTGATCGGCACCACGCCAAGCAAGCAGTTGTGTAACATGCCTGTCTGCAGACTGGAGTGGCTTCAGGCGCGGGCTGCCATGTAGAGATAGGTCTCGTCATCGGCCGAGATCACCTGCCAGAAGGAGGAGTCTTGACTGAGTACTATCGACTCATGCTTGGCAGCCAAAGTAGCCATGCTGAGGAGTGCTTTGGCGGTGGTTTCGTGGGAGTTGATTTCGGTCTGGATGTTGACCTAGCTAGGCGTCTACCCGAGAAATGGCGGGACTTCAACGAGGAGTTCATACCAATCCTTCAGAAGATGTGGCCAGATGCGAGCAAGATAGCAGCCGGGCTCGCGTGCGGTGCAATCTGGACCGTTACGAAGGGAATGAGGAAGGGCGACATCGTGCTTTGCCACGACGGGAAAGGCCAATACCGCATTGCCGAGATCGCGGGCGACTACATCTACGCGTCCGGCGAGGCACTCAAGCATCGTAGACCGGTCCGATGGCTTGAGCAGACTGTCGCGCGCAGCGAGATGAGTGAGCCTCTTCGCAGATCTTGCGGTTCCCCGGGAACGGTTAGCTCTCTCTCGAAGTATGCTGACGAGATAGCCTACCTAATCCAAGGTGGATCTAGGCCAGCCATCCTCGTTACAGACGAGAACGTTGAGGACGCTGCGACCTTTGCGCTGGAGAAACACCTTGAGGAATTCCTCGTGCAGAACTGGTCTTCAACAGAGCTGGGCCGAACATACGACATCTACGAGAACGAGGGTGAGCTTGTCGGCCAGCAGTTCCCCACAGATACAGGCCCCATGGATATCTTGGCGGTCAGCAAGGATCGCAAGACACTGCTTGTTGTCGAACTCAAGAGAGGGCGCGCCACTGACGTAGTCGTCGGGCAGATCCTCCGCTACATGGGCTTTGCCCAGGATGAGCTTGCGGAGGCTGATCAGGAGGTACGAGGCATTGTGATCGCGCTCGACGATGACCAGCGGCTTCGAAGAGCGCTGGCCGTCGTACCTGTTGTGGACTTTTACCGCTACGAGGTGAGTTTCCGGCTTCTCAAAGGATGACGCCACGCGCAAAACGCACAAAGAAGGCGTCCGGCCTGCTCGGGAGGGAAGGAGTGGATTCCGCTTGATCAAGAGCACGTTTTCCCATTCCTGGACGGTCTACCTATGGGTGATTGGCGAAGCTTGAGACGACTAGCGGGCCCCTGCCGAATGGAGGCATTCGGAAGAGCGATTTGGGGCGACACGGTCCGGCGAGCCCCAGAATGGGGGAGTGCGTGACAGATGGTGGAGTTTAGCATTCCAGAAGTGACAGCGACGCTGGACAGGTTGATGTCGCTGAAGTCCACGTTCGACGGGAAGACTCAGTCCATTGGACAGTGGGTGGAAGAGACCCGCTCCGAGATTGCGAAAAATCGGTTCCTGATCTCTCTAGCATCAGCTGAGAACGACATTGCGATTCTGAACATCTTCCTCAGAGATCTGCTTGTCAGAGCCATCAAGGGCGAGATGGGAGAACGCGTTGCCGAGCAGCTGCAGACGACCATCCAGCACAAGAGCGATCTGACTATCGAGAATTACCGAAAGGTGCTCGAGCGAGCACACTACAGGTGGGGTGTGGACACGGGTTCGCAGGTCATCGCGGATGTTGTCAAGCACTTCGAGCTGGTCCTGAAATGGGATTGGCAATCCTACGTCAGGCTTGCGGAAGAGGAGCGGGGCACCAACTTCAGGTCTGACCCGCTCTTGCGAATCAAGAACATCAGCTTCAAGCTCAGGGATCTCGCCCTATCCAAATTCAGTCCGCATTTCGCAGCATTCGATCTGCATGTGACGCGTGTACCAACAAGACTTGGATGGCTCAACCTTGGGTTCCCGCTTCTGGTGGATCCCAACCTGGAGATGGGGAACAACCCTGGCAATCACAGAAACTACCTCTTCCTGCATGCGCTGTTCGTGCAGCTCTCCGAAATGACCGGTGGGAAGTTCACGCCGGTCGACATCGATAGAGTCATGTGGCATGTGGGCAAGTCGGTATGTGGCGCCAGAAGCAAATGTGGGGAGTGCCCCGTTGCGAAGACATGCCCGACCGGCAGTAGTAGGGCATGACTAGATACCCCGCGATCTCTGCTCAACTAGGCCAACACGCAGTTCCTGATACGTCCGCCAAGGGTACCTGGACGGATCCGAGGTGGTGGATATGGCAGCGACAGTGGTCGCCGCAACCACGGCATCCGTGGATCTCGCCGGCGTAGGGAGTTCTCCAATCGTTCACGTCAGGTCCCACTTCCAGGCAGGTCCTCTAGGAAGGTGAAGCACCGAACTGCCTTTGCCAAGGGATCTTCAGGCCCAGGAAGATGACAGAACGAAAGTTCTCCAATCGTTCACCCAGGCTCCACCAGAACAAGTTGGAACGCTGTGCCTGTCTTTCTTTACTCGCTTCGCGCGAAACCGAGACGATGTGTATGAATGGCGAACCAAACTCAGTGAGCCGTCAGCAGGACGAGGATTACGCCTCGCTCGTTGCCCATCGGCTCTAGCGCCTTGCCGACGAGAGAGCACGAACATGGATCTGTGCCGGACCAGCGCATCGCGTGGCCAGGAGTCGAGGAGCTGACGAGCAGATCTCCGGGCATGATGGAACCGCCCTCGTTGGTGACCTTGACTGGGACGATGCCCACAAGTGCGAGAAGGGCTTGCGCGCCTGACCCAGAACCCTCTCCCAGAGCTACACCTGGTTGCGATGAGATGACGCCTGCCACGAGCGTTGAGCACGCACATGAGGTGAGGCAGTACTCCTGCGGTGCGGCAGGATCAAGAGCCACAACATCTCCTGCCTCGACTGCTCCCGTCACTGTGACCCACTCCGCAACGTCTGCTGAATCGGTTGCGAAGGAGGAAGCACGGACGGTAGAGTCGCTGAAGACGTCGCCTTCGGCGGAAATACGGAATACTGCTGCCGTATCGGTTGACACAATCTCTCCAAGCACCAGCGAGTGCGCAACCCCCGCAGCGAGACCGAGTGCTTCGTGCAGCGTGGCAATCTGCGAAGGCGAGTGCCTTTCATCAGTATCCCCGTGGCCCAGCTGTCCATAGGGGTTCCCACCGAAGGAGAAGACATCTCCGTTGCTAAGGGCGACCAACGTGTGTCCACCGGCTGCGAGTTCCGCAACGTCAGACACCGCACTAATCCTCACTGGAGCGTCACGGTTCACAGTGTCCCCATGGCCCAGTTGGCCTTCTGTGTTTCGGCCAAAGGAATAAACTTCTCTAGTTTGCAGTAGAACCAATGAGTAGTAGTATCCTGCTTCAATGGCCACGACATTCGACAAGCCGGCAAGCTTAGCTGGCTCATCTCGATCCAGGGTATCGCCTAGGCCGAGTTGCCCTTCGTCATTACGACCGAAGACATACACATCGCCCTCCTGGGTTAGGGCAAGTGAGTGCTGATCGCCAGCGCTGACCGCGACAACGTTCGAAAGCCCCGGAACCTTCACAGGGACATATCCCCCCCCACTTCGACCAAGCGCCCCATGGCTGTTCCAGCCGAATGAGTAGACGTCGCCGTTTGTCAGCACGATGAGCGAGTGCCACGCACCTGCGGCCATGGCGAGAGCGCTTGACGGCAAGGGTATCTTCGTCGGTGTCGAGCAGGGATGTGAGGAGTTATGGCCTAGCTGACCGGCGTTGTTTGCACCGAATGAGTACACGTCCCCGTTCGCCAGGAGCACAAGGTTATGATCGTACCCCGCTGAGATGGCCTTCGCATCCGAAAGGGTAGGGATCTTCGTCGGCGTCCACCGATCTTCCAGATCCCCAAGGCCTAGCTCAGCCCAGTTGTTGGTCCCAAATGCGTACACGTCCCCGTTTTCGAGAAGAACGAGGGAGTGGGAAGCCCCTGCAGCGACCGCAACTGCCCCTGACAGAGTTCCAATCCGGACTGGCGAATGGCGGTCGACGTCATCCCCCAATCCAAGCTGTCCAGGACCGATCTCATGGTTCTCGCCAAACGAACACACACTTGTCCCGCTACCGGTGGCTAGCGGAGTGCTCGCGAATGTGCTGGGGGAAGGTGCTGTGACGTTCTGGTTTGGTGACTTGTCCCTCGCCCTCACTGTGTAGCAGTACCACATGCCGTCTTGTAGACCATCATCCGTGTACTGCGGGCTATCCTGCCAACCACTGCCACTACCCCCGGTGTTGCCGCTTGTCTCCTCGAAGTAGTACTCAACTCCCGCGATGTCTTGCGCCGTACTAGCGGTCATCTGGATGGTGTCTGCAGCCGTGGCGTGGGGAGGCACACTCCACGTCATGGGGTCCGGCCCCGGTGGCGTTGTATCTGGGTGGATCTCGATCTCCACGGGGCCTTCGTCCCTGCCCTCATCATAGACCATCGCGAGAGTAAGGGATGCTGGCCCGACTGGACACGCCGCTGATATCTCGACTCTGTATGGATACTCGCACTGCTCGGTTGCTCCGGGGGCAACGTCTGGATAATCCTTCACATCATTGAAGCCACCGTTCACGGTGATTACGTCCTCACTATAGGAGGCTAGGAATCCCTCTACTGAGTGAGCTGTTGCATCCCCAATGTTGCGAACCGTGATCCATAGCCGGATCTCCTCACCAGGCTCGATGAGGCCGTTGCCGTTGTTGGATCCATACACTGGATCGTCATCTACAACATGGTTCTCGTAGACGAGCTCCGGCTCCCCAGTCGCCTGGACATCCATTTCCACAGACAAGGTCTGATTGGACCCGTAGTTGGGATCGATCGTCACTGTACCCAAGTAGTGCCCTGGCGACAGTCCGGACCGATCCACCGTCACCGTGATCGGGTCTTGCTCTCCGGTACTCGATCCTGACGTCGGAGACACACTGATCCAGGCTTGGTTGTCTGAGATGCTGTAGCTCAGCGTCCCCCCGCCGCAGTTCCACACCTCGAACGTCTTGCTGGTACTTGTCGTCCCGAAGTCCAGAGAACTTGGGTCTCTACACAGCGTAGGATCAGGCGGCGCAAGCACTGTAATGTCCAGTGTGTTCGTTACACCGGGCAACGTGGGAACACTGGTGTTCCAGGTCCCATCTGGCAAACGGTAGGCACAGAAGAAGTGGTAGACGCCTGTCTTTGCCAAGTCGAGACTTCCTACATAGTCATAGCTATCGCTCGGTCCCAAAGTGATGTCGTTACGGAAAGTGAAGTCCGCAACCTCATC
>Ga0272444_10004215_pt1 | contig 12730 bp, 9 predicted proteins | sample SSMForm13_FD_201033 | JGI IMG/M metagenome (GOLD analysis project Ga0272444, IMG submission 201033) | Marine sediment archaeal communities from Little Sippewissett salt marsh, Falmouth, MA, United States - SSM-Form-13 | ecosystem: Environmental > Aquatic > Marine > Wetlands > Sediment ...
ACTTCGTGGCCGCTTGGGACAAGGTGATGAACCTGGACCGGTTCGATCTTGCCTGAGACCCGTGAGAGACGGCCAGTGCCTTGGGAATATCGTGTAACGTCAACGTTCAAGTAAATCGTGAGCGGAGTCCAACGAACTCCAAAAGGAAAGGAGCATCTGCATGAGCAACGAGACCAAAATGCCGCTTCTCGGCGACAAGTTTCCCGAACTCAAGGTGGTCACCACACGCGGCGTGAAGCAGTTGCCGGGCGACTACAAAGGGCAGTGGTTCATCCTGTTCAGCCACCCGGCCGACTTCACGCCGGTCTGCACGACTGAATTCGTGGCGTTCCAGAAGCGCTACGACAAGTTCAAGGCGCTGGGCTGCGAGCTCATCGGGATGAGCGTGGACCAGGTCTTCTCCCACATCAAGTGGGAAGAATGGATCAAGGAGAAGGTCGGCGTGGAGATCGAGTTCCCCATCATCGCCGACGATGGCAAGGTGGCCTCGACCCTCGGGATCATCCATCCAGGCAAGGGCAGCAACACGGTCCGCGCCGTCTTCGTGGTCGACCCCGAGGGCACCATCCGCATCATCCTCTACTACCCGCAAGAGCTGGGCCGCAACATGGACGAGATACTCCGAGCGGTAAAGGCGATGCAGGTGTCGGACAAGCACGGTGTGGCCATGCCAGCCCAATGGCCTGACAGCGAGGTGGTTGGCAAGAATCATGTCATTCTCCCGCCGGCAAAGGACGTGGCGGCAGCCAAGCAGCGCCTGAGCGACGCCAAGGCCGGGAAGTTCGAAAGCCTCGATTGGTGGCTCTGCCATAAGGAACTGAAGGACGCCTGATTCGTTGCGACCTTGTTGATCAACAGCGGCCAAGGCGGGCGGTCCATTGCTGGGCCGTCCGCTTCAGGCCGCAACACCAATCCAGACAGGAGTCCGAGGATGTTTTTTCAACAGTTCAAGGTAGGCGGTCTGGGCTGCTACTCGTACCTCATCGGCTGCCCGAAAAAGGGCGTGGCGTGCGTCGTCGACCCCGAGCGGCACGTCGAACGATACCTGGACGTCGCCCAGGAGAACGGCTTGCGGATCACGGACGTCTTTGACACCCACCTGCATGCCGACCATATAACCGGCAGCCAGGAACTGGCGGCGCAGACCGGAGCCACGATTCATGTCCACCCGGCCGTCGAAGCGGAGTACCCGCACGAGCCCCTTGCTGAAGGCCAACGGGTCCGGTTCGGTGCGGCGGAGATCGAGATCATCGAGACGCCAGGCCACACGCCGAATTCGGTGTCCTTGGCGCTGACGGATCACGCGCGGTCGGAGGATGTGCAGGCATTGCTGACGGGCGACCTGTTGTTCGTCGGCGACATCGGTCGTCCCGATCTGGCGGGCGAGGATCTGCTTGAACAGCAGGTGCGCAACCTCTACGACAGCCTCTACAGCAAACTCGCCCGATTCCCGGACTACACGGAGGTGTACCCTGCTCACGGTGAAGGCTCGCTTTGCGGCAAGGGCATGAGCGCAAAGCCGATGACGACGCTTGGATTCGAGCGGCGTAACAACCCTCTGCTTAATAAGATGCCGTTCGAGGAATTCCATGAGGTCATGACGGCAGAATTCCAGGTCCGGCCAGACAACTTCGCGGTCATGGTCGAGAAGAACCGCAAGGGACCGGTGCTGCTCAAAGAGACGGCCGCGTTCACCCGGCTGTCCCCGTCGCAGTTGGAGCAGGCGGTCCGCAACGGCGCGAAGCTGGTTGACGTCCGCAACCAGGTGGCCTTCGGGGCCGCGTTTCTGCCGGGCTCGATCAATATTGGCATGAAACCGGATTCAGTGAACTGGCTTGGGATGGTCGTCGATGCGGCATCCGAGATCGTCGTCATCGCCGACAGTGAAGCAGACGCCCGTGAAGCGGCTTTTCGATTCCGCCGCGCCGGGTACGACAGGCTGATCGGCTACCTGGCAAATGGGGTATCCGGCTGGGCCATGCAAGGCAGGCAGCTGGACCACCTGCCGCAACTGGCGGTGCAAAGCCTCAAGCACGTCCTGGCGAAGTACCGCGACCACGTCGTGCTGGATGTCCGGACCGACGCGGAGTGGCAGGGCGGGCACATCGAAGGGGCCGTGCACGTGCCGATCTCGGACCTTGTTCAGAACGGCACGGACTTGCCCAAACACAGGCACATCACAGCAGTCTGTGGCTCAGGCTACCGCGCGAACATCGCGGGCAGCTTCCTAAAATCTCAGGGATATGAGCAGGTTTTCAGCCTCATCGGCGGGATGACCGCTTGGAACGCAGCGAGCCGGGTTCAGTAGAGCCAAGCAAAGGAGAAGGCACTTGTCACCAAACAAGGCCTTGTGACTGGCCAACCTTCTTGGACTGTCGAGCCCGAAGGCACGGTCTAGGAAAGCCGGTTCTTGGTTAAGACACAAACCGGAGCAGGAGACCTCAGCTTATCACTTGTAAGCTACTACGAAATGGGCTACAAGTAGGGTGTTGGGAAACCAAAGGTTGCATCGGTTTGCCTTGTGAAACAGCCAATCAGACACGCCACCCAAACGCCCCCGGCTTACCCGCCGAACCGCACCGCGCCGGGGGCGTGCCCTTTTTCCTGTGTGATCAGATTCAAGCGATGCCCCGCCGACCAAGCTACATGGCATCGGCAGTGCGGTCCTGTTACGAAACCTCTGCCGCAAACCCTGTCGGCGGAGATTTCGTAGCATCTCAACTCGGAATGCGCGGTGAGTCAAGGTCGTGGTGCCAGATACGACCACTGGCGAAGTAGCCCAATAGTAGCCAATTCTCCCGCGAGTAGCCGATTCCTAGGCCGCACATTGATACGCCGGTGTCATCTTGCAGACTGAATATTGGATATTCAATCTGCAAGGATTCTCTGTTGTCCTTGCAGCTTCTGACTTCCCAAACACCGTCGCCATTCTGCGGCACCGCATAGCGCGGCGGGAACGATACCGTTTCCTTGGCCGTGCCTAGTCAAGACCTCTTTGCTCGCGTCTGACTTCTGCCATCGACGGCGTAGGCAGCAACAAGCCGCCTTTTGCACACCAACAGTCGCAGCTGAACAACCACTGCGGGAATCTCCGTGCACAAGAGACTGGTAACACGAAATAGAAAAACGTATCATGGCGTGGTGCTGGATAGTTCATCGGCTTGGCCCTCTGCCGGAACCCCCAATGCCAATGGCTGGGAATCACCGATGCGTTTGGGAGAAAGTGCCGGTTCGGCGAAGTGCGTGCTGGCTATGAAGGCAACGCAGCTGGCTGCAAGGCCTGTGGCACGCGTTGCCGTGATGTGGAGGAATGGGTCTCATGACCGTCCGCAAGACGTACATTGTAACCATAACGGCCGTTTTATTGGCTGTTGTTTTGGCCGTGGCTGTGCTGCGTTTCTCAACGTATTCGCGCCCCGACGAAATCGCTGGGCGGACGATCGTGGATCTGGCGGGCAGGAAGGTCTCCGTTCCTGACGAGGTGACGCGTCTTGTCGCCCTTGGGCCGGGCGCGTTGAGGCTCGTAGCGTATCTCGGCGCGACGGATCGGATCGTCGGCATCGAGGACATGGAAAAACGCATGGCCCAAGACCTCTACGTGCGTCCGTACGCGCGGGTTCTGGACGAGGCCTTCCTGACCCGTCCGGTCGTCGGCACCGGTGGGCCGGGTGCACTGCCCGATCCCGAGCAAGTGCTGATGTGCCGGCCGGACCTGATTGTCGCCATCGGCATCGATCCCGGGCAACTGGACAACATTCAGGCAAAGACCGGTGTGCCGGCGGTCTACCTGTCATACGGCGAGCTAGGCGTCTGGCGTGAGAAGGCCAGCCATTCCCTGTCGCTTCTCGGCGACCTCCTCGGCAAGGCCGAGCGCGCTGCTGCACTCAACGAATACGTGGTGCAGCTCCAGCAGGATCTGAAGACACGGACCGCGGACATTGACGAAAACGACATGCCATCGGCGTATTTCGGGGGAATCTCCTACAAGGGAAGCCATGGCCTGGACAGCACCCAGGCCGGCTATCCTCCAGCCTGCATGGTCGGGGCACGCAATCTGGCCGACGGGCTGGGCACGAGCGGGCACTTTTTCGTAGACAGAGAGCAGATCTTGACCTGGGATCCCGACTTCATTTTTGTCGATGCCGCAAGTCGTTTAATCCTGGATCAGGACTTCCAGCAGAACAGGGGATTCTATCGGTTGCTGAGCGCCTCCAAGTCCGGCAACGTGCGCTCGGTGTTGCCATACAACTATTACAACACGAACATCGAGTTAGCCTTGCTTAACGCTTATTTCATCGGCAAGTCCCTTTATCCGGAAAGATTCCGTGACATCAGCATGGAGGAGAAGGCCCACGAAATAATGGAAACGTTCCTCGGCACCCGTCCTGACCAGCAAGTGCCGGCGTACCGGTCCTTGCGCTTCCCCGAAACCGGTCCGGTCATGTGGAGGTGACATGCCCGGAATAGGCCTGAAAGAGCAATACGGACGACATGTCAGGCGAAAGCTGTTCGTCGGTGGCGTGCTGTTGATCCTGATCGTTATTGCCGCCCTGCTTTCGCTGCAAACCGGCGCGTATCCCCTCGGTATCCAGAAGATGGCCGCGGCGCTGGTGGGACAGGCCGATGGTCCCACGGAGCACGTTTTCTGGAACATACGCGTGCCGCAGGTTCTGGCGGCGCTGCTGGCCGGCGCATGCCTTGGCCTGGCTGGCACAGCGATGCAGAACGTTCTGAGGAACCCGCTTGCTTCGCCTTTCACACTTGGCATCTCACAAGGGGCCGTTTTCGGCGCGGTGTTCGCGATCACCGTCCTCGGCGCAGGTGGGTTCGCTGTAGCGGACTCTGACGTGGCGTCGCCCTGGACGCCACATCTCATCGTGGGTTGTGCGTTCACAGGCAGCTTGATCACGGTCGCCGCACTGGTCTGCCTTTCGTCGCTGCGCGACCTGTCGCCCGCCGCGCTCATTCTGGCGGGCGTCGCGATTAGCGCCTTCTTCGGGTCGGCGACGATGCTACTGCAGTACTTCGCCTCGGACATCGAGATCGCGTCGGCTGTTTTCTGGACCTTCGGCGATCTGAAGAAGGCCCAATGGCCACAGCTCGCCGTGATTGCCATCACCCTGCTGCCCACTGCCGCATACTTCCTATGGAGAGGCTGGCACTTCAACGCGATGGTGTGGGGAGACGATACGGCCAAGAGCCTGGGGATTGGTGTCCATTCGCTTCGGCTCACGACGCTCGTGCTCGCCGCCTTGGCCGCGTCGGTGACCACCGCGTTCATGGGCATCATCGGATTTGTCGGGTTGATCGCCCCGCACATCGTGCGCATGGTCATCGGGCAGGACCACCGGTATCTGTTACCCTACTCGGCCCTGGCCGCGGGCCTCCTTCTGCTCGTCTCCGACCTGCTGGCCCGAACGGTGATGGCTCCCATCGTCCTGCCGGTCGGCATTCTGACGTCCTTCGCCGGGGCTCCCCTGTTCCTCTATCTGCTTGCCAAGCACCGGAACCTACGCTCATGATCCTCCGGATAAACGATCTCCGTTTCTCCTACCAAGGCGCGGACATCCTGCAAGGGACCACATTCGAGGTGCCTTCAGGTTGCCTGGCGACAGTTCTGGGAGAGAACGGTTCAGGCAAGACGACTCTACTGAAGACCATCAACCGGTTGCTCATCCCTAAGGGCGGCACGGTATTGATCGATGGCGAGGCAGTGGCCGAGATGAGCGGACGGGAGCTTGCCAGGCGCTTTGGCTACATGGCTCAGCGCCAGGAGGCGGCCCACTGCACGGTGTTCGAGGCGGTCCTGCTCGGGAGAAAGGGCGGCAGCGGTGGCCGGGCGAGTGCCGAGGACATTGAGAAGGTCGAAGATATCCTGCGGCTGGTTCATCTGGAGACGCTCGCCATGCGCTCCGCCGCCGAGTTGAGCGGCGGGGAATTACAGAAAGTCGTCCTGGCCCGGGCGCTGGCCCAAGAGCCGAAGGTGCTCTTGTTGGATGAGCCCATCAACCACCTGGACCCGGCCAACCAGATCGAGGTGATGAGCCTGCTGCACGCCATCACACGCGACCTCGGCATCACGTCATTGGTCGTCACCCACAATCTGAACAATGCACTCCAGTTCGCCGACCGGTTCGTCTTCCTCAAGAACGGCCGCGTCTGGGCGGCCGGGGGAAAGGAAGTGGTCAGTCCCGAGACGATCCGCAGCACGTTCCGCATCGAGGTGATCATTGAGGAGATCGCGGGCGTTCCCGTCGTCGTGCCAATGGTGCACGGGCTTCGCACGCACCGGCATTTTGATGAGTCGGGCCGCTCCCGCGAACATACGCATGAGGTCGACGGCCACATCTATGACCACGAACACGAGCGAAAGGAATCGAGACCGTGAATGCTGCAAACCCGAGGGCCGAGGTCAAGGCGCTGTTGCTGAACGGTAATCTCGCCGCCGTTCTGAAGCAGGCGGCGTAGCTTCACGGCCACTATTGCCCGGGCCTCGCTTTTGGCGTCCTGGCGGGCTGGGCCGGCCTGAAACGGCTCGGTTTCGACAACACCGACATGGAAGAGCTATTGGTGGTGGTCGAGTGCAACAGTTGTTTCGTGGACGGCATGCCTAGTCAAGCCTCCTTAACTAGCGCCGTCCGCTGGTCAAGGTCTCTTTACTGACGCTCGAGTTCTGTCGTCGATGGCATGGGTGACGAACACCTGGTTTGCACGATAACATCGCCAGTGTTAGCGTGCGGCCGGTGGGTTACCTTGGCGACCATGCCGGTACGGGCCATGTCGTCATTCTGTTTCTGGAGAATTGCCTGCCAGGCAATAACGGAGAAATGGAATACCTGGCGTCCTGCCCCGATTGCCATGACTCTCGGCGGCTCAGTCCGAAGACGTGAGCCTGGCAATGCGGTCGTGAATCAACTGCTTGAAGGCTTCCTTCCGCTCGGCGGATAGGTGGGATTCCGCAATTCGTTCCAACATCCAGGGGCGATTGGCGTAGTCGCCAATGCGCTCCTCCGCCAGTTGCGTCGGCACGCCGAGTGTAGCGGCGAAGGTTAGTAAGTTGCGGCGGGTTATGCGGTTCTTCCGGCCGGTTAGCGTCAGGGCCAGTTCTTCGCTTTCGTCGGGAATCACAATGCGACTAGACACTAAGTCATACGCTGGCGACAGGGCGACCGTGTCCTTCTGCGTCAGCAGCGAGAAGTTCTTCAGGTGCGCGTCGCCATTGCCAGTCACGAAGCAGTAGAGCACCCGCTCAAACAGGTACTGGACATCGAGATCGGGGAACGTGCAGTATTGCCGCATGGCCCTACCGATCTGCTCGTAGCTGCCGTCGTACTTTGGCTTGTCGAGGATCTGGGCCATGTCCTCACAGGGCACCTTCTGGTCTGCCCCAGCGCGGTCGAATCGCCGGACGACGTAGGCCCACGCTCCGTCCGCCAGTGGCAGCAGGATGTTGGGGGCGGTGCGAATGCCGCACTCAGCTGCCATCTGCATGCACAGGTACTCGTTCTCCGGCAACTGCGGGAATGTTGTGGTCTGGGGTTTGAGGATGAACCGGCCTCCCACCGGGGCCGCCACGAGTTCGTCACCCTCGAGACGGACCGACAGCTTGGGCTGCATGCCCGATATCGACAGCTTGCCGACCGATTCTTGGGCGACGAGCGTAACTTCCGACAGGTTCAGCCGAATCCTGGGCTCGATCGGTTTGCCGAAGACGGCTCGTAGCTGCTTGGCTGTATACATGGTCTACTCCGCCGGCTTGATGGACACCGCGCCGATGCAATCCCGACAAGTTGCCAACAGCATGCCGAACCGGTCGGCTGGATCGACCTTCAAGACCTTGGACGCGATCTCTTGATACCAGCCCTCCGGCAGCAGCCCCTCAAAGAATGCTGGCAGCTTCTCGCTCTCGTACGGCTCGGCCCGCAGGGGAAGGCTGAGCGAGATGGGCTTGCCGCGAGCGAGGTAGGCTGGCTCATATTGGAACACGTAGCCGCGGCCGGTCTCACAGAGCCGGCCCGCCAGACGCTTCCTGAAGTAGACGTTAGCCCTCCGTCCGCTCATGCTTGACCACTCCCACTTCCCTGGAGAACAGGCGCAGCACCTGATTGACCTTGTCCAGACGGACGGTCTCCTTGCCCCGTTCCAGTTCCCGTATGAAGCGTAGCCCGACGTTGGCCCGCTCCGCGAGTTCCGCTTGTGAGAGTCTGGCCCGTTTGCGCAGTTGCTTGACCTCTTCTGCCAGACGCATTGCACCTTCTCCAATCACCTAAGCTACCGTCTCTATCGGATTCCTGGCCGATTACCTTTCACCATTCTATACCCTAACAGGTACGATTCAAGGCAATTGCGCCCATGCTGAACCAAGCCAAACCAACAAAGAGCCAGATATAGTACCCGATAGGGTACTATTCGCCGCCAATTCTGGACTTCCGAGCGGGATTGTACCCGTCAGATGGCAATATTGTACCCGTTCGGGACAGTGCCGCCACAACAAGGCGACGGCCCCGAACTTGATGGTTTGGGCCCATTTCTGCCAATCTGTGCGCCATTGACGTAAGTCTTTGATACTGCGAGGCCCCCGCGGGATTCAAAATCCCGTGAGGTTCACCCCTCGTGAGGGTTCGACCCCCTCCTCCGGCACCACGTATTCTCTTGCGGTGCAATGACTTACAGTAGTTGCTCTTGCAGTTCTGCTGAAACTCCCAAAACGGCGAGTCACCGATAAGTCACGCGACTGAGGCGGTTCTTCCATTCGTGTCCTTCCATGTGATGCCAGAAAAACTGTCCGAACCCCCATTTCTGTTTGCTCCAGCAGCTAAACGGTGCCATAGTCACTCTTGAGGGAGCGTTCGGGCAGTCCGAATGCTTGAACTGACATTGCGGGGATTGTGACCACCACGACTGCCAGAGGCCTGGGCAGCGGCGGCGGTTGCGATCTCCGTTTACTTTTGCGCTGGACTCAGATGGGATCTGCCTCTGGAAGTTGAAACAGTTCCCACACGGGGCGCTGTGCCTTTGTCGCGGCGCTGCCGGCAGGAATTCTGTCGTACATGCAGAAGGGATGGCGAGAATGGATATCGACCGACGCGTCCGCTTTACGGTCATGTGTTGCCTGGCAATCTTGCTGGTCGGGGCGGCCGGCGGCCAGCGCGTCCATGCCGGCGACTTTGTGTATGTCGATGGCGAGTTGCTCGACGCCAACTACGCCGGCACGGTGGCTCTCGGGGAACTGACGGATAGTCAGTCGGGAACCGGCACGCCCGACTATCCCGGCGACCTCGATAGCCAGGCGCTTCCGATGGTCAGCGTGGCGGCGATGCCGGAACCGGGTCACGGCGTGATCGATTTCTATCACAAGGGTTGGGCCGCCGACACGCCCGGCGCCAACATCCCGTTCCTGGGATTGTTCCAGCAGGGCAAGGTGGAGTTTGAAATCGGCACCGACATGCACGCCTGGGCCTCGGTGGGCGGCGACCAGACCTTCGACGTCGGCACCGGGTTGCTCGCGCCGGCGTACGTCAAGTCGGGAACGACCGTCGGCGGACTCGTCTATGACCTGATGCCCGGCGTGGACTTCCAGGAGGCGTTCGACGATTACATCAGCGTCAGAGTCTACCTGAATTTGTCGACCGAGTTCTATTACAGCGCTGAGCGTTACACCGAGCCGTACTCCGACGCTCATGTGTGGCTCGGCGGCGATACGATCGGCCACGGGGGGAGCGATTTCCAGGTTCTCCACAACGGCGACGTGGTCTGGGAAGCCAACACCGACGGCTGGCTGTTGCCCTCGGCGAGCATCGCGATTGAAGCCCGATACGGTGATTCCATCGGCATCGAGGGCGGCGTCACCTCGCAGATCGGCGTCGACGGTCTTCGGATCAACGACGGCGAGACGTGGTCGGGCCAGGCCAACATACTGTTGGCAGGCCAGATGGAGTTCGAGGTCATCCCCGGCGCCAAGCCGAGCACTCCCCTGATGGCAACGAACGTGGCGCAGGACGCCCCGTGGTTGTTCGAGGTGTTCGACGACACCGAGAAGTTCGAGGGACTGGGCATCGACGATCCGATCTGGCTGGCGCCGGAGAATTCCCCCGCATATCTGATCGAGGTCTCGGGCCTCAACGAGGTCGGCGATTCGCTCCTCTCGGCCATCGAGTTGCCCGAGTTGGGCGACGGGTATTTCGACGTCTTCGCGATCGAGCCCGAGAGCGGCGAGTGGGTGCTGATTGTCGAGGACGCGATGGCGGGCGATCAGGTCGTCCTCGACCCTGAGACCGCCACGATCATGATTGACGGGTTCGAGGACGATTTCATGTACCCGTTCAGTTCTCCGATCGGCTTCGTCTTCGAACCGTTCTCGATGGCCGAGGTGACCATCACCCCGGTTCCCGAACCCGCCACGATGTCGCTGTTGGCTTTGGGGCTTGGAGCTTTGGCAATGCGCAAGCGCAGAAGGTAGCAAGAACCACGACACAACCCAACGGCGAGCGATCCGCAGGTTCGCCCGCAATAACCTGCCGCCGCTCCTCGAAGCTTCACGGCTTTGCGAGCGGCGGCTTCTGTTTGCTCCTCGATTCAAAATCCCGTGAGGTTCACCCCTCGTGAGGGTTCGATTCCCACCTCCGGCATCAGCTTACTTCTTGAACCGCAGGGGCTTACGACAGCCGTTCTTCTGTTTCTGCTGAAATCCTCCAAACAGCAAGTCACCGGTAAGTCACGTGATTTGAGTGACTTCTGTTCACTGCGTGGCAAGCCCCGGTAGCCCGGCCGACGATGGACATCGATCTACTGGGTCGGACCAGCAACTCCATCGGCGGGATTATCGGCGTCTTCCAGGATGTCTGCCGACATCTGGGTTTCTACTCTGGCTCCGCCCCCGGCGGTGCCTGTGTCCAGCGCCAGTCCCATCCCCGAGGGAATATCGGCTTTCCCACTTTCTTCTCGACCTCGGCTGCCAGAGCGTAGAGTTCCTTCGAACGCTGCTGCCAGCCGGAGGCGAGGAACCACTGATGGCCAGCCTTGCCGGGATGCCACCGCCAGGCTCCTGGAGGATTGTTGTCGAGGCAGCGCTGGGTGCTGAGGCTCTTCCACATGTACTCCAGGCGTTCCGCCAGGTGACGCTGGGCGCGCTGGGCCAGTTCCGCGCCGAGCTTGGCCTTGAGGTCGTCGTCGATCAGCGCGTACTCGATGGCGATGCGGGCCTCACACTCCTGAAGCCCCTCGCGGAAGGCCTCGAAACGGTCGGTGGCTGCTGGTCCCTCGGGCGCCGCACCCAGGATGGATGTGTAGACGCCGAGGTTGCGGCGGTTGGCCTCGGGGTAGCGCTCCGAGGCGTCCCCCACCCGGCGACCGCGCTTCTTGTCTTCGATGGCGTACCAGAAGTCGCCGCCCAGGCGGCCGACGCCGCGCTGGTCTCCGGTGATGTTGGTCTCAGTGAAGAACCGCCAGCGGGCGACCGGATAGCGGTCCAGGCCCGCGTTGCGCTCGTAGATGGCCACGTTGTCCGGCTGGCTCCACCCGTACAATGCCTTGTCGGTGACCGGCTCGCGCTGGTTGGTCTGCTTCATGCCGTCGGCGAAGCGGATGGCACCCCAGACACGCGTGTCGTAGCCGACCTTGGCGAGGCCGCGATACGTCCGGCTCTTGCCCGAGCACCCGTAGTGTGACTGCACCACCCACGGGGCGTTGCCAGTGATCTCGTTGAAGAAGACCACTTCTTCCTTGGTTGCCCCGGTGTCGCTGAAGACCCCCAGCATCATCGCCTCCTCCAGGCCCCGGGCAGCCAGCCGCTGCCGGACCTGGCGCATCAGCGATGCCCACGGTTGCCTGCTCTCCGGCGCGGTGTAGGGAAACAGATGTGTGTTTTCGACCTTGCCGGACGTGACCACAGGCACCAGCGGGCCCAGCCCCAGCCTGCCGCCCCGTTCGAGGATATTCAGCGCCTGCCGGGCCTCGCCGATGCCGACCGGGCGCTTCCGGCGCGGGACCTTCCGGAGTGTGGCCTCCGGAATCGCGGACGCCTCGGGGATCATGTACATCTCCCAGACCAGCAGGATCACCGCCGTCGGCCGGCCCATGTGTTTCAGCGCCAGGTCGAGGTACCTGTCCATGATCGAGAAGTCGTGCTCGTACTTGTCACGGTCCTTCTTCACCCACCGTACCATGGCTTCCTCGTGACCCATGTTGGTATGCCCGATGAGCGGGACGTAGAGGGTCTTGTTGCCGAATTCCCCCAGCAACTTGAGGGACCGCGTGATGTGTAGCCAGTGCTTCTCACTCCAGAGCGGCACCTTGTACTCCAGTGCCGAGGTATCCGGCGACTGGATGCAGTCGACCCAGGTTCGGTAGTCGACCGGGTCCGGCAGCGTCCACTCCAGCACCTCGAGGCTGACGGGAACGTCGCGCCGCACGCCCGACGCCGAAACCGACAGCCGCCCTTCGTACCTGCCGGTGCTGATCTCCTTCGGGACATGAACCGTCATCCACACGGAGTGCCGCCCTCTGGCCGAGGGAGCCTTGGGCGGCGTCACCGCCAGGCAAGCCAGCGGCCCGCTGCCGGCCCGCCATCTCCTGTTGCGCCCGTCCCACGGATGGCCGTAGCGGATCCGGATTTGCGAAGCGGGGATCTTGCCGCCAGGCCCTTGAAGGTCACTGGCAACAGCTCTGGGCGCCTCGGTCGCGCCGGCAATAACCACCTTGCCGGAGAAGCAACCGTTACGCACGCCGACGA
>Ga0272444_10004217_pt1 | contig 12727 bp, 8 predicted proteins | sample SSMForm13_FD_201033 | JGI IMG/M metagenome (GOLD analysis project Ga0272444, IMG submission 201033) | Marine sediment archaeal communities from Little Sippewissett salt marsh, Falmouth, MA, United States - SSM-Form-13 | ecosystem: Environmental > Aquatic > Marine > Wetlands > Sediment ...
CAGCAAATCGACCACCATCACCGGTGGCCGCCGCTCGGCCAGGTCGAGCAGGTAGGCGTCGTAATGCGGATACCACGCGGTTTTCGCGCCCTGGTCGGCGTACCATTGCCGAATGCGAAAGGTGCGTCCGGGTTCGTTGCAGACAACCAGCACCGGTTTCATCGGTTTTCCTTTCTCGTTACGGCCGGGCGTCATGCGGATTGTGACAGGCCTCTCTTCCGCGAGAGACGGCCGGCGTAGAACGTGCGGGCAGGTCTCCTGGCTTCGGAGTCGAAAGCAACGCCGCGCCTTCCCGCTGATTGCAGTGGCTGCAATGCGGCGTTACGTCCTCCGTTACAGTGGCGGGACCGCGCCGGATTTGCACCGGCTTCCCTGGCGCCCGAACGAGGGCTTATCATCGACCGACGGCGTTCGACTGTCAAGGTTTATCAGAGTTCGAAGGCGAGAGCGGCGCGAGCGTCGACTTCCGGCGCGATCGGTTCGCCGCGCTCGGGACCGGCGTCGTAGGTTTCGTCGAACCAGCGGACACGACCGGCGACGGCGAAGCGGATTTTCGGCGCGGGGTAGAACGTCACCCCGGCCAACAAGCGGGTATAGCCGTCTTCGTCGGCGGGCAGGCGTTCGCCGTCGATGCGGCTGTCGGCACGGCCGTAACCGGAGGCGTCGAGATCCGGATCGAAACGTTCGACGCGCACGAAGGGCTCGACCAGGCTGATCGGCCGCACGGCCAGCCAGCCGGTGGCGGCCAGGCCGTTGCTGGTCGGACGCGTTTGCGGTTGCGACCAGTGGTGATCGAAGGATCCTTCCGCGCCGATGTCGAACATCCGGTAGTGCCAGTGCAACATCGCGGCGAGAACGGCGTCGCGGTCGAGCTGGTCGCCGGGCGGGTCGTCTTCGGTGAAGTAGCGCCCGCCAAGCGATAGCGACAAGTTGCGTAGCGCGCAGTCGGTGAAGGCCGGGATCAACGTTACGCGCGCTTCGATAGCTTTGTGTTTGCCGACAGTGAAGTTGCTCGCGCCCGAACCGTTGGACACCTGCAGGCGGTAGCCACCGTAACCGGCGGGGAACTCGCCGACCGCCGCCACACCCAAGTCGGTCAACTCGCCCAGCCAACCGGCGCGGTCGACCAAAAGCCGATCGATAAAGCGCCGCGTTTCCGCGCGCTCGACGAACCCGATCCACGGCGTCTCGGTCATGCCCGCGTCCACGCCGAACCAGAGGCGGGGCTGCCAGACGATGTGCGCGTAACGCAGCACGACCTCGAAGCGTCCTTCGTCGGGGGTGTCGACTTTTTCGGTGTCGCCGTCGCCGTCGACGTCGGCTTCGAAGCTGCGCACCCGTTCGACGTCGGTGGCCAGGCGCGCCGTCCACAGTGGATAAGGTTCGCCGGTGACCACCAGCCGGGCCAGTGGAAATTCGAAGGAGGAAAAATCGTTGCTGGCCGCGCGCGGGTCGTAGTCGCCGTCGAAGGTCGGCAGGTAATAGACATAGTTGAAGTGCGCTTCCCCGCCGACGTCGATCGCGTGAGCCACGCCGACGCCAAGCAGCAGAATCAACAATGTACTCATTGCGAGGTTGCGCATGCCGCCTCCATGACCGCTTCCCGGTCATCCTAACACAGAACCGCCGGCGCTTGACGATGACCGCTTGGGAAAAATCGAATCTCATGATAAAAAGAACCAACTTCCAATCAGGAGCGGAATTTGCAATATGCCGCAATGGGAAAAGTACTGTGGGTTGACCTGAGTACCGGCGACATCCGCGAAGAAACGATCCCCGATGAAATGATCCGGCAGACGCTGACCGGCGTCGGGCTGGCCGCGAAGCTGCTGATCGAGCGCATCCCGGCCGGCGCCGATCCGCTCGGTCCCGACAACGTGCTCGGCTTCACCGCGGGGTTGTTGTGCGGGACCGGCGCGTTTTTCCAGGGGCGCTGGATGGTGGTCGGCAAATCGCCGCTGACCGGCGGCTGGGGCGACGCCAACTGCGGCGGCAACTTTGCCCCGGTAATCAAGCGCTGCGGTTACGACGCCGTGTTCTTCACCGGCATCAGTGAGCATCCGGTGTACCTCAAAGTGATCGACGGCAAACCGGAGTTAGTCGACGCGGCGCACCTGTGGGGTGTCGACGCGCTGGAAAGCGAAGGCAAGGTGCTGGCCGAAGTCAACGATCCGCGAGCGCGGGCGCTGGTGATCGGTCCGGCGGCGGAAAAGAAAAGCCTGATCTCCGGCATCGTCAACGACCACGGACGCATCGCCGCCCGTTCGGGAATGGGCGCGGTGATGGGCGCCAAGCGCCTCAAGGCGGTGGTGATGGCCGGCAGCCGTCCGGTTCGCGTGCACGATCGCGCGCGCATCAAGCAGGCGTCGCAGAAGCTGGCCAAGTGGCTGGACAGCGCGGCCTGGCTGCGCACTTTTTTCACCGCGGGCCTGCTCGGCTTTACCGGTACGCTGATGCGCAAGATGCCGGGCGTAATCGGCATGACCGCCGACCAATACAAACTGGGCATGGGCAAGTACGGCACCACTTCGACCAACGTGTTGTCGAGCGAAAGCGGCGACTCGCCGGTGAAAAACTGGAAGGGCGTGGGCTATCGCGACTTTCCGAAGAAAACCCATTCCGACAAACTCAATCCGCAGCGGCTGGCCGATCGCGAAACGGTGCGCTACCACTGCCACGGCTGCCCCTTCGGCTGCGGCAGCATCTGCGACGTCGACGGCAAATACAAAATCCGCAACACGCACAAACCCGAATACGAAACTTGTTGCGCGTTCGGCGCGCTGATTTTGAGCAACGACCTCGACGCCGTCTTCCGCCTCAACGACATACTCAACCGCGCCGGCATGGACACCATCTCGGCTGGGGCGACGGTGGCGTTTGCCATCGAGTGCGTCGAGCAAGGCGCGTTGAATAAAGAAGACATGGACGGCATCGATTTGTCCTGGGGCAATGCGGAAGCCGTGGTTACCTTCGTCGGCAAGATGATCGACCGCGACGGCATCGGCGACTTGTTCGCCGACGGGTCGAAGGTCGCGGCGAAAAAAATCGGCAAGGGCAGCGAGGCCTACGCGATGCACGCCGGCGGGCAGGAACTGCCGATGCACGATTCGCGCTTCGATCCGGGCTTCGCGTTATCTTACGTGCTGGAGCCGACGCCGGGGCGGCACACCAACCACGGCTACCAGTGGATCGATCTGTTCGCGCTGCACAAGGTCTTCAAGGGGCTGCCGAAAACCAAGCCCTATTACACGACCAAAACGCATTACCATCCCGACGGCAAGCCGGAACTACAGGCGGTCGCCGGGCAGTACATGCAGTTGATCAACGCCGCCGGCGGTTGCCTGTTCGGCGCGCAGATGGGCGGCCACGTGCCGTTGGTCGAATATCTCAATGCCGCCACCGGGTGGGATTACGAGCCGGAACACTACCTGCAGATCGGCGAACGGATACAGAACATCCGGCAGGCGTTCAACTTCAAACACGGCATCGAGCCGCTGCGCGATTTCAAGTTACCCGCGCGCGCGTTGGGCGAACCGCCGCTCGATGACGGATCGCTCAAGGGCGTGACGATTCCGTTTAAGCAACTCAGCGAAAACTACCTGCGCCGCGTCGGTTGGGACGAACAGACCGGCAGGCCGACGCCGGAGAAACTGCGCGAACTGGGGCTGGACGACTTGATCGACGACCTGTACCCGAACACGCCGGGAGAGTGAACGTGGCCTATCGTATTACCGAGAATTGCAACGGCTGCACCGCTTGCGCGCGCGCCTGCCCGACCCGGGCAATTTCCGGCGAGCGCGACAAGCTGCACGTGATCGACTCCGAGCTTTGCGTTGAGTGCGGCACCTGCGGTCGCATCTGCCCGCACGACGCGATCGACGACCCGCAAGGCAATCGCTGCGCGCCGGTTAAACGCAGTCTCTGGCCGAAACCGGCCGCCGTGGGTAAACGCTGCGTCTCGTGCAGTCAGTGCGTCGACGTCTGCCCCTTCGGCTGCCTGGAAATGCAACTGCCCGCGAAGTCGAAAGACCTGCACATGCTGCCGGTGCTGGTCGCGCCGAAAAAGTGCGTCGCCTGCGGCTTGTGCGTCGAGATCTGCCCGCTGGATTACCTGGAGTTGCAGGAAGTGCAAGTGTAAGTGCAAGTGTAAGTGCAAGTAGGAGCCGGGAACCGGGAAAAGTAGAAAGTAGATAGTAGATAGGAAACTACAAACCTCCAACTACAAACTACACATGTCACTCCGACCGAGTAACGCCACAAGCGTTACGAGTGGAGGAATCCCTTTCCCACGCGACTGAAAGGGATCTCTCCGCTCCGCTGCCTGCCTGCGCGCAAGGCTTCGGCGGGCAGGCGCTCCGGTCGAGATGACATTATCAAGAAGTAGTTGGTAAGTATGGAACCACCAACTACAAACTAAGGACTAACGACTACCGCAGCCTCAGCACGACGTACATCGTGCGGCCTTCGCGGCTGACCAGCAGCATCGCCTTGCTGCCCGATTTCTCGATCATCCGCTTGAACTGCGCGACATCGGTCGTCGCTTTACGGTTGACTTCCAGAATCACGTCGCCGATCTCAAAGCCCGCCTGCGCCGCCGGTCCGCCGTAGAAAACCTGCGTGACGACCACGCCGTCGATCTCGTCGGCGATCTTGAAGCGGGCGCGGATCATCGCGTCGAGGTTGGCCACTTCCAGCCCGACATCCTTCACAACCGCGTTTTCCGGATCGACGTCTTTGCCGCGGGCGATTTCGCTTTCGCCGGGCTGCCGCGCGACCTTCACGGTGAGGGTGACGCGTTTTTTGTCGCGCCAGACGATGGCGGCCACTTCGTTGCCGGGCACGACCTGCGAAACCATGTTGCGCAGCATCGCCGCGTCGTCGATGACCTTGCCGTTGAATTCGAGCACCACGTCGCCGCGTTGGAAGCCGGCTTCACCGGCCGGTCCGTCGGCGAGCACATCGGCGATCAATGCGCCGGTGGGGCTGCTAAGGCCGAAGGTTTCAGTCATGTCGGCCGGCACATCCTGGATCATCACGCCGAGGTAGCCGCGCTCGACGCGCCCGAATTGCACGAGGCTGTCCATCACCTGCTTGGCCATGTTGATCGGAATGGCGAAGCCGATGCCCTGGTAGCCGCCGGTGCGCGAGGCGATGGCGGTGTTGATGCCGATCAGTTCGCCGCTCGCGTTGATCAACGCGCCGCCGCTGTTGCCGGGATTGATCGCCGCGTCGGTCTGAATGAAGTCTTCGTAATCGACGATGCCCACGCGCGAACGTCCTTTAGCCGAGACGATGCCCATCGTCACCGTGTGGCTCAGGCCAAAGGGGCTGCCGATGGCGAGCACGACTTCGCCCAGGCGCAAGGCATCGCTGTCGCCGAGGGAGATCGGCTGCAGGCCGTCATGCTCGACTTTGATTACCGCGAGATCGCTTTTCGGATCGGTGCCGACGATTTTGGCGTTGAGTTCGGTCTGATCGTGCAGAATCACCCGGACCTCGGTGGCGTCGGCGACGACGTGGTTGTTGGTCAGGATGATGCCGTCGGTCGAGACGATCACGCCCGAGCCGAGGCTCTGCTGCCGCCGCTCGCGGGGCACGCCGCGGGGATCGCCGAAGAAATGGCGGAAGAAGGGGTCGTTGAAAAAGGGCGATTGGGTCTGGCGGGTGCGCACGGTTTTGACCGAGGAGACGTTGACCACGCTTTCGACGGCGGCTTCGGCCACGTCGCTGTAGCCGGTGGTGGCACGGGCCTGCGCCAGCGTGCCGGATTTTCCCTGCAGAACCTGCGGGTTTTCACCGCCGGCTTCGTCGCCGGACTGATTGAAACGGCAGCCGGTTAGTGCGACGGCCGTGATAAGCGCCAAAACAACAAATAGAAAAACGAGCTTACTTTTACCTTGCATGATACTCCCCGTTTTTGCTAACGCCGCAAAAAAACACCGGATTCGGTGGCGGCGATCAATTTGTGAAAGGTCATACGAACCGTGTTTGGTTTCTTAGACACCGATAAAACACAATGGTTTCATGTGTTTTAACATTGGTCGTTTGCCGTGATTTGGCAAGGGCTTGACGTGGATTTTTCCGGTTACTTGATTACCACCAGCGCATCGCCGCGGCCAACGGTGGCGCCGGGGGCGGGTCCGAGGGAAACGATCTCGCCGTCGCAAGGTGCCGGCAGAGCGTTTTCCATTTTCATCGCTTCGAGGATGGCGACGGTCTGACCGGACTTGACCTGATCGCCGACTTTGACGTCGTAGCGCACCAGTGTGCCGGGCATCGGCGCGGTCACCGCGTTGCCGTCAACCGGTGCGGCAGCCGCCGCTTTGGCCGGTTCGGCTTTCGCCGGCTGTGCGGGCGCGGGCGTCGGGGCCGGTGCAGCGGCGGTCGGCGCGGAAGCGACCGGCGTCACGTTGGGCACTGAGCCGTCGGTTTCGACCTGCACCTCGAAGACCTCGCCTTCGACGGCGACGCGATAGGTGCGCACGTTTTGCAGGTCGTCGGCCGAGGGCTTGTCGGTTAACTCGCCCGCCATCGCCTTTTTAATCATCTCGTCTTCCTGCTTGACCTCTTCCAACGTCTTGGCCGGTTCGCCGGGCGTCTGCTCGTCGAGTCCGTGCTTCCAGCGCAGGAAGGTCATGCCGGTGCGCGGGTAGAGGGCGTAGATCAACACGTCGCCGATTTCGGTGGAGATGTCTTTGACCGCTTCCTTGGCGGCGTCGAGCTCGGGTTCGAGCACGTCGGCCGGGCGGCTGTCGATCGGCGTTTCGCCGCGTTCGTAGCCCTTGAGGCAGATGGCGCGGACTTCCGGGTCGACCTTGGCCGGCGGGCGGCCGTAGAGGCCGTAGCAGTAATCTTTGACCTCTTTGCTGACCAGCTTGTAGCGCCCGCCGCCGAGCACGTTCATCACCGCCTGCACGCCGACGATTTGGCTGGTCGGCGTCACCAGCGGCGGGTAGCCGAGATCTTTGCGCGTTTGCGGCAATTCCTTGTAAACGTCGTCGAGCTTGTCCAGCGCGTCGGCCTGACGCAGTTGGTTAACCAGGTTGGACAGCATGCCGCCGGGGATCTGGTGGCGCAGCACGCCGGTGTCGATCACCGCCATCTTGGAGGTGTTGAGGAACTGGCGGTACTTGGGCGCGACCGATTCTACGTACTCGCCGACGGCGAACATTTTGTCGAGGTCGAGACCGGTGTCGCGGTCGGTGCCTTCCAACGCGACGACGAAAGGCTCGGAGGCCGGCTGGCTCGACCGCAGCGCGAAGGGAGCGAGGGCGCAGTCGATGACGTCGACGCCCGCTTCGATCGCCTTGAGGTAGGTCATCGAGGCCAGCCCCGAGGTGTAGTGCGTGTGCAGTTGAATCGGCACGTCCACCGTTTCTTTCAGCGCGGTGATCAGCCGGAAGGAGTCGTCGGGCGACAGCAGCCCCGCCATGTCTTTCAGACAGAGCGAGTGCGCGCCCATCTCGACGAATTCCTTGGCCTTGTTGCGGAAGTAATCCATGTTGAACACGGGCCCGCCGATTTTGCGCTCGGTGAGGCTGTAGCAGATCGTCGCCTGAATGTGCGCATCGGTTTCCTGCAACGCTTTGAAGGCGGCTTCGAAGTTGCGCCCGTCGTTGAGCGCGTCGAACACGCGGAAGATGTCCATGCCGCATTCGACGGCGTGGTGGCAGAAGGCGCGGACGACGTCGTCGGGGTAGTTGCGGTAGCCGACCAGGTTCTGACCGCGCAGCAGCATCTGCAGCGGCGTGTTGGGCATCAGCTTCTTGAGCTTGCGCAGGCGATCCCACGGGTCTTCGCCGAGAAAGCGGTGCGTAACGTCGAAGGTTGCGCCGCCCCAGACTTCCAGCGAGTTGAAACCGATCGAGTCGAGCTTTTCGGCGATCGGCTCCATGTCGGTCAGGCGGAAGCGCGTGGCCAGGCTGCTTTGGTGTCCGTCACGGAAGGTGGTGTCGGTGATCTTCAACGGATTTTTCGCGGCCATGGTCTCTCCTTATTAAAATTGTCGGCGTTGCAGGGCCAGGCGATCGGCCATCATCTGCTGCCGGCCGGACAACGCCCAGAGACTGGTTGCGGTTTTGCGCGGCGGCGTAAACATGGCTTTGGTTGATTTGTCGCGAGGCTGTTCAAGGGCCAGCAAAACGGCGGTTATCGCAGCGAGCTTCTTTTTACTCAACGGCATGAGCCGGTCCTTGCACAAGTGGATTCGGCAATTCGCTTCTGTTAACAAAGTGCGCATCAAAAAGCAAGACGCAATGCGTTGTTTGCGCCGGAGCCGGGCATTGGTTAAACTCGCCGGACATAACAAAGGAGAACGCCGCATGAAGCGGTATCGCGTTATCGGTTTTGTCGTTGTTCTTTTCGGACTGGCCGGCCTGCTTGGCTGCACCCAGCCGCCGCCCGAACCGACCGAGCCGCGCCGCTACGCTCTCGGCGAAATTTTAATCGGCGTCGACTCGGGCGTGCGGCAGATCTCCGACCAGTACACCTGCCCGGAAAACATGGCGCTGATTCCCGGCGGCGAAATCCGCTCGGAATGGGTGGTGGAAAACAGCAGTTTCGTGCGCCGCCTCGGCGACCCGCGGCAGTTGAAGCCGTACTGCATGGATCGTTACGAATACCCCAACAAGCGTTTCGTCCTGCCGCGCACACGAGTCAGCTATGTCGAGGCCAGGCAGTTGTGCAAGGAAGCGGGCAAGCACCTGTGCACCGAAGACGAATGGGAATTCGCCTGCGCCGGGCCGGAAGGGCAGCCGTACGTTTACGGATCCGAGCGCGAATCGTGGCGCTGCAACACCGACGGGGCGAAGGTAGGCGACTTCGAATCGATCGCACCCGCCGGCAGCCACAACGGCTGCTTCAACCGCTGGGGCGTGTTCGACCTCAACGGCAACGTCTCCGAGTGGGTCGACGCCATCAGTTTCGGGCGCGAAGGCGGCACCGCCATCGTCCGCGGCGGCACGGCCTGGCCCGCCGAATACGGGCAATCGTGCTTCTCGCGACACGCCCATCCGATCTACGAAGACCATTGGGCCGACGACGGCTTGCGCTGCTGTGTCGAACCGGGCATCCCGGGCATCGACAACACCCCGGGGCCGGACGAAACGCCGGATTCGCCCGCCGAGTAAGTGTTGTAAAAACGCCACACCCTATACATCATTTAGTGGGGCAAAAACTGATTTCCGCAAGATATTGTCTTGACATCGCACGACCGTCCGCTACTCTGTGACAAAACGTGTATCAGGTGGAAACTGCGAAACTACGTTTGACACCGGCGTGGTGGAGGTATGTCGTGCATCGATTTCGGGTCGTGATGGCGGTCGTGTTGCTGCTGGCGCTGGCGACGCCGGCGGCGGTGTCGGCGGGTGAAGGGTACGACGCCCACATCTTTAAGCCGTCGTTGTTCGGCGGCCGCTATTTGACCTTCGAAGACGCGCAGACGATGCCGCAATTCAGTTGGGCGTTGGGCGCGATCATCGGGTACGCCAACGCGCCGGTGGAAGTGCGCGACGACAACGACCGCGTCACCGGCGTACTCGACAGCATGCTGTCGCTGGATCTGATGGGCGGTTTTTCGCTGCACGAGATGATCAACGTCGGCGCAGGCCTGCCGCTGCACCTGTACAACCGCGGACGCAGCTTCGACGACCTGGGCAACGCCACCGGGGCTTCGCAGCGCGAGAACAACGTTTCGCTGGGCGACGCGCGCATCGCGGCCAAGGTCCGCATTTTGGAAGAGGGCATCTGGCCGATGGGCCTGGCGGTGACGCCCTTTTTCACGCTGCCGACCGGCGACGCCTCGCGGCTGTTGGGCGAAGACCGCTTTACCGCGGGGTTGAGCGCGATCTACGAGATCAACCTCGCCTGGCTGCGCATGGCGATCAACGGCGGCTACCACTACCGCGGCCGCTCCGGCGCGTTGGGCACGCAGGTGCGCAACGGCTACCCGCTGGGCGTGGGCTTTTCGCGCGATATCATCGACCCGCTCAACCTCAGCCTCGAATTGCACGGCGAGGCGTACGAATCCGACAACAACCGCCGCTTCGCCGGCAATCCGCTGGAGCTTGACCTGGTCGCACGTTACACCTTGTTCCGCGACTTCCGCCTGCTGGCCGGCGGCGGCCCGGGCATCACCAGCGGCGTCGGCAGTCCCGATTTCCGCCTCTTTGCCGGGGTGATCTACAAACCCGACAAACTCGCCACTCCGCCGCCGAGCACCGGCGATCTGCGTGTGGTCGTGCAAGACGAAAACGGCAACCGGTTGGAAGCCGAGGTCGGCCTGGAAGGTCCGGAGTTGCGCATCGGCAACACGACCAACGGCTCGTTCGCTCAGGGCGAGTTGAGCCCCGGCAACTACGTCGTGCGCGCCTCGCGGCCCGATTTCGAAACCGGCGTCACCGAGGCCAACGTGCAGGCCGGACGGGTGGCGACGGTGACGGTGGTCATGCGGCCGCTGGAGACGAAGCTGACGGTGGTCGTGCTCGATCACGACAGCGGCCAGCGGTTGCCCGGCGCGGTCATCTTCTACCCTGGTCAACCCGGCGAAAGCATCGTCGACAACCCCAGCGGCGAGTTGACGATGGTCTTTTCCGCCGGCCCGGTCACGCTCACCGCCACCGCGCCCGACCACGAATCGGTGATGACTTCGGCCATCGTGGAAGCGAACAAGATCACCACGCTGACGATCCGCTTGCGGCGGATGATCGCCAAGAAGGGGCGCATCTTCTTCGACCTCGACAGCGCCACGCTGCGGCCGGAGAGCTTCGACGTGCTCGACGATGTGGCCCGCAAGATCAACGAAATCAAACCCAAGCGGGTGATCGTCGAGGGGCATTGCTCGTCGGAAGGCACCGACGAATACAACATGAAGCTGTCGCGGGAACGCGCCGAAACCGTGCGCGACTACCTGGCCTTGCGCGGCGTGGCCAAGGCGATTCTGGTCGTGCAGCCCTTCGGCGAATCGCGGCCGATTGCGACCAACGAAACCGAAGAAGGCCGCGAGCGCAACCGCCGCGTCGAATTCATTCTGGTGGAGGAGTAACCATGCGTACACTCGCCACGGCGTTGTTGATTCTGTTGTTGACCGCGCCGGTTTACGCCGACGTTTACGACTTGGCGATTCCGGGCACCGCCGACGCCTGGTTGGCCGGGCCGGAAACCGAAGCCAACTTCGGCTACGGCGTCGCCGCCGGCGATTTCGACGGCGACGGCATCGACGATATCGCCCTTGGCGCGCCGGGCGTGGGCAACACCATTCCGACCTACCGTCGCGGCGCGGTCTACCTGATGCTCAGCTCGACCGGCTTTCTCGAAACCGAAATCGACCTCGACTCCGATTACGCCCACGTGCGCGTGCTCGGTCAGAACGGCTACTACACCGGCGCGGCCGTCGCCGCGGGCGACCTGAACAACGACGGCGTCGACGACTTGATCGTCGGCGCGCCACGCGCGGAAGGGCCGGGAGCCGAAGCGGTGCTCGGCATCGTATTCGTGTTCTACGGCCGGGGCGACTGGACGGTGACGCTGACCACCGACGACGCCGACGCGGTGATCTACGGCGAGAAGGCCGACGGTCAATTCGGCGCGAGCCTCGCCGTCGGCGATTTCAACGGCGATGCGATCGACGACCTGTTTGTCGCCGCGCCCACCTTCGAAGACGTCGGTCTGCCGGCAACGGGCAAGGTCTACGGTTTTCTCGGCGGCGCGCTGCCGACGTTGATCGACCTGCGGCCGGTGACCTCCGAAGGCGACGTGGAAGTTTCCGGCGGGTTGGACAACCAGCGGCTCGGCGTCGGCCTGACGCTGGGCGACTTCGACGGCGACGGTTACGACGACCTCGCCCTCGGCGCGCCGGGGCAGACCCTGCCGCTACCGGGTTCGAAGGAAGGCGCCGACGGCACCGCCTACATGATTCTCGGCCGGGCGCTGACCGAAACGCTGCGCGTCGACCTGGCGACCACCGTGTCCGACGTACGCATCGAGTGGCCCAACCAGTTGAGCAACCTCGGCTACGCGCTGGCCGCGGGCGATCTCAACGACGACGGCTTGGTCGACCTGGCGCTCAGCGCGCCGAACACCCCGGCCAAATCGGCTGCGGGCGAAGTCTTCGTGTTGTACGGACGCGACGAGTGGCCGGCGGTGATCGATCTGTTCACGCCCGATTTGGTCATTCACGGGGCCTACGATGGTGACCGCATCGGCTTCGCGCTGGCCTTCGGCGACACCAACGGCGACTGCGTCGACGACCTCTACTTGGGCGCACCGCGGTATTACTCGGTCGGCCGCGGGCGGGTGTACATCGTCGCGGGCAGCATGGAATTTCCGATGCAGTACGAAATCGACCTCGGCGACGACAACGAAATGCTGCACGAGGTGGTCGGTCCGGCCGACGGCGACGAGTTGGGCTTTGCGCTGGCGCTGGGCGACTTCGACGCCAACGGCGTGGCCGATCTGCTGGTCGGCGCGCGCGGACTCGACTTGCTCGACCCGGTGCGGTTGCAGGGCGGCGGGGCTTTCGTGCTGGCCAGCGACGACGCCAACCTGCCGCCGGAAGCGCATGCGGGGCCAGATCAACAGGCGTCGATCAACGAGAAGCTGACTCTCGACGGCAGCAAGAGCGTCGATCTGGAAGGCGGGCAGTTGCAGTTCCTGTGGGAATTCGTCGATGGCCCGAGCGACGACGTCAACCTGGAAAACGCCGACAAAGCCAAAGCGGCGATGACCGCGT
>Ga0272444_10004218_pt1 | contig 12727 bp, 11 predicted proteins | sample SSMForm13_FD_201033 | JGI IMG/M metagenome (GOLD analysis project Ga0272444, IMG submission 201033) | Marine sediment archaeal communities from Little Sippewissett salt marsh, Falmouth, MA, United States - SSM-Form-13 | ecosystem: Environmental > Aquatic > Marine > Wetlands > Sediment ...
TGCAGCACCCCTTGATACTCTTGGCCTTGTTACGAAAAAAACCGGTGGGCCGGATCATTTCCTCCAGTTCGGGAAGGGGAACCTCTGCGTAGTCCTTGGCCGTTCGCAGCTTTTTGAAAAGGGTCTTGGTCACCTCGTTGACCCGCACATCCGTGCACTGGGCTGAGAGAATGGTGGCAATCAACATCTGAAGCGGGGTTCTGTGGTGCAGGGCAGTCTTGACATCCGGATAGGTGCTTCTTAGAATCTTTACTATTCTCTCAATTCGCGACTTCGTGATCTTTTGAACCATGGTCTCTACCTCTATTCTCTGTAGGCTCTGGACTCTGGCGTGCGCCGGAGTGACAAGGTCTGGGACTAAGGTCTGGGACTTATGATGAACTCATCAAAAGGAGACACTTTGAACAAAACGGAAAAAAAGACAAGGCCTGGTGTCGTCCGCGCCCTGGGAATCTCCTCAGGGGGTCTGGACAGCATTCTTTCTGCCCTGGTGCTCAAGGATCAAGGCATCGAGGTGGCCTGGGTCAATTTTGAAACCCCATTTTTCAGTTCACATAAGGCCCGTCGAGCGGCCCGCATGACCGGGATTCCCCTGTTCGTACGAAATATCACGAAGGTCTACATCGAAATGCTTAAGAATCCCAAGTGCGGCTATGGAGGGAACATGAATCCTTGCCTTGATTGTCATGCCCTCATGTTTCAGCTCGCAGGGGCCCTGATGAAGAAAAAAGGGTTTGATTTTCTCTTCTCCGGCGAGGTCCTAGGCCAGCGCCCCATGTCCCAGACCAAGCCGTCGCTCCGCTACGTTGAAAAAAACTCGGGCTTTGAAGGCTACATCCTGCGGCCCTTGAGCGCCAAACGGCTCGCCCCTACCATTGCCGAACAGGAAGGCCTTGTGGACCGTGACCGCCTGTTAGACATCACCGGTCGGGGACGAAAGGAACAAATCAAGCTGGCAGAGGTCTTTGGCGTTACCGATTACCCGGCTCCGGGCGGCGGATGTCTCCTTGCGGATGTGGGGTTTTCCAGGCGCCTTCGGGATCTCTTTGATCACCAGCAGTCCTGTGAGGAGCGGGACTTTGAGCTTCTAAAGTACGGTCGTCACTTTCGTCTGGACGATCAACACAAGGTGATTGTGGGACGTACCAAGGAAGACAACAAACAGATCTCTACGCTTATGGATCCGAAAAGGGACATCACGCTCCGCATGGCGGATATGGCGAGCCCAACAGTCCTAATCCCCAGCGGGGCCCCTGAAAAGATCATACACGAGGCCGCAACCCTTTGTGCGACCTATAGCAAGGCCAAAGAGGGCACCAGCGCCCGCATGTTCGTGAAGAGCCCCCGTGGTTCAAAGATACTCACCATCTTGGTCGTTCCCCGCGAAACATACTCTCAGTATCTTATATAACGCGTGAACGGGGCCGCATCCAGGCTAAATTCGAATGTCAAATTTTTCAATACTCGATAGAAAAGCCATGGTATTGTCGCTCTTGATCACTCATCCAGGCGGCCTCGCTACAGGCTATCGTCTTCAACCCAAAATTCCCAGCCGCAGTAATAGGCGTCCGGATGCTCGTCTGGCGGACATGCAATGCACCGGGTCTGAATCCTGGAATCTATCTCTGCTGCAAAGGTGCTGTACTCCACAAGGCCCACCTCCTTGCAGGGAAAATCGGGCAAGCCGCGGCGCTTGCGGGCGCTCTGGACTCGGCAGTCGTTCATAAAAAAGAAAAGGCGCCCGTCTTTGAGCTCGGTATGCTGTTTGTTGAGTACGGCGTACAGCCGGTAATCCAGAGCCTTTTTAAGGGCCTCAAGCCCGCCGGCCTCAGGCAGGCCCAAAAAGCCCTTGATCCGTTTGGCCTCAATGGGCGAAAAGCGGCTCCAGGCCTCGGCATCCAGATGGATGGCCTGTGCCATGCCATGGGCTCGCTCCACGGCCTGAAACCACAGGCCGTCATGGGCGAGCCAGTTCTTGGCAAAATTCTTGGCCAAAAGAAGAAGTTGTTCGTGGGACAGTTTATCGATTGCTGACATGTTATTTCCCTTTACCAGATGCTCTCATTTGTAATGCGAGTGACGACAGGCGCTCTTTTTCACTGCAGATGCTTAAGGGGTGGAAGGCCCATCACGGTGATTTTTGCCTTTCGGCTTGAAGCTTTCTTAAAGCTTGCCAGATCTCTTCCACTTGCCTTCTGGTGTCTTGAAGAGAACCTTCGTTATTTACGACAAAGTCAGCATGCTCCAGCTTGTCATCAATAGGCAACTGGGCCTTGAGCATGTTGGCTGCCTCTTGTCTGCTGATGCCATCTCGCCTGGTCAGACGCTCTATTTGGAGCTCCTGGGGAATATAGACCACGATGACCCTGTCAAACAAAGACTGGGCTTTTTTTTCAATGAGAAGAGGCACCACCACCTGGATGATGGCCTCTTCGTCCTTCTCTGTGATGTTGTTGACCTCTTTGAGAAGTTCTTCAAAAATAAAGGGGTGGGTGACCTCTTCCAGCCTTTTTCTCTTATCGGCGTCCTGAAAAACGATCTTCGAAAGCATTTTCCGGTCCAAGGTGCCGTCTTCGTGAAGGAACTGATTGCCAAAGTATTCAATGAGTTCTCCTAAGCCAGGCGTGCCGCGTTCGACCACCTTCCTTGCAATCAAATCAAGATCGATCAAACCCGCACCGAGTTCTTGCAGTACGTTCGCTACGACAGTCTTTCCGGTGGCGATGCCACCGGTGACGCCCAGAAAGAGACCTTTCTTTTTTGATTTGATAACTCCAGCAATCCTTTTCATCGCCCCGTAAGCCTATTTTATCGAATGATATTGATTTATTATACACTGTCATAGGTGTCATAGTCAGTCGGTTTAGTCAAGTCCTAACTGAATCTTCAAGGGGGCAACGCCACAGTAGATCATATTTCCCTTGCATCACTCTTTCGAACGTTCATTGTGGGCTTTTTGGGGGACCTATTCCCGACTCCGTCGGGATGAGCGGTCTGTCCTGGCGGATCAAAAAGAGCACAGAACCAATCCAGAAGAGGTTGTGCGAAGGTTCGTCCATGGTTTTTATGGCCGCCGGTTGAAAATGGCGGAAGCCCTCTCTTACCCTTCAGAATCCTTGACAAAAAACCCTGGTTCATGATACTTGGCGATTGAAGTCTCGGCGCAAACCAGTTATCCAATCCGAAGGGGACTGCATGAAGTCAATATGACCACCCCGTTTCTCCTATAGAGAGATGGGGTGTTGTATTATTGGGGGATCAGAAACGGAGCAGGGCAGGGCCCATGACTCTGACTGGGCCCAAGGGACCAGGCGTCAGGGTGTAACACAGAGGAGGATGGCGTGAGATTGCAGGAAAAAGAGCAAAGGGATGGAGGCCGGGCAAAAACGTGAACGAAAGGGGCCGGAATGGGGACAACATCTTAGCGGCCCGATAGGTCTGTGCAGAGAGGGACTCAAATAACAATTCTGTCAACCGCAGAGAGAGGAGGAATGATGAGTATTACACTACCAAGTCTGCCTTATGAAATGGACGCACTGGCCCCGTACATCAATAAAGAGACATTGGAATTCCATTACGGGAAGCATCACAATGCCTATGTCATAAATGCAAACAAGCTTCTGGAAGGGACAGATCTTGCCAAAGGTGACCTGGAATCTGTCATAAGAACAGCGGCGAATGATGCCTCATTGGGCGGAGTATTCAATAATGCCGCCCAGGTTTGGAATCACTCCTTTTACTGGAATTGCATGAAGCCGGGCGGGGGAGGGTTGCCTTCAGGGCCCATAGCTGACAAGATAAGCTCAGATTTTGGCAGCTATGAGACCTTTGTTGAGAAATTCAAAAACGCGGGTGCCACGCAATTCGGAAGTGGTTGGGCGTGGCTGATTCTAAAGGATGGTCGTCTGGAAATCATGAAGACATCCAATGCAGACACACCGATTGCCAAGGGCTTGAAGCCCCTTTTGACGGTCGACGTTTGGGAGCACGCTTATTACCTGGACTATCAAAACAGGCGGCCCGACTATCTGAGTGCCTTTGTGGAACATCTGATAAACTGGGATTTTGTCAATTCTCAGATGGGCTAAGGGCAAACCGCGGAGGAATGTATGGAACAGGGTTCAACTATTCCCACTCCTGAGGAGTGCGCAACATTCATTTTCAAATATAGCGGCCAGAAGGTGGAAGCCAACACAGCGGCTGATCTGTGGCCCAAGATGGAGCAACACAAGTGGGTACTGTCTGAGAAGCTGGGCCGAGATGTGGGGATCAAAGTGGCCTGCCTGGATTTTATGGAAAACGTGGAGCCCATCCATCAAGATCTTCATGATGAAGAGACTGTCCAGCTTCTGAAAAGGCTGGGAGGGCAGATGCTGGACAAATCGGTCTGGGAGACTATCTCTGACTCGCAACCGCCCAAACAGATCGTGCATAAGAGGATAGTGCTTCCTTTGACAGCAGTGGAATTGGCTCAAAAGCACGGCGTGGTTCCGCCCAGGACCATCATCTTTTTCGGACCCCCTGGCACTGGAAAGACCCATTTTGTCCGCGCCATCGCAGGTAGGCTTCAGTGGTGGTATGTTGAGGTGAGCCCCAGCGATCTCATGGTAGACGGCGAAGATCGTCTTGGGGCGAACCTGAAAAGACTTATGGAAAGTGCCAGGCACTTGGATGAAGTCGTCCTTTTTATCGACGAGTTTGAGGAAATTGCAGGTAGCAGGGACCGGGCCAGCCGCATTGACAAATCGATCACAAACGAATTCCTGAAACAGGTGCCACTCCTAAAAAGGGAGAAAAAGAAAAGCCTCCTAGTGTGTGCCACCAACTACATACGGGAACTGGATGCGGCCCTGTTGCGGCCTGGTCGTTTCGACTGCGTGATTCCCGTGGGTGCCCTGGATTACCAAAGCCGTCGCACTATCTTTGAACACTATCTGTCCAATACCAATCGGGGCGATGTGGATGTGGACAAAATCGTGTCAATGATTTCCCTGTTTACGCCTGCTGATATCGAGTACCTTTTTCAAAAGGTCAGCCAATTTGCCTTTGAAAGGGAATACACGGCAGGCAAGGACTACGCCGTTACCACTGGAACCTTTCTGGAAATGATCCCTGAAGTTTCGCCAACGCTGACCGATGATATTATCCAGGCCTTGGAACAGGACAGCGTGGACTATACGCGATACTAATATTTGGCCACTGTTGATGAAGCTGAGGCCCACATGGCAGGGGGCAACTTTGGGGCGCCACAGTCGGCCAGGCAACGGGCGACATCTTTGACGGTTTTTTCTGTCAGTATTTCGTAGCTTAGAGAAAGTCCAGTTATGGTCAACAATGTCTCGATCAATGAAGGGTTTGTCCCTTTTCGTGGATATCGCACATGGTATCGCATGGTCGGGGACGTGGCCCAAACACAGGCAGGCACCTTTCCTGTCCTCTTGGTCCATGGCAGACCTGTCTCCCATGAAAGCCTGAAGCCCTTGGAGTGGCTTGTTCAGACCGGCCGCCCTGTTGTGTTCTATGACCAACTGGGGTGCGGAAAGTCAGACCAGCCTGATGATCCGTCTATTTGGGAGATGAGTCTCTTTGTGGATGAGGTGGATGTCTTGCGGCGCGAACTTGGGCTTGAAAAGGTCCACCTGCTAGGGCATTCCTGGGGCGGTATGATAGCCATGGAGTATGCACTTACACAGCCCCACGGCATTGTCAGCTTAACCCTTGCAAGTGCATCTTCAAGCAGAGACCTATCAAACGACGATATTGAGGGGTTAAGGGAAAAACTCCCGTCATATGTTCAAGAGACTCTTCGGAAACACGAGGAGGCCGGAACCACTGATGATCCGACCTATCAGGAGGCCGACAAGATCTTTGCCCTTCGCCACATCTTTCGCAAGCATCCTTGGCCGGAATGGCTGATGCAGGCCATGCGGCGTCCCCAAAAGGAGATGGTGGATATGGCAGGCTGGGACGTTCGGCCCAGACTGAGCAACATCACAATTCCTACACTTGTTACGTGTGGCCGCTTTGACATTTGCACCCCCGCCCATGCCCGGCTCATCTACGAAGCTATTCCTCAAAGTGAGCTGGCCATCTTTGAAAAAAGTTCGCACTACCCTCATGGTGAGGAGACCAATCGCTTTCTGGCAGTCCTCCACAATTTCATGACACGGACGGAACGCCAGATGGCTTGACCCCAGTGTTGCATTAACAACATGGCAAAAGGTCCTAAGAATCAATGATAGTTTCACGCTGCGGTGAAAGGTCATCCCCACGCCGCCTCGACCGATGGGTTTAGAATTTCAAGCCTATCCTGAGGCCATATGACGTGGTCGTGTTTTCCGGTTCATGAACGGTAAGGACTCGTGTGCCGCTTGAGAACTGTGCCGTGTAGGTTTCTGTGTCTGATTTGTCGATCTTCCAGTAGGTTATAAAGGGCTCCAACGACAGGGCATATCGGTCGCTAAAGTGCCTGTTAAATTGAAGGGAAAATCTTATTCCATATCCTGAATCCTGCCGAAGGTCAGGAAAAGCCTTTGCGTCAACACCGCTTATCCCTTCCCAGAGAAAATCATACTCCAGACTGGTGCCCCAGGTCCAGTTTTCTGACAATGGACTGTAGGTGTTCACTCCGATGGGGGAATACCAGTATTCTATCTCTCTTTCATAACCTCCCGTTCCCTTTATGTAGTCATTCCAATAGCGATAACCAATACCTAGAAAAGGGGTCACCACGTGGTCTCCTGGGAGCACAAAATCGTAGCCGATCAACCCACGGCATTCCACAGTCCAATCCTCCGTATCGGTCCTTCCGGGTGTGTCAATGGTTGCCGAACCTGAAGCATCGGCCACGATAATTCGGAAGACGCCGTCATAGTTGAGATCCCCAAAAGCGTAGTCCAGGCTGACATTCATCATTACTTTATTATGATATGTGTATCTTCCAACCATACCGTAAAGTGGGCCATCTATTTCTATGTCGAGATTCTTTTCCTCGTAATCAAGGTGGGTGGCTCCAACCCCAATTTCAAAGGTGTGTCGAGGAAGGATTGACTCGCTGCCTCCTGCACAAGCGATGGAAAATGAGATCAGGAGACAAAGGCTAATGAACAGAGAACCACATGAAACTTTCATCAGTTTGCTTTTTATCATGTTCTAACTCCCTTTTTTCGATTATTTTCGGCCTGCTAAAACCTTTAGATTCAGAAAAGACGATAAAATGACAACATGACCACCATCCCTCTGGTGGAGTCAAAATGAAGGTCCAGGTCCTTTCGGTCGGCACAAGAGTTTATGGCCATTCCGACCCCTGGGAGCACGTACAGATTACCATAAACACGAATGTAGCTTTCAACCCTGAATTGGTACGTTTCATAGCTTGTTACAAGGTCCGATGATGTGTGAAAGGAACCCTGTAAGAACCCATTCAACCCGACTCTTTCGTCCAATTCCTTTTCCATACCGAGTCTGATGGAGTGTGTATCCTTTTTCCCATGGTTTCTCTCCGTGAAGCTGTAAACCACATATGGGCGAACGCCATTGGCAACTGTTACGCTTGCCGCCACAAAGGGGCTTACGTCTGTGCTTCCTGTTCCCCCATCGTTCTCTGATGCCGTATCAAACTTGGTTTCCAGGCCTGCCACCAGCGTGAACGGTTTGTCTTCTTCATCGAACACTCGATATTTTGCGCCTACATGGAAGTCCCCAACGCCGTCTTTTCTATAGTGAAAGGTCTGAGGATCGGGGTAGCTATCGAACCGATTTTTGAGTTTGTCGAAGAACACGTAAGGAATCCACGCTGCCACCTCTAATTCGTGACCGAGCCCTAGGCCGAGGTAGTATTCTGACGCAAAGAAATCGTTTTTCTGATTGCCAGTGAGAAACGAGGGGCTTCCACGATGAAAGTCGGTTGAGTCATGAATATAGAGAAAAGACATCCGGGCCTCTATTTCTTTTTTCGAAAGCACATCGGTAACGAAGAGTTTTTCTTCTGCCTGACAAGGAAGCCACGTCAGTGCAAGTCCAACAAAAATCCCGACAATCATCTTCTTCATAAATGGTCTTCTCCGTCGTAGTTGAACTGCCACCCCGCCACTTCCTGGCACCTATTACAGCAAGAAGTCCGGCGCTTGACACAACTCACTTTCTCCTCGCTGAAGTCAGCCGAGCACCATGTCTGGTTTAGCGCCATCTTCCCTCATGGGATCTGTCATGAAGTGGAGGGGAAAAGTCGACGGCAAAATTCCGTAGAACAACAGCCTCTCAAAGTCAAGCTTTTGCGGTCGTTTTATGTTTTTTACCAGTCAGCTCGTTTGCCTCCACCGATGATCCTTTTTCCGCAGTCTCGGTGCCTGCCCCGTGCAATGTTTACCCCGTGAAATGCAGAGCCCATTTCTCTGGGTTCACTCTGTCCCAATCTTGACGAATTCCGTGTATTTCTTTATGTGATGTCGGCTTTGGACGAATGAGTGCCCGTCTACTATCTCCTAGAGGATTTCATTTTCAAAGGGCTGTTTGAACGCATTTGGCCCTTTTTGTAAATGATTCTGCTTGAACTCCCGTTCATCATCATATGCGCAGACAAGTAGAGCCCCACCAGGAGTGACTCGTTGCCTGACTCTCTCTGGAACCATGGGGGTAAACTGTGTCACAATGCCCTTCTTTCTCCTGATGGCTTGAACTGAGGTGAGGGGCTTTGAAACTCATAAAATATAAGTGTGCATCGCGTCCACATCAATGGGGAAATACCCTATTTTTCATCTCTGAAGGCTGTAGCTGGCGTACTCTTCAAATGGACCCGACTCGACCCTACTTGGCCAATGGAGCTTCTCAAGACTTTTTTTACATAAATTACGGACACATTGGTCCCTCTAGTCTCATGTCTAAGAAATGCTCGCAGAGCCCGGAAAATGGCTTGATGGCGGCGCTCTACTTTTTAAAGGAACTTCTGAGACACGACACTAAGAGCCTGTCAGAAAGCCATCTTGTTGGAGGCTGATGGAAAATGCGCAGGCGCAAGGGATCCGTTTCTTTTCAAGCCGTTAAGCGCAAATACTGAGGAAGGAGTATATAGCAGGCCTAAGGTGATAAGGTTTAAGGCGAAACGCTGGTGACTCAAGACATAATGGCCGTCAAGAAAGGCCCCTGACGTTATTTACGATATCTGAAAAGCTCACTGCAGGGCGGAGTTGCCAAAGACCCTCGCTAAATACAGGACGATTCAACCCTGCCCGTGGCCTACGCCGCGCTAGCACTGCCAACGGACAGAACCACTGCCGTCAGGCAGAACCTACAGGGGCTGCGGTAGCTCTCCTGTGGAGAATGCGCTCGCTTATTCGGTTCAACGGGGCCGCCTCGGACACATATTAGGCCCCAGCTATCTTATTCCCGCCCTTGAGGGGGAAAGCTGATTCCGTACCCTCTGTGTGAGGCCAAGATCTCCTCTGACGTAACAAGGATTTATACCCCCGAGATGGCTCATAGCGCCCTGTCAGGAGTCAGATGCGCATACTTTGAGGTGTGTCTCCATTGGCATTGCCCCCGAATAGGGTGTAAAGATGGTGGAAAGAATCTTCCAGGAAACCCCTTGGAATAAAACCTCAAGGACGTCAAGTTGGCCTCCAAAGTTAAATCCTTGAAGTTGATTAGAGCAAAAGGGATGGTCTTCATAGGCTTGGGCACCCAAGATCATCCCTTGTCAAAACTTCGTCCATGTGGGGGATTCATCTTCTAGGTCAGCAATGCTATAATAAACGTTTTTTCCAAACTCGAGGATCTGATTACTGTACCATGCGGAAGTGGTGAGTTTATGAAAATACGCGGCGAGGGTTTCAGAATCTATCACTTTTTTAAAGTGTAGAAAATGAAGCATCATGAGGGAATTAAAATAGGCAATGCCTTCTCGCTCCATGGATAAAAGGACCTTCTTGTCTTCAGATATGACTGGCAACCTACGTTCAAGGGCACAAGCAACAAGTCTGTGGTCATTGGTCATCCTGCTTCCATGGCATGTGACCACACTGATAGGCAGGCCCTCGAAGCCGGCCTCGTCCAGCATCTCTTGGGGAGCGTAAAGTGTGACAGTCCGAGTTAACTCTTCAAAAAAACCCGCTTTGTGCATATAGATGATGGAAGAGGCATCGATAAGGGCCTTGGAAAGGCTTCGAAACTGCAACAGCACCCGGTAATGGTCCTTGGAGGTCCATCTTGATGACAGGGGGCTTGATGATTTTGTAGAGAACTTCCTATTTTTGTTCAAGGGCCGCACCTTTCAAAAACCTGCTCATCTCTTAGCCGAAAACGGACCCCAATGCCCACATCCTTGTACTGCATTCGTGGACGGGCACTCCCCAGAACAATGTCGTTCGCAAACAAGGATCCTTGAAAGCCCTGGAGTGTTATGTAGTTCTTTTTCTTGACTTCCCGACAATAGGTGTTACCCTATTCATATTGGAAACATAGTCCAGCCGCAAAAGGAGCCTAGCATGAAAACAGTTGAAAGTGGTCATTTTGTCAAAATCGATTACACTGGCACATTGGAAAACGGTAATACCTTCGATTCCAGCCGCAATTCGCAACCCATTGAGGTTGAAGTCGGAGCAGGAAGGCTAATCAAGGGGTTTGAGCAGGCACTCATAGGCATGGTCTTAAAGGAAAAAAAGACCGTTAGCCTTTCTCCTGAGGAGGCTTATGGGCCAAGAGATGAAAACTTGGAACACAGCTTCATGCGCTCTGAGCTACCCCAGGGTGTTGATCCGAAGGCTGGCCAGATCTTGACGCTGAAGAATCCTGAGGGTGGCCAGTTTCCGGCATTGGTGAAGCATGCGGACACCGAGAAGATCACAGTGGATCTAAATCACCCTCTGGCAGGAGAGACCCTTACCTTTGAGATAGAGATCCTTGAGATCAATGACATGCCCAGTCCATGCTCGTGCACACCATCGTCCTGCGAGAGCTGTTGCAGCAGTTGTCAGTAATCACATAGACAAGCAAGCCTAAGAGTAGAAAGCCGGCTTTAAAAGCCGGCTTTTATATCTCCTGCTTTTGAAGGAACTACGTATAGAGGGCCCCATCTTCTTTTCACCCCCGTCAATTTGTCTTTAGATGTAAGAGGTTCTTACAGGAAGCCCCGGTGCGGATAGGCCGGATCCATCGAGGCAGGGACGCCGCTTTTTTTGATCTTGATCTGTCTAAATAATCCCAGCCGCTCTGTCAACGTGCTGGCCCAGATTTGCCAGGACAGCTCACAAAGCCTTGTCCTCTGGCAGTTCCTTGACAAACTTGGCAGGGGGCCATATGGTGTATTATGTTTCGTGTCTGTTTCCATTGAGATCTTATGGGGTTAGGTTTTACGAAACATGCCCCCACACGAGGAGTTTAGCCTTTGTATCTCGCTCAATGCGCAATAAAGGGACAGGTTCACTATTTTATTAGGGAGTCTGTCTGGGATGGCAACTGTTTTAAAAGCCGTCAGCTCCTGAGCCTGGGTACCAACCCTGGAGACTACATCGTATATCCTGGAGGAAATGCCTACTATATTGACCAGGCCGTGGAAGACAGGCTCGATTCTTTGGGGTGTCCTGCAGAAGCAGATGACTTAGAAGACCTTTTCCGGCCCTTTATGAAGCCCCGTATCAGACGGCTTGTGGAATCTTTTCGAGACAGGGCCAAGGCCAGAGAGAAGAGACTTGGTCTCAAACCAGAAGAAGAACATCGGCTTCGGACAAAGACAGCCGAGTTTGACAAACGGCGTATTCATTACTTGAGGTCCGGCCGTATGGACCAGGGCCGGATTGGGCGCATGCCTCTTCAGCTCTACAAATGGCTGTGTGGAAAATCACGGGACGAAATAGAACAATGCTTCATGAGGATGGAGTGCCGCCTCAAGGCATCTGAACTCAAGATCTATACTTACGTGATTTTTAACTTGCAGCGGTTTTTTACTGAGAGTTTTGCAAAGACCATCCCTCAAGGGTTAAACCAGGAAGAGGTAGAAAAGTATTTTCTCAAAGGGATATGTTCCCTGAACAGTGACCCTTCATTCTGGGCCGGAGAAGAAGTCGGCAGTTCTTTGCATCCTTATTTGATCCGCTATCTCATCATGTTTTTTGATTACGAATACGGGCCAGACACTTTCTGGCGTGACTACATAAGAGATTTTATGAACGCAAGGAGGTCATGGGGACCACTCCAACGAAAAAGCACCATGACCTACAAGGAGGCTAGTGACATATTTGGCGTCACAGAAGTAGCCCTGAAAAAAATGACAAAACGAGGTATCGTCAGGTTATATCGGCGGATGGCTCAAAAACTCCACCCTGACAAGGGGGGATCGCACGAGAAGTTCATTCAACTTACAGAAGCCTATCATGATCTTCTTAAGAAGAGGGTTAAGACCACTGTGCGATTTACGAGAAGATAGTTGTACCTTGCCTCTTCACCTGCAGTAACCCCCTAGTGTCATGAACCAGAAATAAATGTCATTAGTCACTGTGCAGCCGAAAGCCTTTTACGTGCGACATTGAGTATTTTCGTAATCAGAGGTCAGCGGAGTGAAGCGCTAAGAATCATAAACTGTTTGATCCGCCGCGGCGGAGAGTTTTTATGATTCAGCGGAGCGAAGCTGACGTCCCGGAAATGCTCACGGAGCCAGGAAAATGGCTTGAAGGCGGCACTTTACTTTTTAAAGGGACTTCTGAGACACGACACTAGGTCGAAATCAAGGGGTCTA
>Ga0272444_10004219_pt1 | contig 12727 bp, 12 predicted proteins | sample SSMForm13_FD_201033 | JGI IMG/M metagenome (GOLD analysis project Ga0272444, IMG submission 201033) | Marine sediment archaeal communities from Little Sippewissett salt marsh, Falmouth, MA, United States - SSM-Form-13 | ecosystem: Environmental > Aquatic > Marine > Wetlands > Sediment ...
GCGACAGCATGGCCGCAAATGCTTGATCGGTCGGCAGTGACACTCGGCGTCGGCTACGCGGGGTCGAGCCGCGACTCAGTCCGCACGACGAGGCTCCCGGCGATCTGCTCGGGGGTGAATCCGAGCTGGGCCAGGACCTCTTCGGGCTTGAGCGTCCCGTCGCTGTGGCAGTCGGCGACGATCTGCAGGCGGTTGCCTTGAGCCTGCAGGGCCGCCAGCCGCGGGCGGATGTCCACGCATCTGCGTTTGCCTTGGGGCCCGCGCTCGACGATCACCTTTGGGCGGTCCAGCAGACGGCTGATCCGCCGCTCGATGTCCTGCGGAATCCCGTCGGGCGTGATCGTGTAGACGATCTGCCGGACGACGGCCCGGTCGCCTGGAGCGACGATTTCGGCCGAACGGATGACGATGCCGGGAGGCAGTTGCGAGGCCAAGCGTTTCTGCGCGGTGTCGGGGTTGACCCAGTCGCTAAGCTCCATCTCGAGCCACTCCGACTCGGAGGCAATCCCGACTCCACGGGCCATGGCAAACGACACTCTGGGCCGCACGTGAAACCCCTCGGTCATCCGCAGCGGCAGGTCGCTCCTGCGCAGCGCCCTGAGCCACAGCCGCATCACGTCGTGATGCGACAAGAACCTCTTGTCATCTCCTACCGAATAGCACAAACGAATACGCTGTCTGAACATTGTATGATGGTCCCGGAGCCGCCCGATGCGACCCCGAGAGTTCCCTTCCATTCGTTGCTCAACTTAGCGCCGCCGGGGGTGCCGGCATGGCGCGTCACAGTTCCTGCCCCTCCGGACCGGCAAAGGTCTCCGGGATGACCTGCCGGGTCAGGTCCGCCAGGTAGCTCATGATCTCGCGGTCGCTTTCCAGGGTCATCACTTTTGCAGCGACTCGCCGGGCCTGCCGCATCGACGTGGAGCGAATCATCTTCTTGACGCTTGGCACGGACGTGGACGAGGTGCTGATGAAGTCCACTCCCAAGCCCAGCAGGAGCAGCGTGAAGACCGTGTCGGCACCCATCTCGCCGCACACGCCGACCTCGGTGTTCTCGGTCTTCGCGGCGTTGATGACGTCGGATATCAGCCGGATGACCGCCGGATGGGCCGGGGTGAACATGCTGGCCACGCGTTCGTTCAGGCGATCCACCGCCAGGGTGTACTGCACGAGGTCGTTGGTGCCGATGCTGAAGAAGTCGCATTCCTTGGCAAACTGGCGCGGCAGGATGGCCACCGACGGCACCTCGACCATGATCCCCACCTTGATCAAGCGGTCGAAGGAGATGCCCTCGTCCTCCAGGTCCTCTCGGACGTCGCGAAGCACCATCTTGGCGTGGCGAAGCTCCCGGAGGTTGGTGACTAGTGGGAACAGGATCTGGACCGGCCCCAGGGCGCTGGCCCTGAGGATGGCCCGGAGTTGCGTCTTGAACAGGTCCACGTGCTGAAGGCTGAACCGGATGGACCGCAGGCCGAGGAACGGGTTCCGCTCGTCGGTCTCGCCGGACACGTGGGTGAACTTGTCGGCCCCCAGGTCGCAGGTGCGGATGGTAATCGGTCGGCCGCCGAGCATCTCGATGGCCGACGCGTAGGCCTCGTAGTGGTCCTCCTCGGTCGGATCCTCGTCGCGGTCCAGATAGAGGAACTCGGTGCGGTACAGGCCGATGCCCGTGGCCCCGCGGTCGAGGCAGGCGGCAATCTCCTGTGGAAACTCGATGTTGCCATGCAGTGCGATCTCGTGGCCGTCTTTCGTGACCGCCGGGAGGTCCCGCAGCATGGTCAGGTCGGTTTCCCGTTTCTCGGCCTCACGGGCATACTGGTGGTACTTCTCCTTGGTTCTCTCGTCCGGGTTGATAATCAACAAGCCGCGGTTGCCGTCGATGATGAGTTCGTCGCCGCCGCTGGTGTCCGCCGTGGCGGACGTCAACCCGACCACCGCCGGGATGTTCATTGCCCGGGCGACGATGGCCGTGTGGCTCGTCCGCCCGCCCACGTCCGTGGCGAATGCCAGCACCTTCTCGCGGTCGAGGGCGGCGGTCTGGCTGGGCGTCAGGTTGTGGGCCACCACCACGTGCGGAACGTCCAGGGATCGCAACTGCTCGCGTCTCTCACCGATCAGGCTCCTGAGGATCCTCCGCTCGATGTCGTACACGTCTTGGACGCGCTCGGCCAGGTACTCGTCCTTCATGACGAGGAACTTCTTGGAGTAGGTCCGCAGGACGGTGGCCACGGCGTACTCCGGGCTGTAGCGTTCGGCCCGGATCAGGCCTCTGATCTCGTCCTTAAGCGGTCCGCTGGTCAGGATGGCACGATGGACCTCGAAGATGTCACCGAGTTGTTCGCCGAAGGTTTCGCTGAAGGTGTGCCGCAGCCTGCCGAGTTCGTCGATGGACTTCTGGACCGCGGCATCGAAGCGAGCCAGTTCTCCGTCGACTTCGTCTCCTGCGATCTGCCTGCGCGGGATGGCCATCTCCTCGCTGTCGAGAACGATGGCCGTGGCTCTGGCCACGCCGGGGCTGACGGGAATGCCTTTCAGGATCTGCATCCGACAGTCCTCTGACCCGGCGGCCGGGGCCGCTGAGAGACCGCCTCGCCGCTAGTCTTCGCTGAATTTGTCCGAGACCAACTGAGCCAGGGCCTCAAGGGCGTCCTCGGCGTCGTCGCCCTCGGCCTCGAGCACGAGCAGTGTCCCCTTGACGGCCTCAAGCGTCATCACCTCCATGATGCTCTTGGCGTTGACCTGTTGGCCGCCTTTGCGGATCCTGATGTTGCTGCGGAATCGGCTCGAGGTCTCCACGAGCTGCATCGCGGGCCGTGCGTGCATGCCTTGGCGGTTCAGAATGGTGATCTCTCGCCTTGACAACATCCGCTGACCTCTGTTGCGTTCGGTGCAGCACTGTGGCCTTTCCAGGAAGCGTGCCTAGACGATGGCTTCCTCGTCCGCTTCCACCATGAGTTCCCATATGGCCTCCACCGAGTCGGCCTGTTTCAGGAACCGCCGCCAATGTTCTTTCTGGGCGCTGCGGAAGATGTTCTCCATGGCCTTCAGGTGCTCTGCCGGTTTGTCCGGCGGACTGACCAGCAGGAAGAATGCGTAGACCGGCTGGCGATCCAGCGCCTCGAAACCCACGCCCGCGCTGCTGCACGCCACTGTGCCCACCAGTTCTTTGACCGCCTTGTGCTTGACGTGGGGAATGGCCACGCCGTTGCCGAACCCTGTGCTGGCCTTGCGTTCGCGGGCCATCAGGGCGTCGACAACGCTTTTGCGCTGTCGGGACGGCAGTTTGCCGGCTTCGATCAGCGCATCGACCATCTCCTCCAACACCTCGCGGGCCGACGTGGCCTTCAGATCGGCAATCAGCGACTCCCGGCAGACAAACTCCTGAAACTTCATCATGGCCTCCGTCACGGCACCCGGTCGGCCCTTCGCCGCCGTGGCACCACACTCCAGGACTCCTCGCGTTATTCACAGACTCCCTCAGTGCCCATCACGATGTCGTCGCCTCTTCATCATGTCCCTTGTGATGGCCCTTGATACGCTCCTTGTGCTTCCTCAACTGCCGCTCCAGCTTGTCGGAGACGGCGTCAATGGCGGCGTACATGTCCTGTTGCGTCTCGCGGGCGATGAAATCGTCCGCTCGCTCAACGTCCACCAGGCACTCGACCGTGGGCTGGCCCCCTTCGAAGTCCAGGACCACGCGAATCTCCTGAATCCGGTCGAAAAAGCGAAACAGCTTCTGTGCCTTTTCTTCGGCGTACGTCTTCATGGGGTCGGTGACGGACATATGCCGCCCGATGACCTTGACCTGCATCGTATCCCCTTGTCTGCGGTTACGGTTCCTGCCAATCGTGCCCCGAGCAACGTCTGCGAAGTCGGGAAGCCATCAGAGACCCCCTGAGGAGTCTGGCGGGCACCTCCGTGTGCACAGAGTATAGGTTTGCGGCGGAGGCCTGTCAATGTTCTGTTGCAGGCCCGGTGGTGCCCCCACCCGGGGCCGGATGGGACGCCCCGGCCGGGTCCCCGGGGCCGGGCATCTGTTTCGGCGGCACCAGCACCCCTCCACTGATGGTGAAGCGCAGAGCCTCGTCCACCGTGATCGGCACGTCGATGACCTCCTCGCGGGGCAGGGCCACCACGTATCCCGTGAACGGTGTCGGGCTGCTGGGAACGAATACGGACACCAGGTCGATGTGCGTGGCGTCGCGCACCGCCCTCACACTGGGCCCCGTCACGAAGCCCAGGCTCCACAGGCCTTTCCGCGGATACTCGATCATCACCACACGCCGGAACGCCGACACCTTGTCTTCGTTGAAGACGAACTCGGTCAACTGCTTCACGTGCGGGTAGACCATCCGCAGCACGGGCACCCTCGACAGGACCCTGTCGACCGCTCGGTAGAGCCTGCGGCCGAAAAGGGTCAGCAGCACCAGGCCGACGAAGAAGACCGCCGCGAAGGCCACGACATACCCGGCGAACGAGAAGTCGATGATGCCCAACGGCTCGGCACCGCCCTCAGGCTTCGCGTGGTGGTACACCTCCCAGGCATCTTCCACGCCGGCCACTTCCATGACCCAGATGATGCACTCGTTGATGGGTTCAGCGACCTTGTCGTTGATGAACCCGAAGATCCAGACCAGGATGCCGACCGACAGGGCCGTCGGCAGCAGCGCCGCCAGCCCGGTCAGAAAGGCCCGGCGGAGCCCCATGTGCGGCTTCGGTTGCGGCTGGGCATCGGTCGCGCCGAGCTGTTGGTCTGGGCGGTCCTTGGGCATCACGGCTCCTTCAATGCTCCCTGCGTCTGGTATTCTAAAGGATGGCGGCTCAGGATGCCATAGTCTGGCGTCCGCCTTCGGCGACGGCGGCCACGGCTACGGCGACACTCCGTGCGCCGGCTCTGAGCAGTTCCCTGGCGCAGGCCCCCGCCGTCGCCCCGGTGGTCATGACGTCGTCGACCAGCAGGACTCGACGGCCGCGCACCCCCTTGGGGCGCCGCACGCGGAACGCCCCACGGACATTCTTGAGCCGGGCTGCACGACTCAGGCCCACCTGAGGGCGGGTGTCCCGCGTGCGGACCAGCGCCCGCCGGAGCGGTACCGCCAGCCCCCGCGCCCCCAGAGCACGAGCCAGCAGGACCGCCTGGTTGTACCCCCGGCGGTAGAACCGCCACCAGTGAAGAGGCACGGTCGTCACCAGGTCCACCTGGTCAGCCAGGTGGCTCTGGTGCAGTTTGGCCAGAAGCAGGTCTGCCAGAAGCGGAGCGCCGTAGCGGACGCCACGGTATTTCACGATCTGGACCAGTCGGGCCAGCGCCCCGTCGTAGATGCCGATCCGCACCGCGGCGGCAAACGGCGGAGGAGTAGCCGCGCAGGCCGAGCATGTCCCGTAAGGACCCACACTGTGGCCGCACCGGGGACACGCGGGCTGTGATACCAGGGCCGACATCTCGTCCCGGCACGTCTCGCAGAGATCCAGTCTCGGGGTGCCGCCGTCGGTGGCCAGCGGGTCGCCACAGGATATGCAGCTCGGTGGCAACAACACGTTCAGGACGGCCTTGCCGACGTTGGTGACAGGCATGACGGTGTTCCCCGACGGCGGGTTCGATCCTTGCGGCTGTAGGCGGCTCGGCTCCGCCGGGCAGTCAGCTTATCCGCCTGCGCCTCGCCTCGCAAGGGGCCCGCGGCGATGACCTTTTCCCTTGCCCGGGGGCAGGCTCGCCGCTAGCATGGTCAGGGAGGCGGAGCTGGAATGCTTCCGCCTGCTTCTTTAGCGGCCCACGAGCGATCGCGCTGCCCTTGCGGGGCAGGGGCCCTGCCTCCGGGCGTCGCAGACCGGCGAGCACGACATGAAAACTATGAACAACAGCAAGGCTTTGTCGGCACAGGCGTTGCGCACTGCGGAGCAGCCCATCAGTTTCCTGATGGCCGTGGCCTTGGAGCGGAAAGGCCTGATCAGTCTCGCCGCCGGATTCGTCGACTATGACACCCTGCCGGTGGACGACATGCGGAGGGTGTTCGACGAGATGTTCTCCGATCCTGCCCTGGGCCGGGCCGCCCTTCAGTACGGGACGACGCTCGGTTTTCCGCCCCTGAGGAGTCTGTTGCTCAGGCGCCTGGCCGAGCGCGACGGGGTGTCGCCCGAGGACCTCGGCCTTACGACCGACCACGTCATCGTCACCTCGGGCAGTCAGCAACTGCTGTACCTGATTTCCAGCATCCTGGTTGACCCCGGCGACATCGTGCTGCTTCCGCGGCCGGCCTACTTCGTCTACATCGGGGTGCTCCAGGTCTTCGGCGCCCGCGGGGTCGGTATCGACATGGACGACGAGGGGGTCCGGGCGGACCATCTCGAGGAACGGCTTGCCGAACTCGACGCGGCGGGAGAACTGGACAGGGTGCGACTGCTCTACGTCTGTTCCTACTTCGACAATCCGGCGGGGCTGACGGTGTCGGCCCGCCGCCGTAAGGACCTGGTGGCAACGGTCCGGCGGTGGCGTGACAAGCAGACGTTCTACATCGTTGAGGACGCCGCCTACCGCGACTTGAGGAGCGAGACGACGGCCGACGTGCCGACGATGAAGACCTTCGATGCCGACAACACCCTCGTTGTCCTCACAGGGACGTTCAGCAAGTCGTTGTCGCCCGGGATGAAAACGGGCTACGGTGTCCTGCCGAACGACCTCATCGGTCCCGTGGTGGACCAGAAGGGCAGCCACGACTTCGGCAGCACCAATCTATGCCAGCACGCCATCTACCGGCTGCTGGTGTCCGGCCGTGCCGACGAACACATTCTCCGGTTGCGCGAAGCCTATGCCCGGAAGCGCCGCGCCATGGTCGATGCCCTGGAGACGCATTTCGGTGCGCTTCGCGCTGCGGGGCGCGTCTCGTGGACGCAGCCGGGCGGGGGGCTCTATGTCTGGCTGTCTCTGCCCGAGGAGATCAGTACCGACATGGCGTCCTCGCTGTTCAATCGCTGCCTGGACCGCGGCGTGCTCTACGTGCCGGGCAGTTTTTGCTATTGTCAGGAAGAAGGGTTCGACGTGCCGCGTAATCACATGAGGCTCTCCTTCGGCGTGCCGAGCGTCGAGGAGAACCGCGAGGGCATACGGCGTCTGGCCGACGCAGTGGGCGAGGAGTTGGGCTGAGCCGATGCGGCTGATCCTGCACCGCTACATCTTCCTGGAACTTGTGAAGACGTTTGTCCTGTCGACCGGTGCGCTGACGCTGTTCCTGGCGTTGGCCTATGCCCTGACTGAGCTGCGCGAGCGGGGTCTGGGCCCGATCGATTCGGCCCACTTGGTGCTCTACTTCATCCCGGCGATGCTGGTCTTTGCCATGCCCGTGGCGGCCCTGCTGACGACAACGCTGATCTACGGCCGTTTGGCCTCCGACAACGAGATCACCGCCTGCCGGGCTTCGGGCATCTCGATGTCGACGCTGCTGAAACCCGTGCTGGTCCTGGGACTGATCATCGGGCTGTTGACCTTCGCGCTCCACGACCGGGTGATTCCGTGGGCCCGCTACCAGGCCGAGACCGTCGGCAAACAGAACATGGAACGCATCTTCTTCCACCGCATCCGGACGCGCCGGTACGTCAGTTTCCGCGACTTCTTCATCTCCGCCAAGCACGTCCAGGGCAACGTGCTCTATGGCGTGGTGCTGAGATACGCCGTCTCGGGTGGGCAGAGCTACGTGGCCTATGCCCCGGCGGCGGTCATTCGGTTCTTTCGTCCGGACTCGCTGCCCCAGGCCCCGGCCGTCGAGCCGCCGCCCGGGGCGACATCCGATGTCCCCGTGGCCGAGAACTCGTCGCCGGAGCCGAGAACGCCCGAGCAGATCGCCGAGGAGGCCTGGGATGCCAGCGTGGCCCGGTACGGCGACGTGTTCATCAAGCTCTTTGGCTTCTATGCCTTCGACGAGGGACAGACCACGCGATCGTCCGTGGCCCGGGGCGACCAGAGCTTCAAGCGGTCGCTCGACCGGGTTCGACCGACCGAGCCTGAGGAGATGACCCTCGGCGAACTCATCAAGCGCTACAAGCGCCCCGAGGATACGTACTACTGCCGTCTGGCCTCGGAGCATGGCACGAGTCCCGAGGCCCTGCGGCAGGTGGCCAGGCGGGTCAAGGCCCGGAGCCTGGCCGAGATGCACGGCCGCTATGCGTCGATCGTCAGTTGCGTTCTCCTGGTTGCCCTGGGAGCGGCGCTCGGCACCATCTTTCGCCATGGGCACATTCTCACGGCCTTCTTCATCAGTATGGGGCCGGCCCTGTTTGCCATCTTCTCCATTCTGCTCGGGGTCAAGATGGTCAAGGCCGAGCCGGGTGCCATGCACAGCTATGTCAGCCTCATCTGGATGGGCAACATCGTTGTGCTGGTCATTGACGTGGTGCTCATCGGGCGGTTGGTCCGCCGGTAGCACCGGCAGCAGCGCGAGGGAAACGACGGCCGCATGAAACTCATTGACCGCTACATTCTCAAGGGATTCGCGTTCTCGTTTCTCGTGGTCTTTGTCTCCATGGTCGCCCTGACGATCATGGTCGACATGGTCGTCAACATCGACGAGTTCCTCAAGACACGGCCTGACGGCACGGCCATCGGGGCGTGGGGCGTCGCGGTGCACGTCGTGAGCTACTACTTCTTCCGCACGTTCGAGTATTTCCAGTGGCTCTGTGGGGCGGCGATGCTTGTGGGCGCCGCCTTCGCCGTCGCGCGGCTCAACAAGAGCAACGAACTGGTGGCCTTCAAGGCGTCCGGCGTCAGTGTCTATCGCCTGCTATGGCCCATTATCGCGGCGGGTCTGGCCATCTCGGCCCTCTACGTCGTCAACCAGGAATTCATCATCCCCAACATCATCGATCACCTGGTCGCCGAACGGTCTGCCGCCGAGTCGTCGGACGAGTTCACAATCAAGTACGTCCGCGACGGCAGCAACGCCCTGATCTACGCCCCGCGATACCATCCGGGCGAACAGGCCATGATGGCCGACATCGACTATGCCGCCGACGGACGGACCGTCATCTCGCGGCAGATGGTCAGCATCGCCGGGCGGAACCCCGAGACCGACGAGAACCTCTTCTTCATCGAAGCCGAGCGGGCGGATTACGACCCCAAGCGCCAAGGAGGCGGATGGGTCCTCACGAAGGGTCTTCGCTGGTCCGCCACCGCGGGAGAGGACACGCCGGACGGTGCCACAGCGTTCAGCAGAGAGGAGCCCATAGACTTTTTCCCCTCGGACATGGACCCGAAGACTCTCCTGCGCCAACGGCGACGCGACTTCTATCGTTACCTGTCATTCGGGAGGATCAGTCAACTGCTCAGGGAGTCGGCCCTCATCAACGCCGACCTCTATGAAGTGGTCATGCACCAGCACTTCGCCAAACCGATTCTCAATCTGGTCATCCTGCTTCTGGGTCTGCCGTTCGTCGTCGGACAGGAAGGCAAGACCTACTTCGCCTCCATCGTGGTCTGTATCGGGTTGTTCGTCCTGGTTCTCGGGACCGAGTATGCCGCCGCCGAGTTCGGCAGCCATGGGCACATCGCCCCCATCCTGGCCGCCTACCTGCCTGTTCTGCTCTTCACGCCCTTGGCCGTCCTGTGCATGGACGGCATCCGGACCTGATGAATCACGGCCCGAGTCGGCGAATGGCTTCGGTCACGTCGTGCAGGTGTGGCACGTCGAGCCCATGCTCGTCCGCCAGGCGCAGCAGGGCCCCGCCGAGGAACTCGATCTCGGTCGGGCGGCCCGCCTCGACGTCCTGCAGCATGCTGGAGATGTTCGCAGCGGTTTCCCTCGCGGCCTTCAGGGCCGACCGTTCTGCCTCACGGTCGGTGATGGCCCGTCCTTCGGCCCGGGCGACCCGCGCCACCTCGCGGGCCAGGGCTCGCATCCGCTCGCGCAGCCCCGACCGCTCAGCCACGACCCCGTTGGGGACCCGCTCGAGGGCGGTCAGCGGATTGATGGCCACATTGACTATGAGCTTCCGCCACACCGTCTCACGGAGGTCCGCCTCCACCCGGGCCGGCAGTCCCGCCGACTCGAATGTGTCCGCAGCCATGTCGGCAGCCTTGCGAACCGCGGGGGCCCCGTCGAACAGCGTTGGCAGGTTGGCCACGTGGCGGATCGTCCCCTCGGCCGTCGGGCTGGCTGCCTGGTAGGTCACCGCTGCCAAGAGCGTGTGCCGCGCTGCCGCCTGGCCCAAGCCGCGGGCCAGCGCCTCGATCACCCCCAGCCCGTTCTGGATGGTCACAATGGTGCTCGACTCGGGCAAGTCGGCCAAGCTGCGCCCGGCCCGTTCCAGGGCGGGGCACTTGACGCACACGATGATCAGGTCCGCCACCGCGACGTCGGCCGCCCGCGCCGCGGCCGAGACGGTCGCTGTGACAAGGCCGTCCTCGGTCAACAGCCGCAGGCCCTCCGCCCGGATCCTCTCGGCGCGGTCCGGGCGGTGGTCCAGGACGGTCACCGGCCGGCCGCCGCGCGACAGGTGAACGGCCAGGGTAATGCCGATGGCCCCGGGCCCGACGATGACCGTTCGGCGGGGAGTCGCGCCCGCGTGTTGTTCGGCCATGGATTGCACTCCATCTGCACGCCGGATGAATTCTAGCAGATTGTCGGCTGCGTACGGCAAAAACTGGCTTGCAGAATTGGCTCCGGGGCATAGAATCTCTTGTGCGGCGCCAAGCCCGCCGGGCCGTTCGCCGCAGCACAAGCTTCAGGGAGTTGATCTCAAATGGACGAGGGTGGCAGTACGTGCGCAGGCACTGTAGAGGCGACATCCGACGATCCCGGACCTGAGCGACGTCGCGCCCTGCCGACGGAACGGACCTACCGCAGCCTGGTGCCCGTGGCTTCTGAGCCGCGCGGCGGCTGACCGCCGGGCTTCCTTTCGTCCGCCCCGCCGGCACGGGGCGGCATGCCGACGACGAAAGGAAGCGCCCGATGGCCAATCCCCTTCTTGTACCGGAACTCCGCGAACTGCTCGAGCAGGACGACCTCGCGACCATCCGGGAGGCCTTCGAGGAGTCGCCGGCGGCCATGATCGCCGAACTGCTGGGGGCGTTGGAACCGGACGAGATGGTCCGGGCCCTGGGCGCACTGGACATCCAGACCCGGGCCGACGTGTTCAGCCACCTCGATCTGCCGGTCCAGGTCGAACTCGTCGAGGGCCAGGGCCGCCAGTCCATGGCCCGCCTGCTCGAGGAGATGTCGCCCGACGACCGGGCCGACCTCGTCGGGGCCTTGCCCGAGCACGTCCAGGGCGAACTGCTGCCGTTGCTGGCCCAGGCCGAGCGAGCCGACATCCGCCGCCTCGTGGCCTATCCTGAGGACTCCGTCGGCGCCGTCATGACCACCGACTACGCCGCCATTCCCGAGGACTTCACGGTCGGCGAGGCGCTGGAGCACCTCCGCAAAGTCGCTCCCGACCGTGAGACCATCTACTACGTCTACGTGGTGGATGCCGACCGCAGGCTCACGGGCGTCATCTCTCTCAAGACACTCATCCTGGCCAGGCCCGGTCGCCGGGTCGCCGACCTGATGACCCACGAGGTCGTCAGCGCCAAGGCCGACGACGATCGCGAGACCGTGGCCCGGGAAATCGAGAAGTACGACTGGCTGGCCATGCCCGTGGTGGATGACGGCAGGCGACTGGTCGGCCTGGTGACCGTGGACGACATCATCGACGTTATCGAGGACGAGGTGGACGAGGACATCTACGCCCTGGGCGCCGCCGGCAAACCGCTGGACGACTACTTCCAGGTGAACCCCCTGCGGATGGCCGGCCAGAGGCTGCCGTGGCTCCTTGTCCTGGTCGTCGTCGGGTTTGTGTCGGCCACGATGCTCGGCGGGTTCGAGGACTTCCTCAAGGCGGCGGGCCTCTTTATCTTCATTCCCATGGTTCTGGGCAGCGGGGGCAACGCCGGCAGCCAGACCGTGGCCGTCGTGGTCCGAGGCCTGGCCACAGGCGATCTGGAGCCGCGCAACGTGCTGCGCATCCTCCTCAAGGAGACTGCCATTGCCGTGCTGGTCGGCATCGCCTTGGGGGCCGTGGCCTCCGGTCTGGTCATGGTCTTGACGGGCAGCCCGTTCAAGGCGCTGACTGTCGGCCTGTCGATCCTGGCAGCGCTGTTGATTGCCAAGAGCCTGGGCAGCCTGCTGCCTGTGGCGTTCCAGAAGATCGGCCTCGACCCGGCCCTGATGTCCGCCCCGCTGATCACCACCGTGCTGGACGTTGTGGCGGTCGGCGTCTACCTGCTACTGGCCCACCTCCTCATTCACCTCGCTCCCGCGGCGGGCTGACGTGTCGGTCTGCTCCGCTCATCAGGTGCGCCAGCATCGGGACGCTCGACACCGTGAAGTGCCCGCCGAACCACAGGCGCCGGACGTCTCCAGGGCGCCATCGTACCTGGTGGAGTCCGCCACCGTCGCCCGCTAGCCGACCGAAGCCGATCATTCCCGCGCTTAACTGGTGCCGCCGGTCGTTGGTCCCGAACACCAGTGCGCCGAGGCCGTTGATCAGGAAGTCGCCCTTCGAACACACGCAGACGGCTTCGCGGCACCGCGCCAGCGCAGGCGCGAGGTCGTAACTGGGACTGACCGTGGGTGCCAGCATGACCAGCCGTTCCACTCCAACGTCCTGCGGCAGGCGGCGCAGGGCTTCCAGCGCAATGAACCCGCCCGAGGAATACGTCACCAGCCGAATCGGCGAGCCGGGGTGCGCCGCCTGCCGC
>Ga0272444_10004220_pt1 | contig 12725 bp, 13 predicted proteins | sample SSMForm13_FD_201033 | JGI IMG/M metagenome (GOLD analysis project Ga0272444, IMG submission 201033) | Marine sediment archaeal communities from Little Sippewissett salt marsh, Falmouth, MA, United States - SSM-Form-13 | ecosystem: Environmental > Aquatic > Marine > Wetlands > Sediment ...
GGAGCACGCGGTCTTCCAGGAACTCGTCGATCGGTCTCCCTGTGATCCGCTCGACGACCCCCGCCAAGTAGACATACCCCTCACCCGAGTAGGAGAAGCGACGGCCGGGCTCGAACGCCGTTCGCAACGGCTGATCCTTCGACCGCCAGTTGGGAAGGCCGGAGGTGTGGCTCAGGACGTGCCGCGTCGTGATCCGGTTCGATCGCGGATCGTCCTCAATGTACGGCCGATCCAAGTAGTCGTTCAGCGGACGATCGAGGTCCAGAACCCCCTCCGCGCAGAGCTGCAGAACACCATAGGCAAACGCGGGCTTGCCGAGCGACGCCGCCTCGAACAGTGTGTCCGTGGTGAGCGGTTCACCTGTCTTCCGATCCCGCACGCCGAACGCGCCATGCCAGGCCGCCTCTCCGTCTCGGATGAGCGAGAGGCACAAGCCGGGAACATCCTCACGTTCCAGCAGTTCGGGGATCCGTGTCAGCAGACGAGGGTCGAGGTCCAAGGAGAGCCTCCTCCTAGCAGAACGGAGCCACGTACGTCTTCACGACGTACCCCTCCGGCATCCGGAGGCGCGGATGGTCGGAGGCCAGCTCGAGGGCCTCTTGCAGCGCGGACGGGTCGTCGGCATCGATGCCTCGCAGGATCTCGATCATTTGGTCCATCAGCGCTTCGTCGCCCGGCTCGACGCTCCGCGGGTCTCCGAGTCCCCACGACGCGTGAACCGGCAACTCGCGGCCGGTGAGGCCGACGAAGTCGGCGAACAGCTTGTTGCGGCCGTAGGTGAACCCCGCGTTGCCCGGGGGAAACCCGACCGTCTCGGGGATCGAGCCCGCGCGGAGCCCTTCGACTAGCTCGCGACCGGTGAGGAGCTGGCCGCGCGGAAGGTCGATCGTGTCGATCCCCTCGACGATTGCCGGACGCTGGACGTCATCGATCTGCGGGTCGCTCAGCTGCCAGCGTCTCTCCGCGGCGTTCCAATGCTCGGTGATGTAGTGGTCCTCGATCAGCCGTCCCTCCGGCGCGACGAAGTAGAGTGCGACACCGGTTCGAACCCGCGCGGGGATCCCCTTGTGGCGAAGGATGGATGCAAGCATCAGCGCGTAGTCCCGGCAGCAGCCGACGCTACGATGGGCGACGTCGCGCGGCTCCGCCAAGGGTCGATCATCGAGAGCAACGATATGGGTCAGACGTTCCTCTGCGGTCGTGTAGCTGAACTCGACGCAGATCTTGCGACCCGCCGCCTTCAGCTGCTCGTAGGTGATCCCGTACGTCTTCTCCCCGACCCAGAACATATGGAGGAGAACGTTCTGAACGACACGACAGAGAGAGGGAAGGTCGTCAGGCAGCCTCTCGTATCGTGCCCTGTGAGCGCCCGGATCGGAGTTCGCGCTGTGAATTCGGTGGTACGCGAGAAGATCGTCGAGGGTTCGCATCGAATCGGACATGTTCACCTCCGGCTCTCAAAGTACCGTGCCGATTCACGTTTTCAATGTCGCGTTTTGGATGTGTCTTGAGGAGACGGTTTTCGCCCGGATGGCGAGGGTCCATTGTCCGCTGATCTACTTGACGCAGCGATGACTTGACGATCCGCAGTTCGCGTGTAGGGTCGCGGAAGCCAGGATCTACCGGCATGACCGCCAGGAGGTTGATGTGACGAGGCGAGCATCGTGGCTTGTCCTGCTGCTCATCGGAGTGCTTGTCCTTTCCGGATGCCTGCTTTCTCGAGAGCGCGTCGGACTCCAGCGCGTCGGACGTGCGCGAGTGGGCGTCGGCTACCGCGTACACGTCGCAGACGATGTCGCGCTTCTCGCCCACAACGATGGCGCGAGCGTGGTGGAGGTCTCCGATCCATCAAATCCCGTGGAGCTGGCGGTTATCGACACGTCGGAGGCGTGCTTCGGCGTCTTCTTGGCGGAAAGCACGGCCTACGTTCTCGACCCCTGGAACGGCCTTCTGGTTGTAGATCTCAGCCGTCCGACACGCCCCGAACGCCTCGGTACCTGCCACGGATCCGGATTCTGGTGCGATCTCGTCGTCTCGGGAGGCTACGCGTACCTCGCGAACCGGGAGGAGGGGCTGGATGTGATCGACGTCCGGAATCCCCAAGCGCCGTGCATCGTGGCATCCTACGGAACAGAGGGGTGTGAAGGTGTGACGATCCTAGGGGACTTCGCGTACGTGGCCATGGGCGTCGGTGGCGTCCACATCGTCGATGTTTCCGATCCCGAGTCTCCTCGCTTCGTGCGGACGCTGTCGCGGTCGAGACCCGCGGTCGGAGTACATGCGGCGGGTTCCCTCCTTGCCGTCGCGTGGCATGCGAGTGGCGTCGTAGTCTACGACCTCGTAGACCCAACATCGCCGCGCTATCTCGGAACGATCGTCTCGAACCACGAGGCACTGGATGTCTGGGTGGCCGACGGAGCAGTCGCCGTCGCGGACAACATGGCTGGCGTCGGTCTGTTCCGATCCGACGCCGATCGGCGCGTAATCCGGACAGGTCGCTACGAGACCGGCGGGGCGACGCACGACGTCTTCGTTGAGGACGACTTGATCTACCTCGCGGATGGTGCAAGGGGCCTCGTCATCCTGCGGCCTGTATCGGAGGATGAGAACGACTCGCCGCCCGCCTCCTGAGGTCGCGCACGCCCCGAGAGGCAGAAGGGCCTCCTGTGTGCCCGTTGGCACACCGCGGGCGGCACCGCATCGGGGGCAGAGGGGACTCTCTCTCGCAAATCGACCGGATCGCGATCATGCGCTCGAAGCCACCCCAGCACGGTGCTGGTCCCGAGGCTCGCCCTTCGGCGATAGCGGGCCACGGCCGTTTGAGGACTGCTCGAACCAGGGGATTGACACGCCGGCAAAATGGATGCTATGATCCACTTTAGCAACCCGCACAACTGCGTTGCTACATCTGGGGCCTCGCGCCGGTGCAAACGTCTCCGCCACGAGGCCCCGCCTCCTTGCTGGCTACCGCCATCGGTCGCTACGGCGCCGACCTACAGACCTTCGTCGGTGAACCGGGTGGAGACGAAGGCATCGAAGAGCTTCCCGGCGCCCGCCGGACGCTGTTCGGGGTTGGACCAGACCTGGTAGAACCAGTCGAGGAAGTGAGGGAATCCCTCCTCCCTCCACGGGACGCCGAGGTCGAGACGATTCGAGGCATCATCGTACTGAGCGACGAGCCGGTCGATCTCCTCCGCCGAGAGACGGCGGTACCGTCCGAGGTGGATGACACCCGGTCCGGAGAGTCTGCCGCGCTTCACGTCCGGCTCGGCTTTGGGGTAGCCGAGGACGAGAGCGATCGCCGGGAAGCAGTACGTGTTCGGCAGATCGAGGTTGCTGTAGATGCGAGCCAGGTCCCCGCGGTGCAGGCCGTTGGTGAAGAGGGAGTCGATCCCGAGCGAGCGGGCCGCGACCGCCGCCGTCTGCGCCGCAAGGCCTACGTCGATCATCCCCGTGACGAACGCGCGAAACCCCTGGACCGTGTAGCTGTGCCCGAGGTGCTGGGCTACGTCGTTGATCCGGTTGAAATCGACGCAGAAGACGAGCGTGGCGCTCCCCGCGTAGCCCGTCAGCTCCTTCTGCACCTCGAGATCGTCGACCACGATGATCGAGTAGGACTGCCGATTCGAAGCGTTCGCCGCCAGTACGCACGTGTCGAGAATCGAACGTAGATCGTCCGGCGGGATCCGTACTTCCGAGAAACCTCCATGAACCGTTCGCAACGCGCGAAGCGTCTCCATCGTCTCCGGCATCAACAGCCTCCTTCTCCGTCCGGCCCGATGATCGTCGGAAGGCCGCGGAAGTGAACGATCAGGCGGTCGAGCACCGCCTCGAGCTGAGCCCGTTCCTCGTCGCTCAGGCAAGAGAGTGGCTCGAAGTCACTCGCTTGCTCCTCCTCCGCTCGGCGGAGCTCGCCGAGCTTCGCGCGCCCGGCTTCGGTGATCCGTGCGACGACGTATCTGCGGTTCGACTCGTCCCGTGCCCGTTCGACCCAGCCGTGTCGTTCGAGGTTCCGCAACACCACCGTGGCCGTCGGGCGGTCGATGAACAGGAGGTCGGCGATCCGGGATGGGTTCAACGGTCCCCTACGGTCGAGTTGTACCAGCGCGTTGAACTGCGGGACCGTCACGCCGAACGCATTCACGTGTGCCCGGCGATACCGCCTGAACAGATGGATCACCTGCGCCATCTGGCTGAGCGCGAGATTCCTGCGGGGGAATCCAGCGTTCTCCTGGTCCGTCATCGCATCCTCCCTCTCCGCTCTTGACATGATTCGAATTCGAATTATAATGCTGATGGACGTTGGTTCGAATTCACACTATACGAGCACCCCATCCGCCGAACAACCGGCGCAACCGTCCATTCCGACACCGAAGGAGGCGGAATGACTGACCGATCGACCCCCGGGAGCCCGAGGTTGCAGGAACTCGCCGGGGCGCTGGAGCGAGGTGATGAAACGGTTCTCGATGCATTCTGGACCGAGATGAGTCGGCGCGGGACGCCCTTGATCGATCCGATCGAGGAAGACCCGAAGAGCAGTCTCGTGACCTTCCTCTGGCGCGCGCTCGAGCCGGTCGCCGAGGTCCGCCTGATCAGCCTGTTGACCGACCGGGACGGTAGTTCGTTGAGGCGGCTGGGCGAGACGGACGTCTGGTACCTGGAGTGCGTGGTCGCGAGAGACGTTCGCGCGACGTACCAGTTCCTTCCCCGGACCGAGGACGCCCCCCTCAGGAGTGGCCTTGCCCGGTTCTCTGACTACGTCCACGATCCGCTGAATCCGAAGACCTACGTCTTCGAGCGAGACGAAGAGGATCCCGACGGCTTCGAGCTGACGCGGTCGGTCCTCGAGATGCCCGACGCCGCCCCGCAGCCGCTCAACGATCGCTCCCCGGGAACCCCGAAGGGAAAGGTCGAGATGCATCGGCTGCGAAGCGGCATCCTGGACAACGAGCGACGCGTGTGGGTCTACACGCCGGCCGGCTGCGATCCGAGCCGCTCCACATCGTACGACCTGCTGGTGCTGTTCGACGGCACCGGCTTCGTGAAGATGTCCTCCCTGCCGGCGATCCTCGACAACCTGATCGCGACCGCGACGGTCCCCCCGATGATCGCCGTCATGCCATGCAGCCTCAGCCAGCAGATCCGTCTCCGCGAGCTGCTACTTCACGAGCCGTTCAACGACTTCCTCGCGACGGAGCTTCTCCCCTGGGCTCGATCGGGCTTCCCCATCACGCACGACCCTGCCCGAACCGTCGTCAGCGGCGCGAGTGCCGGCGGGTTAGCAGCGGCTTACGCCGCGTTCGAGCACCCCGAGCTGTTCGGAAACGTCGTCTCGCTCTCCGGTGCCTTCGCCTTCTCGCCGGGGATGCTCACGCCCGGTTGGGTAGGCGAACACGAGTGGCTGACTCGTCGCATTGCGACCTCCGACCGCGTGTCGGTCCGCTTCCACCTCTCGGCCGGATCCCTCGAAACGAACAGCCTGCGCGATCTCGGCGGAGGGCCAAACCTCGTCGTGGCCAACCGGCACCTGCGGACCGTGCTGCAGGCGAAGGGATACGCGGTTCAGCTTCATGAGTTTCCTGGCGGGCACGACATGATCTCGTGGCAGGCGGAGCTCGCCGAAGGCCTTGTGGCGCTGCTCGGAGATGGACGGGGTGGTCCCGGTATACTGAGGTCATGGGAGCGCAACCCATACAACTCGAGACCGACCGGCTGATCGTCCGTCGGTTCGAGCCGAGCGATGTCCGCGACGTCCTCGACTACTCACGATGCGAGCCCGCCGATCGCTTCCGGCAACGGAACGTCGACTGGGAGCCGACCGAGGAGAGCGCCCTGAAATGGTGGACCCCGATGATCGCGATGCGCCCGCAGGAGGCGATCAACTGGCTCTCGCTCGTGATCGAGCTCAAGTCCGAAGCGCGCGTCATCGGCAACGTCGGGTTCAACGCCAAGCGAACCGGCGATCATCTGCAGGGATCGATCGGCTGGACACTCGGAGCGGACTACGAAGGCCACGGCTATGCCACCGAGGCGGCCCAGGCGCTACTCGACTACCTCTTCGATGCCGTCGGATTCCATCGTGTATTCGCGATGTCCTCGCCCGCCAACCCGAAGTCGTGGCGGCTGATGGAGCGGCTCGGCATGCAACGTGAGGCGCACTTCCGGAAGAACTGCTACGTCGACGGAGACTGGGATGACGAGTACGTCTACGCCATCCTACGAGAGGAGTGGGCCGAGCGCCTCACCGGACGCTCGGCCTGAGTCGCTTCGGTCCGGACTACGCCGGGACGAACTGCAACCCGAGGATCGGCTTGTCGCCCGGTTCGCGGACGATTCCGATCGTCGATTTCACTCGCTTGCCGAGCTTCGGGTCGTCGTCGAGGAGCTGCCCGGTCACGCGGAGCCCGTCGTCGAGTTCGACGATCGCCAGCCGAAGGTAGCGGGTCTCGTAGTCGATCGCGAGAGCGTACACGTCGGTGAACGTGAGCACCTTCCCCTCGCCCCCGATTTCGACCGGCTCGAACGTCTCGTTTCGGCAGTTCCGACAGACCGGACGAGACGGGTAGTTCACGGTTCCGCACGAGGTGCACTTGGCGCCGAGGACCTTGTCGCTCACGAGTCCTCCCTTCGCAGTACGGTTGCCACGACGTTGTTCCCGAATCCGCCGAAGTTGCAGGCGTACGCGAGCTTCGCGTCCTTCACCTGCCGACCTTCGGCCTCGCCCCGCAGCTGCCAGGCGAGTTCGACGAGCTGGGCGACGCCGGTCGCGCCGACCGGATGTCCCTTCGCCTTCAACCCGCCGGACGGATTGATCGGGAGCGTCCCGTCGAGCCGCGTCTCACCACGCTCGATGGCCACGTGCGCCTCGCCGCGGCCGAAGAACCCGGAGGCCTCACTCTCGGCGATCTCGAGGATGGTGAACGCGTCATGCAACTCGGCGACGTCGACATCCTTCGGCGTCGCGCCGGCCATCGAGAACGCCTTCTCACTCGCCAGGCGGACCGCCTTCAAGTCCGTCGGATCCTCGCGCTCTTGCACCGCATGCGTGTCCGTCGCTTGCCCGATCCCAGCGACACGGACACGCGTGCCGCCGAGCTTCTTCGCGACGCCCTCCGATACGAGGACGACCGACGCCGCGCCGTCGCTGACCGGGCAGCAGTCGAACAGGTGAAGCGGCTCGGCGATCGGTGGGTTGTTCACCACCGCCTCCGGGCCGGTGAGGATACCCTCCATCGTTACCGTCTGCTGGATGTGGGCATACGGGTTCTTCGTCGCGTTCTCGTGGTTCTTGATCGCGATCATCGCGAGGTGCTTCCGCTCGACGCCGAACCGATCCATGAACAGCCGCGCGAACATCCCGGCGAGCGACGGAAGCGTCACGCCGTAGATGTACTCCACTTCGGGCTGCGACAGGCTGGCGACGAAGTCCGTCCCCTCGAGCCCGTTGACGACACGCATCCGCTCGACGCCGGTGACGAGGACGACGTCGGCCATCCCGGATGCGATCGCCTGACAGCCGATCTTGAACGCCGATGCGCCCGACGCCGGGCCGTTCTCGACCGCCTCAGCCATCGCGGGAACCAAAGCGAGCTGGTCGACCAGTGCGCTGCCGAGCGCTGTCTGCTGATTGACCCTCGCCGCCCCCATGTTGGCGACGACGACGCTGTCAACGGGGATGTCGCCGAGATCCGCGTGGCGGAGCGCCGCCAGCGAGGCGACCGACGCGAGCTGCATCAGCGGCCACTCAGAGCGCCCGAAGCGGGTCATCCCCGCGCCGGCGATGTAGACGGGATTCATTCTTCACCCTCCTTCTCGCCGGCGACCTGCCGCACGACGGTCTCCTCGCCGGGTAGGACGATCGACTGCGCTCCGCGCAGGAGCTCCTCCGACACCGGGCGGCGCCCGGCGACCAAGCGCGGCTTCGCAGCGTAGTACGTCTCCCTCGGGAGGACCCACGACGGGACGCCGCCGAGTTCATGCTGCACCTCGAACCTCTTCTCGAGGGGGTACTCGATCATCCATCGCCGGAAGCCGATCGGGCTCTCGGCGACGATCAGGACCTCTTCCTGCTTGCAGTGCTCGATGTGGTACTCCATCTTCGCCGCAAACAGGTGCGATCCGACCCGCAAGCCGCGGCGGATCGTCAGCGTGTGGTAGCTCATGCCGGTCTTCTCGTCGACGAGTCGGCCGTTGACCATCCCGGCGAGTACCCCGTCGATCAGCCCGGCGAGGACGTACTCGTCCTTCACGCGATACCGCTTGTAGGCGAGCAACTCGCCGAACAGTCGCGCGGCGACGATATCGTAGAAGTCGCGCTCGACCCAGAGGAGCGGGTAGATCGCCTCCAGCAGGACGGGCACCTCCTCCCGGGCCACCTGCCGAACGACCATCTTCTCGCCGCTGGCGAGGGTGATCGCCTTCGGCGGGTAGGGCGGCATGTCCATCGCCGGCGGGCGAAGGGACGCCTCGAGTTCGCTGATTCTTGCCATCCCAACTCCTTTCGATGACCGCACATCGACAGGAAGTCCCCGCGCAGTGTTGCCGCGGAGAGGCAGCCGCCGTGTGAAAACGGCCTAGTTGTCAGTCTGCCTTACCATACGACGGATTGCCCGGCCCGTCAACGCGCCAAATGCAGTTCTCTCGGTGCGTGTACCGTCGGAGAGACGGTAGGCGGACCGGGGATTCGAGGGGCGTGCGAGGATCTCAGGGCTCGACGGTCCCCTCGTCCTCGGCGGAGGATCGACGGCCGAGACACTCAGCCGACGCTTTGCACCACCGCGCGCACGTCGGAGCGGCTGTCTTGCGAACCGGCGTCTTGCAGGAGGAGCATCGGACCGCCGACTCGTCGGAGAACATCTCGACCTCGTTTCCGCAGGTCGGGCACCGAACGAGGATCGAGGTCAGGCGCTGGCCGCTCAAACCAGGACACCGCAGTCGCATCGTTCGATCCCTCCTTCCCCGGCGGGAAGCTAGAGCATCTCCTTCACGTTCGCAATCTCGCCCAGCGTGTAGCCGCGATTTCCCTCGTCCTCGATCGCCTCGGCGGCCCTCTCGGCCAGGGCGATGTACTCGCGGCTCTTCGTGCCATCTCCCGCGACGGCATGCGCCCTCGCCAAGGCCTCGTAGGCGAATGCGAGGTCGAAGTCGCCGATTCCGTTCCCCTCGCAGATCTCCAGGCATCGCGCTGCGTGGAACCGCGCGGGTTCCGACCGTTTCAGGGTCGAGTAGACACGCGAGATCTGCCATTCGCCCCGTTCGAACTCGAGCGACGTACCGATCTCACCCCAGTGGTGCCGCGACGCGTGGGCCGCATGGATCATCTCGTCGATCTCTTCCGAGGTTCGATCGCTCTTGTCCAGCAGCTCCCACACGCGGTTGAATAGGTCCACGGCAAGCTTCCTGTGAACCTCTTGGCCGATCTCGATGTCGGACATGTCGCCTCCTGGATCCGGATGGGAGCCACATCCTACAAGCTGCGGACGTCTCCGATGAAGTCCTCCGAGCCCGTTTGACGCTACTCAACCGGCGGGACGACGATCTCGATCCGACCTTCGTACACGGCCTGTCGATCCTCGTCCCTCGCGGCCTGCTCGAGGAGGAACCGAACGTCCGGCTCCACGACGCCGGAGAACGTCTCGGCGCCGTTGGTCGTCACGACGATCGGTCGAGCCAGGTCGAATTGCGTGCTGCTCACGAGCACGGTGTACCGCGCGACGTTCCGTACGGTAACGTCGATTCGATTCCCGTCGGTGATTGCCTCGATCGAACCGGTCATTCGGTCCCGCGTGTACATCGGCTCGATCGGCGTCACCTGGCCGTCGAGCACGATCGTCTCGCCACCCCGAACGACCTCGATCTCGATCGGGTCGCCGGGGTTCAGTGCATCGATGATCGCGGGAACCTCGTATCCCGTCTCGACAGGATAGGCATCGATCCGGACGATTCGATCCCCCGTCTTGACCCCGGCGAAGTGCGCGATCGACCACGGCTGCACCCCGACAACGGCGAAGCCCGCATCGGCGCCTTGGTAGCCGAACGTCGCGCCGAACCGGATTTCGTCCTTCAGCGGCCAGATGTTGGCATCCTTGAAGCCGACGTTGTTCCCAACGTCGGCGATCTCGTCGATCACCACCCAATCGCACCGTCCCACCGCGATGTCCGACGTCTCCCAGATGACGCGCTCGGGGAATGGATCGCGCTCGACTTCTCCGACGAAGGCGATGACCGCCGGTCGCTCATACGAGACGCCGTCGAGGCTGTGCGTCGTCGGGTGGGCGACCCAATCGATGTCGACGCCGAGTGCAACGAACTGGTCGACGTACAGCCAGATCTCCGGTGCGGGGTACAACTCGTCGTAGCTACCGTTCGATGCTCGGATCGGGCGATGGAGGAGGTTCCTCGGGTACGTCTGATACGGGCCGTTGCCCGCGACCCGCGGGTGGCCGTACGTCGCGACGAAGCCGGCCCACGCCGACGGATCGTGGGCCGCCATCCACAGGGCTCCGGACCCGCCGTCGGAGAATCCGGAGAGGAAGACGCGGTTCTCGTCGGCGTTGTAGGTCCGCTTCACGAACGCAAGCTGCGATAGGAGGTTCGCCCGGCCGGCCTCGCTCCACCACGTGGCCCCCTCGTCTCCGTGCGGCATCACGAGGATCCATCCCTCCGCCGCCGCGGTGGGCCCCCACAGCGCGCGGCGTGAGATCAGTCCCTCGATCGGATACGCCGGGTGGTTGACGGCGCCGTGCAGGTCGATCAGCACCGGATACCGCGTCTCCGGATCGTAGTCCTCGGGAACGAAGACGTGGAACGGTCTCGGAACGCCGTCGATGCATGCGTTATAGTGGACGGCCCAGTCCCGCTCGACCTCATCCGAGTACGTCCGCCCGACTCGAAGACGATTCGCGATGTCCGCCACGCCGATGCCCGACCGGACCAGCTCGTCGATCGCCTCCGGTTTCCCGTCAGGATTGGAAGCGTCGAAGAACGCCGTCATCAGGTCGTCGAACCCCGCTCCCCATCCCATGAGCGCGGTCGACGCCAGGACGATCAGAGTTGAAACGGCAACCAGGCCTACCCCACTGAACCGGTGCACCATGCTTGCGCCCCTTCCCCGGCGGACGTGCCGGACCCGTCGTGCTCGCAAGCTGCCTCGCACCGGGCGCTCGCGGCGCCCGATTCGAGCGCCGCGCCTCCGATTCAGCCCTTGGGGATTGTACCCGGCTTGCCCGTCGATACGAGGACGGTCCATCGAAGTCCGTGGAGACGGCATGTGATAGGATGACACGACCGATCCCGGGGAGGAACCAGACATGAGAGCACGGATGATCGTGACCGTTGCAGTCCTCGTGGCTTGTTGCGCTACACCGGCACTGGCAAAGCCGTACGAGCACATTCGGACCGAGCGCAACGTCGGCGTGTTCAATAACGAAAACGAAACGACGTTCGTCGGACTCCGCGTCGTCTTCAGCGACCCGTTGACGCCACTTCAGGCAATCGGGATCGGCGCGACCTTCACGCTGTCCTCGAACGAAGACGGCGTTCTTGTCTACGAGGGGACGATCCTCGCGTTCGGGATGTGGGAGATCGACTGGGCGCTTGACGGCCCCCGCCTCGAGGCGGCGTTCTGGATCGACGCTGTCGGCATCGAGTGGCCGATCGATGTCCACTCCCCGGAAGCGCGCATGCGATTCGACGTACCGCCGGGAAGCGATGTCGTGAGTCCCGGGTACGCCTCGTTCACCCCCATTGCCATCGAGTTCAACGCCGCCTGGTCGAAGGATCCCGATGGCCTGCCGCTCGAGCGCTACGAGTGGAGCTGGAGCGATGGCGTCCGACTCGCGGGAGAGGTCGTCGAGCGGACGTTCTGGCTTCCCGGCTCGTACACCGTCATCCTCACCGTCTGGGACCTCGAAGGGCTTTCAGACTCCGTCACGGAGGGGTTCTACCTTCACCTGTATCTCTGCGACGAGTAGGATGGGGCTCCAACCCACGGCGCGCGGAAGCCGTCGCCCGCTCCCATGAACGGAATCGTTGGCTCCGAAACCTCCTCTTCCAGAGCACTTGGAGGCGGTCTGGTTTGCCCGGGGCTGCACCCAATCGGGAGAGCGAGCCTCCAAACATCGGGCCGATGGCGCCACCACGCAGCGGAGTGCCTCACGTCGTGCTAGACTGTCTCCACCGCCGGATCTCGGCGACGATCACAGGGGGATCGGATGGAAAGCTCAGTAGGGCCGCGGATCGGCGCCATCGACGCGGGGACTACCGGAGTCCGGTTCGTGCTGTTCGACGAGCACGCACGGCCGCTCGACGGCGCCTATCGGCCTGTGCCGATCACGACGTGCAAGCCCGGTTGCGTCGAGCAGGATCCCGAGCTCATTCTCGAAAGGACCCTCGAGGTCCTCGATGAGGTCTTGACCCGATCCGGATTGCCGCATGGATCCCTGGCTGCGATCGGCTTGGCCAATCAACGCGAGACGATTGTCGCTTGGGACCGGGAATCCGGACGGCCCGTTCATCCAGCGATCGTCTGGCAGGATCGACGGACGGACGGACGGTGCCGCGAGCTGGCCGACGGAGACGCAGGCCGGCTGATCGAAGAACGCACGGGGCTTCGCCCGGATCCGTACTTCTCGGCGACGAAGATCGAGTGGCTCCTCCGAAGCGTTCCCGGCCTCAGAGAACGGGCAGAAGGGGGAGCGGTGATCTTCGGCACGATCGACTCGTGG
>Ga0272444_10004221_pt1 | contig 12723 bp, 13 predicted proteins | sample SSMForm13_FD_201033 | JGI IMG/M metagenome (GOLD analysis project Ga0272444, IMG submission 201033) | Marine sediment archaeal communities from Little Sippewissett salt marsh, Falmouth, MA, United States - SSM-Form-13 | ecosystem: Environmental > Aquatic > Marine > Wetlands > Sediment ...
CTATTATGATGGGTGTTTTGCCCTTGTCGCATGTTATTGTGGTCCTAATATGATTATAAGGCGCAGATAAGCGATAACTAATCAATCCTGGCGGAGCATGTTTAAGAAATGATCATATTGCAATCATAACATGCGACGCCGGGCGCTTTCTGCAACAATTAATTATCAATAATAAGAAAGCGCCCTGGCCGAGATTTGAACTCGAGTCCTCGGCTCGACAGGCCGAGATGATAGGCCACTACACTACCAGGGCTTTACTCGCACTCAATACTGGAAGGTATATTTAACAATTACTTCAGTTTTTATACTATTATCAAGCAGCTCTTCTTCTTTCACGGTTGGGGTCTGTAAATCACATCAACTTGCCGGATTTGAAGGGGCTGCGTTTCTTGTTCAGGACAAAGGTGTACTTCATGGGCCTTCTTCTCTTGAAGCCTGTCCAGTATCCGCATTTCTTGCATCGTTTCTCAATAGCGACCTCTCCGCCGTCAAGAGTCTTGTTCCTGACAGAGTCCAGATTATGCAAGCATACAGGACATTCGGAATAATCCACCCTCTCATCCGTTTCCTTGGCATGGATCTCTATTGTGGCTATGTCATTGGATATGGCCAAATAACGCAGCCTCTGTGGGCTAACTGTATACAAAGGCTCCTTGAAGGAAAGGTCCTTCTTCACCAATGCCAGCAGTTTCTGCTGTGATTCCACTATCCCCCACTGCAACATGACATTGTCCAGGGCCTTGACGACCTCCTTGTCGCTGGGGATCCTGTACTTTTTCCCCTTGGTCCTGCTCATGGAACAAGGAACACTCTAAAAGGATTTAAAATAAATGGAAAAGAAAAAAGAAGAAGGCAGGTTTGCTGCCTTTACTGTTTTCCGTCGATAAGGATCTGGACCACACCTGGGTCAGCCAAGGTTGACGTGTCACCGAAGTTGTCCAGCTCGTTTGCCGCGATCTTTCTGAGGATCCTTCTCATGATCTTACCGCTCCTGGTCTTTGGCAGGGCGTCGGTGAAGTGGATCCTGTCAGGCTTGGCAATGGGACCGATCTCCTTTGTCACATGGCCGAGGAGTGTCTTCTTCAGGTCATCTGTTCCGTCGACTCCTGCGTTCAGGGTGACATAAGCGTAGATGCCCTGGCCCTTGATCTCATGGGGGAAGCCGACTACAGCAGCCTCAGCAACGGCATCATGGGACACAAGGGCGCTCTCCACCTCAGCGGTTCCCATCCTGTGACCAGATACGTTCAGGACATCATCGACCCTGCCGGTGATCCAGTAGTAGCCGTCCTTGTCCCTACGGCACCCGTCCCCAGTGAAGTAAAAGCCGTCGAACATGGAGAAGTATGTCTCTTCGAACCTCTGGTGGTCACCGAAAACTGTCCTCATCATTCCTGGCCAAGGCTCCTTGATGACCAGCATTCCAGAGTTCTCTCCTGTTAGCTCGTTGCCTTGCTCGTCCATGAGACCTGGGTTGACACCAAAGAACGGGAATGTCGCGGAGCCTGGTTTCAATGGAGTAGCACCAGGTAATGGGGTGATCAATATACCGCCTGTCTCGGTCTGCCACCACGTGTCCACAATGGGGCATTTTCCGCGGCCCACATTGTTGTGGTACCACATCCATGCCTCAGGATTGATGGGCTCTCCGACAGAGCCGAGTATCCTTAGACTTGATAGATCCTTGTTCTGTACGAATTTCTCACCCTTGCTAGCCAATGCCCTGATGGCTGTTGGTGCCGTGTAGAACTGGTTGACCTTGTACTTGTCCACCACATCCCAAAACCTTCCTGCATCTGGATAAGTGGGTATTCCCTCGAACATAATTGAAATGGCGCCAGCACAAAGTGGCCCGTAAACGATATAGGAATGACCAGTGACCCAACCGATGTCGGCAGTGCACCAGTAGATATCGCCTGGATGGTAATCAAAGATGTACTTGAAGGTGGTGGTCGTGTAGATCATGTAGCCTCCAACGGTGTGCATCACACCCTTGGGCTTTCCTGTTGAGCCTGACGTGTACAGGATGAACAATGGGTCCTCGGCATTCATCCATTCTGGCTCGCAGGTATCCGAAGCATTTGCCATGAGGTCGTGCCACCAATAGTCCCTTCCGGCTTCCATGTGGGTGTCGATGCCCTTACCAGCACCAACACGCTCCGTGACGATGCAGGTCGTGACAGCATGACCCCTGGACTTGCATATGTCAATGGACTTGTCAGCATTGACCTTCAATGGTACTGGCTTCTTTCCCCGGAATGTTCCATCGGTGGTTATCAGGGTCCTACAGGATGAGTCCATTATCCTGTCAGCGAGTGCTTCTGGGGAAAAGCCGCCGAAAACGATGGAATGGATCGCTCCGATCCTGGCACAGGCCATCATAGCGATAGCGAGCTCCGGAACCATTGGCATGTAGATAGCCACAACGTCGCCCTTCTTGATGCCCTTTTCCTTGAGCACGTTGGCGAACTTGCATACCAATGCATGGAGGTCCTTATATGTGAACTTCGCATCCTCTCCAGGTTCGTTCCCTTCCCATATGATAGCTGTTTGGTCCCCCTTGTCAGCAAGGTGGCGGTCCAGTGCGTTGTAAGTAATATTGGTCATCGCTCCATCGAACCATTTTATGTTCACCTTTCCGTTCTTCCTAGAGAAATTGTAGGACCTTACCTTGTCCCATTTCTTCTTCCAGTAGAACTCGTTGGCTATCTCTGCCCAGAATTCCTCCGGGTTCTCAATGGATCGATCATACATATCCTTGTACTTGGAGAAGTCGTTGATATAAGCTCTCTGCTTGATGTTCTCTGGTGGGTTGAAGATTCTTTCATTCTCTGCATTCTCAGACATTTTTTATCCTCCAGTAGGAGTTCAGGATTTGAAGGTAAATATAAAACCACTATTAAATGGTTATGGGAGAACGCACTATTTGGATGCCTCTTCCATCATGGATCTTAACACTGCTAAGGATTCATGGAGAAAAACTAGATCATTGCCTGTATTGAATGTGCATGTAGAGCATTGAGGTTTATCATTTGCATCAAGCCTTTCAAGATAATGAAGATACTTGGAATGGAATGCCCCAATATCTCCTTTCAGCTCGTTGATGAGCCTCGGAAACATCATCTGAGGGTTGAGGGAGCAGCGCTCACAAGAGGGCCTTCCCTTGACCTGGCTCTCATCCTTCATGAAATATTCCTTGATAGGATTCCTGGAGGACAATCTTTCCATTTCTCTCATTATCAAGATCATCATGTCCATCATTTCGATGGCCTTACCATGGTACATCCTCTCCTTGTAATCTGACAGCACCACGGTATCCACGGTGTAATGCTCCTTCATTGCATCCAGTACACACCGTCTGCAGTGCTTGTGCTGGAGGTTGGAATCCTTCTCGCAGCTCTTGCAGTCCATGATGAGCTGGCCTTTGCCATCTATTGTCCTGAGCCTGTATCTCTTGCTCATGCCCCTCGATTCTTGATAAGCGGGGTGGTTTTTAAATATTTTGGCATAGATAGTATAAATCGGTCTCATGAAGATACTTCCATTGGCATGTGAAAGTCTTGGAACACGAGGCATGGCAGCCTTTGTCCAAACAGGTGATGTTTCCTTGGTTATCGACCCCAGCGTAGCCTTGGGTCCAAGCAGGTACGGTCTGTCTCCACATCCCCTGGAGCTCCAGAGAAAAGAGGAGCATTGGGAACGCATTCAAAAAAATGCTGGCCACGCTGACATTTTGAGCATTTCACACTACCACTACGACCACCTGCACCCGACAGAGACCTGTATCTATAAGGGAAAGATCCTTCTGATCAAACACCCTGAAAGAGATATTAACAAGAGCCAGAAAGGCAGGGCCAGGGAATTCCTTGACAGGATTAAAGGGCTTCCAAAAAGCATTGAATATGCAGATGACAGGGAATTCAAATACGGGAGCACTGTACTGAAGTTCTCCAATGCCGTGCCCCATGGTGTGATGGATAGGCTGGGGTATGTGGTAATGCTCCTTATTGATGATGGAGACCAGAGGTTCCTCCATACCTCGGATGTGCAAGGTCCATCTACCAAGGACCAAACAGATTGGATCATTTCCCAGAAACCGGATATCCTGATGGTGGATGGTCCATTGAACTGGACACTTGAGAGAGCTAGGAACAACCTTATAAGGATTATCAAGGAGAGTGAGGTCGAAACCATTATGCTAGAGCACCATGGACTCAGGGACCTGAATTGGAAGAAAAGGTTCGGGGGCGTCCTCAATATAGCCGAGGACTGGAACGTGAAATTGTGTACTGGTGCAGAGTTCGCAGGAGAGAAGGAAGAACTTTTAGAGGCAAACAGGAAGAAGTTATATCATGAGGGAGCTATGGATGAAAAAGATAGAGCTATGAAGGATTTCAGGAGGAGCGAGTAGATAGATTCCATAGAAATGGTTATTTTCCCTCAAATTAAAATACCATAAAGGAAATGGCCGCGTTACATGTTGGTCTGCAAGAAAGAGATCAGATTCGATACCGAGGGCGAAGCCCATATCATCGATATCACCAGCCAGGTGCAGGAGATGGCAAGTGAAGCAGGCATATCAAACGGCATGGTATGCGTGTTCGTTCCTGGCTCAACGGGAGCTGTGACGACAATAGAATTCGAGCCAGGTTTGCTAAAGGACATACCGGATGCGCTTGAGAGGCTGTTCCCAAAAGACATGACATATGAGCATCACCTGAAATGGCATGATGGCAACGGGCATTCCCACGTGCGTGCTGCGTTCCTTGGCGCGAGCCTAACAGTACCAATAAGTGATTGTAAGCTCACTCTAGGGACCTGGCAGCAAATCGTGTTCATAGACATGGATGCCAGAGCCAGAAAGAGGACGGTAATATTGGAATTCATTGGTGAAGGACATGAGCCAGCTTAAGATCGTTTTCCTGGGCACAAGCGGGAGCTGGCCTACCCCTGAAAGGAATGTTTCCAGTGTGGCATTGAAGAGGGACGGGGAGGTCATTCTCTTTGACTGCGGCGAGGGGACACAGCGGCAGCTGATGTGCTCCAGTCTTTCATTCATGCAGGTTGACAAGGTATTCATAAGCCATTTCCATGGCGACCATTTCCTGGGGCTTCCGGGATTGATCCAGAGCATGACCCTGAATGACAGGGAGAAGGAGCTGCTGATCTTCGGTCCGGCTGGACTGAAAGGACTGGTCAATACCATTATGGGGCTGGGGTACTTCAATGCATCATTTCGGGTAATAGCGAGGGAAATGAGGGACCATGAAACACTGGATTTTGGAGAGTACACCATCACATCTTATCCTGCAGACCATTCAGTTCCAGGACTGGGCTTCGTGTTCCAGGAGGCAGAGCGGACAGGGAGATTCAACAAGGAAAAGGCTCTTGAAATGGGGATACCGGAAGGGCCCATGTTCAGCAAGCTTCAGAAGGGCCAGATAGTAAAAATGAATGATAAGACCTTCACACCGGATATGGTTATCGGGCCAAAAAGACCCGGAAGGAAAATAGTATACACCGGGGACTCCAGACCTACTGGTACGCTAGTGCAAAAAGCCAAGGATTGTGACGTCATAATCCATGATGGGACCTTTGCACCAGACATGGAAGAAAAGGCGATTGAATACGGGCATTCCACCACATTGAATGCAGCTAAGGCTGCCAAAAAGGCCAGGGCGAAGACATTGATACTCACCCATATCTCGCCCAGGTATTCCGAGAATGAAGAGACTGACCTAATTAAGGACGTTAAACAAGTATTTCCGTCAACCATAGTTGCACGAGATTTTATGGAATTCGAGGTCAGCTATCGGGAATAATGGTTTTCATATGCGGGAAATAATGGTCATCGGTAATACAGGTCAATGGTTTTCATCTGCGGAGAATAATAGTCATCGGTAATACAGGTCAATGGTTTTCATCTGCGGGGAATAATAGTCATCGGTAATTGAGATCAATGGTTTTCGGCAATAGGGAATATTCAAAGGTTTTTCAATGACAAGGATTAAAAGCCTACAGGATTTTACGTCTAGCGATGCACGCGTTCATGGAAAGGGTGGCGGAACTTGTCCAGAGCGAGGGGGCCACAAGGCTCGTGCTGATCACAAATGATGCAGATGCCATCAATAATGCTGCGAATTCTTTCACATGCCCAAAAAGCATCATTACGAACCAGAGGCCCAGTTCCAGCATTCTCATGAACAAGACCATTGAATTTCACCACCTATCCCACAGTGTTTTAGAGGGAATCGATGTCCTCCCACAAGTAAAATCCTTGCTGATCTCGCTCTGCGCCCAGGGAAGTATGGAGAGAACGGATAGGATAGTTTGTGCTGTAAAGACCGATATCGAGGCCATACTGACCTTCAACATGGAGCAATTAGGCATTTCGGAGATAAGGGAAGAGATCGAGGGCAGGGTTCCTCTGGAAGTCATTGACAACCTAATGTCGCTTGCAACAAGCATTGTACGGGGTGGGAAGGAGGGGAATCCCGCGGGAGCTTTGTTCATCATCGGGGATGTGGCAAGGGTCATGCAAATTTCACACCAGGCCATCCACAACCCATTCTCAAGCCGTCCAGATGCCAAATATTCCGTAGTTGAGGAAGAGGATATCAAGACCATCAGGGAATTCGCCTTATTGGATGGGGCAATGATAATCGAGGAGACCGGTTCGATCGTGGCTGCTGGAAGGTACATCCTGGTTAGTAAGGCAGGGAACGGTGGAATTGATTTCCTTGAAGGGTTCGGTGGGCGACATATTGCCGGAGCCTATGTCAGCAAAATCACAAACGCCATCAGCATTGTGGTATCCTCTTCAGGTACCGTTCGTATCTTCAAAGATGGACGGGAAATACTTCTTACGGAACCTAGGTGAGCTGAATAAAATGTGTAACCTGTTTGTAAATAGCATTTCAGGGAATTAGAATACTCTCAATCTCGTTCTTGCTGCCCTTGAGTATCTGCATCCTTCTCTGCTTCAGGTTATCCTCGATATCCTTTTCGAGGGATGATATCTTCTTTCCATCCGGTTCCTTTGTCTGGGTTAGCTGAAGCAAGGCTGCAAATATTGGCTCTTTGATAAGATACTCTAGGTCGAGGAGCTGTTGGTGGTGTGACAGGAAATCATCTGGAAGCTGCAGCTTGGCATTTGTAAAGTATTCCCTGTAAGTCTTGTTGAGTTCTGTCCTCATCTCAGAAAGTCCATTCAATAATTTAGCTTGTACAGTGAAAACCTGTGGGTCAATAGACATGAAATCCCAGTAATGGATGTACTTCTGCGGTATCAGTTCCAGGGAATCCAAACTTAGTTCAGGCTCCGTGAAATCATCGATAATAGACTGTTTCCTGACCATGGTAACCATATATCGTCTTCATGATATAAGGGTGTTCATGATCATAGCTGTTCATCAGTGATGCATTGAGAATCAGGCAAGGCCATATGCCTTGAGTACATTGGTTACTGTCCTGATCTCGTTCTCGGCATTGAGGGCTTCGAATTGCTCTAGGGCCTTGTTGAAATTGGTTTTTGCCTGCTTCTCCTCGCCCATGTTCCACCACATCAGGGCATACTCGAAAAGGGTCTTTCCCAGGTCAAAGGGGATGTCCGTTTCTTTCAGAAGGTCAAATGATTTCTTGAAATATTGTTTGGATTGTGAGTAGTCCCCAGTGTAATTATACATTATCCCGTAATTCTTGTAGGCACAAGCCAGTCCCTCACTGTCCCCCATATTATTCAGAATCTCTGAGCTTTTGTCCAAAGCTTCCTTTGCCTCGTCGAACCTTTCCATTCGAATATAGGCCTCGCCCATGTTGAAGAGTGACCATGCAACGAGATTGTTATTACCCACACTGGCAGCAGTCATCCTGCACCTTTGGAAATAATCCACAGCCTCGGCATAGCTGTCCTCCTCAAGAAGCGTGTCGCCAATGTTGTTCAATGCTCTGCTTATTTCAGAAGACATGCCCAGGGGTTCCAGTATGGTCAGACTTCTCCTGTAGTAATCCAAACCCATGTCCGTATCTCCAATATCGCAGTACACATTGCCGAAATCTATATACAGCGTACCCAGAAAACTGTCATCTTCTATCTGGTGGGCATAATAAATGGATTGATGAAGGTATCGTATGGCCTTGTTCGGCTCCCCGCATTTCCATTGGAGAACCCCCATACCCCTGTATATCTTTGGCCTCTCCTCGCTATCCTGGATCTCCTTGGAGATCCTGAGGGAATCCTTATAATACTTCTCCGATAGCTTTAGCTTTCCCTTTTCCCTGTAAGTGTCGCCCAGTTTCCTGAGGGACCTGGAAATGAAGAAATGGATGTGCTCTCCTTTTGCAGCATCCAAGGCCTGCTCGAAATACTCCAGCGCCTTGTCCCACTCTCCTGAGTTTACTGAGGCCTCACCCAGGTTCAACAACATCTCCACCTTCCTAGAGGTGTCGCTCTGCCTGTCTGCCAATCCAGGCAGGTCTTCAAGTGCCTCTATCTCCAGGGCTATCTCCTTTGCCTTTGAATGCCCTCCAAAATTAATCATTACATCAGATAACGCCCTTGCCAACTGCGGCAGGTCTTCAGGATAGATGTCATCTGGGGAAATGGACAGGTTGGCACATTGTTTCTTCACAATGTACTCTCCCAGGTCCTTCATCTCCCTGGTCATGATTTCATTGATCCTGTCGCTCAATACGGAAGGCATACTTTCCCTTGGAGGATATGGTATTATTCCCTTAATATAATTTTCTTGCATTCCATATATCACATGAAGGGGCCTAGAGAAGTCCATTGTTTCGAATTGTATATCCTGAAAATACCGGACCGTTTCTGCAGACCAGAACTCCATTGATACTGCAGGAACCGCATATACCCAGCCCGCAGTTCATCTCCCTTTCAAGGCAGTGCTCGGATTGGATGTCGTGTTCATAGCACAGTTCCATTACGGCCTTCATCATGGGCTTTGGACCGCACGTGTATATATTGGATATGCCAGATATCTCGCCAGACCCGAGCATGGACTGTAACAATTCCGTTACTCGGCCGTGAAATCCTTCTGTACCATCATCGGTAGAGACGTGGACGTTATGGCATGATCGTTCAAGATCTTCCGTGAGTATTTTTTCGGATGCTGTTCTGAAACCGAGAAACGCTGTGACTGGTAAACCGCGTTCTGACGCCTTTTCAGCAAGAAACACCAGTGGTGCAAGACCAATCCCGCCGCCAACGATGCAGATTTTGCCATTTTCAGGTAAAGAGAAGAAGGTCCCAAGAGGACCCATGATGCCGAGCTTGTCACCAGGATTCATGGCAACAAGAGACTCTGTCGTAGGCCCCACGGACTTTACAACCAGAGCGAGGTTTCCATCTCTCGCACCAGCAATGCTCAAGGGGATGCTGTCCGCACCTTGGGTCTTCTTCCTATGAGCATCGTGATCGTTACAGTAATAATTCGGCAGCCACACCATGAAAAATTGACCAGGTTCAGCATGGATAATTGTATTCCAATGCTCTGCGCCGATTGTGCTGCTGGTTGGAGATATAAGGAGTTTTGCATATCCTGGGGACAATTGCTGGTTCTGGACGACTTTCACGGGAAAGTAATTTCGATCCATTCTTGTATGAGGATCCCCATCCAAGGCCATCATATCAACTCCATTATTCTTGCAAGGGCCATGCCCCTGAAATCATCCAAGCATTTGTAACCCATCTCAACCATGTATTCCAGGAGCTGGTTGTTGATGTTTTGGAGTATTTGCTTGTCATCGATCGCTGCGGTTCCAACTGCAACAAGAGCAGCACCTAGGGAAACGAACCTTGCTGCGTCCAGACCTGTGCTTATGCCACCAATTCCGATAACTGGAACCATGACATCTATCTCTCCCTTATCCTTGGCTTCAGTTTGCGATATCATGACATCTGCTAGTTTTCTCTGGGCAATTGGTCGAATGCTTGAACCGGACTGGCCACCAAAGACATTGCCAAGTACGGGCTGCTGGAGCACTGGATCCACCTCTAACGCTTGGACAGTGTTTATCAGGGACAGGGCATCTGTTCCGGCACGTAATGCCGCAATTGCGATTTCTCCAATATCCGTCACATTGGGCGACAATTTTGTAATCACAGGTATTCCAACACAATCCTTGACATGAGAAACGTATTGGAACGTAGCATCAGGATCCTGTGAAACAAGTTTGGGCATCCGTCCAGTTTTTGAATGGGGGCAGGAGATGTTTATCTCCACTGCTTTGAAACCTTTGGATTCAATTACCTGGGCTAGCTCTGAAAGCTCCTCTGGACTAGTTCCATATATTGAGGGGATTATCGGTGGTGCTCCTTCCTTCTCAGGGAGAAGGTCGTGACTTTCAAGGTCCTTGACGAAATCCTTGTATCCAGGATTCGGAAGTCCCATTGCGTTGAGGACAACACCAGGATAGGGCTCGATGATATTGGGCCCAGGGTAGCAGGGACGAGTGGTGAGGGTTAGGGTCTTGGTGATTATTCCCCCAGCACCTTTTTCAATAGAGTCCTTGAGCAAGCCGGCATTGTTCCCCAATATGCCTGAGGCCAGTAGAACTGGGGATTGGAACTCCATTCCCAAAAAGGTCGTGCTAAGGACAGGTTCGGGCATCAATCCTTGAAGGTTCCATAACTATATACGATTTTTGGAGGGGTATCCTGGAAACCATCCCTAATTCTATTGCACCACTTATGTACATTGCGAAGCACGGGGCGAGGGTGAAAAATTATTAATACCGCCGGGTGCATAGTAATCAATCCCGGTACGAAGCCTTTGCTGATATGTGATGCAGAGGGCAAACACTGGGATACACGAGCGCCAATGGGTCCCCGTTAGACATGTGCTCAAGCATAGGATGATATCGGGACAACCCTGGTGCCCTACATACTCCCAGCTGGGTCAAGACAGGGAGAGCTGAGAATTCAGTCGCTGTGATCTAGTCTGTTAAAGCTGGGAGATACTCCTCTTCCTACTTTCTCCAATGCTCTTGGGAAAATATAGTGAATAGTTACTTGGTAATGGACCATGGAATTTTGGTGTTGTATCAACAGAACGGGGGTCTTCTCAGGACCGCTGGAACCTTCTTTCCCCTGATTTCTATGGAAATATCCGTACCCTTCTTTGCCATTTCTTTGGGTATGAATCCCAAACCTATTCCTTTCTCAATCATAGGAGAATACCCGCCGCTGGTTATTTCCCCAATGGGCTCATTACCAATAAATATGTTCTGACCGTGACGTGGAAGGCCCGACCCCTTAATTTCCACTCCAAAGAGAATCCTGCGTGCAGGATTGTTTTTCATGCTTTCCAAGGCCTCCTTTCCAATGAAATCGTGGTCCCAATCAATTACCATATCCCATCCTGTTTCTATGGTGGTCACACCCTCATCGAAGTCGGTACCAGAAAGCAGAAAGCCCTTTTCAAGCCTCAGCGAATCCCTGGCCCCAAGCCCTATTGGCTCTATCTCGAATTCCGACCCAACATCCATTATCATCTTCCACAGACCTGGGGCATTCTTGTTCCAAGTACTGAGCTCGAACCCATCTTCTCCAGTATATCCAGTAGAAGAGATGATGACCATGTTCTCGTCATCGAACATAGCTTTCTTGCTTGCTATCATCCCATCAGGTTTGATAGTACCGATGCCGAACTTGAAGAATTTCAATGAGTGAATGTCTTCGTCGGCTATTCTCTCCATAACCTTCCTAGCTCTTGGACCTTGCAGTGCAAAGCAGCATAACTCCTCGGTGTGGTCCTTTATATCAACATCCAAATCATTGGCATGAGATCTTAGCCAATCAAATACAACGCCGGTCCTTGCAGCATTAGGTATGAAAAAATACCTGTTCTCTTCTATTGGGTATATTATCATATCATCAATTATTCCACCATTTTCGTTAAGAAGATGGGTGTATATACAGTCTCCAAATGAATACTTACTAACCCTCTGGGTAAAGAGATAATCCATAAGTCTCTTTGCATCTCTCCCCTCTACAATAACATCTCCCATATGAGACACGTCAAAGAGCCCAACCTTTTCCCTCACAGCCTTGTGCTCCTTAATGATGCTGCTGTACTGAAGCGGCATTTCCCAACCTGCAAAGTCCACCATCTTTGCCTTAAGCCCGTGATGTGCCTGATTAATTGCTGTTTCTTTCATATTCATACCTTTCCCATGTAGACACTTTTAAACTGTCCAAGGATAGTAATGAAAAAAATAAATATAGACCTTTCTATTCTGTTGTTGAAAAGAGTCTGAGGATGATCATATGGACCTAAAGCATATCTGGAGAGAGCATTTTTACTTACTGATGCTAGTAACTCTCGTCGTTGGCATATTCTTGTTCGTAATCGGAATATTCGGGCTTGTACAGGACTATGCACCTCCTGGCATAGACACTTTGATCGATAGGATTGGCTACTGGTATTTCTGGTGCTTGATATTTGGTTTCTTTGCGGTTGCGGGAGGGGGCTTCTATTACAATGACGGGAGAAAGAAGATCAAGCAGTTCGAAGAGCTTATCGATTCCAATAGCAAAGCCAAGTTCATTCGTAGCTGTGCGGAGATAGAAAAAACCCTCTGGCACCTTCCTTCCAGCTACAGTGTTCGCTACCAGGAGAAATGCAAGGAATACAAAATAAAGAGATGAATACTTAGATATCTTAACCAGTTTCCTCTCTAGGTTCTCTTTGTACACGTTTGGTT
>Ga0272444_10004224_pt1 | contig 12719 bp, 7 predicted proteins | sample SSMForm13_FD_201033 | JGI IMG/M metagenome (GOLD analysis project Ga0272444, IMG submission 201033) | Marine sediment archaeal communities from Little Sippewissett salt marsh, Falmouth, MA, United States - SSM-Form-13 | ecosystem: Environmental > Aquatic > Marine > Wetlands > Sediment ...
GCGAAGATTCCCGAGCTGTGGGCCGGGCGACCGGTGATTCTCTTCGGGCGTTACGGCGAGGGCGGGAAGGCTCAGCTGGAGATCCGTGGGGAAGTGGAGGGCGAGCCGATCGCTTGTCCCTTGCGGGTCAAGTTTCCCCGGCGGGAAGCCGAGCATGAGGTCTTGTCCAAAGTCTGGGCGCGCCGAAAAATCGAAGACCTGATGAGCCAGACCTACTTCGGTGACGCTCCCGACGTGGTCGAGGAGATCACGCAGATTGCGCTGGAATACCGCCTGATGAGCCAGTTTACGAGTTTCGTGGCGGTCGATGAGAGTGAAGTGGGAACGCTGACCGATGAAGAGGCCCGACCGCCGCGCCGTGTTGCGGTGCCCGTGCCGCTGCCGGTTGGCGTGGAGTTTGAAGGCGTGTTCGGTCTGGGCGAGGAGCACGCTGGTGAACTGCGGGAAGAATCATGGTTGGGCTATCGCGGAGCAACCGTGGAGCAATTGGGTGTTGCCAGGGATGTAAAGATAAAAGGAATCGCTCGTAATTTCTTCGCACAGTATGGAAAGCGTTTTCACTCTCCCGCTTCTCAAGTGCGATCTCAAGAGTTTGCCTCGAGAATGCCCGCCACTTCCGCTCGACGAGCGGGAAGATTTGTCTCTTATGGCATGGGTGGGGTTCCCCTGACGTCCCCGGCAATGGTTCCGGCGGCGCAAAAGGCGGTTCTTGGTAACTTCGCCTTAGTATCCAGGGAGACAGATGCCATCGATGAAGATTATGCATGGTACTACAGCGGAGTTGCCGGAGAGTTGAAGCCCGATCCGGTAAAGGCGAATAAGGCGCTCGAGGCTGCTGAGAAGCTGGAAAAGGAAGGGCAACTCGAGCAAGCCTGGGCGCAGTACCAGCTGGCTTACTTGCTCGACCTCGCCTCGGCCGGTCAAGCCGGTGTTACCGGTGGAGTGGCTTCGGCGATCGAGGATCTGCGGGAGAAGTGGACCGCTCAACAGGTGAAGCGATGCCCGGCGCTTAAGAACAAATTGGACCAAGTGCTCCGCAATTGCACGCTGGTGGAGGCGCTGGAAGCCATCGGCGACGCCGCAGGCATTCAGATCGAGGTTCATGCGGCGGCTTTAAGGGATGCGGAGGATTTGCTCAACGTCTCCGAGCTGCGCATTGACTATCTCGACCTGCGGCGGGTCAGTGCGGTCCAGGCGCTGGATTGGGTGCTGGATCCTTTTCATCTGTCCTGGCGGATTAAAGACAACGATACGGTCTCTGTAGCCAGTGCGCCTCGGTTGCAAGGCGCATGGCCGTGGGTGTATGACGTGTCACTTCTGGCGACGCCCGACAAGAAAGAAGAAGCGAAGGAAGTCTTGGAACAGTTTATGCAGGCCGCTCGGCTTGTTCTGGATGAGAAGAGCGAGGGGACCGTGGTTGAGTGGTTCTCCGACCGGCAGCTGCTGGTGCATGGCGATTCGAAGGTGCACGCTCGAATGCGGTTGCTGAAGCAGGTCCTTCAGGATTCGCAGCTCGCGGTCAATCACCTTCGTCCCGGCCTGTCGAAGCAGGAGCAGCAGGAGCTCAAGCGTTTGCAGGAAGTGACGTCCAAGCGCTATGCCGCTCGCAAAGAGAGCGCCGCGCAGCATCGCCTGGCTCGCGAAAGGGCCAAAGTGCGGGCTAGCCTTCGCGACGAGAGTTGGCGGCTGCTGGCCCAGGCGGCAAAGGGAACAGTGGATCTCGAAACACTGACGCGGTTGGAGATTGCCTGGAACAGTCCGCACGTGGCCGGGTTGTTCGAAGGTGGCGCCCGGATGGGCGCCGTGCGGGCGCTGTGGGCGCTGAGCGAATCGGCTCGCGCCGTGCCGGGTGAGGCGGAGCTGCAAGCGCTGGCGGGGAAAACGCTCAAGGCCTACGCCGAGAGTTTGCCGGGCGCGGAGCTGGAGATTCGAAAGAATCCCAACGACGTGCGAACGTTTCTCGACCTGCTGTATGGCACTCTGGCCGTGCGCAATGGTCTTGCCGCCGGGTGGCTTTCAGACCGGGAGTGGGAGGAGCATTTGGAGCGGATGCGGCCGCTGCTGGCGCGCGAGCGGCAGGGACTCGAACTGCGCGACTTGCGGCTTGCCGCCCGGCTTCTGACCGAGCCGGAGATCAAGCCGGAGCTGGCCGAAGCGCTTCGCGAGCGCCTGGGCGAAGACCTCGCGGGCGAGGACCGGGTCGTGCTGACCGCGCTGGCGGCCCGGCGATGCGGCGGCGAGACGTGGGAAGCGTTTCGACAGCACGCGCCGGAGATTCTCGGTCGCCAACCGCTGCCGGGCAGCGTGGTGGTGCTGGTGCATGGTCTGACAAGCGGCCAGCTTCCACTTGCTGTGGCTCAGGCGAGCGAGTAAGAGGAAGCGCCTGGATTCGAATCGTAGAGCGCAAAGACATTGCGGCGTTCGTGCAGCGGCAAAGGCACGAACGCCGTTACTCTGATTGCGCCAGACGGTGGGAATACCTGTTACTAACCCACCGCAAGCGGTGGGGCACCCAACGACGAATCAAACTTCGGGTGGCCCACCCCTTGGGGTGGGAAGCAAGCTCAGAAGATCAACACCGGTTCGGTGTCAATCGGGAAGAAGTCGATTTTCCGCTTGCGGGAGATGGGCGGCCGTCTTCCACTTGCTGTGGCTCAAGTGAGCGAATAAGAGGAAGCGCCTGGATTTAAATCTCGAAAGGTTTAGAGACAATGCGGCGTTCGTGCAGCGGCAAGGGCACGAACGCCGTTACTCTGTTTGCGCCAGACGGTGGGAATACCTGTTACTAACCCACCGCAATCGGTGGGGCACCCAACGACGAATCAAACTTCGGGTGGCCCACCCCTTGGGGTGGAAAGCAATCTCAGAAGATCAGCACCGGTTCGGTGTCAATCGGGAAGAAGTCGATCTTCCGCTTGCGGGAGATGGGCGGCAGGCTGACGGTCACGGCATACTGCACGCCGACTTCCGCGCCGCGCTTGGCGGCCAGACCGCTATAGTAGTGCAGATAGTTAAACGCGACCTCGCCTCGGAGAAGTTGGTGAACCTTGCACGCGTCGACCCACCTATCGAAAACGTCTGACACGTCGATCCACAAGTCCGGATGATAATCTTCCATGTCCTCCCAGTTTTCCAGATAATACAATCCCTTGATAAGATGCGCGGGCTCTTTGCGCACGATTCCCGGTAGGGCGGCCAGGAATCCCCCCTCCATCACGATTTCGTAGGTCGCGCGATGATCGCGGTGGAAGGAGCCGCGCCAGTGGGTGAGCACGACGTCCGGGCGCAGCCGGCGGATCAGGTCGCACATTTCGTGGATGGATGCTTCGTTCGTCTGCAGTTCGCCGTCCGGGTGATCGAGGACCAGGCAGGTTTCGGCGCCCAGTTTTTCCGCCGCGGTCTCGGCCTCTCGGATGCGCTGTTTCTTGTACTCGCCGGCATCCATGGCCGGATTGCCCTTTTCACCCGCGGTCAGGTGCAGGACCGAGGCGCGGTGGCCGGCGGCGGCGTACTTGGCGATTAGAAGCCCCGCGGTGATCTCGACGTCTCCAATGTGCGCGCCGATGGCGAGGATGTGCTGTTTTCGATTTGCATTCATCAGATTGTCCTCTCTCGATCAATGATCCCGCGTGCAAGACTGCGGCCGGTACGGCGACCAAAAAAGCCGAATGATTGAACCCCGAACAGCAAGTATAACTCTGTCTCCGAGGCGGGCCTAGGAGAAAATGCACGAAAGTCTTGGATCTCTTTATTGAAAGAGCAGGGAAGAGTGGTTGACATCCTTGACAAAGATTCTTTCCTGAGCGAGGGCGAGCACGCCCCGGAGCATGGCGCGCTGGCCGATGCGGGGGGGGAGAAAATGCACCGGGGAATTGCCGTTGACCGTATGGCGGCGAAAGAAGGCGTCTTTGATTCGACTAAAAAACACTTCCTGATGCTCGGGAGGGTGGGTGTAGACGATCACACTCTCAGGATCGAGGAAGGTGGCAAGATCGCTCAAGTACTTGCCGATCTTGTCCGCGATTTCATCAACGACCGTGAGTGAGGCGAGATCGTTGGCCGCCGCCGAGGCGAGGAGTTCGCCGAGGGAAATGTGGCGTTGGCCCGCGGACTGGCTCGGGCGAAGGTGCTTGTCTTGGAGAGCGACTTTTTGAAGCAGGGAGTTGACCGTCGGACTGACTTCGCCGGCGTATTGATGGGAGCCGTGCCAGAGATTGCCGTTGAAGACGACGGCTCCTCCCACACCGAGCAGGTTTTCGCTGTCCGGCGGGGACTGGCGAATGAAAAAGTAAAGCAGGGTTTGGATTCCTTCGGCCTCGGGATGCTGCAGTTCACCCATCGCGGCGGCATTCGCGTCGTTTTCGAGGAAGACGGGCCGGGCGTATTCTTCCATCAGCGGTTCGGCGACGGCGACGTCCCGCCATTGATGGAAGAGGTTCAACCGGACGATTCCCTGCTCGCAGTCGATGACGCCGGGACAAGTGACGCCGATGACAACGCAGTCGTGAAAGCGGTCTCGATTTCTGTCGCGCAGTTCGTCGAGCAACGCCCGGAGCGCATCGAGCAGCGGCGCGCCCCGCTGAAGAGAATGCCGGCAGCGCTCCACTTCGTCGCCTTTGAGGTTGGTGATCACGCCTTCGATCTTCTGCGTGCCGACGTCCACGGCGATCAGGAACTTGGTGTCATAACGAACCTGGAGCAGGATCGGGCAGCGTCCGCCCCGCGAACCGGCCTTGCCTTTCCTGACCTCTTCAACCAACTGCTCATCCAACATGTGGTTGAGGATGTGTGTGATGGTGGAGCGGTCCAATCCGGTCATCTTGGCCAGCTGAGCCCGAGAGATTAGCGGATGGTGGTGGATCAAGGACAGAACGGTCGAGCGGTTGATCCGGGAGGAGATTTTCGTATTGAGTTTTCTGACCCGCATGGAAAAGAAGTCCCTTCTGGAAGGCGATGCCGAGTCCAGGTTCTCCGGTTGTTGTGCGTATGCCACTCCTAGCAATCCTTTCGAAGTATAGCGAAACGGCGCGTCACACTCAATCCAAAGCGTTGATAAAAGCGCGCGGCGGCTTCGTCGGCCCAGTTGAACCACACCGTGCGGCCATCGTCCCGGCGGATTCGCCGCACCGCTTCGGTGAACAGCTTGGCGCCGACGCGCTGGTTGCGGGCGGCTTCCGCGACGCCGAAGGGGCCGAAGTGCTCCCCTTCCCATTGGCAGTAGCCGACAATGCGATCATGCAGCAGGGCGATCAGGATTTCACCCAGCGCGCCGCTTTTGACCTTCATCCGGGCGGCGATGTTCCAGTCGCCGGGAAACGCCTCGGCCAGGAAGGTGAAGAAATCAGTCACGCGCTCGGGCGTCAGCGAGTGAATCTCCACGTCCTTGCCGGTCTCCCACGCCTTTTCATAAAACGCGTCGACGTCGAAATCGACAATGGGGCCGGACATGGCCACCGGTTCGTGGTCCACAACGAATCCATACTTCTCAAACAGCGCCAGCGCGCCGGGGTAAGCGTCCTTGTCGACACCGGGGAAGACGTAGCCGGGAGCCGAACCGGTGTTGCCGCAGACCCAAATATGTTTGCGGCCATGGCGCTTGAAATACTCGATAGCCTGCTCCAGCAGGGCCTTGCCGATTCCCTGGCGGTGCAAGTCCGGATCGACCGCCAGGACGGGAATCCAGCCGTTTTCCGGCTCGATCCCCACCCGGTCGTTCGGCCAGCGGCGGATAATGGCGCGCAGGAAACCGACCGGCCGGCCGCCTTGAATCGCCACAAAGAAACCGGAGTCCTCGCCCGGCCACAGATCGGCGTCGGCCAAAACCGAAGTCACAAAACGCCCTTTGCCGATCGGGTCTCGAACCAGCGCTCGGTTCCAAATCGATAAAATCGCTTCCAGGTCACTCCCCTGATAAATGCGGATGGTTGTTTCTGCCATGGTTTACCTCTCCCCTGTTTCGTTCAGGATTTCCTGCGCCAGGCGAGCCAGGTCCGCCCGGCATCGCGGATAGCGTTCGAGGTACTTAAAGTCCTCGGGATGAATGGCAAAGTCGCCCGGCTCGTCGGTCGGCACTGCATCGCTCCGCTGTTCGTCCCACGCCATTTTCTTCTGATCCCGCCACGTGCGAAGCGCTTGGCGAATGGCGGCTTCATCGCCCGTGACCCAAAGCCAGTAGAGAAGTCCGGGATTGTGGTTCCCTCCGACGAGGAGCTGCTTGGCATAGAATCCGGTATCCGCTTTCATTTCGGGTGTCAGTTTCGTCCAATCGCCGTCCGGCGCCGTTGGAAGCACCGACTTATCCCACCGGCCCTTACCGATCCAGCCCCGCACGTAGGCTTCGATCCAAAAATAGCGCTGAATGCCATAGGGGCTTCGTCTGCCGTAGTCCGTATAGGCTTCCTGAATGTAATCGGAAATCATTTTCACTTGAATCTCAGGATGGTCCCGGCAATAGACGTACACTTTGGCGTCCGGCCAATCCGGGTGAACGCCATACGGCAGGCCGTACTTGGTCTTAACGTTGGTGACGGTGATTTGCCACGGGCCGATCGTGGTCTGGCCGATCATGTCTTTAGTTTCTTCGGCGGTCGTTTTTCCCCAGCGCCGGTCGGGCTTGTTGAACAATATGCTTCCTTCCTGGATGCTTTCGGCCCAGAGGTCTTCCAGGCCGACCCACGGCCATCGGCCATCGGCTTTGCCTTCCCGGAGCACCCGATAGGCGACGTCCAGAACGATTCTACCCCCTTCGCCGTAAGGTTCCATCCGCATCAGGATTGCCTCGTAGCGGCGGTCCAGATCGGTTAAAACCGCATCCTCGGATCGCTTGGAGGTCGAGACGCACCCGGCCAGGAATAAAAGAGTTATTAGAGCGAGAATGGAAAGAGTTTTTCGCTGCATGGCCGTCCTCTTTATTGTTTCATTCAACAAACATGAGGTGACTTGTACCACGACGCGTTGGGCAAAGCAAATAGTTTTTTGCCGGGGCCGCGCAAAGAAAAAAGGGGACTATCCCGATCATCAGGAAGTCCCCCGTTTTCAAGTCTTTATCTTCCGCCGAGCATTAGATTTGGTCTATGCAGCGGCCTTGTGCTCTTTTTTACCGAATTCCGGGTCGAGCGGGATCAATAGTAGGGTCAGGAATCCGGGAATGGTGGCAATCATCACCCAGATAAAGAAGTTTTGATATCCAATGCATTCCTGAACCCAGCCGCTGAACATGCCGGGGATCATCATCCCGGCGGCCATGAACGCGGTTGCGATCGCAAAGTGAACCGTTTTATGTTCCCCTTCGGCGCAGAAGATCATGTAGAGCATATAGGCGGTGAATCCGAATCCATAGCCGAATTGCTCGATGCCAACGCATACATTGACCAGGAAGAAGCTGTCCGTTTGGGTTTGCGACATGAAGATATAGGTTGCATCCGGCAGGTTGATGGCGATAGCCATCCACCAGATCCACTTTTTCAGGCCGTGGCGGGCCGCCATGAATCCCCCGAGAATGCCTCCTACGGTCAGGGACAACAGGCCAACGATTCCATAAGCGGTTCCCACTTGTCCGGTCGTGAGGGCCAGGCCGCCGTTCTCCTGCGAGTCAAGCATGAAGGGTTGAGCCAGTTTCACCAACTGCGCTTCGCCGAGTCGGAAGAACAACAGAAAAGCCAGCATGTAGAGAATGCCGTTCTTTTTGAAGAAGAGGAGAAAAATATCGATGGATTCCCCAATGAAGTGAATCGCGCCTTTGCCCGGCGCGCCCGAGTGCGCTCCGCTGCCATGGTCGGCGAGGGGATGGGGAAGAATGAACGAGTGAAAAGCGAAGAGACCGAAAAACAGCGCACAGAGGATGAAGAAGGTAATGATCCAGCTCAGGGGGATATTTCCGGCGAGCGCCTTGAACGTCGCATTCGTTTCCATGCGGAGATTATGATGGAGCTGAATGACGGATACCGTGGGCCGGTTCCAATTCTTATCCGTAAAGACAAAGCGCTTTCCTTCCTGGAGGTTGATGCTTTTGTCGCCCGACTTGCGGCCGAAGTTGACGACGACTTCCTTGCCCGGCTCGGGAGGGCTGGAAAGGTGAAAATAGAGCAGGCCGAAGTTCCCGGCCACGCTCCTGGCTTCGGCCGCCTTGGGAGCGAAATTCTTTTTCATCCATGCGCCCAAGGGACCGCTTACGTTCCCGGACCAGAATCGGCCGATCACCCCCCGCTGTTTTTTCTCGGCTTCTTCCGGCGGCTCCTGCCCTTGCGCCAGGTTCCACTGGATGGCGTTTTGCTTGAGAGTCGTGGCGAGTGCCGGATCGAGGTTCTTGATGCCGATGCCCAGCTTTTCCGTATTGACTACCAGTCGGATGGGACCACTCTCGGGGCGGATACGGGAGGCCTGATTCTCAATCGCTGCTTTGAAATCCAGGTCTTCTCGGGCGAACTTCTCGATTTCTACCGCGGACGTTTGAGTAAAATCCCCGGAAGGCATGGCCTGAGCCGGAGAGGCTTTCAAGTTGACCGTGACCGGTTTAAGCCCGCTGTGGCTCTCGATATAGCCAGCGAAGATAACAAGTAATCCCGTGCCGGTGAGCATGGCCAGGCGGTAGAACGTGCTTCGCACTCCGACAAACCAGGCTTGTTGGTGTTTGCTCAGTCCGAGCATGTAAAATCCATCACAGGCGATGTCATGCGTAGCCGAAGAAAACGCCATCAACCAGAAAAAGGTCATGGTCAACCGAAACCAGCCCGGCATGGGAATGCATAATGCAACGCCTCCCAATCCGGCGCCCAGAAACAACTGCATCAAGACGACCCACCAACGTTTTGTCTTGATGAGGTCAACCAATGGGCTCCAAATCGGTTTAAGCATCCAGGGCAGGTAGAGCCAACTGGTAAAGAAGGCGATGTCCTTATTGGAAACGCCCATCCGCTGATACATCACCACGGAGACCACGTTGACGACGATGTAAGGAATCCCTTCCGCATAATAAACCGAGGGGACCCACCACCAGGGCGAGCGGCGGCGTCCCTTGGTGTCTTCGATCCCTTGATGAACGCTCTCAGGCTCTTCCACCGCTGGAGTCTTCGGGGTTTGTTCTTGGCTTTCCATAACGAATTTCTTCCCCCTCACAAGAATGGAATAAGCGCCCGTGGCTCATCGCGGCGCTCGGGCGTAAAGTTCCGTAACTGTAACAATTTATGGCTCCAAGATCAAGCTGTGCACCCCAGCGCTAAAAGTAATCCGCTTCGCAGCTCAGGGGGTGCTGCGGCGGGAACAAGGCCTCCAGCAACCGGGCGCTGTCGGGATCGACTTGGACAGCGGGCTCGCGCAGCTGAATTTGTTCGAGTGAGGCATAGCCGATCAGGAGCCGAGTCAGGAGGTTCTGAGCGATTTCAACCGTCGGCCGCTTGGAGTCGCTCCGAGGAGAAACCTGGATCTTCCCTTCGCAAACTGACAAAGCGGCTTCGCCGACATCGTCGGTGACGAAGTTCAGGCCGCCGCTGGAACCTTGAAACGAGGAGCGGTCGAGGCGGCTCTGGAGTTCTTCCCGAATCGCCTCGAGGGTCCGGGCCAGGTCGATCGCGCGCAGCATCGCTTGGCCTTCGCCTTCGTGAAAGAGGCGAGTGGTAAAGCGGCCGCCGATGGTCTGGGCCAGCTGAATGACCGGATGGTCCGGGGCCATGCGGAGCTGGAGTTCCGATTCGAGCCGCTCGGCGACCAAGTTGCGATAATGCGCCAGGAAAGATCGAGCCAGGGAAACATCTTCGGCAACCATTTCATGGACGTGCGGCTCGGGATCGCGAGCCGGCGTGGCGATGACGTAGCCGGTGGCCTCGTCCGCTTCGTCTGTTGCCACCAGGACGCGCCGGGGATCGAGCATTTTGTACCAGTGCGCCTCCAGCCGCTGCATCGAACCGGTTTTGGCGCCGTAAGCACGGTTATAGAGCGTATTCAGCCGACTGCGGTCCTTTTCCTGGGCCGGACGCAAAGGGTGTTTCACTTCCAGGTCGCTTAAATGCGCCAGGGGAATGAAGGTCGAGTACTGCGCCATGGCTTCGATGTAACCGAATTTATGGTAGTAGTCGGGAATGCCGTACAGCATCGACAGGTGATAGTCGTGCTCTTTCATGTACCGCACGGCGTCTTCCATCAGGATGCGCGAGTAGGACTTGCCCCGCGCTTCAGGAAGGGTAAAGACGTCGCCGATGCCGGCGATCTTGACCAGGCTTTGGCCGATTCGCATATATTTCTCGACGATGCTGACGTGGCTGACGATGCGGCCCGCTTCCTTGATGATCCGCGAATGCTCCGGCTTGAAGTGAGGGTCCAGCGTCTGATAGTCAATGCGCCTCTTGTAGAAATCGAAATAGCTTCGCCGGGCGAACACCTTCGCCATGAAATCAGCGATCTGTTCCAAGTCCTCTTGAGTCTTTGCATAGGTGAGTTCCATATCCCCCGATCCTTTCCAGCATGGCAAAAAGTATGAGTTGCGTTAGAGCAAATTCGGCCGGGGAAGTCAAGTAGTGTAGGGTCTGGGGTGTTGGGTTTAGAGTCTAGGGTGTAGGACCGGCGCCCTCGCCGGTCGAAGAGGTAATCATGTCTGAATCAGGATTTACCGGATTATAGGATTTTCAGGATGCGCGACGGTCGGTGGCAAACCAAATGCGTAGCGCCGGCATCTTGCCGGCAAAAGAATCGAGTAACCCAGGCTTTCCAGCCTGTAAGAAGAGGCCGCCTGGAAGCCAGCGCGACGAGGGAATTATCCCCTGTTTGTAGTGGCGCCGTGAGGCGCTAATTTTTTTATGCTCTTACGAGCACACTACAAACCTTCTCCTGCGTTGGGTGGCGTGTGGCGGGCTTTTGGGGTTGCCTCAGACGATCAAAGCCCGGTGGGTGAGAAGTTTTGACACCCTCGCCCTTTGGGAGAGGGCCAGGGTGAGGGAGGTTTTTCAAACAATTCCCTCACCGAAGTCAAGAAGAAAGACGGCCTCTCCCGGTGGGAGAGGCATCTGTGTGGCAGCTCCTCAACTTGGTTGAGGGCTGCGAAGGAGAATAATCCTGTCTGAAGCAGAATTCTCTGAATTCATGAATTTTCTGAATGTTTTAAAATTCTGTTCATTTTTTAATTCAGTAAATTCTGCTTCAGACAATCTTTTCTTAGAATAGGTGAAGGCCATCTTGGAGATGGACTCCACCTTGAGGGGCGATTCCCTCACCGCATTTTATTAAGAAGAAAGCCTCTTCCGATAGGAGAGGAATTTGGAGCATTCCCCGTTCGTTTTCGTTTGCTGCGAGGTTCCCCAGCGAACACACGCTTCTGTGTGGCGATGAAAGGATTAAACTAAAGCTTTAATTTTCAAATGGTTATTTAGTTGTTAATCTTCGAGGTTGAATTGGCATACCGGTTGCTTATAAGCAAGTGTGAAATGAAAGCGGCACCAAGCCAGGAATAAAAGGAGGTAGAAGAAAATGTTGAAATGGAAACCAATCATGGCAACCGTGGCGGTGTTGGCTCTGTGCGCTTTGCCGGCCGGGGCCGACCTCTGGGACAATCCCAAAGTCGCTGAGAAGTTGGGACTGAGTGAAGAGCAGACCGATCAGCTGCAGAATGTGTGTCTCCAGCAGCGCAAAGCGCGCATCCAGCGCCGGGCAGATCAGCAAAACTTGCAGATCGAGCTCCAGGAACTTTGGAAGAGCGACAAGCTCGATGAGGGCAAGATCCTTTCGAAAATCCGCGAGCAGGCACAGCTGAGGGAGGATGCCGAGGTCGAGCGAGCGAAAACGCGTATTCAAATGCATGGCATTCTAACCCCGGAGCAGCGAAAGAAGGTCAAGGCGTTTATGCGGCAGGGCATCGCCAAGCGGCGCCAAGCCCGAGGCCAGCAAGGCCAGCAGGGTCGGCAGCGCGGCCTTCAGGGTCCTCCTCAAGGTCGCTGGCAACCGGGCCGCGGTCGGCCGGGACAGAGTCCTCAAGGATGGGGGCATCCCGGTATGCAGCCGGGAGCCGGTCCAGGTTGGGGCGCTCCGCAGCAGGGCCGTGGGCAACAACGCGGGCCGCGGCAGTGGGGCGCGCTGGACGCTCCGGACGAGTTCCTCGGCGCTTTTGATGGAGCGTATGAAGTGGCGATTTTCGAACCGGCGCCCGAAGCGTTTGAGGATCTCAATTTATTGGAAGAGTAACCGCCTCCTGCGTTTTCAATCAAACCAAGCCCTGGGAATGCTCAAGAGAGTATCCCAGGGCCTTTTTGTTTGTTATTGAAGGAGTCGACTCACGCCTGCTCTCCGACCCGGCCAAAGGCCTTGTCGGAAGGGCGGGGAGGCTTTTTTGCTTGACTCAAAAGGGCGTTTGGGGCATATAATCGGGTTCGCATTTGTCGCAGCAGGAGTAATTCAGGGGTAGAATGCCAGCTTCCCAAGCTGGACGTCGCGGGTTCGAATCCCGTCTCCTGCTCTTGCTTTCGGGTCGGGTGAGCCCGAGCGGGGTTCACCTGCTTCTTTTTGTCCCAAAATGGAAGGCGGATTCAAGTCATGAAAATCCTTATTACGGGCGGAGCGGGCTTCATCGGCTCGCATTTAGCCGAAGAACTGCTCAAGCAAGGGCATCAAGTTCGCGTCATCGATGATTTATCCACTGGGTCGATTGAAAACATCAGGCACTTGGAAGATCATCCCAACTTCAGCTACACGATTGAAACGATTCTGGATCGAGAAGTCCTGGGCATGGTCGCCCACGG
>Ga0272444_10004225_pt1 | contig 12719 bp, 7 predicted proteins | sample SSMForm13_FD_201033 | JGI IMG/M metagenome (GOLD analysis project Ga0272444, IMG submission 201033) | Marine sediment archaeal communities from Little Sippewissett salt marsh, Falmouth, MA, United States - SSM-Form-13 | ecosystem: Environmental > Aquatic > Marine > Wetlands > Sediment ...
CGCCCGCCCCTGGGCTAGAATCTTCTGCGGGCACGTGAAGCGGGCCGGGCCGCCGGCCTGCCCGCAGACATCGGCGGTGTAGCTCAGTTGGTTAGAGCAACGGAATCATAATCCGTGTGTCCGGGGTTCGAATCCCTGCACCGCTACCAGATTCGGCCCTCCTTGCGGCTTCCAGGAGGGCCTTTCTCTTTACCGGGTGAGCATGGACGCCGTCGTCAGAACCGTCAGCGAGACGATCGGGAAGCACCGACTGATCTCCCCGAGGGACACCGTCCTCGCGGCCGTCTCCGGCGGGCCCGACTCCGTGTGCATGCTGCACGCGCTCCTTGCGCTCCGGGAGGACTTCGGGTTCGACGTCAAGGTCGCCCACCTCGACCACGGCCTCCGCGGCGACGAGTCCCGCGCCGACGCCGAGTTCGTCCGCGAGCTCGCGTCCGGCTTCGGCGTGCCCTGCATCTGCGAAGAGGAGAACGTCCCGAAGTTCGTTCTCTCCCACTCGATGTCCAAGCAGGACGCCGCCCGGATGATCCGCTACCGGTTCCTGATCCGGGTGTCGAAGCTCGAGTACTGCCAGCGCATCGCCACGGGACACAACGCGGACGATCAGGCGGAGACGGTGCTCATGAGGCTTCTCCGGGGCGCCGGCCCGGACGGCCTCGCGGGGATCCCGATCAAGCGTGGGGACATCATCAGGCCGGTCCTCGACGTCTGGAGGGACGAGATCGAAGCGTACCTGACGCGGCACGACCTTCCCTCCCGCGTCGACAGCTCGAACCGTGAGCCCGTCTACCTGAGGAACCGCGTTAGGAACGAGCTCCTTCCGTCGCTCGCCGAGTACAACCCGGGCATCGCCAGGGCGCTCGTGAACCTCGGGACGATTATGTCGGACGTCTCGTCCCATTTCGGGGCGCTGACCGACCGGGCGCTCACCGAAGTCGTCAAGTCCGCGCGGGTTGGGCAGTTTGCCCTTGATTTGGGCAAGTTGAGTGGCTACGATGAAGCTTCGCGCAGGTGCGTCTTTCGACGGGTTTTCGAGTCGCTCCGTCCCGATCTCTCCCCCCTCCCGTTCCACCACGTGGAGAACCTGATGGACCTGGTGAGGAGGGACGAGGTGGGGGTCTCGGTCGAGCTTCCTGACGGGGCGCAGGCCAGGCTCGAGCACGGTGTGCTCGTCATGTCCCACGGCGTCGGCCCCCGCGCGATCCCGGAGCGCGAGCTCGCGGTTCCGGGCTCGGCCGGGTTTCCGGACGCGCGGCTCAGAGTAACATCTGAGCTTCTGAGGCGCGAGGAGCTTCCGGCGCGCCTCGATGCCGTTTGCGACGACGCGGCCTACTTCGACGGGGACGCGATCGAGCCTCCGCTCCGCGTACGCGGGCGCCGCGAGGGCGATCGGTTCCGGCCCTTCGGGATGAACGGCGGCAAGAGCCTGAAGCAGCTCATGATCGACTCGAAGATTGCCGCGAGCTTCCGGGACGCCGTGCCGCTCGTGTGCGATCGGGACGGCATCCTGTGGGTGGTCGGGGTGAGACGTTCGGCGACGGCCCCGGTCACGGACGCGACCAAGACCGTGCTGGTCCTTCGGGCGCGCGCGGAGGAGGAGTCACCTGGACCTCGGTAAGATCCTGCTCACTGAGGAGCAGATCCAGCAGCGGGTCACCGATCTCGGGGCCCGCATCTCGGAGGATTTCGCGGACGACCCGCCGATCCTCGTCAACGTCCTCAAGGGCGGCGTCGTCTTCCTCGCCGACCTCATCCGTGCCACGTCGATCCCGGTCGAGATCGACTTCATGGAGGTGTCGAGCTACGGCGACGGGACCTCGAGCTCAGGCGTCGTCAGGATCCTCGAGGACCTCTCGCTCAGCATCACCGACCGCCACGTCATCATCGTGGAGGACATCGTCGACACCGGACTGACGCTCAGGTACATCATCGAGAACCTGGAGACCAGACACCCGAAGAGCATCACGATCTGCGCGCTCCTGGACCGCCGGGGCCGCCGCGAGGTGGACATCGATCTCCACTACGTCGGCTTCGTCGTCCCGGACAAGTTCGTCATCGGATACGGCCTCGACCTCGCCCAGAAGTACCGGAACCTCCCCTACATCGCGATCCTGGACGACGAGGAGATTCCGTAGGCCGGGCCGCGTGAGGAGAAGGACCCCGATGTCTGTAGGACCACGGCACAGCCCCCACCCCGAGCCGGGCGGCGAGCGCGGCGACCCCGAGCGTCGTCGTCGAGACGAGCTTTCCAGGAAGCTGATCCCGCAGCCCCGTTCGCGGAATCCCTTCATCGCCTGGATCCTCTTCATCTTCCTCGCCTTCATGGCCTACCAGCTCTACAACCAGACGCGGCCGACGGAGGTCGAGATCAGCTACTCGCGGTTCCTCCGCGAGATCGAGGCCGGCAACATCGCCCGCGTCGAGATCGTCGAGCGGCAGGTCAAGGGAGAGCTCGTCAGGCCCACCACGATCGCTCAGGACGACAGGGACGTCTCGTTCCATCGCTTCACGACGTGGCTCCCGTTCGAGGACCCCGACCTCCTCGACGTCATCGAGGAGAAGAGCCCCGGCGCCGAAATCGCCGGACAGCCGCCGTCGACGAACTGGGGAGGAATCCTGTTCTCGGTCCTTCCGCTCGCCGTCATCATCGCGTTCTGGGTCTTCATCATGCGATCGATGCGCGGCGGCGCCGGCCCCGGCAAGGCGTTCAGCTTCGGGAAGAGCGGGGCCAGGCTCCTCACCGAGGACAGGCCCAAGGTGACGTTCGAGGACGTCGCAGGCCTCCCCGAAGCCAAGACGGAGCTTCAGGAGATCGTCGAGTTCCTGCGTGAGCCCCGGAAGTTCCAGCGCCTCGGCGGCAGGATCCCCAAGGGCGCGCTCCTCGTCGGACCCCCGGGAACGGGGAAGACGCTCCTCGCCCGCGCCGTCGCCGGTGAGGCCGACGTGCCGTTCCTCTCCATCAGCGGCTCCGACTTCGTCGAGATGTTCGTCGGCGTGGGCGCGTCCCGCGTCCGCGACCTGTTCGAGCAGGGCAAGTCCAACGCGCCCTGCATCATCTTCATCGACGAGATGGATGCCGTGGGGCGAATGCGGGGCGCGGGACTTGGAGGCGGACACGACGAGCGCGAGCAGACGCTCAACCAGCTGCTCGTCGAGATGGACGGGTTCGAGTCGAACGAGGGAGTGATCCTGCTCGCGGCAACCAACCGACCCGATGTCCTCGATCCGGCGCTTCTCCGACCGGGCAGGTTTGACCGGCAGATCATCGTCGACCGGCCCGATCTTCAAGGGCGCATCGGCATCCTCAAGGTCAGCGCGCGCGACGTGACGCTCGCCGAGAATGTCGACTTCGAGGTCATCGCGAAGGGAACGCCGGGACTCTCGGGTGCCGACCTCGCAAACCTGGTCAACGAGGCCGCGCTCCTCGCCGCCAGACGGGATCACGACGCCGTCGAGGTCGACGACTTCGAGGAGGCCAAGGACAAGATCATGCTCGGCATAGAACGGAAGAGCGTGATCCTGACCGACGAGGAGATCAGGACCACCGCCTATCACGAGGCCGGCCACGCCCTCGTCTCGTGGTTGATCCCCGACTCGGACCCCATCCACAAGGTGACGATCATCCCGCGTGGCCACGCGCTCGGTGTCACGCACTTCCTCCCGGCCGACGAGCGCCACAACTACGCGAAGCAGTACTGGCTCGACACGCTGACCCACGCCCTCGGAGGAAGGGCCGCCGAGGAGCTCGCCCTTCGCGAGATCACGACGGGCTCCGCCCAGGACATCGACTACGCGACCGAGATTGCCAGGCGCATGGTGTGCGAATGGGGCATGAGCGACGTCCTCGGTCCCGTCACATTCGGCAAGGAGGAGCGGCACGTCTTCCTCGGCCGCGAGATGGCGAGGCCGAAGGAGTACAGCGAGGCGACGGCGGTCCTCATCGACCAGGAGATCCGCGGGCTCATCGAGTGGGCGATGGACCGGGCGCGGAAGCTCCTCGCGGAGAACGTCGACAAGCTGCGTCTCTTGGCCGAGGCGCTCCTCGAGCGCGAGACCCTGACGGGCGCCGAACTCGACGAACTCCTGGGCAAGGGTGAGAGCGACGGTCCGCCGGATCCCGGCAACGACGGGGCGCCAGAGAGCCCGACTCAGGGCACCGAGAGCCCGAGCGACGACGACCAGACCCCGAACGGATAGCCTCATGACTGATTCGCTCTCCCCGAGGGTTCTCCTCATATCATCGAAGTCCGACGCCGAGAGAGAGATGCGGAGAATCGGCGTCTCGGAGGGCGGCGTCCGCGCGATGGCCGGGAAGGCGGAGACGGCCGTCCTCAAGATCACCGACGCGGACGTGCCGACCGCCCACATCATCAAGCAGCAGATGCTCTCGATCGGTGGGGACGCCGCCGTCGCCAAGGACGTTCTCACCCACGCCGTCGACCGGACCGACATCCTGATCTTCGGGACGCACCATGAGCTTCGCGAGCTGGTGCAGAAGCTCGCGTACCAGCCGTTCGATCTCCCCGCGCTCGGGCAGCAGATCGCGGCCCTCCTCGACTCGCTCGCGCCGCGCCCCCACCTCCGCCTGAGGGCGCGCGGCCACACGCTCGACCTCGCCGAACGCGTTCACGTCATGGGAATCCTGAACATCACGTCGGACTCGTTCTCCAACGGCGGCCTCTACCTGAGACCGACGGCCGCGCTCGACCACGCGATGCAGATGATCGGCGAGGGCGCCGACATCATCGACGTCGGCGGGCAGTCGTCTCGGCCGGGATCGCAGCCCATTGCCGAATCCGATGAGCTCGCGCGCGTCGTCCCGGTCGTCGAACGCATCCACGAGGAGTGGGACGGCCCGATTTCGGTCGACACGTACCGGGCGAGGGTCGCGGAGGAAGCGCTCAAGGCGGGCGCCTCGATGGTGAACGACATCACCGCCCTGACGGCGGAGCCCGCGACGGCGGGAGTCGCCGCGCGATTCGACGCCGCCTGCGTGCTCATGCACATGCAGGGCAGGCCCGACACGATGCAGCGCAATCCGTCCTACGATGATCTCATGGGTGAGATCGCCCTCTTTCTGCGATCCGCGATCGACAAGGCGCTTGCGGCGGGGGTCGGCGAGGACCAGGTCGTCGTCGACCCGGGGCTCGGATTCGGGAAGACGACCGAGCACAACCTCGCCATCCTGAGGCACCTGCCCGAACTCGGCGTCCTCGGTCGGCCCATCCTGATCGGCGCGTCCAGGAAGGGCTTCATCGGCAAGGTCCTCGATCTGCCCGTCGAGGACAGGCTCGAGGGCACCCTGGCGACCGCCGCCTACGCGGTCGCGCAGGGCGCGAGGATACTGCGGGTCCACGAGGTCAAGCCGGTCCTCCGGACCGCTCGAATGGTCGAGGCCTGTCTCTCTACCCCGGCGTAGGCGGCGAAGCGTCCGCCTCCGCGCCATGGAGTTGACATGTCGGGCTCACGGATCCTGATCGATATCATCGACGTCGCGATCGTCGCGTTCGTCACGTACCATCTCCTGCTCCTGCTTCGCGGCCGTCGCGCGATGCAGATGCTCGTCAGCCTGTTCGTGATCGTTGTAGTCGGCTTCATCGCGCGCTGGCTTCAGTTCGACGCGCTGAACTGGGTGATGTCCGGCCTCAAGGGAATCTGGGCGATCATCTTCGTCATCCTGTTCCAGGATGAGATCAGGCGGCTTCTCGGGCAGGTCGGCCAGAGCAAGCTCCTCAGGCAGTTCGTCAAGTTCGAGGAGCAGGAGGCCGTCGACGCCGTCGTCGCGGCTGCCCAGGCCATGGGGCAGAAGAGGATCGGCGCCCTCATGGTCCTCGAGCGGACGGCGAGGCTCACGAACTACTACACGACAGGCGTCATGTTGAACTCGCCGGTCGTCACATCTCTCCTGGTGTCGATCTTCACCCCGCTGACGCCGCTTCACGACGGCGCCGTCATCATCAAGGGCGATCAGATCGTCGCGGCGCGCTGCACGCTGCCGCTTTCGCAGAACCCGTACTTCGTACACACGCTCGGCACGCGCCATCGCGCCGCCGTCGGCCTCACCGAGGAGACCGACGCCGTGATTGTCGTCGTATCCGAGGAGACCGGCGAGATGTCCCTGGCCCTCGCCGGGCAGGTATCGCGTGGCCTCTCGGCCTCGTCGCTTCGAGAGAGGCTGACCCAGCTCCTGAAGCCCGCGACCACCGAGACGACCCGAAGCTAGAGGAGACCCGATGTACCGACACGAGAGGACGAACCGCATCGTAGGATGGTCGCTGGCGGGGTTCGCGCTCATCATCTACATGCTGACAACGGCTCCGACCGTCGCGTTCTGGGACAACGGCGAGTTCATCGCCGTCGGCTACATCCTCGGAGTCGGACACCCCCCGGGCTCTCCCGTCTACACGCTGATCACGCGATTGTTCTCGTTCCTCCCGTTCCCGAACGTTGCGCGCGCGGTCAACTTCGAGTCGCTCCTCACTGCGGCGCTCGCCATCGCTTTCCTCTACTTCGCCATCGCCAAGATGGCGAAGCGCTGGGAGGACAAGGTCCGGTCGTTCAGCGACGGTCTTCCAACGTACGTCGCGGGGATCACCGCCTGCCTCTTCACCGCCTTCTCGTTCAGCTTCTGGGAGAACGCGCTCGAGGCGGAGGTCTACGCCACGAACATCTTCATCATGGCCTTCTCCCTGTGGCTAGTCCTCCGGTGGTCCGAGCTCACGGAGACCCCCAGGGACAGGAAGATCATCTACCTCGCCGGCTATGTCCTCTCGCTCGGTATCGGCATCCACATGGGATGCCTCTTGTGGGCGCCCGCGTACCTCCTGTTCATCATCTTCTTCGAGCGGAGCTTCATCGGGACGATCCTGCTATCGATCCCGTTCGCCCTCGGGTTCTCTCTGCTCTCGAAGGGCATCGTGTGGGGAGCCGGGGGACTCCTGCTGTTCCTGTGGCTCCCTGTGACGGTCTTCTACGCGCTGCCGCGGCTGTGGCCCGAGCCCGCGAAGCCCAAGAAGAAACAGAAACGGCAGCCCGCGCAGCACCCGGCGACGATGCCGACGGGTTTCGTCGTAACGCTGGCGGCGCTCCAGCTCGTGATCCTCTTCGCGACCGCATCGAACCACGGCGGCGCGGGAGCCGGGTGGTTCATCGGATACAGCCTGGCGGCGGTCGGCTCGCTCTGGCTCTTCGTCCACCTCTTAAGGAAGGGATACATCGCTCACCCGGAGATCCCGGCGAGGATCGTCCTGGGCGTCATCGTGCTCGGGGGACTCGCGCTGTCGGTCCACGCGTACCTCCTCATCCGGGCGCGCCTGAACCCGGCCATCAACGAGTCCGACCCGCGGACGTGGAACCTCGTGCTCGACGTCATGCGTCGCAAGCAGTACGAGCCCATGCGGTTCTTCCCCAGGCGCACGCCGTTCGGCAATCAGTTCCGGATCCTCTGGTCCTACTACAAACCCCAGTTCACGGTCTGGCCGCTGGTCCTGGCGGTCTGGGGCGCGATCGCCCACGCGCGGAAGGACAGGCGGACGTTCGCGCTCTTGGCGACCGCGTTCGTCCTCAGCTCGGTGGGGCTCCTGTTCTACATGAACATCTCGGACCACGAGGTGCGCAGCAGGGAGTACTTCTGGGTCCCGTCGTACGTCGGGCTTGCGCTTTGGATGGGGATCGGATCGGCCGCCATCGTCGACTGGGCGAAGAAGCTCGGTCTGAGCTGGCACAGGGTGCTCGCCGGCGCGCTCGTCGCGTTCTCGCTCCTCCCGCTCATCAGGCACTACCGAGTGATGGACAGGAGCGACAACTGGGTGGCGTACCACTACGGGATGAACCTCCTCAACTACGTTGACGAGGGGGCGATCCTGATCACCAACGGAGACAACGACACGTTCCCGCTCTGGTACCTGCAGCAGGTCGAGGGAGTCAGGCCGGACGTCGACATCCTCAACCTGTCGCTCGTGCAGATCAACTGGTACATCAAGCAGCTGAAGGATCGCGGGATTCCCATGAGCCTCACGTACGACGAGATCGAGCGGATGACTCCCTACTGGGTTCGCGATCCCGAGACCGGGCAAACGAGCATGGTCACCCTGAGGGACATCGCCGTCCACGACATCATCCGCGAGACCGGCGCGTCCCGACCCATCTACTGGGCGGTGACGGTCGACGACTTCATGGGTTACTGGGAGAACCTCAAGCTCGAGGGAATGGTCTTCAGGCTGGTTCCCGAGAGGGGCCGGAACCAGATCGACGCCGAGAGGACGCGCGAGAACGTCTTCGTCAACTACAACTACGACAGCATCGTCGACAAGGACGATGGCTGGCGCGTCATGGACGAGATCTACAAACCGCCGACGACCACGAGGCTGGTGACGAACTACGCGGCCGGGTTCTCCAGGCTCGGCTTCCAGGCGATGCAGCAAGCTCGTCCCGATGTCGATGAGGCGATCCGTCTGTACAATATCGCGCTCAAGTTCGCTCCCAACTACGGGCCCGCGCTGAACGGGCTCATCGCCATCTACGCGGCGCGCCTCTTCGAGCCGGAGAAGGCCCTCCCCCTCGCGGAACAGCTCCTGGCTGATCAGCCGGACAACGTCGAGGTCTGGATTCGGGTCGCGGGCGTGAATCTCATGATCGCGGAGCAGCTGGATCGCAACGGGCAGGCCGACGAGGCGATGCCGCACTTCCGCACGGCCGTGGAGTACTACGAGCAGGCGCTCAGGAGAGAGCCCACGCGCGCGGAGCTCTACCCGGCGCTCCTCTCCGTCTATCAGAGGCTCGGCTACGAGCAGAAGGTCGACGAGCTGATCGACGTCTGGGGAAGGTACGCGCCGGACGACCTCAGGACCATGCTCGGTCGCGCCAGAGACGCGCAGATGCAGGAAGAGGAGGGTGCCCCCGGGCGGTAGCGCTCCCCCCTCAGCCCGCCGCGCCACCCCTCAGGATGACCGCGGCGCGCCCTTCGCATGCCCCGAAGTAGCGCCCGGCGACCCTCGCGACGTCGTCGCCCGTGACGCCACGGACCAGATCCGGCAATCGATCGACGTGCTCGCAGCCGACGCCCGTGGCCTCCGCCATCGCGTAGGCCGCCGCCCGCGCCGCCCCGCGCTCCATGGATACGGCCAGCACCCCACCCAGGTGCCGCTTCGCCCGCTCGAGCTCCTCGGGCGCCAGACCCTCCGACCCCAGCCTCACGAACTCGGCATCGAGCGCCTCGAGCGCGGCTTCCTCTTGACCCGCAGGCGCGGTCACGTGCGCGAAGACCGCCCCGCCTTCCCGGAGCGCTACCAGAGAGGCCCCCGCGGCGTACGCGAACGGCGGTCGCTCCCGGAGCGCTCGCCACAACCGTCCGCCCATCATCGACCCGGCACGACAGATCACGCGCATCGCGGCGGCGTCCCGCGTGCCGGCCGACGGCCCGCGAAGCGTAAGGGCGATCGTGGACTGCCCCGACCCGTCGTGGACGACGTCGCTCCTGCCCGATGGTCCGAGCGCGACGCGCTCCGGTGGCACCGACCGCTCTCCGTCCGGCAATCGTCCCGCGAGACCCTCGGCCGCCTCTCGGACCGCGGCCCGGTCGAGGTCCCCGACCGCGCAGACGATCAGGTTCCTGGCGTCGAACACCCTCCCGTACCATCGCTCGACGTCACCCACGGACATGCGGCCGACCGACTCGGGCGTGCCCCGAAGCGGTCTCCCGTAGGGATGCCCGGGGAACGCCAGCGGCAGCATGAGCAGCATCGCCCGGCGGAGCGGATGGTCCGAAAGCTGTGCGATCTCGGTCAGTGCTTCGCCCCGCACACGCTCGAGCTGGTCGGCGGGAAGGGCGGGATCCGCGAGCACATCTCCGAGGATCCTCATCCCCTCGCGGGAGTGGTCCGCCAAGACGGTCATGCCGAAGCCGAACGCGTCGCGATCCATCGCCGTCGCGATGGCGCTTCCCAGCCCCTCGATCGCGTCCGCGACGTCGTCGCCGGTGAGGTCCGCCGTCCCCCGGAGCAACAGCTTCTGCGTCAGGTACGTCACACCCGCGAGATCGTCCGGCTCCTCAGTGAATCCCCCCCGAAGCCCGACCGCGACGGACACGATCGGAAGCGCGGGCGCCTCGGAGAGCAGCAACGTCACCCCGCCCGGGAGATGCTCGCGGGCGCACTTGGATACGCCGCGCTCCGCGAGGATCATCGGGCGCTCGAATGCCCGCCCGGGACTCCATGAGGCGGACTCCTCGGCGATCCGAAACGGCGCCCCCGCCGCCGCTCGCCCCGCCAGGCGCGCGGTCTCTTCCGACTTGTCGCCCGCCGAAACGCCGGCGCCCTCCGGCGCATACGTGACCACGGCCGCGGTCCCCGGATTCAGATACTCCCGCGCGACCCCCAGGACGTCGCCCGGGGTGACCGCCGCGAGCCGGTCCACGTAGTCCTCGAACTGCCGGTAGTCCCCCAGCGTTTCGAAGAGCCCGAGCCCCCCGGCGATCGACGCCGACGTCTCGTGCTCGAGCACGTACCCCGCCTCGAGCCTCCTCAGCATCTTGTCGAGCTCGTCCGCGGCCACCGGCTCGGCGCGCATCCGCTCCAGCTCCACGAAGATGCCCTCGACGACCCGGTCGACCTCCGTTCCCACCACGCCGGCGCCGACGGTCACGATGCCGATGTCGCGGTAGGCGATCACGCCCGACCGGACGTCGATCACGAGCCCGTCACGCGTTTGCAGCGATTTCCGGAGCCTGGAACTCCGCCCGATGCCCAGCAGCCCGCACGCGACGTCGAGAGCGGGGATGTCGGCGTGGAGCACCGGCGGCGCGTGGAACGCCACTCCGACGCTCGACTGTTCCCAGATCCCCGTGTAGCAGCGCGCCCTCACCTCCCCTGGCGCCTCCTCGAAGGCCCTCGATCGCGCGAAGTCGCGCGCCGCAATCGCGCCCAGGGACTTCTCCGTCAGCGCGAGGACGTGATCCGCGCAAACGTCGCCGACGACGACTTGGACCATGTTCGGTGGGGTGTAGTGGCGGCGGTGGTATCCGCGCAGCTCGTCCACGGTGATGCGGCCGAGCGTCGTTTCCGTCCCGACGATCGGACGGCGGCACGGATGACTCGCGAAGGTCGTCTCCATGACGCGGCGCCACAGGAACGACGCCGGATCGGCCTCGGATCCCATCGCCTCGTCGACGATGATCGATCGCTCGTCCTCGACGTCCCGGACCTCGAAGGCCGGATCGGCGACGACCCGGGCCTGCGCGGCCAGGACGTCCGCCCAACGATCGGGCGGGACCACCTGGTAGTAGACCGTGTGGTCGCAGCCGGTCTCGGCGTTCAGGTAGCCGCCCGCATCCTGGGCCGTCTCGGCGAGATCGATCGCTCCCGGTGTGGACCCGGGCCGGAAGAGCATGTGCTCCACGAAGTGCGCCAGACCGGAGAGCTCGTCCGGATCGTCGGCCGACCCCGACCCGATCCACAGGTTCAGGGCGACCACCGGGGCCCCCTTGAGCTCGCGTACGAGCACCCGGAGGCCGTTCGACAGGATCTCGCGGCGGACCATGTTCTTCTCCGGCGGCGGTGCTACGCCGGTCGTCCTTCCTCGATTCCGAGGGCCAGGCGCGCGAGCCTGGGGGGCACGCTCCCCACGTCGAGGAGCGTGTCGTGGAACGTCTTGAGGTCGAAATTCGCTCCGAGCCTCTCCTCGTACCGGCGTCGGATCTCCATGATCTCGAGCTTCCCCACGAGGTAGCTCGAGGGCTGCGTCGGGTTCGCGGTGTAGCGATTGACCTCGGCTGTGGCATTCACGCGTTCGAGCGCGGCCTCGTCGACCATGAAGTTGATCGCCTCGTCGATCGTCATCTCCCCCCTTTGAAGGCCGACGTCGACGACTACGCGCGACGCCCGCCAGAGGATCTCCTTGAGCTGGAACAGCCGTGACGCGGGGTCCTCGAGGAACCCGACGTCCTTCATCATCTCCTCGCAGTAGAGCGCCCAGCCTTCGATGAACACGGTGCTCCAGCTCAGCTTCCGCGCCCTTCCCGGGTTCGCGTTGGCTCGGACCAGCTGGAGGTGGTGGCCGGGATACCCCTCGTGGAGCGCGATGACGGGAATCAAGCGGACGCCGTGGCCGCGAAGCTGTCTCTCCCTGTCCTCCTCAGAGCGGCTCGGGTCGATGGGCGTGACCCAGAAGAACCCCTGCTGGCGCACGTCGAACGGCCCGGCCGGCATATAGGCGGCGTACGGCAAGATGGCGCGGGCGAAGACGGGAGTGTCGATCACATCGAGCTTCTCGCCGTCCGGGATTGTCACGAGATCGCGCTCGACGACGAACCGGCGGGCGCGCTCCATCTCGAACGCGTAGCGTTCTCGGAGCCCTTCAGCCGGAGGGTGATCTCCCTTGAGCGCTTCGATGATCTCTCGCCACTCCTTATCGGGATCGATCTCGGACGCGACCGCGGCCATCGCCGCCTTCACTTCGTTGATCGTCCGCCGGCCCAGCGCAAGAAGCTCGTCGCTGTCGAAGTCGAGAAGGTGCACCTCCTTGAGGAGCCACTCGTAGTACTCCCGTCCCACCGCGAACGGCGACGTCGCCTCGCTCTCAAGCTCAGACAGCCACGCGGCGATGTCGTCAAACGCGTCCGCCGCCTCCACGGCAGCCCTCCTGAGGTCGGGCGCCAGGAGCGGCACGCGCTCCGCGATGTCCGGCACGACGCTCCTCAGAAACGCAGCGCCGCCGCGGGCGCG